>JAABUO010000192.1_pt1 | contig 159828 bp, 154 predicted proteins | sample 5559291 | NCBI WGS metagenome assembly JAABUO01 (sample SAMN10711878, study PRJNA513372) | rock metagenome | isolation source: Antarctica rocks | place: Antarctica: Victoria Land, Finger Mt sud
TGATAAAAGGGCTTCAGCTCTTTGTTGACATAATCGGCGGGGCTGTACTTGAAGTTCGGCTCGTTCAGCGGCTCCCAGTATTTGACATCTTGGTGGAACTGGGTCACGATTTGCGTCAGACCCGTTAGGTTCGCCGCTTGCTGGTCGTGGTTGCCGGATCCGACGCCGTTCGGGAAAGCCACCAGGAGCGGGCGGGAACGCTGGGGATCAAACGGCGTGTAATACTGCTTGTCCTGAGCGATTGCCGGACCGAGGGAGGCAATCGCGGCCGCCGGCTGAGAAGCATCGGAAACGGGATGGCGCTGCGGCCCCATGCCGAGGACGCCTCGCGCCACTTCATCGCCGCCATCCGAGCCGCCGGAGTTGTTCGGCGCGTTTTCGCTGGGTTCTGCCGGGAAGTTCGCGCTCTGCCGAAAAATGACAAACATGGTGCCGCCCATGCTGTCGCCCCACGGCGCGACGGCCGTAGGCTGATGCAGGTACAGCTTGTACCAGCCCGGCTGGGTGATCGTCGGGAGCGAAAGCATGGTCGGCCCGTTCGGCACGGGCGCGGGCACGGTGCCGGACGCGGCGACAGCGCCCCAGTAGTCGCGCACTTCGTAGCGCACGGTTCCGGGCGTGACGTAAGTGCCATAGTTGAAGATGGTCAAGCTGAACTGGACCGAGTCCCCAACCATAAAGACATTGTTGCGGTGGCCGGAGTCAAGCGTAACCTGGTTGGGAGGGTACGAGAACAACCAGTTAGCCCGCGCGGCGGGACCGCCGGCTCCGAGGAGGGAGAGGGTCAGCAGCAGGGCGACATGCAGAAGACGCATGTTGGCGGGGCGGTGGTGCATGGAAAGTTCTTTCTTCGTGAAGATGATTGCGTGATAGTTGGTAATGGCTGCAAACCGGCGAGGCAGGAGGTGCGGAGCAAGCCGCATCTCTTATGTGACCTATTATAACAAAAATTCAGGGAAAGTGCCAGTAATTTTGGCATCTTTCACCAGGCGGCTTCTTACTCTTTATTTTTTTGCTTAATCTTCTTTTCGGCGCGATGACACAGGCACAAGAGGGGTAAAATAAAAAACAGTCCAAAATAAGAAACGCAGAAACAAATAATGCCAAAAGAACGTCAGATGACAGAACGTGGAGGAAAAAGAGAATGAAGCTCAAATACACACTTGCAGGTGCGGGAGTTCTGTGCCTTGCGGCGACAAGCCCCCTGTGGGCGCAGGGCGGACCGACAGTCGGCGGTGCCGGTAACGCGGCCCGCGCCGGAACCGGCAACCAGGTAACTAACCCGTCACAGGGCATTCCCGAAGGTGCGCCGGGCGATGATTCCAGCTTCAACGACGCCAATTCGGATGCGATGCAGCAGGCCTACAAAGATTACTCGCAAAAGAAGTTCGCGGTCGCAACCCCGGAGCTTCAGGCAATCTTGAAGAAGTCGCCGAACACTCTGGAAGCCCACGAAATGCTGGCGAGTATCTATACGATCCAGAACCAGTTCCCGCAGGCAATCCCGGAACTGCAGGCCGTCGTGCGGCTTCAGCCGAAACGCCTGGACTTCCGCGAGAACCTCGGCAAAGTTTACCTGCAAACAGGCAGCACCGCTAAGGGCGCGGCGGAGTTTCAAGCTCTGCTCGCTCAGCAGCCGACAAACGAAACTTATGCCGTTGAATATGCCACGGCATTAGCGCATGGAGACAAGAAAACGGAGGCGGCAGCGGCCTTTGAAAAAGCGGCGGTGCTGGCCCCAAAAGACAGCCAGCCATATTTTAATGCCGGCATGCTCTACCATGACGCCGGCAATGATGCCAAAGCCGTTCCCGACCTGAAAACGGCGCTCGCGCTGGGAACAACGCAGAAGTTCTACGCCTACCGTGCTCTCGCGGAAGCGGCAGACAAAGCCAAGCAGAACAGCGACGCGATTGAGTATTATACGCAGGCAACGCAGGCGAACCCGGCGGATTTCGGGGCGGAAGCCAATCTCGGCATTTTGCAGCAGAACAGCGGCAAGAAAGCGGACGCGGAAGCTTCTTACCGGCAGGCCCTCACGCTGAAAGACGATGATCCCAAGGCAATCGCCGGTATCCAGGAGAACCTTGCCGGGCTTCTGAGAGCCGAAGGCAAGCCGGAGCAGCTGGACGAAGCCGCCACACTGCTGACCCAGGCTGCGGTGGCCGACCCGGCCAACATCTCGGTCCAGGACAATTTAGGGGCCATCTACCAGAAGCAAGGCAAGAAAGACCTAGCCCTGGCCGCCTACAAGCGTGCTCTGGCGTTGAACCCGAACAACGGCGTGGCAAACGCCGGCATTGCCGCGCTGAGCAAGCCCTAGCCGCCGGGCAGAGCTTCTTACCCACGGCAGGCGCAGCAAAAGCCCCGCGATTGGCAGCAATCGCGGGGCTTTTCTTTGAATCTAGACGACCTGATAACGCAGGACCGTTAGGCCATCGGGCCGCACACTCAGCGTCAGCCTCGGAGTCGCCTGAGCGCGGCGGATGACCATCGGCTGCCCATTCACTTTGCCGGTGACGACTTCTTTGAGCGAAGGGATCTCCCAGCGGATTTGTCCGTCCTTCTGGATGAAAAAGTGGTATCCGTTCGCAGCATAGTCTTTCGCGCCGGCCATACTGCGGTCGGCATCCAGAGTCCAGGTCCCGTTCCACAGGCTGCCAGCGGCAAGCACGGGAGCGGCAAGCAGGGAAGACGCAAACAACAGGCAGAACAGGACGACGGAAAGTAACAATTTCAGCAGGTACTTCATTCTTGTACCCTTCACGGTTTCGTTGACATCAGCGTGTGCCGCATTCGCGCGGCTTCCTCCGACGGACTTTTCCCAAAAAGCCGCCGGAACTCGCGGCTGAACTGGGAAGCGCTCTCGTAGCCGACTTGATGCGCGGCCTCCCCGGCATGAGTCCCATCCTGCACCATCAGCATCCGCGCTTTGTGCAGCCGGACAGTCTTCAGGTACTGAAGAGGCGGCGTCAAAGTGACCCCCTTAAAGCGGCGATGGAACACGGACAGGCTCATGTGGGCCTCATCGGCCAGCGCCCGCACTTCCAGCGGCTGCGCGTACTCAGCGTGAATGCGGTGCAGGACGCGGCTGATCTGACTGAAGTGGCCGTGCAGCGCCAGGGCCGCCCGCAGCGTGTCCCCCTGCTCCCCGCAAAGAACGTGGTAAGTGATCTCCCGCACCGTCTGTGGACCAAGTATCCGGGCTGCTTCGGGCCGCGTCAGATGCTCCAGCAGCCGCACGACGGCTTCGCCAAGCGGGCGGTCCAGGGGAGTCGCGTAAATCCCCAGCGGCGGCAGAGTGCCTGGCGGAAGCGGCTGGCCTTTCATGTTTAGCATCAGCTCGGAAAGAACGGACAAATCCGCGCGGATCGAGACGCCCAGCATCGGACAATCCGGCGTTGCCTCGATCTCGCACTCAAACGGCAGCGGCACCGTCAGCACCAGATAGTTGTTTGGGTCATATCGGTAGATGCGCTCCCCCACATACCCGGTTTTCCGGCCCTGCGCCACGACCACGACGCTCGGCTCGTACAGCACCGGCGTCAGCGGGGTGTACTGGTTTGTCCGCATCAGGTCCACGCCGTCAATGATGGTCGGCCGCATCCCTTCGCCCGTCGTCAGCTCCGCCAGCAGCTCTACCATTCTCCCGTTAATCGCGTCCATGTTCACTCCAACTAGACTGCTTGTACTGACATTATCGTACCATGCTGCTTCGGCTCTTCGCAAGCGGACTTCCACAGAGCGGCACGATTAGGCAAGACATCGCTGTTTTTGTGCCTTACATTGGATGTGCCTAACCGGGTTTAATGTCTGCATCCGAAACAGTGAGAGGAACAGACTTATGACCAACACGATCTATGCTTACGCCGTGACCCAAGCGGGCGGTGCTTTAGAGCCTTACACCTATGATGCCGGCGAACTTGGCCCGGAGCAGGTGGAGATTGCCGTCTCGTATTGCGGCCTCTGCCACTCCGACCTCTCCATGATTGACAACAGCTGGGGCATGACGACTTACCCGCTTGTGCCGGGACATGAAGTCGTCGGCACAGTCTCCGCCGCCGGCGATCAGGTCAAGAACGTCACGGTCGGCCAAACGGTCGGCCTCGGCTGGTCCTCGGGAAGCTGTATGCACTGCCGCCAGTGCCTGTCCGGGAACCAGAATCTCTGCCCGGAGGCCGAGGCCACCATTGTCGGCCGTCCCGGCGGCTTCGCGGACAAGGTCCGCTGCCACTGGGCCTGGGCCGTGCCGCTGCCGGAGGGCGTGGATGCCGCTACAGCCGGGCCGCTGTTTTGCGGCGGAATCACGGTCTTTAACCCGCTCGTGCAGTTCGGCGTCAAGCCGACAGACCGCGTGGGCGTGGTCGGCATCGGCGGTTTGGGTCACTTGGCGCTGCAATTTCTGAATAAGTGGGGCTGCGAGGTAACGGCGTTCACGTCCAGCGATGCCAAAGAAGAGGAAGTCCGGAAGCTTGGAGCGCACAACGTCGTGAACTCGCGTGATGACGGCCGGCTCCAAGCAATCGCCGGCTCACTCGACTTCATTCTGTCCACGGTCAATGTGTCTTTGAATTGGGACCAGTATTTCGCCGCGCTTGGGCCAAAGGGCCGCCTGCATCTGGTCGGCGTCACGCCGGAGCCGATCCCGGTCCCAGCGTTTACGCTGATTGGAGGCCAAAAATCCATTTCCGGCACGCCCAACGGCAGCCCGACAGTCAGCGCCCAGATGCTGGACTTCTGCGCCCGCCATGCCATCGCTCCGATGACCGAGACATTTCCGATGTCCGAAGTCAATAGGGCGCTGGACCATCTGCGCGAAGGCAAGGCACGCTACCGGGTTGTCCTGACCAACGAGGGCTAATGAAATTGCTCGGAAGGCGGCACTGAACTTCGCTGGTCCCGTGCCGCCGCACCCGGTCAGGCCACAGCGGCGAAGCCGGTGAACTCGCCGGTCGGCTCGTCCCAGGCGGTCGCCACTTCGGTCACTTCCGCCGCGTGCGGGCCGTGCCGCAGCGCCCGCAGGAACTCATGCAGGGAGGCTTCTTCCGCCTCCGCGACCGCTTCTACCCCGCCGTCTTCATTGTTACGCACCGTGCCGACGACGCCGAGTTCCCCGGCGACATGGGCGGCGTAAAAGCGAAATCCGACTCCCTGAACCCGCCCTGAAACACGGGCCTGAACACGTTTTGTCATCGCAAATCTCCTCTCGTTTTTTTGTCAACGGCGCTACTTAGCGAGGGTCACTTTGGTCATCTTGTCGCCCTGCTGAAGCTTGCCGGCCACATCCAATCCCTTGATGACCTGGCCGAAGACCGCATACCCGCCGTCCAGGAAATGCACCGGGTTGACGCAGATGTAGAACTGCGACCCCGCCGAGTCCGGCGCTCCGGTCCGGGCCATCGCAACCGCGCCGGCCACATGGGTCAAGGGATTGTTGACGCCGTTCTGCGGAAACTCGCCTTTAATCGTGTAGCCCGGTCCACCCTGGCCGTTGCCCTGCGGATCACCGCCCTGGACGATTTTAGACGAGCCGGGTGCGCCGAGGTCGGTAATCCGGTGGAACGTCAGGCCGTTGTAAAAGCCCTTCTTGACCAGCTTCTCGAAGTTCGCGCAGGAAATCGGCGCATCTTTCGGGTACAGCTTGATCAAAATGACTCCCCGCGTCGTTGCCATGCGGACCACAGACGCGGACGCGCCGGCTTTCATCGGCGGCGCGGCGGGAGCCGGCATCGTCAAGGGGACAGATAAAATAGCCGTACCGGCAAGGGCGGCGGCAAGCGGCAGGCGGGCAAAACGAAGTGTCATACAATCTCCTTTGAGAGCATCTTAAAATAGAGCTGCGACATTGTAGCATGTCCGCCGCCAAGCGTCAATCTTCATGCTCTGCGGCGGGCAAAGCGCAGAAATCGGCGATGGCCCGCGCAAACCCTTCAGGATCGTCGTCCATCGGGCTGTGATGCCCGTGCGGAAATGTCACCAGGCGAGCATGGCGCAACATTCGCGCCAGGTCATGCGCCTGCGTCACCGGAACCAGAGGATCATGCTCGCCGTGCAGGATCAAAATCGGTAGCGACAACTCCTGAAGCCGTGCGGCCAGCATCGGGTTGTCGCTGAGCGCCTGAAGCTGCACCCGCAGGACGCGGTCACTGGGGTTCGCCCGCACATGCCAGTAGCACCGCCGGGCCTGTCCGTGCCAGAAGCCGACCTGCGCTTCCGTCGGAACCCAGTGTCCCCAGAGCGCCAATGGGGCCATCGAGACTCGCAGCGCCACAAGCGCGGCCAGCCCAAAGGGACGGCGCAGCGGCCAGCGGGCGCGGACCGGCAGAGAAGCCGGGTCGAGCGCCGCGTCGGCCAGCACCAGCCGCCGGACCAGGCCCGGAAACAGCAGAGAGATTTCCGCTGCCAGGTTGGCACCGAGTGAGTGTCCGATCAGCGTAACATTGCTTAGGTCAAGCCGCTTGCAGACATCGGCGACCCAATGCGCCATCTGCGGGATCGTCTGCATGTCCGCCGGCAGCGGCGTTCCGCCGGTTCCCGGCAGGTCAAGCGCGATGGCTTGGTGCTGCGGGGGCGTTAGCGCCAGAATGTGCCGCCACAGCTCTTTGCTGCCCGCCCAGCCATGCAGGAACAGCAAAGTCTCTGCGGCATCGCCGGGGCCGGCCCTCAGCAGGCCGAAGTCGATTTTAGTCGCCACCGCCGCCGCCGTCTCCGCCCCCACCGCCGTCATCTCCGCCGCCGAAGTCTCCACCCCCGCCAAAATCGCCGCTGCCGAAGTCCGAGCCGCTGCTGTTGTCGGTAAAGAAGTCGCCGGAACCCTGAGAGCTTGGATCAAAACCCTGCGTATCAAAGTTGCCGCCGCTGTTGTCGCTGCCGCCGTTGCTTGCTCCGGCATAGCCGGGATCGGCATAGCCCCCGCTGCCGGCATCAGCATATCCTCCGCCGTCATAGCCGCCACCGTAGCCCTGGTTACCGTATTGACTGGCGTAATTCTGGTAGCCGGGCATGTCGGCGGCATACGCATACGGCGAATAACCCATGCCGTAGGCCGGCATCAGCATTCCGTCCAGCAGCGCCGCACCAACAAAGCCCGCCGCAACACCCGTGCCGAAGCCGCCCCAGCCGGCGTTCTCGTAGCGCCAGTAGTCGCGGTACGGGTCGTAGCCGTCATAAGCGTACCAGGGCAGCGAGCGGCCTCCGGTCTGAAACGCCAGCACTTGCGGCATCCGGCCCTGACGCAGCTCTTCGGCTTCTTCCGGCGTCGCCAGCACCTGCCGGCTCTGGCCGCCGACGGTGACAGTCACCGCAACCAGCACCGAAAGCGGCGCAGGCCGGCCCGAAAAGAACGACACCCCGCGCTGATCCTGCGGAATGGCGTCCACCTGCGGCTGGCTGCTTGGCAGGAACGAGCCGCGGCCTCTCGCCCCTTGCGGCGTTCCAAAGGAGCGCGGTGTGCCAGCCGGCACCTTCTTTTTCCGAGCGGCGCTGACGATCAGCGCGACGATCCCACCAACAACAAGGAGAAAGAAAATAGTTAAGATCATAATCGGACCTCTGTGAGCGCTTCCATTGACACGGGCCACCGCTTCCTGGGCAAGCTGCGCGGTTCCCGACTGCGGATTTGTTGCGATTGCCGGAGCATACTGCTGTTCAAGCCGGCTGCGCTCCGAAGCGTCCAGCGCGGTGGTCCAGACAGTCACGCCGGGATTTGGCCCCTGCAGCGCGACCAGCACCAGCGGTTCTTTGTCCAGATTAAGCGCCTTGGAAAGCTCAAAGGCATAATACGCCCGGACATGGCTGCCAATCTGGGATCTGAGCTGTGGGTTCTGCGCCTCGGCGTGCTGAAGATTAGCGACATAAGTGGGAGACAACGCCGAAATAATCGCGATCTTAGCACCTGTTTGCGAGCCGCTTGGCGCTGCGGCCTCGGCTAAAACTTGGGAGTCAATGCCGTTGATGCCGGATTCCACATACACGTTGGAAGCCGCGAGCGCTTGATAGGCCTTGTCATACTGAGCGCTGACCGGCATAGATCCGTCCTGGGCCAAAGCCGGGCGAGCCGCCAAAAAGCACGAAGTAAGCAGAAACACCGGCAGAAACAGTGGAACAAAACGCATACGCAGCATCGGTATCTCCCAATATCAGAGCGCGGGTATCAGCACGGGCAGTTGTGCCTATGTTACCCAGAACAGCGGCAAAAGGAGCAGTCAAATGAATCTCAGCAGCATTCTCGCAGTCCTGCGGCAGATCGCCCCGGAAGAAAGTGCCCTAGAGAGCGATCCCATCGGGATTCTCGTGGACCGGGAAGAGGCAGAAACCACGAAAATCGGCGTGTGCTTAGATGCGACCCCCGACGCGGTGCGCCGGGCAGCCTCAGCGGGAGCGCAGCTTGTGATCGCGCATCATCCGCTGATCTATCGCCCGCTGAAGCGGCTGGGCAATGATCCCGTGTCAATCGCCGTGAAGACTCTGGTCCGGCACGACATCGCCCTCTACGCGATGCACACGAACTGGGATGCCGCACGGGGCGGTATCAACGACACGCTGGCGGAGTGTCTGGCGCTCCAGGACGTTCAGCCGCTGGGGACGGAAGGGCTGGCCCGGCTGCCGCGCCTCGGCAGGCTGGCGTCGCCGCGTCCGTTGATGGATTTCGCCCGGTTTGTCGAATCGGCGCTGGGGTGTGCGGAGACCAGCGCCCTGCGGGTCGGGGGTGGCGACGCCCGGCGCATGGTCTCGCGGGTTGCGGTCTGCGGCGGCGCAGGAGCGGAGCTGGCGGAAGCGGTTCTGGCGGCAGGGGCGGAAGCGTATGTCACCAGCGACGTGCGCCACCATGAATATTGGGAAGCCGAGGCGCGAGGGCTGGCCCTGCTCGATGCCGGCCACAGCGCGACGGAAACGCCGGGAATGCGGTCCCTTGTTCGCACCCTACCGGGGATGCTGGGCGGCGTTGAGGTAATTTGGGTTGGGGATTAGGCCGCCCCGAACTTCTTGGCGATCAGCGAGATCAGCTCGTGGGCGAGGCCGTCAATCTCGGCTTGGTCCTGGCCCTCCGCCATGACGCGCACCAGCTTTTCCGTGCCGGACGCGCGGACATTGACGCGCCCGCACCCGGCGAGGCGGTCTTCAGTATGAGCGATGGCTTTTTGGATGTCAGCGTCGGCGGCCCAGGCCGTGCGGTCGCGGACTTTGACGCCGAGCAGCACCTGCGGGTATTCGGTCATCTGGTCCGCAAGCTCAGACAGCGGGCGGCCGGTCTCGCGCATGACTTTGAGCACTTGAAGCGCGGTCAGAAGACCGTCACCGGTGGTCGTAAGATGGCCGAAGATGAGATGGCCGGACTTTTCGCCGCCCAGTACATACCCGCCGCCGCGCATGGCTTCCGAAACGTAGCGGTCCCCGACGGCAGTTCGCAGAAGGGTCAAGCCTGACTCGCGCAGGGCCGCTTCCAGGCCCATGTTGCTCATAATCGTGCCGACGACCGTGCCGTGCGCCAGCCTGCCGGACGATGCCAGGTGCCGGCCTACCAGCAGCATGACCCGGTCGCCGTCTACAGCGCGGCCTTTTTCGTCGGACAAGATCACCCGGTCAGCATCGCCGTCAAAGGCCATGCCGATGTCCGCGCATTCGTCTACCGTGCGCCGCTGCATCTCGCCCGGATGCAGCGAGCCGCAGCCGGCATTGATATTCGTGCCGTCGGGCTGGCAGTGCAGCGAAATGACTTGCGCACCGAGGTCGGAAACAACGCGCGGTCCCAACACGGAGTTCGCGCCGTTTGCGCCGTCCAGAACGATCTTGACGCCTTGCAGCGTCACGCCGTCCATCGTGTCTTCCAGGTGCCCCGCATACAAATCACATAAATGCGGGTCATGGGCAATCCGCCCCACCCCTGCGCCTGAAGGCCGGGGCCAGGCGTCTGCGGCGGCCAGACTGGCTTCAATCTCCGCTTCCAGCGCGTCATCGAGCTTGTAGCCGTCGCCGCCGAAGAACTTGATGCCGTTGTCGCTGAACGGGTTGTGCGACGCGGAGATGACGACGCCGGCGTCGAAGCTTTGAATGCGGGCGATCCCGGCCACGGCCGGGGTCGGCACAACGCCCGCCGTCACGACCTGTGCGCCCTGAGAGCAGAGGCCGGCGGCAAGAGCCGACTCAAGCAGCGTACCGGAGATGCGCGTGTCGCGCCCGACAATAAAGCGCGGCGTGTGGCCCCGGCCCAGCGTCCGCGCGGCGGAGGCTCCCAGCGTCATCGCCAGCGTGGGCGTCAGCTCTGTGTTGGCGACGCCGCGCACACCATCTGTTCCAAACAACTTCTCGGGCATAAGTTCGTTATCTTCTCCTCAGCGAAATCACGAAAGCGAAATTACGGATTGGGCGCGGGGGCCGCCGGCGGCGAAGCAGGCGGGACGACGGGGACGACGACCGGCGGCGCAATGACATGGATCGTGACGGTGATCGGGCCGGACGGCGAGAGCGTGAGACCGGCGGGGACAATCGGCAGGACACGCTCGACAATGTCTTTCGCTGCGCCGGAGACATCAATCGGGCGGGTCGTGAGCGTCCCAATGGCGGCAAGCTGGTTCGGGCGGCCCTCGGCGGTCACTGTCGCCGGAGACACTTCAATGTTGCCGAAGCGGTACGGGGCCGCAAGTGTGCCGATGACGTTGGCACTGACGATGAGTGTTTTGCGGGACAGGGCGCGGTCCAGATCCAGCCGGACATGCACGGTCGGCGGCGTCACCGTAACATCGCCCACCGGGCTGCCGAAAGCGTCCAGCGCGGTAATCGTAAAGTCTTCGTCTACCGCGCCCGGCGTCTGGTCGGGGTCCGCCTGCGCGGCCAGCCGCGCGACCGAACCAACCGCAGCCTGGGTTCCGGTGATGACCGCCTCACGCGGCGTGATTATGGGCGGCCCGAACGAGTAGCCGGCAGGCGCGATCCCGATGCCGTCCGAGCCGACCGGAAGCTGGCGGCGGCGGCGCGGCTCAAGCTGAAGCGCGGCGGGCGGCGGGTCATTTTCGACGGAAACACTGGGCGGCAGGCCGGCCACATGGACCGGCAGCGGCGAGGTCGTGCCGGGCCGGGCATGAGACAAGTCCACCCAGGCGGTAACAGTAGCATCGGACAGGCGAGCGATTTCTTCCGAGGAGCCGTCCAGCGTCAGGGTTACCGACGGCAAATCCGTCGTCGCCAGCAGCAGGCTCGGCGGCAGGTTCCGCACCGTGAGCGGCAGGATGAGAATGTGCGGCGGGCGGGCATTGCTCAGGCCGGCGACATAAAAATGCAGAACGATGGCAAAAAACAGCGCAAGCAGCTTGTAGCCGAAGTTGTGGCGCAGGGCAGGAAGCATGATGATTAGACTTAGGGAAAGCGAAGTTAAGAGTGTTCGCTTGCGGCAGCCGGCTCCGGCACGGACGCTATCTCCGGCACGGACACGGGCGATGTCTCCGGTACGAAGATCAGTTCTGGGGCAGTCGGCTTCGGCTTCGCGGCGCGGGGCCGGATAAAGCTTCGGCGGCGGCGTAGGGCAGGCTTCTCGCGGCCTGTGTATTCCCGGATCAGCAGGTCGCGCAGGCGTCCGTCATCTCGCAAGCCGCGGGCCATTTTGCCGTCAAACGCCAGCGAGATAATGCCGGTTTCTTCCGATACGACCACGACTAAAGCGTCGCTTTGCTCGGTAATTCCAAGTGCCGCTTTATGGCGCGTATGCACCTGCATTCCCTGAACCACCCGGCTTTCCGACAGCGGCAGCGTACAGCCCGCCGCGACAATTCGGTCCCGCCGGATGACCACCGCGCCGTCATGCAGGGGCGAACCGGGATAGAAAAGCGTGCAAAGAAGGTCCGCGCTGACTTCGCTATTAATGGATGTCCCTGTCTCAACAATGTCTGTCAAGCCGGTTTCCCGTTCCAAAACCAGCAGCGCCCCGATCTTCTTGTCGGACAGGCTCTCGGCGGCTTTGACGATCTCGCCAACCATCGAAGACAAATCTTCGCGGTCCAGCCCCGTAAAGCCTTTGCCCCAAAATCCAAGCCGTCCGACTTCTTCCAGCGCATGGCGCAGCTCCGGGAAAAACAAGATGACGATGGCGACCGGCCCGAGCGGCAGGATTTGCTGCAGGATCCAGCTCAGCGCCGAAAGCCTGGCCCATGTCGAGAACAAAAGCATCGCCACGAAAACAACTAGGCCAGTGATGATCTGCCAGGCACGAGTTCCCTTTGCCAGCATCATCAGCCGGTACACGAGGTAGGCAACGATCAGGATGTCTGCCCCGGTCCGCACCAGGCTCCACGCATCGCCGCCAATCAGCCACTGCGCCCAGTGATGCCACCCTCCCGACAGAAGCGACGCGAGGAACGAATTGTGTGGGGATGAGTGCATGGGTGAAATCTTATTCCCCGAATTATGACACAAGTTAAGGCGAAAGCGCAAGGCGAGCTATGCAGAAAAAAGGGACTGCTTGAAGCAGTCCCCATAAGTTTGATGAAATGCAGATTGTTGCATTGGGCGTTAACCGCCAGGGATCGGCGGGGGTCCCGCCGGGGGCGTACTGGCCGGGACCGGGACACTGAGCGTACAGGGCTGGAAGGCGAAAATCCAGTAGCCGACGTAAGGGTTCAGGAGATCCGTCGCCGGGGACAGCGCAGCATACGCATTTGTAGAGGTGTTGTACGAATACAGCGTCGCCTGAACGACAGCCGGGGTTGACGCCAGCGGCCCGGTGCCGCCGGTGCCGGAGACAGTCATCGTAGACAGCGGCGCGGCAAGCGGGAACGGGTCGCCAATCTGGTTCCAGCCCTGCTGCAAGGGAATCGAGAACGGCTGGGTCGTTGAGGCGGAGTTGCCGGGAATATGCAGGTAGTTCGCGCTGGGGAACCGGATCCAGTAGCCCTGGCCGAGCCGCAGCGTGTCGGCAGGCGCGGTCGGGTAGAACACATAGGAATTGAGCGCAGGCGCGTACTGCACCAGCCGGGGGCTGACGCTGGCCTGAGCCGCCGTAAGTCCAAAGACCGACGCGAAGCTGCCGATGCCGGTGTAGTCAAATGGCGCGGAGATCATCTGCAGCCCGGCGGCATAGACAAAGGCTTGAGGCAGCACGAAGTTCTCGGTTGTCGTTGTCGCCGCGGTCAAGGCCGGCAGGCTGAGGACCGTTCCTGTGAAGGTCTCCATCAGAGGCGCAGTAATCGCCGAGGCGTTGACCGTGATCTTGAGCGCCAGGCCGCTGGGAACCGTCAGCGAGTACGCGCCGGAGGCGTCGGTGGTCGCCGTGGCGGCAACCGTGCTGCTGGAGGCGACCGTCGCGGTGACGGTCGCGCCGACCAAAGGCTGCGCCGGAGCGCTGCTATCGGTCACCGTGCCGGAGACCGTTGCCGTGCCGGTGCCGGCGTTCGCGTTGACCGAGAGCGCGGCCAGTAGCGGTGCGCCGGCAAACGAGCCGAGGCCGGTCGCGTCGTCGTAGCCGGCCCCGGCTTGGTAGAACAAATTGGAGCCGGACAAAATGTCATGGAAGTTCGCGCTGTAGGTAGTGCTGCTGACGGCGAGCGGATACAGCAGCGGATTGAGGAACCCGACCGAAGTGGTGAGGCCATTTGCGGTCCGCTGCTGGTTGATCAGCGCTGCGAAAGCCGCCCACAGCGGCGCGGCGGCGCTGGTGCCGCCGACTACCTGAGCCACCGCCTTCGTGCCGACCGCCGCGCCTGGGGCCGGGGCGTAAACCGTGTAGCCGGTGTTCGGGTCGGCGTTCAGCGAAACGTCGGGAACATCGCGCTCGGTCGGAGACGCGCCGACCCCAAGCTGATAAGTGGGCTTGGACCAGATCGAGCTGATGCCGCCGCCGGAGCCTTCGGGACTGACGATGGGTGTTCCGGCGCTCCAGGTGGTCTCGCTGACATAGGTGCCGGCAGTCGCAACTCCGGTTGTCATGTTCGTGGCCGGCTTGACATAATTCAAAGTCGTCCCGCCGACGCCGGTGGCGTAGGGCTGAGACGCCGGGTTGTCCACCTCCGGCGGGGTCACCTGGGGAATGGTAGTTATCGTGCCGGTGGCTGTGGAGGGCGTGTACAGATCATACGCGCCGTTGTCGCCGGAGGAGCAGAAGAGCGACTGCCCCTGCGCGGCCATCTGCTGGAACAGGGTATTTTCGCCGGAAATGATTGCCGGGTCTTCCAGGGTTTCCGCGAGGCCCCAGCTGCAGCTAACCACCTGAACCAGGGGCGCGGCGGTGTTGGCCGGGTTGAGGTCGTTTGCCATGCGCGTGAAAATTGTCAGCGGCGCAGTAGGGTCCACCGTTTGATCGGCTTCGTAGACATAAACGCCGGTTGCGGCGGGCGCAAGTGCCAGGACCATGTCAATGTCCAGCTCCACTTCGGTCTGCCCGCTGACCCCCAGCAGAGGAATTGGCGCTTCGTTGAATCCGCCAAGCGGAATATTCGTGAGGGGAGCCGTCGCACCGGTCAGCACGGTCGGCAGGGCGAACTGCCCGGTATACAGCGCGATGTCGGCGGGATTGTAGCCGTCCAGCTCAAACAAGCCGATATTCTGGCCGGTGCCGTCTAAAGGTGCCGTTCCCGTCGTAACCGTGGGCGTCGTGGTTCCGTACAGCGGCGAGATGGCGCTGAGGCCGTAAGCGTACTTGATGTCGTTCGGAGACAGGCCCCCCAGCGGCCCGCTGCCAATCCCGCCGCCGCTGCCGGTGATCGGCACCGGCGCATTTGGATTCATGTTATTCGAATTGATGTTATTCGGCTGCATGTACCGCAGGTGCGGGTGCATGAGGGCGATGTTGTCGAGGCCGGCCACTCCGGCGACGCGCACGGCCACCGAGCGCGGCAGGGTCGGCGCGGCGCTGTTCGCGAAAACAACGCGGCCATCCGGCAGGCGATAGCGGCTCATCTGAACGCCAAAGGCAGCTTCTATCTTGGCAGACGGCCCGGAGACGTTCAGCAGCGTCCGTCCCGCCGACGTTCCGGTCACGGAAAGTCCCTGAGCGCGGGCATACGCCGCGACCGCGGCATAGTCTTCGGGAGTTGGTCCAAACTGCGCCGTGAAGTCTCGCGGCGAAAGGAAGTGATGGAACAGCGGGTCGCCGGGCGTGTACTGCCGCCGCAGCAGCTCGGCAAGCTGACTCTGGTTTCGCACGGGCAGGACCAGCCCGGCTTGGAGCGTCGCGGCGGCGTCCAGTCGCCCTAAAAAGTGCGCTTGGTGCAGCCGGGGCGAGGGGGAGGCATTACCGGCAAGCGCGACACGCGGCTCCGGTGCCGCCGCCCGCGCCGCGCCGGGTCCGAGCAAACTCAGCAGCGCGAGCGCCGTAAGTGAAATGCCTGCAAGAGAGGGACCTGCAAGAGAGGGACCTGCAAGAGAGGGAGAAGCTGCGTCAGGCCGCGTCTTAGCGGAAAAGAAAGTGGCAAAGTGCATCGAGAACAAGCTCCTTGATTGGAAACAGCAAGATCGAAAGCGAAATCGGAGAAGCGGAAGCGAGGCGACTCAAAACAGGAGTCTTATGAAAAGTCTTCTTGACACCTCTATTATATAGGAAAGAGGCTGCCCTGTCAAGCAGGTTCTTGACCGGAGCCAGAATGAAGCACTACGAACGCTGGCCGAAGGGGTCATCGCGGAGCTGGCCGATGCGGCAGAAGCGGAGCAGCAGATAGACCGGCAGTGCGAGCGCGGTGTTGTACAGGATTTCGCCCCCGGTCTGGATCAGCCACCAATGGGAATGGTGCAGGGCGCGGCCAGGGTCAATTAGGGCTGAGACAATCTCCGCCGCGAGGTTTGCCGCAAGCGTTACCAGTGGCGGGACCAGCAGGTTGGAGCGGATCAAGCTGCTCCCAAGACTGCCGGCAAACGCGCCGGCGACAATGCGGCTGGCGAACACACTGCCGTAAGTCGCCGGCAATGACACAGCCGCCAGCAGCCCGGCCCAGAAGCCCAGCAGGCTGCCGCGCATACTTCCGACCAGAATGGCGCTGCTGGACAGCACCACAAGCGGCAGATCCGGCTGCGCCCCGCGAATGCTGACCGCATGAGCCACGCGCCCCTGAAGAACCGCCGCCAGCCAGATCAAAAACGCGGCCAGCACCACCTGGCGGACCGGGATCATTGCGGCGTTTCTCCGAGACCGCTCTGAGGCAGAGGAGGCGCGGCAGGAGGGATGAACGTCGACGCGGGCGGCGCAGGCCTTGACGGAAGGGGCTGAATGACGAATGCTTCTTCCAGGTGGTCGAAATCGGCGGCAGGACGCACCACAGCCGTCTGGAGCGAGCGCGTCTTGTCCACCGTGATCGACTCGATCTGCCCGAGCGGGATTGCCGCCGGAAACACGCCGCCGAGGCCGGAAGTCGTGACGGCGTCGCCGACATGCAGCACGGCATCGCTTCGCAGGTAGGTAATCTGCATCCGGCCGGAGCCTGCGCCCTGACAGATCCCGACCGGCCAGTGCGGGGTGTGGTTATGGATCAGCGTCCCGACACTGCTGTCGGCGTCCGTCAGCAGCAGAACATCGCACGACTGCGGCGAAACGTCCAGCACCTGCCCGACCAGCGCCCCGCTGGGAGACAGCACCACAGAACGCAGATGCACACCGCGAGCGCTGCCTTGATTGAGGGTCAGGGTGTCAAAATGCGGATTGGGCTTCAAGGCGGAAACCTGCACGGCCAGCAGCGGACGCAGGGAGGTCTGCTCAAAACCGAGCAGGCGGCGCAGGCGGACATTTTCGGCCTGCGCCGTCAGCAAATCGTTGTTTTGCGCCGACAGCTCCAGAACATGGGCATTCAGTGCCGCGTTTTCCCGTGCCAGCTTTGGCCCGGCGAGCAGGGAGCCGATGCTCAGGTGCCAGGAGCGGCCCATCTGGGCGACGAGCGTCTGGGCCGGGACCAGGCCGAAGTCCCGCACGGCATGGGAGACCGGGTCAGCCTGTCCGCGCTGGTCCGACCGGGCATGAAGCGCCGTCAGCAGGCCGCAGGCAAGCAGTGCCAGCAGCAGCACCCCGCCGCGCCGTTTGTCTCGCTCTGGTCGCATAGCAGTAGATTAGTAGTTTAAGAGTTGTACTTTAGAGGCGGCCAGCGGAGGCGTAATGGCCTAAACGGGTTTCCGTCAAAAGCACACTGCGGAGAGCGCTGCTGCGAGAGGCTTCATCCAGGCATTTGCCGGTTCCCAGCACCACGCAGGAAAGTGGGTCCGGGGCAATATGCACCGGCATCCCCGTCTCGCGGGAGATCAGGCGGTCCAGGCCGCGCAGCAGCGCCCCGCCGCCGGCCAGCACAATGCCGCTGTCCATGATGTCGGCGGACAGCTCCGGCGGCGTGTCTTCCAGCGTTTCTTTGACGGTTTCCACGATGGCGTTGATCGGCTCAGAAATCGCTTCACGGACCTGCTCCGACGTGATTATCGTAGACCGGGGCAGCCCCGTCAGCAGATCACGCCCGCGCACCTGCATGGACAACTCCTGCTCCAGTGCCGACGCCGACCCAATCGTGATTTTGCATTCTTCGGCGGTGCGGTCCCCGATAAACAAATTGAACTGCTGCCGGACATAGGTGACAATGGCTTCGTCAATCTCGTCCCCGGCAATGCGGATCGAGCGGGCGGCGGCCATTGCACCCAGGGAAATCACCGCGACTTCGGAAGTCCCGCCGCCGATGTCCACAATCATGGAGCCAATCGGGTCCGAAACGGGCAGGCCTGCACCGATGGCGGCGGCCATCGGCTCTTCAATCAGATACGCTTCTTTCGCCCCGGCTTTTTTCGTGGCCTCAATGACTGCCCGGCGCTCGACTTCCGTAATGCCCGACGGGATGCCGACGACAACCACGGGATGGACAAAGCCTTTGCGGCGATGCACTTTTTCGATAAAGTAGCGCAGCATCCGCTCGGTCTGATCAAAATCGGCAATCACGCCGTCTTTCAGGGGCCGGATCGCAACAATGCTGTTTGGGGTACGCCCCAGCATCCGCTTGGCTTCTTCGCCAACTTCGATCACCTGGTTGGTCTGCCGGTTGACCGCGACAACGCTTGGCTCACGCAGCAGAATTCCCCGTCCCTGGACATGGACCAGCGTGTTTGCCGTGCCGAGGTCAATGCCCATGTCGCGCGAGAACCGGCCCGACATTCGGCGTATAAAATTGAACATGAAGAAAATGCTGCTCCTGGAGTCCGAACCGGGTATCCGCTGCCGCGTCCAAGTCCTGCGAACCATTATAGCACAATTCCCCGTCATTGTACCGGGCGCAGAGGAAACCCTCTTTGAGGCATTGTTCGGGCTGTTGCCTAAGATATTTTCTGCTCGCATGAGAGCGAGCAAAAAAACCCATGTTTTTGCTGTTTGCGGCGACTCACCGCCGGGTAAAGGGGCTGTGCCGGCCAGGGAACTGCTGCCGGCATAAACTCAAACTCGCATGAGGAAGCAAAAATTATGGCAAGTCTTGTTGTCGGTTTGTTCGAGCAGCGCTCGGACGCCGAAGCCGCATTGAACGATTTAGTGAACAACAATTTTGACCGGGGACACATTGACGTCAAAGAGCAGTATACCGAGAACTCGGAGCATTCGCTCGCCTCTTTGCGGCACGAGCTGGAAGGCGAAGGCGTCCCGGAAGCGGACGCGAAGCTCTACGAAGAAGGCGTCCGGGCCGGTGACACCCTGGAAGTCGCACACACTGCCGATGACCAGGCCGACCTGGCGCGTGAGATCATGAACCGCCACGGCGCTTTAGACATTCACGATGCGTTCGCCCAGCGCGGCGGCACCGGCGTCATCGTCCCCCCGAATACTGTTTCCGAGCCGATCCCGCCGATGCCTCAGAGCGGCACGACCCAGAACCGAAGCACCGACGGCGAAATCGTTGTGCCGATCGTCGAAGAAGAGCTTGCCGTCGGCAAGCGCCAGATCCAGCGCGGCGGCGTTCGCGTCTTCCAGCGCGTCGAAGAGCGGCCTGTGACTGAGTCCGTCACACTGCGCGAAGAGAGCGTCGTCGTCGAGCGGCACGCCGTAGACCGCGCCGTTTCCGGCAATGAAGCGGCGTTCGGCCAGACGGCGGACGTCGTCGTCACGACGACCGAAGAAGTGCCCGTCGTTTCCAAAGCCGCCCGCGTCGTCGAGGAAGTCGTCGTCGGCAAGACCGAAACCGAGCGCACCGAAACCGTCCGCGACACCGTGCGCCGCACGGATGTCGAGATCGAAGACGCTGCCACCGATACCAGCAAGAGGATATAACCCATCATGGCCGAAGAATACAAAGATAATTCGTCGCGCACCGGCGCGGAAGGCGGAGCGCAGGTCTATCGCGAAAAGAAGGGTGGCATCCCCTGGTGGGCCTGGCTGCTGCTCGGCCTGCTCCTGCTTGGCCTGCTGCTGGCCCTGCTGCGCCGTCATCCGCAGACTGCCGATCAGACCCCGCCGGCCCCAGTCGCCGCGCCGGCCCCTGCTGTCGCGCCCGCTCCGGCGGCCACGGCAGATACTTCGGCTGCCGGCGCGACGTCTACGCCTGGACAGGACATCAAAATCCATAAAGGGGCCGACATCGCCACTGCAAAAACAGCCGAAGCCAGCGTTCCCGGCGTTCCTCTGAGTGACGTTGTCACATTTGCCGCCGCGACCGACCCGCTCTCGTTTGTCGGACGCAAAGCCAAGCTGACCAATGTGGTTGTGCAAAAAGTCCTGAGCGACCGTGCGTTCTTTGTCGGCCCGACGGCCCAGCAGCAGATGCTGGTGCTTCTCGACAAAGGTATGGACGCGAGTGCCAGCGGCGCAAGCAAAGTGACCATTGCCACCGGCCAGCCGGTGTCTTTAATTGGTATCGTCGAGAAACTGCCGACACAGGAAGCGATCAGCCAGCAGTACCAGATCAGCGGTGCCAACTACACCGCGATCCAGGACCAAAAAGCCTACCTGCACGCCACCGTCGCCCAGCAGAAGTAAGCTTCTGACCTATTCGTGACACAAGAAAAAGCGCCAGCCTCTAATAGAGGCTGGCGCTTTTGTGTTGAGCATGTCTGTTCATTAGAGCTTGAGATCAAAGGGTGTCAAGCAGTTTTTGCGCCTCATTTGCAAAGAACCGTTCGCTCACGAGCTGAGACTTGTCTCTAGTCGCATCTTCGGCTGACTCGTTGACGAGCGACACCACTGCGGCCAGTTCAACTTTTGCTTCCTCTGGCTGGCCGAACTTGTGGAGCATAAAGCCTAGACCCCAATGAGAAGCAAAGTCATTCGGGGCCACGCGCACGGCCTCTCTCATGCTTTTGAGTGCTTCTTCTTCTTGGCCCATATCTGCCTGAATCGCACCCATTAACTCGAATGCTCGTGCGTTTTTTGGATCAAGCGCAATGACTTCGTGCAATTTTTCTAGCGCTTCTGATTTCCTTCCTGTCCCAGAAAGTGCCGCTGCTAGTGACACGTCTGAGCGCAGTTCGGGGGGCGTGGCTTCATAATGCTTCAGCATCTCCTCCGGGGTAATTCTGTGCCATTCGCTCGGAAGTCCCACTGTTGTGTCCTTTCTAAGACAGGTGCACGAAAAAGCAGGCGGGAAAACGCCGGTCACTTGTGTTCATGCAAACATTGTAACAGATACCACGATTTCTGTCAAAACAGCTCTAGGATACTGTATCAAAAGCCTCTCCCAGCCCCTGCCCTGAACGGCAGGGCTTTGGAAAAGCAAGTCCCCGCCTGCGCGGGCATAAGAACCGACAGCGTAACATCTTCGCCCGCGCAGGCGGGGGCTTGCACTCCTAAAGCACGGGGGTTCAGCCCCGTATTTCCGGTTTCTCTACAGTTTCTAAACATCTAACGTCCCTTGCTCCGCCTGCTTCTTAACCCCTTCCGCTAATGCCTGAAATTCTTCTTCCGTCAGCACGGTGACGCCCAGCGTTCTGGCTCTTTCTAGTTTACTGCCGGCATTGTCCCCAGCGACGACGTAATCGGTCTGCTTGGAGACGGACGAACCGGCCCGGCCTCCGAGCTTCTTGACGATGCCTTCGGCGTCGCCGCGTGTCATCGTGGTCAGGGTCCCGGTGAAAACGAACGATTTGCCAGCGAACGTGTCGGCCTGCGGGACAAACTCATCGGCGGCGGGCTGGATGCCGGCAGACTTTAGCTTGTCTAACAACTCGGTGGTTTCGGTCTGGCCGAAGAACGCCACGATGGTTTCGGCGGTGGTCCGGCCGATGTCGTAGATGGACGCAAGCTCTTCGGTCGTCGCGGCTTGCAGCTTTTCTAGTGACCCGTACTGGCGGGCTAAAATCTCGGCGGCGTGTTCGCCGATCAGGCGGATGCCGAGGGCGAAAAGCAGGCGCGGCAAGGGCGGATGCTTGCTGCCTTCAATCGCAGCGAGAATGTTGTCGGCCAGCTTGTCTCCCATGCGCTCCAGCGGCAGCAGTTGTTCTTTTTTGAGAGAATACAGGTCGGCGGCGTCTTTGATAAGGTTCTGCTCGACAAGCTGCGCGGCGTGTTTTTCGCCGAGCCACTGAATGTCCATCGCCCGGCGGGACACGAAATGGATAATGCGCTGGATGTTTTGGCCGGGGCATCCAGTGCTGTTCGGGCAGCGCGTGACGGGAGTGTTTTCGGGCCGGACTAAGAGAGTTCCGCAGGCCGGGCAGTTGAGGGGCAAATGGTACGGCTGGCTGTCTTCCGGGCGGACGTCTAAGACGACTTGGACAATTTCGGGAATAACATCGCCAGCCTTTTGGATGATGACCGTGTCGCCAATGCGGACATCTTTGCGGTCTATTTCGAGCTGGTTGTGCAGCGTCGCCCGCTGGACCACCGAGTTTGGCGGCAGGGTCACGGCCTCCACAATGGCAACCGGCGTTACCGCGCCGGTGCGACCGACGGACGCGATAATGTCCAAGATTTTTGTCCGGCCCTGCGCCGCCGGGAACTTGTAGGCAATCGCCCAGCGCGGGGTCCGCGCGACTGCGCCGAGATCCTGCTGCTGGCTGAAGCTGTTGACTTTGACGACAATGCCGTCAATGTCGTAGGTCAGCGACGCTTTCTTGTCGGTCCATTCGGCGACATACGCGATAACGGCACCTATGTCCGGGTTCAAGCGGACATTCGGGTTGACCCGCATCCCCCAGCCTTTCAAGCCATCTAAAAGACCCTGCTGCGACTCCGCCGCCCGCTCGCTGCTTTCGCCTAAAGCATACAAAAAGATGGAGAGCTTGCGCTTCGCGGTCACGGCAGGGTCAAGCTGCCGGACACTGCCTGCCGCCGCGTTACGGGGGTTCGCGAACACCGGCTCCCCGGCGGCCTCGCGTTCGGCATTGATGCGCGTGAACTCGGCGTGGTCCAGATACACTTCGCCGCGTATCTCCACAAAGTCCGGGAACGGCGGGCGCAGGCGCAGCGGCAGGCCGGCGACGGTCTTGAGGTTCGCGGAAATGTCCTCGCCGACAACGCCGTCCCCGCGTGTCGCGCCGCGCTGAAACTGGCCGTTCGCATACGTCAGCGAGACGGCCAGGCCGTCAATCTTCAGTTCCGTCACATACTCTACGGCGGCGTCTTCGGCCAGACCCAGATGCCGCTTTACTTTTTCGTCGAATGCCCGCAGCTCGTCATCGTTGAACGCATTCGCCAGCGACAGCATCGGCTGCCGGTGCGTGTGTGGCTTGAAATCCGACTGCGGCGACGCCCCCACCCGCTGCGTCGGCGAGTCCGCCGTCACCAGCTCGGGATGCGCGGCTTCTAAGTCAATCAGCTCCCGCAGCAGATGGTCGTACTCGGCGTCGGTGATCTCCGGCTGATCCAGCACATGATACAAGTAGTTCGCGTGGTTAAGCTGGGTCCGCAGGTCTTCCGCCCGCACGGCGGCTTGCTGAAGCGGATCAAGCGTGTCAAGGGGTTCAGTGATGTTGAGCATAGGTTTTCGTGTGGGTTCTTTTGCGGGCATTCAAAGTCGCCTGCCGAAGCATTCCAATAACTTCCCGGTAGTCCTCGTCTTTGACACGTCCATCGTAATAAATCGGCTGGTTCCGCATGGACTGTCCGGCAGAGTCACCCGGCACGGCATTAAACCGCTCAATATCGTTTTGGCGGTGGTAAATTGCCGCTGCCAAAGCAGTTGTTTCGTGCGGCGCATGAGTTCGCGCGTTGACATCCGCTCCTGAATCCAGCAGACGCCGAACTTGTTCCGGTTCTCCATCGGCAGCCGCCTGGATCAGCGGCGGCAGAGGTGGTTTGCTTTGAGCCGGGCTAGGCGGAGGCGTATGCTGGCTCTGGCTGCACCCGCTCGTAAGGCAGGAACAAACTATAACCACTGCAACGGACGGCAAGAGAGAGCTTTGGATTTTCATGGGCGCGGCTGCCTTCTAACAGCGCATTTTACCCGATGCGTATCACGAATGGAAGCCTCTTGACGACCAGTGTAGTCCTGTGCTACAATGGGCGTATGAACAAGCCGCAAACTTTAGGAGACCAGGAGCTGACCCTGCTGCGCTATGTCACCGACCATGCGCCGGTGACGGTGCGCGAAGCCGCCGAACGGTTCGGCGAGCCGCATGGCCTCGCCCGCACGACAATCCTGACCATGATGGAGCGCCTGCGCCAAAAGAATTATCTGACCCGCTTCAAAGATCAAGGCGCGTTCCAGTACCAGCCGGTGGTCGCCAAAACCGAACTGATGCAAAATCTGGTGCGTGACTTTGTGGAAAAGTCGCTCGGCGGCTCCCTGTCGCCGTTTGTCGCGTATCTCAGCGAGTCGAAGCTGTCCGAGCGTGAGCTGGCCGACCTGCGGCAGCTTGTTGAGGCTACCGACACCGACAGGAGCTAGACGCGATGGGACCAGCCGCTTGGATCGTACAAACTTGGCTTCTGCAGATGGGTCATGCCTGCCTCTGGGGCAGTTTGATGATCGCTGCCGTCGGCATTGCCTGCCGCTGCCTGCCGCGTCTCCCGGCACCCATCCGCGCCTGGCTCTGGTGGCTGGCCTGCGCCAAGCTGCTGCTCGATTTTTGTGCAATGGCTCCGATCAACCTGCCTCTTCTGCCCGCGCCTGCCCCCGCAGTTCGCTCGGCTGCCGCCGCCACGCCCCATCTACTGCCTTCCCCAGCGCTGCCGCAGAGCGTCTCAGCCACAGTACCAGTGGCGGCCATAGCCGAACCGATGGCAGCTCCTACGCCGTCCACGCCGCGCTGGCCTTTGCTTCTTTTTGCCCTATGGGTTGCCGGCGTGGCGGCGTCTTTCAGTTTCGCCGTGCGTCAGAGCTTTGCCCTCAAACGCCTTCAGCGCGGCGTGTTCCCGGCGGTTCTGCCCGGCCTAGATTTGGACGCCCTGGCCCGGCAGATGGGCCTGCGCCGAACGCCGCGTGTGCGGGCCGGCCCGCACGTTCAGACTCCGTGCGTTTCCGGCTGGTCAAGCCCAGCCATTCTGCTGCCGCTGAACCTCAGCAACACGCTGACGCCGGCAGAGCTGCGGCTGACGCTGGCGCACGAGATGGCGCATCTTAAACGCCTGGATTTGCCGCTGGCCGTAGTGCCGCTGCTGGCCCGGACGCTGTTCTTTTTTCACCCCCTCGTTTGGTGGGCGACGGCAGAATGGGCCGCCGCGCGGGAGGAAGCCTGCGACGCGCTGGCGCTGTCTGCGACACACCTGCCGCCTGCCGAGTACGGACGCCTGCTCCTGAAGCTGGCGTCGCCGACTGCCTTCCCGCCCGCGCTCGGCTTCTCGCCGGGCTACCAGGCCCTGCGCCGCCGCCTGGTCAGCCTCGCTGCCGCCCGCGCCGTGCCGCGCCGGGCGCGTCTGCTGGTGCTGGCCCTGCCGCTGCTTCTGCCCTGGCGGCTCTCGGTGGCCCTGACGCCTGCCGCGCTTCACCCGAACAAGACGCCGACGCTCTACTCGGTCACGGCTCTTGCAGGCGACGAAGGCAGCGAAGTCGCCGCGCTCAACAATGCCGGGCAAGTCGCGCTGTCCGTCCGTGCCGACAACGGCGCACAGGGCTACGCGGGGACTGCGGACACGCTCACGGCGCTCAGCGCTCTGCCCAAGCACCATGCCAGCCTCGTCTACGGCCTGAGCGACGCCGGGCAGGCGGCAGGCGCATCGTTCAACATTCCCGGCCATGCGCGGGCGTTTGTTTGGGACGGCGCGACCCACAAAATCGGCTCCCTGCCGGGCTATCCGTACAGCGAGGCGCGGGGCATCAACACCGCCGGCGAAATCGCAGGCTTCTCCGAAACCGGCCATGCCGACCGCCGCCGCGCCTGGGTCACCCGCGCCTTCCTGCACCGGCCCGGCGAGGCGTTAGTAGATTTAGGGACACTAGGCGGTTCCTACAGCGCGGCGTATGCGCTTAATGCGCTGGGAACAGTCGTCGGCAAAGCGGATACCGAAGAAGTCGGCGCAACCCACGCTTTTGCCTGGCAGGGCGGCCAGATGACCGACCTCGGCACACTCGGCGGCGCAAACAGCGTTGCGTATGCCATCAGCGATACCGGCCAAGTTGCCGGAGCCTCCGAAGTAGACGACACCGGCACCCGCCATGCCTTTCTGTACGCAGGCGGCCAGATGCAGGACCTGGCTCCCTTGCTGGGAATGACGACTAGCGCGGCCTATGCCTTGAACTCGGCGGGTCAAGTCGCCGGCACGTCGCAGACTTTGACGCTCAAACGCGCCACTCTCTGGCAGAACGGCCAGCCAACCGACCTCAACACCCTGCTTCCGCCAAGTTCCGGCTGGACTCTCACCGATGCCCGCGCCATCAACGACCACGGCCAAATCGCCGGCCTCGGCCTGTTTGGAGGCCACCGCCGCGCCTTTCTGCTGACGCCGCGTTAGAAGGAAACCGCCGATGACATTCACGAACCCACTAACACTGATCAAATCAACTGCCGGCGTCATCTTACTGGCTCTGTTTCTTTGTCCAGCATCAGCTTCTGCACAGCCGGAGTATCGCATTACTGATCTTGGCAGTATTGAGGGAGCTTCTGATGAAGTGGGAGCAATGGCGATCAATGACCGGGGACAGGTCGCCGGGGGCAACGGCCATGCGTTCCTCTGGACCAATGGCATTCGGGATTTGGGGACTCTCCGACCGCAGGAGTATGAAGACAGCACGTTTGCTGTGGCTAACGATGTCAACAATCAGGGAGTCCTTGTCGGCTGTTCAGGCAGCTTCAAAGCCGTCTTTGGGACCGGGCTGGAAACTGCAAGAGGAATTGTGGTGAAGAACAATCACTTGCAGCAGTTCAGCGGATACAATGTGTCGTTTATCCCTTATGCCATTAATGACGCAGGGCAAATTGCCGGACTGAATGCGTTTCGGGGCTTCTTCTACGCTCAAGGCAAGATGATCCCTATTGGCACTTTCAGCCACGTCCCCAACGGCAACCGCAGCACCGCTCGCGGCCTCAATTCACGGGGGCAAGTCGTCGGCTGGTCTACAGTCGGCTACCTGCCCGTTGCCAAATTCGACCAGCTTGCGACCCACGCTTTCTTGTGGCAGCGACACGGGAAATCAGGCAGGATGCGTGATCTTGGCACACTGCCCGGCTGGGTCAGCAGCTACGCTTATAAGATCAACCGGCAAAGCGAGATCGTCGGCTCGGTCAGCGATGCGGGCGGCGACACGGATGGATTTGAGCGGGCCAGCCGCACGGCGGCGTTCCTCTGGCGCAGCGGCAAAATGGTCAGTCTTGGAACGCTCCCCGGCAGCAAGAACAGCGCGGCGTTCGGGATTAACGACAGCACAGAGATTGCCGGAACTTCGGACGCCCGCGCGTTTCTATGGACGCAGGGCAAAATTCTGGACCTAAACGCCTGCCTTCCGGCTGCTTCCGGCTGGACGCTGGAAGAAGCGCGAGCCATCAACAACAAAGGCCAGATTGTCGGCAATGGCAAGCTGAACGGGCAAGAACACATGTTTCTGCTGACGCCGACTGCCCCTCAGTAACACTCACGCAGGAGTTTCGGCGCGGCGCGGCGAACAAAAGGCGATGCCGGAAACTCTTTCTGACGAAACACTCCCAACACCGAAGACTGCCGGACGCCTGGAGTCGCTGGACATTTGCCGGGGCGTCGCGATTTTGGCGGTGCTGTTTATCCACGTTTCCGGCCACTTCCTGCCCGCCCTGCACCCCCCGAAATCCCACACGCCGCCTTCATGGACCTGGTACGCGCTGGCCGTGCTGAATGTGGATGCGCTGTGGGCTGTCCCCTGCTTCTTGATGCTGAGCGCGTTCGCCAATGCCCTAAGCCTGTCGCGCACCCCAGATATCACCCGCTACGCCAAGCGGCGGCTGCAAACTGCCGTTGTTCCCTATGTACTGTGGAGCGCCGTTTACATGGTGCTGAACATTGCTCTGGGAACGCTGCATCACCTCACCCTGGGACACATCGCAAAGCTGCTGCTGACCGGGACGGCCGAGTTCCATTTGTATTTTTTCGTCCTGGTGATCGAGCTGTATATCCTGCTACTATTCCTAATGCCCCTCTTTCAGCGCCGCCCGGCGTTGTGGACCGTGGCGCTTGGGGCAGTAGTCTTGCAGGCCGTTGTTTATGGTCTTAATCGGTTCGTGATGCCGCATCGGTTCCAGACGACAATTCTGTGGGACATTTTACCGGTGGCGCTGGGGCTGTGGCTGTGGAGCCAGCTTAGACGCTGGCCGGACATCTTTAAGCGGGGATTGTGGCCGGCTGTGGGCCTGACGCTGGCTGCGCTGGTGATCTACACGCCACTGGGCGCAGCCACTTCCGCGCCGCAAACGCCTGCTGGCCTAGCGATGTACCACCAGCTTGGGAAGCAGTTCACAGCGGTTTACCAGGGCGGAGAATGGATATTCACGGCGGGCATGAGCTTTCTGGTGCTGGTGGGGGCGGGCGCATTGGTCAAAAGCCGCACGGCTGGGGTGCTGTCGTATCTGGGGGCGGAGTCGCTGGCGATTTACGTCATGCACCCGCTGGCGATTATCGCGCTGGACAAGCTGGGCGCAAAAGCGCTGGGCGCAGGCGCGGGCCTGGTTGTCTATTACGCCCTGTGCCTCGGCCTGCCGCTGGCGGCGGTGCGGGTCTGGCGTCTTCGTAGAGCGCCATTGGGAGGATCAGGTGCGCCAAAATGACAAATCCGGGGCATCGGATTGTGGCAGGGAACGCGCGGCGCTTCCGGCGAGAACAGGCTCTAGCGGAGTGCGCGGCTCCCAAACACCACAGGCGGCCGCGCCTGGCTCCTCGCCACTTCCGGCGTCTCCCGCAGCGATTTTGTAGCCCTCCGCCACGCGCAGCGCTAACTGTTCCAAGACAAATTGGGGGATAGGTGAACGGCCTGCCCATAACTCCGAGTTGTTCGCTCGGCGCAGGTATTCTTCCTGAAGCAGCCGAAAGCGCCATTCTTCAAGTGGTTCTTCCCCCTCATTCCGGCAGCCAAGCACATAGCATTTATAATCAGTTTGGTCCACTGCCCCACCTCCCTACGGTTTCACTGGCAAGCAACTGGAGCTATTGTAACACAGGGCTGGAAGGCTGTCAAGCCGCTAAGTGCGGTGACTGGCAGCGAGGGAGCCGGCAATGGCGTGCCAGCCGTCGGCGAGGATGAAAAGAAAAGCATTGATAATTGCTTATTTTCCAAAAATATGGTATTTTCTTAATTAAGAAAATAGTTGATTTCAAGAAAATGCTGACACAACAAGAAGCCTTTGAGCGCATTAAGGCAGGTTTACTCCAACTGCCCCCTCTCGCGATAAAACTCTATGAACCGGGGCCGTCACTTGCGAAAACACAGATGGTAGATGCTGTCTTGGAAGTGACATGGCAGGATAAAGCATACCACTTTGGAGCAGAATATAAATTAAGGTCAACGCCGAAAGAGTTTCAGGCTGCCCTGAATCAAGCGGCTGCTTATCAGCATCATACCGGCTTGCTGCCATTGGTTCTGGTGCCGTTTCTGAACGACAAGCAACTGCGTGAGCTGTCGGACCGCCAAATCAGCGGCCTGGACTTCAGCGGAAACGGCGTGGTAATTGTACCAGGCAAGATTTTTGTTCTTCGCAGTGGCTCGAGAAATCAGTTTCCTGCCTCGGAGGCAATCCAGAACGTATATCGTAAAAGTGCTTCTATTGTCCCGCGAGCATTTTTGAGTTGCCCGGTTTTCGATAGCGTCAACAGTATCAGTGACTTCATTCAGTTGCGCGGCCGTCATCCATCGACACTTTCCTTGTCCACTGTCTCTAAAGCACTGAAGGTGCTTGAAGAAGATTTGATTGTCAGTCGTGAGAAAAACGCTATCCGCCTTATTCAGCCCGAAAAGCTGCTGGACAAGCTCGCCGCAAACTTCACCCAGCCCTCTATCAGACGCTTCCTTGTCGGCAAGTCGCCCTATGGCTTAGAGATGCTTATGAGCCTGCTCTCGGAAAGCTCTCTTAAACATCAGGTATGGCTGATCGGGACAGGAGTCGGTTCCATCAATCAATATGCAGTCATGGCAAGAGACAACTTCCTGTCGATGTATTGTACAGACCAATACCGTCTTCTGACCGGGATTGAGTTCAAGGAAACAAATCGATTTCCTAATCTTGAAATCATCGAAACACAGGACAAAACAGTTTATTTTGACTCCCGAAGGCAGAATAACTTTGACTGGGCTTCGCCGATACAAACTTATCTTGAACTCATGGCGGGCGATCAGCGCTACCAGGACACAGCAGATCAAGTAAAAGAAATTATCCTTGCTGACGTCAAGAGGCAGCTTGCATGAAACAACCATTTGATCTTCTAGAGTCGAATCTGCTTGATTTGCTTTATGAGCTGCGCGAGGCAGAAGAGGCGCATTTGCTGCCTCTTATTCCAGAAGTCCGCTCCACGAACGACTTGGACATGTTCCTGACGACTGATGTTATAGTGGATTTGCCAAAAGCGAAGGCTGTTCTTGAAGCAGTTCAACGCCTTGAATTTGCCGCTGTCGAAAAGAAAGAAAACTTCCAGTTTATCAAGACGTTCCAGAGAGACCGGCAATCGCTTGAAGTCAAGATAGACTTCCTGACGCCAATGCCCGATAATCCCGCTGCACTTCGCATTTTAGACATTCAGGATAGGCGCGTGAGAAACAAGAGAAGCGGCGGAATACACGCCTTCAAAACGGAGGAAGCAATTGCGGTTGAGGATAATCCCATTCCAATTGTTCTTGCAGGAGTGCGAACAACCGGAGAGGAATTTAGCGGGCAAGTTTATCTTCCCCAGGCTTATGCGTATCTTTTGATGAAGCTTTTCGCATTCCACGATTGGGAGATAAAGAAGCAAAATCCTGGTTACTCCCGCAAACATGCTTTAGACTTATACAATATCGCTGCCATGATGACAGAAGAAGAGCTTGCAGCAGCAGAGCAGGCGAGCAGCATCTACCAGCACAAACCGGAAGCGCAAGAAGCGGCGAGCATTGTGCAGGGGTTTTTTGCTCGTACAACAGATTTAGGAAATCTGCTTTGCGCGAACATCAGGATTTTCCTCAGAACACAGACTTGGCTGAGTTCATCTCGATTTTGAATGAGCTATTCCCCCAATAATGCACTGTACACGGGAAGAAGCTAAGTCCGGTAACTTGCGGCAAGCGAACCGGCAATGGCGTGCCAGCCGTCGGCGAGGATGAAGACGAGGACTTTTGCGGGAAGCGAGATCACGGTCGGCGGCAGCATCATCATGCCCATGCTCATCAGAAGCGAGGACACGACCAAATCAATGATGATAAATGGAATGTAGATGATGAAGCCGAAGATGAAACCCGTCTTCAGCTCCGAGATCACAAACGCCGGGATGACGACCTGCATCGGCAGCACGTCGGCAGGATGCGTGGGGTCCGTGATCTTCGGCACCGGCGTCCGGCTCATCTGCAAAAACAGCCGCAGATCAGCTTTGTAGGTCTGGGCGACCATGAACCGGCGCAGGGGAATTTCGCCGCGCTCGACGGCTGTGTTGAAGTCCATTTTAGAACTTAAATACGGCTGAATGGCATCGCTGTTCATCTGGTTGAATGTCGGCGACATCACGAAAAATGTTAAAAAGAGGGACAGACCGAGCATGACCTGGGTGGGCGGAATGCTCTGGGTCCCGAGCGCGGAGCGCAGAAACGACAGCACGATCACAATGCGCGTGAACGCCGTGGTCATAATCAGAAGCGCCGGAGCCAGGGTCAGCACCGTCAGGAGCGCGAGAATTTGAAGCGTGTTGGCCACCTGCTGCGGGCTTTTGGCCGGGCCGCTGCCGGGAATGGTCGGCAGGGAAAGCGCCGGCAGCACGGGGCGTGGCGCACTCTGCGCGTGCGCCTCGGCAGCGCTCAGCATCAACAGGCAAAGCAGAAAAAGAGTGCGGGCAATCGTGCGTAGGGTCAAGACGGTTCCTCCGGCTTCGGTGAAGACAGCAGCGAGCGCAGGCGGGCATTGGCCGCGGCGATCCCCGACGCCGCATCGGGAGCATTCGGATTAGCGCGGGTGAGATATTCTTCAAATTCGTCCGCCATGCCTGACGGTTCTGCGTCTAAAATCGGCCACTCCGTCACGGTCGTAACGCTCTGCGCGGTTGCCGCCAGCAGCAGGTTTTTTCCCGCAACGCGCACCACATGCAGCATCATCCCACCGGGCAGACTCTGCGACGAAACAACCGCAACGTCTGCACCCATAGCGGGCGAACGTCCGAAGCTCGGGGCGGAAATCCGGGCCGGCTTGCCGTTTGTACCAGGCTTAACCAAATCAAAGCGCTTCAGCAGGTAGACCACGCCGGCGACCCCGGCCAGCACGACCACCAGTGCTTCCAGCGCTCGCCCGGCCTGCGCCGCCGGGTCCGGCGCGGCGTCGCCCACCGTCGTCAGCGGCGCACTGTCCCGCCCGCCGTAGTCCGGCGTTGACGCCGGTGCAGCGGCAGGCGGCGAGGCCTGCACGACTCCTGCCGTAGTGGCAAGCAGGAGGCTCAGGACGACTAAAATTAAATTACGCGGCACGGGCATGGTCTTTCTCGGAAGCGCTGCGCTCCTGGGCCGTGATAATCTCCGTCACCCGGACGCCGAAGTTGTCGTCAATAACAATCACTTCGCCCCGTGCGACCAGCATCCCGTTTGCGAACAAGTCTACGGGTTCGCCCGCGATTTTGTCCAGCTCGATGATCGAGCCTGCCGAAAGGTCCATGATGTCGCGGATCAACAGCCGTGTCCGGCCAAGCTCCACCGTCACTTCCAGCGGAATGTCGCGCACCCGGCCCAGCCCCGACTCGCTGCTTTGGGACAGCGGCGCGGGCGCGGCAGGCGCGAAACTCGGCAAATCCACTAGACCGCTCCTGCCCGCAGCTTGCCCGGATGCCTGAGCCGGCGCGGCTTCGTCTTCCGGTTCGGCGTACCCGTCAGCCGGTTCGTCGTCCTCGCTGCTTTGCCCGGCAGCCGCGATGAGCGCATCCAAATCTGCCTGGGAAAGCATTCCTATGTCGTCTGCCGTCATGTCGTCGATGTCTGCCATTGCTGCGGATGTCTCCTGAGAAGATAGGTTAATGCGCCGGTATGCTTTGCTCCCGGTGCGCGACTAAATCGGCGACAGGTTCCACGACCTGCTCGATCTGGACGGCGAGGGTGCGGCCCCGCAGACCGGTCCGGCCCCGGAACTTGACGTGGTCGCCGATCATCAAATCCACCGTGCCGAGCTTGTCTTTGGGCGCGTGGGGGTCGCCGGATGCCGGGCAGACCTGCATCGGCAGCACCTGCCCGACCTGAAGCGAGGCGAGTTCGGCAACGCAAAGGGAAGTCCGCCCAAGACGCGCGACACACGGCACAGCGGTGGTGTTGAGGCGGCGGGCAAGCTGCTCCGAGTGCGAGCGCGTTGTCTTCTTGCGGTCGGAAACAAACCAGCGCTGCGTGCTGAGCTTGCCCAAAATCGGTTTGAGCAGCAGGTACGGAATGCACAGGCTCATGGCCCCTTGAAAGTCGCCGATGCGGATCTCAAACAGCACCAGGACAATGGTGTCGTTGCCGGGGACAATCTGGACAAACTGGGAAGACGTTTCCATGGAAGCCAACTGGAAGTCCAGCGGCAGCACCGTTTCCCAGGCAGTCTTGAGATCGGAGAGGCCCATCTCCACAATGTTGCCCGAAAGCATTTTCTCAATATCGGTCAGGTCCCGGACGACCTTGCCCGCAGCGCCTTTGCCGCCCAGCAGCCGGTCAATCATCGAAAACAGGATGCCGAAGTCTATCTCGAAAATTGCCTGCCCGGAAAGCGTCTCGACGTCCAGAATATTCAGCAGCGACGCCGAAATCGTCTTCATGTATTCGTCATACGGCACCTGCTCCACCGACACCAGCTCGACTTCCACCTGGGTTCGCAAATATCCCGCAAGAGAGGACATAAAGTACCCGGCGAAATTCTCATGCAGCATTTGAAGGGCACGGACATGGTCTTTGGAGAGCTTGTCGGGCCGACGGAAGTCGTAGACCTCATACGCCGCCGGCGGGGCGACCCGCCGCTGCGCCGATTGCAGAGCAAGCCCGGCGGCAGCCCGGCGGCGCTTGTGCAGCGGCAGGAAAACGCGCCCTTCGGCGGTGTACGTCTGCGGCGCTGCGGCCGACGCCGTTCCGATAACAGGCCGGCGCTGCTCGACAGCTTCACTCGGCGCGGCGGCCTCTTCCGCCGGGGTCATCGCCGACAGTAGGCTCTCGATTTCTTGCTGCGATAAAACTTCAGCCAACACTGTTCCGATCTGTGAGCACTAAAATAGGTAAAAATACCGGGTTTTGGAAACAAAAAAACACCGGACGCTTTACGCTTCCGGTGTTCTTATTCCATACTGCCTGTCTAATCTTCACAAGATTGTTTTTGCTGGCGAAGAAGCTCTAAATGCTGTATAGTAAAAGAGAAGCATAAGGAGCTACTATGAAACCGCAAGCAAACATTTTACTCGCAGTAGGATTATTCGGGGTGCCATTTCTGGCAGGATGCGGCGGAAGTTCGGGGAGCAGTTCAGCGCCGCTGATTACGCCTCAGCCGCGCTCCATCTCGGCGAGGACGGCGAACGGTCTGACGGCGACGCTCAGTGAGGACACGGATGCCGTCAGCCAAGTAGGCAGCGTCACTTACACAATCACGCTGACAAACCGGACCAGCCAGCCAATCACAATGCAGATTCCAACCTGCGCCGGATCAACTGTTGATCCAAGTCATCCGAATGCCACAGTGACAATCGCAGATGCCACAGGCGCACAAATCTACCCGGTCTATAACTTTATTGGAGCGCCCCCACCACCCTGTGTTTCAAGTTCTCCTGTCGCCCAGACGCTCGCGCCGGGTCAAATATTGACAGAGAGCGTGAAACTGAACGCAGTTTCCGCACCCCAGATATTCAACATTAAAGGCGTTTACACACTGAAAGCAAGTGTTCAGACATTCACGCTCGGCTCAGGGCCGGATGCTGTCGGGCCGCTGCCGCTGACAGTGCAGTAGAAACGCAGCTTGCTTATTGGGTGACGAAGTTGGTGAAGTAGACGTTCTTGACATCCTCTTCGCCAAGCGCCTCGTTGACGTTCTTTTTGATCTGGGCTTTCAGCTTCTCGCGCCCGCTTTCCGGAGCAATCTGGTCGCGGGTCTCGCTGGAAAGCGACGTCAGGATCGCGTCCCGGATTTCTGGGGTTTGCTCTTTCAGCGACTCGGCTGTTTTGCCTTTTCCTTTGTCCAGCTCCAGGCCGACCGTGACCTTCAGGAAGTGATCGCTGCCGGGGTCAGAGAGATTGACTAAAAACTCATCTAAAGTCATCACCGGCCCTTTTTCCACTTTTTTGACTTCGCCGCCCTTTTGCTTGGCGCTGGCCTTCTGGACCATTAGAAACGCCGCGCCCAGCACGACCACCGCAAACACGGCCATGATGATCATCATCGGCGGCCCTTTTTTTGCGATTGCCGCTTCTTTTTTGTCTTCCGCTTTTTCCGCCATGTTTATCTCAATCTCCGTGCCTGGGAACTGCTGAATTTGGCCGCCCGCTTGGTGGCGGGCGCACTTTGATTATCGGCAGGAGAACGTGTGAACTTTACTGGCTTTGGGAGGCAAGAGCGCCGGGGTTGTGGAAAACCCCGGCAAGAATGTGTCCTTCGGACAAGGAGAGGCCCTAGTTCCTAAGTCCTCATCTTCGTCTGAAAGACGCTTCTTTGCCGGGATTTTCTACAACCCCGCCAGACTCAGAGCCATTCACTGGCTTTGCGCCAGATTTTGCACGGTAACTGGGCCGGCAGGGGCGGCGAAGCGGCGCAGCAGGACAATCTCGACGCGGCGGTTCTGGGCGCGGTGCGCCTCGGTGTCGTTTGCCGCCAGCGGGCGCTGATCAGCGTAGCCGGACGCTTCCAAGCGGCTTGCAGCGACGCCGCGACTCTCAAAGTAGCGCAGCACGGTCGTTGCGCGGGTCGTGGACAGCTCCCAGTTGGACGGGAAGCGCTCGGTATGGATCGTCAGGCTGTCCGTATGGCCTTCGACCCGAACCGGATTCTGCGGGACTGCGTTTGCCGCGCCTGCGACCATGTTGAGGAGGCTTAACTCTTCCGGGCGCAGGGCGGCGTCGCCCCGCGCGAACAGCATTTTGTCGGTCATCACGGTCACAACCACGCCGCGCTCGTTGCGGGCCACCTGCATCATGCCTTCCAGATGGTTCTTCTGGATGTAGGCTTTGACGGCGGTATATGCTTTGTCCAGGCCGTCGGCGTCCTGCTGGGCTTTGGCGCTTTTGACGAAGTCTTCGCTGGACGTTTGCTCTGGCTTGCTGGAGTTCATCACAGACGGCGTGGCGTTCAGGCCCCCGCCCCGGTTGAAGATGGTGGGGACGCCGTTCATGCTGCTTTCGCCAAATCCCGAGCGGACCGAGATGGCAAGCTGCTGGAACTTGGCCTGGTTCATCACGGACATCGAGTAGAGCATGATAAAGAACGCGACCAGGAGCGTAATCATGTCTGCGTAGGTCAGCAGCCAGCGCTCGGAGTTTTCGTGCTCGCCTTCTCCGCCGCCGCCTCGTTTTTTCTTGCCTGCCATGGCGTATTACTCCTTTGGGACTGGCCCCCACCCCCGGTACTGCGTACCGACCCCTCCCCCACTTCGTGGGAGAGGGGTAAGACTTTGAAGAAGCGTTCTTCTTCTCTCTCCGGCTCCCCTCTCCCACGAAGTGGGGGAGGGGCTGGGGGTGGGGGCATTATTTCTACACCGCCGCCGCTTCCGCTTCAATCGCGCGGCGGATCTTCGGGGACAGGAACGCTTTCAGCTTTTCTTCGACGATGCGCGGGTTGTCGCCAGCCTGGATGGCGAGAATGCCTTCCATGATGACTTCCCGGACCAGCACTTCCTCATGGGAGATGGCTTTCAGTTTGTTGCCGAGCGGCAAAAACAGCAGGTTGGCCGAGCAGACCCCGTACAGCGTCGCAATGAACGCCGCCGCGATGCTCGGTCCCATGCTGCCCGGATCAGATAGGTTGGCAAGCATGTGGACCAGGCCGGACACAGTTCCGATAACCCCGAGTGTCGGCGCGAAGCCGCCCATGGTGCCGAACAAGTTCGCGCCTTCATGGTGGCGGGAGCCGAGAAACTGGATGTCGGTTTGCATGATCTCGCGCACCAGCTCCGGGTCGGTGCCGTCAATCGCAAGCTGGATGCCTTTCTTCAAAAACGGATCGTCCATCTTCTGGACTTCATCTTCCAGGGCCAGCAGGCCTTCGCGCCGGGCTTTCTCCGCGTAGCCGACCAGCGTCTTAATCAGATGTCCGACATCTTCTTTTTTGCTTAGAAAAGCGTTTTTGACGATGCTCGGCAGGCTGGTCACGGTGGACAGCGGAAAGCAGATCATGGACGCGCCGAGCGTCCCGCCGAAGACTAGCAGGGCCGCCGAGGGGTTGACGAGCGCCGAAAGGTCGCCGCCTTCAATGAGAATGGAGCCAAGAAACGCGCCCCAGGCGAGAACCAGTCCGATCAGTGTTGCGATGTCCATTGCGTATGCCTTTGGTTCCTATTCTTCGTCCGTGCTGCCCGCTTTGATCGCCGTCAGCGGCGGGCGCGGGAAGATGCCGGCCTGCCGGCGGAACTCGACCACGCGGGCCACGACTTCGTCTGCGGTCTGCTTGACCAGCATTTTCTTGCCGGTGACGAGCGTAATATGCGTGTCCGGCAGCGACTCCACTATCTCGATCAGGTCTGCGTTTAGAATAAAATCGCTGTGGTCAAACCGCGTCACGGTAATCATAATTTGTTTCCAATAGTTGTTTTCCAATATCCGCGCCGCCCCTTACGCTGCTGCCGCGTGAGGGGCGGCGGCTAGTTTACTGCTTGATCTGGATGACTTCGTTCAGAAGCTGGTCTACCGTGGTGATGATCTTGGTGTTGGCCTGGAAGCCGCGCTGCGTCACAATCATGTTGGTAAACTCCTTGGATAAGTCTACGTTGGACTGCTCTAAATAACCGGTGCTGATCTTGCCCAGGCTGCTGGACTGGGCGGTGCCGATGGTCGGCAGGCCGGAGTTGATGCTGGTGGTGAACGCATTGCCGCCGGTGCGGGTCAGGCCAGCGTCATTGGGGAAGTCCGCCAGGGACATCTGGCCCAGAACGCGGGTCAGGCCGTTGTTGAAGATGCCGGAAATCGCGCCGGTGTCGTCCACGCTGAACGACTGCAATGTGCCGGGCGCGTAGCCGTTTTGCGACGTCGGCGAGACGCTGGAGTCGCCCGCGATCTGGGTCACGCCGCTGAAGTCCGGCGTAATCGCCTGGCTCGCGGTTGCGCCGTCGGTCGGCGAGAGCGAGACGGCGCCGGTCGCCCCGGTCTGCTTGCCGGTCGTGTCGAAGGTGATGGTTCCATTGCCGGCCGCCCCGGCGTCGCCGGAAGCGCTCCAGTTCCAGGTGTTGGCGGCGGTGCTGCGGGTGAAGCTCAAAGTCACGTTCGCCGGCTCGCCTAGGCTGTCGTAAACTTTAATGGTCCGGGTGTAAGGCGCTGTGCCGCTGGCGGGCGTCGTTCCCGAAGCGGGCGTGTAGGGGGTCGCGTCCGCGCTTAAGTTGCCGCCGAACGCCATATTCGAAGTCGGCTGAACGGCGGTGAGGCCGCCGACGGGAATGGACAATTTGGACGCGGAGGAGATCTGCTGGGTTGTATCGATTTTGCCGTTTGAATCCGCCTTCCAGCCCAGCACGTACGCGCCGCTGGAACTGTTGACCAGGTTGCCGTTGCTGTCGAGGCTGAACGAGCCGTCACGGGTATAGGAAACACCGGAGCCGTTGGTGTTGCCGATCATGAAGTAGCCGTTGCCCTGGATCGCCATGTCGGTGGGCTTCGAGGTGCTTTGCAGGCCGCCCTGGGCCATGATCGTATCAATGGAGGAGACGCGGACGCCGAGGCCGACCTGCTGCGAGTTCGTGCCGCCGACGTTGGCCGTGGGCGTGCTGGCTCCCTGGATGGTCTGGGACAACTGGTCTTCGAACGTCACCCGCCCGGCTTTGTAAGCGGTCGTGTTGACATTGGCAATGTTGTTGCCGATGACGTCGAGGCTGGTCTGCTGGGCTTCAATGGCGGAGATCCCGCTGTACATGGCTTGTAACATAATTTCCCCTTGAGTGTGCGAGCTAAAGTCGGCACGCAGTCTATCGCGCCGAGTTGAGAGTGCAGCGTCCCCGAGAGGTCCGGCTGCGTGAGTTGGCCTTGCAAAGCCTTAAAGTATCATGGCGCTGTCAATGTTCGTAAAGATGTTCTCTTTCAGCGCGTCCGAGGCGACCGCCGTGATGACGGTCCGGTTGGCGACGGAAACGACATACGCCGTTTTGTCCATCAGTACCAGTGAGTCTTTAGCTCCTTTCGTGGCGGCTTTGGTCATGGCCTGGCCGAGCCGGGCAACATCATGGTCCGACAGCGTGATCTGCCGGGAAGACAGCCGGGTCTGGGCATGGCCGGAGAACTTAATCCCGGCGCGGGCGGCGGACGCCGCCAGCGTGTTTCCGGTGCCTGTGATTCCGACACCTTGCAGCACCTGATCAAAGCTCGGCCCCGCCGGCAGTGGTTTAGTATTTGCTGCGGTTCCACTGACGCCGATTGGCGGCGCGGTTCGTATTCTGTTTTCGAGGTCAAGTGCGGACATAATTTCATCCCTGAAGAGAAGCGTTGTTACTGGATGCTTGTGACTTTCGATGCATCCACGTTCTGGCCGCCGACTTGCAGATAAGTCGTGCCATTGGACAGCGAGACAGAAGACACGACGCCTGAGACGCCAGCACTCGTGCTGGTGGCTGTCGAGACTGTTTTACCAATCAGCGTTGCGCTCTGAGCGACATTTGAAAAGCCTTGATTGGCCGTGAGCGTCTGGTTCAGGGTCGTCGTTTCCTGAAGCTGCGAGAACTGGGCAAGCTGGGACAGCGTCTGCGTCTGGTCTACCGGCGCAGTCGGGTCCTGGTTTTGCAGCTCATTGACAAGAAGCTTTAAGAACTGGTCCTGGTCAGCGGACGCGGCGGTGGCTTTGACCGTGCCGTCGGCATTGACGTTGGATGCCGTGCCGTTGACATTTATCGGTGTGGTTGATGTGACTGAATGGGCGATCATGGCGGCTCATTTCTGTTCTTTCTGTGTGTTTTTCCTATTTGTTCTTTGTGTAGCCGTTAAGCGTGCGTGTCAATTCGGCCTGACGGGCGTATCGGCAGTGGCACGGGTGCGCTCTCTTCCACTTCAGCTTGCGCCGCAGTGGAAGTAAATGCCGGCGGCTGTCCTTGCCTTCCGTTCTGGGAGCTGCCCGCGCCTGTCCCAAGCTGCGTCCCTGTGGATTGGCTGGCAGGTGCCGCGTGTGCCGGCTGCGCTTGACTGCTGCCGGTGTTCGGCTGTCCCTGCCCTCCCGAGAACCGGGTGGACGCGCCTTGCGCCGCCGGGACGGTTTCTGCGGCGGGCTTCACCGAGACTGTCAGATGCGTCAGGTTCAGGCCGGACGCCCGAAGCGCCTGATGCAGTGCGCCGGTCTGGCTTTGCAGCGCGGCTTTCACCTGCGGCGTTTCCGCGACAATGTGCGCGGTCACCGTTTTGGCCGCCCCTGTCTCCTGTGCCGGAGTGACCGAGACAGACACTTGCAGGCTGCCCCAGTCTTTCGGATGAAGCTGCAGGCTCATCTGCTGGACGCCGCCGGGTTTAGCCGGCAGGGGCATCGCCCCTACCCCGTCGGTGACTTGATGCACGATTTTGATCTGGTCCGACGCCGACAGCGGCCTGCTGCTCGGCACTGCCGTAAGCGGTCCGGCTTGTGCTGTCGGCATTTCCGCTTCCAGCACCCCAGTCGGCGCTTTGGCCTCCGCCTTTGCGTCAACTGTCTCTGTGTCGCCTATTTTTTCCGGGACGATGCTCCGACTGCCGGGATTTGGCTCAGGCAGGTCGCCCGAAACTCTGGATTTCGTGGCAACTGCCGGCGCTTCCAACAGCATTGGCTTGGCCCCCACCCCTGTCTCAGCGATCCTGGTCTCAGCAATCCTGGTATAAGTATCGGCATTTGTCGGCGGCGACTTCAGGGCAGTTGGAACGGATTTCCCTAGCGGTTTTGCTGGGCCGCTTGAAAGCGTTGCGGGGACGACCACAGGCGGAGCGGCAGTGGCGGGCTGGACGAAAGCGCCGAGCGCCGCTGTAGACGCCGCATTTGGAATAGCTTGATTAGGAGTGAACGGCGGGAGTAACAGCGCGGCTTGAGCCGGGCTGAGCGGCTGAATAGGAACTGCCCGGCTAAGTGTCACCGGACCAAGTGCCGCAATGTGTGGCAACCCCTGGGACGAGCCAGCAGTAATTTTTGTCGGTTCCGGTACAGACGCAGCCAGCGAAGTTTCTTCCGGCACGGGTCTTCCCTGAGCCGTGACCTGCCCCGCCGTTGGAGGAGTCCCAGCGGGCAGCGGCAGTTGTGGAGCTAACGCTTGCGACGCTTGCGGCGCTTGTGACACTGGCGTCTGCGGACTTTGTGGCAAGAGTGAGGCCACAGGCAGCAGGAAAGCAGGAATAGGCGTAGTGAGAGGCGCACCTTGCGGCTGGGTCGAGCCGACCAGCATAAACGGCACATTCGGCGCAGGCAGCGCATTCGGCGCAGGCAGCGTCGGCAGGGGTATCGCAGACGATGACAGCGTATTCCCAAATGGCTCAGGCAAAGCCGAAGCAGCCAAGGACGCAACCACGCTGGACACTTGAGGCGCGGCCAGACTGGACACTTGAGGCGCGGCGTACTCTGAGGCGCGAGACAGCGTCGGCGCAGGCGCGGCGGCAGGCGTCAGAACCGGCAGAAGCACGGCCTGAACCGGGATCGCAATCGGAACGACAGTTAGGGCAGCATTCGGTGCGTTATTCGATGTAGTTGCTGTGGCAGCCGTAGGATTAGCTGCATTTTGGGAGGCGTCTGTGGCAGTTTTATCATCTGCCCCTGCTTTATGCCCTGTCGGGCTGGAAGGAAGCAACTCACTTGCTTTAATCGCTGTTCCCGCTGCGGGGAACGAAAGCGTGGGCAAAGTGTCCATTGTCTTCAAATTGTTTGAGGTCTGCTGCTTCGCGGCTAAACCAATCACAGTCGGTGGGGCGTCTGTCTTCGGAGCGGCAAGCTGCAGGTTCGGCGGGCTGCTCTGTGTCAGCAGCGAGGCAAACAATGCGGCGCTGACGGAGCTAGGCGCTGCGGCTGGCGTGCCGGCGCTTGCCGCGCCCGGCGGTCCGGCGGACGGCAGCGGACCGGCCAGGGCGATGAGGCCAGCGGTAATGTCCGGGGGCATAGTGTCCTCCTTTAGTTGTGCGTGTCTCCCGTATTATTGGCAGGAAACAGATCAAACAAGAGGAGAAGACGAGCAACAATAAAGCCGCCCGGCGCGGAGTGCGGCGGGCGGCAGAAAGGTCAATTGAAACGTAAGCGGTTAGACTTTGGCTTTTTCTTCAATGGACTGGCCAGAGTCCTGCTTGGACTGACCCGCACTGATGGACTTCTGGTAATCCTCGTTAAAGCGCATGATGCCGATGTCGGTCAAGGGGTGCTTGAACAGCATTTCCATTGTCTTGAATGGGATTGTCGCGATGTGCGCTCCGGCCTTGATGCTTTCGGTGACTTGCAGCGGGCTGCGAATGGACGCCACCAGGATTTCCGGGTCTTTCGGGAAGTCATAGGTTTCGACCATGTTGACCGCTTCGACAATGTTCAGCGGCGCTTCTAAACTTCCCATGTCGTCGATGCGGCCCACGAAGAACGAGATAAACGACCCGCCGGCTTTGGCGGCAATGAGCGCCTGCGGCAGCGAGAAAACCAGCGTGACATTGAAGTTGATGCCCTTTGGCGACAGCTCTTTGACCACTTCCATCGAGTTTTGGTTCATCGGCACTTTGACAAAGATGTTGGGCGACCAGGAGGCGATGTCCTGCGCTTCCTTCATCAGCTTGTCTACGTCGGTTTCGACGCACTCAGCGGACACCGGCATCTCCTTGCCGACAATGTCAATAATCTCCATCACCCGCGTTTTGTGCGGGATGCCTTCTTTAGCGATCAGCGACGGGTTCGTCGTCACCCCATCTAAGATGCCCCAGGCCATCGCCTGCTTGATCTCATCTACATTCGCCGTGTCAATAAAAAATTTCATTGTCTGTGTGCCTCCTCAGCAACAACTTACCAATTAGGTCGCAAGCTAGGGTACAATCTTGCTTGGGATACATCCCGCCCTAGCGTCTATATACCCGCTTGTGCTGAAAATTCTATTTATTTGGCCTTTTCTAGTGGGTATGAGTTTTGCGAGAACCATTTATGAATAACGACTATCTCAACGGGTTTGTTGACAGGCTACACCTTCAGGAATATATGCTTGCTCCCGGCCTCTTAGACAGCGAAGTTTCCCGCGTCGAGATGCAGTTCGGCTTCCGTTTTCCGCCGGACCTCAAAGACTTTTTGCAGCAAGTTCTGCCGATCTCCCAGGGCTGGGTAGACTGGCGCAACGATGCAGCATCAGAGATTCAGACACGGCTGGACTGGCCCTTAGACGACATGATCTTCGACATAAAGCACAATAGTTTTTGGCTTGCTTCCTGGGGCAAAAAGCCGGAGGTTCTGGCAGATGCTATCGCCATTGCTAAAGTGGAAGTGGCAAAAGCACCGACGCTCATCCCGATCTTTTCTCATCGCTATTTGCCTGATGATCCGCCCCTTGCGGGCAACCCAGTCTTTTCTGTTCACCAAACTGACATCGTTTACTATGGCTATGACTTAGCTTCTTATTTTGAGAACGAGTTCCCGGAAATAAAAGGCGGCATTCCAACCACTGATGGTTACCAACCTGGCATATTCCAAAAGACACCCCGCAAAATACGCTTTTGGGATGATGTCATAGAAGACAACGCCAGATAACCTAATCTTCCGGCAGCCTGTCATACACCGCGTTCTTTGCGCCAGTACGCAGTGCCCAGCCGGAGTCGCCGTAGGACCAGTGCCACCACTCGCCGATGTAGTTAGTGAGGCCGGTCTTTTCTAAAGTGTCAAACAAGAGGCGGCGGTTCTTTTGCGCTTCTTCCGACAAGCCTTTGGTGTCGCTCGGAGCGCTGGTTTCGTCCATTTCGAACGGCGAGGTCATGTCCAGCCATTCCCGCGACGGCATCTGCATCAAGCTGAAGTCCACGGCTCCGCCGGTGGAGTGCGGCGGCGGGCAAGGGTCATCCGGCGGGGCGGACATGGTGTTGGTGATGCGAATGAGCGTAGACTTGTTCCATTCCGGGTGCTTTTCGGCGAACTCTTTCTTGATCTCGTTGTACATGAACTGCTGCTGGTGCATGGGCCGGAAGCCTTCGATAATCACGATGTCCGTGCCGTGCGGCAAGGCCTCGGCGGCTTCGGCCAGCATTTCGGCCACGCGTTTTCGGACTTTAGGCGTTCGGGACATTCCCTCGAACTTCGGGTGGTGTTCAGCAAAGTGGATGCGTTTGGAGAGCGAGCGCGGGTCTGTCAGCGGCTCGCCGTTGTCTTCAATGGGAACGGCGCGGAGCTTTGTCAGCGGCTCGCCAAAAGATCGGGCCATAGGGGTTGCTTTCTAGTGCGGGAATGAGACGGGGGTGTAGAAACCCCCGGCAAGACAGCGTCCTTCGGACGAAGATTTTAGGCACACGGCATTTGCCGTGTCCGCAGGACATTTTCTGCCGGGGGTTTCTACACCACCGGCCTCGTGATGTTCTTCGCAAACGCCAGCATCTTGTCATACCAGCCGATGACCTGCTCGCGGTCGCCGCTGCCGTGGCCGGCATCAAACCAGACGACTTCAATCTCTTTGTCCAGCTCGCGCATCTTGGCTTCGTAGACTTCCATCTGGCGCGGCGGGCAGCGGGTGTCGTTTCGGCCCTGAATGACCAGCAGCGGGACCCGGACAGCTTCGGCGTAGGCGAGGGGTGATGCGGCGCGGTACAAGTCCGGTTTTTCCAAAGGTGTGCCGCCGAAGCTCGCGGTCGTGATGCCTTGCAGCAGGCCCGAAGAGTCTTCCCACGTCAGCGTTTGATCGGCAATCGCGACCAGCGCCATGCCGCCAGCCCAGAGGTCGGGGCGCTTGCCGAGTCCCAGCAGCGTCATGTAGCCGCCGTAGGAGCCGCCGGTCAGCAGGATTTTGTCGGGAATGGCAATATTCTCGGCCACTAAATAGTCGCGGGCGGCGACCATGTCTTCCAGCTCCCAGTGGCCGGCGTCGCCCCAAATCTTCTGCAAGAACTCGCGCCCGAAGGTCGTCGAGCCGCGGTAGTTGACGGACAGCCAGGCGAAGCCGTTCTCGGCCCAGAACGATCCCATGCCGAACGTCTCTTTAACCACGTCATGCGGCCCACCGTGCGTTTCAAGTATGGTCGGAAACGGCCCGTCACCGTCGGGCAGGCAGAGCCAGGCTTGGACCATCACGCCGTCGGAGGACGCGAACTGCACCGATTCGACGGGCCAGCCCGGCGGCAGATCGGCAGGCGGCAGCACGTCCCGCAGGAACTCGCCCGCCTCGCCGTCTAAAGCCACCAAATGCGACGGCGTCTGCGCGTTCCCCCACTGTGCCCAGATCTCGCGTCCGTCCGGCCCGAAGCCAGCGCCGAGCGTGCCGTAGAGGGGGAACGAGCCGCTGGGGTGGTTCAGCCGCGTGGCGGTCATTGTTTGCAGATCAAACAAATAGAGCCGCTGGGCGGCTTGATGAGTCTGGCACAGCAGCAGGCGTGAGCCGTCCGGCGACCAGTTGACGGGGATTACGTCGCCTTCTACTCCCGGCAGCGGCAGATCGGTGACTTCGCCCGTCGCCGCGTTCCACAGCAGAGGCCGCCGCACTGCGGTCCGGTCCGAGCTTGCCGCGACGCGGGCGTCGCCAGGCGTCGGGCTGAACGTAATCGGCTCCAAGCTGCTTTCAGTCCCGTCTTCCAGCGTGTTCAAGACCGCGCCGTCAACGCCAAACGCGAACAAGTGGTACTGCTGCTTGCCGGTGCGCTCACTGGCCGCGACAACCGCGATCTTCCCATCTTCTGAGAGTATCGGCGTCCGAAACAGGCGCTTCGTCGTATACAGCAGCTTCGCCTCGGCCAAAGTTCCGTCCGGTGCAATCGTGAGATAGCACAGATTGTAGCCATTCACATCATTGAAGCGAAACGCAAACGCATTGCCGGACGCGCTGAACGTCAGGGTCGGCTGCGGGAATGGGATCGCGGACGCGCTGTACGGCGGCAGGTCCGGCGTGACGGCTTCCGGCGGGCCGCCGCCGAACGGCACCCGGACATATTGCCCGATTTCGCTGCCTTTCGCGTCGTCCATGTAGTAAACGTAGCCGCCGTCCGGCGACAGCAGGCCAAACGAAACGCCGCCGGGTTTATCGGTCAGCGGGCGAAACTCTCCTGTAGGCACGTCCCAGGCATGAAGCTGTGGCAGCCCGTTGTGGCTCCGGACGACGATGCCGCGCTCTGGATGGAGCGCCGCAAGCTGAACGCCGCCGGTTGCCGGAGCACGGACTCGGTCTTTCCACTGTTCGGAAGGCGTGTCGGAGGTTGGAGTTGAATGGGACATAGAATATGCTTTCGCGAGGGAGGTTGCCACGGGTTGAAATGCGTGGCGTTACTGGAATTACTTAATCGCCGACACCGCTGCAAACTGATCTTTCAGCGCCGGGTACAGCGCCTGATACACGCCGTAGTATCTCTGATACAGCGCATGTGCCTCCACGTTCGGCTCCATCGTGGACACAGTCTGAATGACGGCGCGGCAGGCCTCGGCCACCGACATATACGCGCCCGTGCCGACTGCCGCCAGCAGAGCCGCACCAAGCGCCGGCCCTTCATCTACCGCCAGCGTCAGGTGAGGCTGGCCCGTGACATCGGCATGGATCTGACGCCAAAGCGCTGACTTCGCCCCGCCGCCGCCGGCCCGCACCTGTGCGATAGGAATACCCAGCTCGCCAAAGATTTGGAACGTGTCAGCCAGCGCGAACGCGACACCTTCCATCACGGCCCGCGTGAAGTGCTGCCGCTGATGCCGCAGCGTGATCCCAAAGAAGGTCCCCCGCGCATCGGCGTCCGGGTACGGCGTCCGCTCTCCCGTCAGGTAGGGCAGGAAAATGAGGCCCTCCGAGCCTGTCGGAACCCGCTCCGCGCCCGATGCCATCAGCGCGTAACGGTCCGCGCCGGTCGTGCGTCCGACGACGCCTTCGGGCTGGAAGAACGTGTCCGCCAGCCACCGCAGGCTACCGCCCGCCGAGAGCGAGACGCCCATCAAGTGCCACTTGCCAGGGACGGCATGGCAGAACGTATGCACACGCAGCTTCGGGTCTGTCGCGGGCGTGTCCGAGTAGGCGAACACGACCCCGCTGGTGCCGACCGTGCTGGACACGAGGCCAGTCTCCACAACGCCGCTGCCCACCGCCCCTGCTGCGTTATCGCTGCCGCCGCCCGCCACCGGCGTCCCCGCCGCAAGCCCCATTAGCGCCGCCGCTTCCGCATGAACTTTGCCGGTGATTTCGACACTCTCCGCGCATTCCGGCATGAACGAGTACGGGATCTCCGCCGCGTCCAGGACTTCCCGCGACCACCGGCGGTTAGCGACATCAAACAGCGCCGTCCCGCTGGCGTCGGATACTTCCGTCGCGTGAACCCCGGTCAGCTTGAACCGAACATAGTCTTTCGGCAGCAACACCTTGACGACTTTGTCATACGTCTCGCGCTCATGGTTTCGGAGCCAGACAATCTTCGGGGCTGTGAACCCGGTCAGCACCGGGTTTGCGATATATTTGACTAAGTTCTCCTGCCCCACCCGCGCCGTGATCCAGTCGCACTCGGCCTGCGTCCGCTGATCGCACCAGAGCAGCGCCGGCCTCAACACTCGGTTCTCTTTGTCCAAAAACACCGACCCGTGCATCTGCCCCGACAGCCCTATGCCCGCGATTTCGTCGCCCCGAACCCCCGCCTTCGCCAGCACAGCCTGCGTCGCTCGCACCGTCGCCCGCCACCAGTCATCCGGGTCCTGCTCCGCCCACTGCGGCTGCGGCGTGTACAGCGGATACTCCTGCGTATCCGACGCCACCGCCTGCCCCGCTTCCGTAATCAGAAGCGCCTTCGTCCCGCTCGTCCCGACATCTAGCCCCAAGTAATAAGCCATGCTTCACTCACTTTCCATTATGTTTCCACGGAATGCATTCCGTGGCTGAGTAGCCCTGCGGCTGATTGTCGTCCGGACAAAAAGACAAGCAAGATCGCTCCACGGATTTCATTTCGTAGAAACCGTTGGCAGCACGATCACGCCGGCGACCAGCTTGTAGCAGTGGTTGTTCCATTCGAGCGGCTCGCTGAGGCTGATCGTAAACAAAATCTGCTCACTTGTACCCACGGACGCGGCTTCGCGCGGATACAGACCATTCGGCAGATGCGCTAGGCGCTGCGCCCAAACGGGATCGGTCACGGACAGGCTGTACGGCGTGTGAGTTAGATTGAACACGGCTTTCGTTTGACGGTTGCCGCGCCAGCCGGCCTGGATGCACCAATGCAGGTTCTGCGGGGCGACCAGCGCCAGCGAAGACGCGGCAGGCGTGCGGCACAGGACGCCGTAGTCACGCTTGTCGCCGAAGTTTCCGAGCAGCAGTGGGCCTTTGACGAGGCTTCCCAGCAGCAGGGAGCGCACGGTCTCCGGCACAGCATTTGGCGCGGGGCGAGATACAAAACGCCACGGCGTCCGGCTGAGGCGCTGGTTTTCCGGCTGATGCGGCTGCGGCTTTGCTTCCGCGCATCCAATCTGAATGACATCTAAAAGCTGCGGCTCGGAGCCGTCGGGCAGGCGGCAATCCGCCGTGTGGAGGGTGCCGTCCCCACCGCCCGCCGCGACAGGCCGGATCCATCCGGTGCCGTCAGTTTTCAGGCCGGCGACGCACCGGCCCTGCATCTTCCGCGAGTTAGCAAGGCAAATTATTTCTATGGTCTCGGACTTTGCCAGCCCGAGCGCTTCTGCTATCCGTAGCATTTCTGTTCCTCCGTGTATAGTTATGAATCAATCAGCAAGGAGCGCGTGGAACTGAAGTTCTACGCTATGGGCGCAGACGCCCAGTGTCCGCCTTCGCGGACAAAGATTAGGACAACAAACACAATCTGCTCCCTGTCCACGAAGGTGGACACTGGGCGTCTGCGCCCATAGCGTAGAACTTCAGTTCCACGTTCCCCCCTGTCTCCTGCAATTTACAAGTGAACAATCTCCAAATCACCCCACTGCTGCTGCAAATACTCCAGCACCAGACGCCGGTGACACTGCTCGGCTGCTGGCTCGCTGCACAGCAGCACCGTCGGTATGGCAAACAAACTTTTGTCCAGCTTTTCTTCTACTCTGCGGTCCGCGAGCAGCGCCAGGAAGCTGCGCTCGTAGTCCGGCCAGCTTCCTTTCTGCTTCTTGTAACTGTCCAGCAAGGCTTGGGTGGGCGCAAGAAGCGGCTCGTGCCGGTATTCCGCGCCGCAAATCTCCCGCAGAAAGTACGCCAGGTCATCCTGCTTGGCAAATCCTGCAAGCTGCGAGGTGTTGTTCAGGCGAACGTCCAGAAGCCGCTTGATGCCGGCCTCGGTTAATCGTCCGAAAAAGCGGGCAGCGGTGCTTTGCGTAAAACCGACTGAATAGACTTCCATGAGGCCGTCTGCTCCTTGAACCCGTCGCCTTCAAACCCACCGTCTTCGAACAAGCTGCGCTGGCGGCACTTCTCAGCGTCTTCCAGCGAGCGCAGCTCTTCTTCGGATTGAACGCTGCCACTGCCGCGAATGTGAAGAACCGAGATGCCTAAGCTGAACAGCACCCGGCTGACCAGAAGCCGCCGGTGGCAGACGTTCGGGTCTTCCTCGCTGCACAAAATGGCGGTGCGGAACTTACTGAGGCCGCCCAGCAGCCGCTCAATGCCGTCGTTGAACAAAAAAGACTTGGCGACCTCGGAATACAGGACATGGCCGTTTTCGTCGTACAGATCTTCGTCTTCGGGCCTGCCGCCGAGGTGCCGCCCGAAGAAGCCGTATTTGAGGCCGGCCTCTTGAACCGAGGTTTTCAAATTGTCCCGGTTGAACTGCGGCGCGTAGCGCGAGAACGGCGACGAGCGTGTGTCAATCAGAACTTGGATTTTGTGCTGGTGCAGCAGGCCGATAAACGTCTCAATTGAGTGATTAGAGTGCCCAATCGTATAAATGCTGCCTGGCGGACTGTTTCCGGCCTCAATTTCTTCTGCCTCGGTCATGGCCTGGCTCCCTTCCGTGGACTTGCCACCTGTTTCGCCGTGCCGTGTTCGTTTTCCTGCGTCATGAAAAAAGCCATGCCCTCTGCGTTTTTTGCAGACGGCATGGCGGAAGAAGTGCTGGTTAGCAAACGCGGTCAGACGGAGGTATCTATGTCCTGACCTAGATTGGCGGGCATGGGAACGCCGGTTTTGAGCAGAATATATTCCATTGCCTGCGGCGGAGCGATCCCCATCAGTGAGTCCACATAGCCGACATCGGCGGGAGACAGTGCGGCAACGGGGCGATGTTCGGCAGGACGCGGCGCGGCAGCCGTCTCCGGTGAAGACGGCCTCGGAGTCACTTTGATTGGCTCAACGGCCACAGGCGGAAGCGCGGGGATTTTGCCGGACATCGTAGTTCCATTCTAGCGTACCTACACGCTTGTGTTGACGTTCTGGCCGAGATGCGGCTGAAGGCTTGCCATCAGCGTATTGATTTCCTGCGCCTGGGTGCTGACAGCGCCAAGCAGCGAAGCGGTGCCGGTGTCGCCGCTGGTGAGACCGGCCAAAATCGCGCTGCCAATGCTCTGTTTAGCGATTGTGACACCGGCCACGGGATTTGCTGCCGCGACGGAGCTGATTGTATCGGTAATCGTCATAAGAGTTCTCCTGGTGTTATTTTCGGCCCGGCCCGCTTCTGCCCTTGCTGTTAGGAGTGCGGGAATTGTTGACTTTGCCGCCCGTCTCGTGCTAGAATCAACAGAGTAAACCCGTCCGCTTTTCGGCGGCGCGGGCCTTTTTTGCTTGTTATGTTTTGTTGTCTTTAGAAGTGGGAGAACGAGATTATGCTGCTTGGCAGCCAGCGCGTCAACGCGCAGGGGCATTTGGAGATCGGCGGGTGCGACGCGCTGGAGCTTGCGCGGGAGTTTGGAACACCGCTGTATGTGATGGACGAAGGGGCCATCCGGGACAACTGCCGCCGGTACAAAGCGGCGTTCGCGGCTCGCTACCCGAAGAATGACATTTCGTTTGCGTCCAAAGCGTATTTGAATATGGCGATCTGCAAAGTGATTGAGGCGGAGGGCCTCAGTCTCGACGTTGCATCGGCGGGCGAGTTGTACACGGCCGTCAAAGCGGCCTTCCCGATGCACCGCGTTCTGCTGCACGGCAGCAACAAATCGCACGCCGAGCTTCAGATGGCGCTTGAGTACGGCGTCGGCTGCGTCGTCGTGGACAATTTGGCCGAGCTGCGCCGGCTGGCCGCGCTGGCAAAGGCGCAGGGGAAGTCCCAAAAGATACTGATTCGTGTGACGCCCGGCATTGACCCGCATACCCACCGGCGCATCCGCACGGGGCAGGAAGACACGAAGTTCGGCTTGTCTGCGGCAAGCGGCGCGGCCTTAGATGCCGTCACGGAAGCGCTTGGCGCGGCCCCGGCGCTTCAGATTATCGGCCTGCACTGCCATATCGGGTCGCAGCTTTTGGACGTGCAGACGCACGAGCAGGCGATTGACATCATGGTCGGCTTCCTGCGAAAAGTCGCCGACGCCACCGGCTGGATGGCGGAAGTGCTGGACATCGGCGGCGGCCTCGGCATCCGCTATACTGAAGAGCAGCGCCCACCGACCTATGACGAGTTCGCGGAGACAGTCGTTTCGGCACTCAAAGCGGCACTGGTAAAATATGACATACCCGAGCCGATGCTCTGGCAGGAGCCGGGCCGGACACTCGTGGGTGAGGCGGGAACGACCCTCTACACGGTCGGCGTCCTCAAAAAAGTCGCCGTCGCCGATGCGCCGAACGGCACCCGCACCTACGCCGCGATTGACGGCGGCATGTCGGACAACCCGCGCCCGCAGCTTTACGACGCGGTGTATGAGGTCTTAAACGCCGACCATGCCGGGGAGCCGAAGACGCAGACAGTGGCCGTCGCCGGAAAACACTGCGAGACCGATATTTTGATCCAAGCTGCCCAAACTCAGCCGCTGGAACCCGGCGATATTCTTGCCGTGCAGTCTACCGGCGCGTACAACTACGCGATGGCGTCGAACTACAACCGGTTCACCAAGCCGGCCTGCGTTTTTGTGTCGAACGGCCATGCCGATTTAGTGTCCCGGCGCGAGACGCTCGACGATGTCGTGCGCCTGGACATCATTCCAGAACGATTGACTTAGATATGCCAGACACCTGGGACTTTTCTCAATCAAGGCCGCGGCAGGCTGACCCATTGGCGCAGGTGCCGATCCTGACCTACCTGCTGGTCGCGCTTTCGGTCGTTATCACCGGCGCTTCGATGCTTGGCGGCAGCCAGCCCGGCTCGCTGCTGTACGCCATCGGCAATTTTGGGTTCGTCAGTGAGGAGCAGATTTGGAACGGCCACATTTGGGGCCTTGTCACGTCGGTCTTCATTCACGGCGGCGCCCTGCATTTGCTGTTCGACATGCTCTGGCTGGTCCAGCTTGGGCGGATTTTAGAGCGCACCCTGCCGCCCGCGATTTACCTGCTCTTTGTTGTCGCTGCCGCGGCTGTCGGCTCTGCAATACAACTGCTGATCTCCGGCCAGACCGGAATCGGAATGTCCGGCGTAGTGTACGCCCTGTTTGGACTGATGTGGGCCGGGCGCGGCGCGTTTTCCTCGTGGCGAGCGATGGCAACGCAAGACAACCTCCGCTTCTTAATTGGCTGGGGCTTGCTTTGCGTGGTTGCAACTTACATCCCATTCTTGGCGAATCTTGGCTTGCGGGTTGGAAACGGCGCACACGGCGGCGGCTTTTTGTTTGGCTTGTGCATTGGCTTTTTGTTTTATTCGCCGCGCCGCCGGTATGTGTGGGCCGCGCCGCTCGCGCTTCTGCTCCTGGCGGCAGTCCTTGCCTGCACCTGGCAGCCCTGGTCCGGCGATTGGACCTTCTGGAAAGGCAACCGCGAGTTTGACCGCAAGCATTATGCCCAGGCAATCCATTGGTATCAGGCTAGTCTGCGGCACGGGGCAGACCCGCACGATACCTGGCACAACATCAGTTTGGCCTGGAACAACATCGCCGCAGACGACGCCAGCCGCAAAGAGTTGACAGGCGCGGACAATGCGCTTTCTGAGTCTCGGAGTGCGGCGCAGAAAGCCGGGCCGGGGGAGTAGAACGCGCTTGCGTTTGAGACCGGCACTTCCAGTGCCTGTTCTGAACTCGGCTTGAAAACCTAAACAATCACTATGACCAAAAAACGACTACTTTCGGGAATGCAGCCGACCGGCGGGGGACGGCTGCATTTGGGCAATTTGGAAGGGGCGCTGCGACCCTGGATCAAGCTTCAAGATGAGTACGAGATGTTCTGCTTTATCGCCGACTGGCACGCCCTGACCACAGTGGCCGAAAAGCGCTTCGACATCGCGGAAGCCTCCCGCCAGACGGCGATTGACTATCTGGCGGCGGGGCTTGATCCCGAGAGGTGCGCGATCTTCCGGCAGTCGGATGTCCCCGAACACGCGGAGCTTCATCTTTTGCTGTCCATGGTCACGCCGGTCGGCTGGCTGGAACGGGTTCCCACTTACAAAGATAAACACGACTTGGTCAAAGAAAACGACACGCAGGTCTCGTATGGCCTTTTAGGCTATCCGGTGCTTCAGACCGCCGATATAGTCATCTACCGTGCTCACGCCGTTCCCGTGGGACGCGATCAGGCCGCGCATATTGAGATTTCGCGTGAGATCGCCCGCCGGTTCAATCACATTGCTGGCGCAGACATTTTCCCGGAGCCTGATGCCATCATCAACGAAGGCAGCGGCGAGCTGCCGGGCATGGACGGGCGCAAGATGAGCAAGTCCTACGACAACGCCATTTATCTCTCGGACACGCCGAAGCAGACGCAGAAAAAGATCAACTTGGCGTTCACGACGCCGACCAAAATCCACCTGACCGACCCCGGCGTTCCCGAAGGCTGCGTCGCCTGCAAGCTGCGCCGCGTTTATGACCCCGAAAGCTATCAAGCCCAGTGGGACGAATGCCGGGCGGGAGAGCGCGGCTGCGGGCAATCCAAGAAAGAGCTGGCGGAGATCATCAACGAAAATCTGGCCCCGCTTCGCGCCCGCCGGGCGGAACTCGAAGCCGACCCTGCTTATGTCACAGGCGTTTTGAGAGATGGTGCGAAAACAGCCCGTGCCGCCGCGTCAGAAACGCTGAAGATTGTGCGAAAAGCGCTGCTGCTGACGTAGGACCTCACCCCGTCTCGTTCCTCGCCGACCCTCTCCTTAGGCAAGGAGAGGGTAAGAAAGACAATGCGGGCAATTACGAAAGGCTTTTCTTCGTTCCTATTATCTTCACCCTCTCCTTGCCTAAGGAGAGGGTCGGCGAGGAACGAGACGGGGTGAGGTTTTCCTGTCTGCACCGGGTACAATAGTCCGTAACTCTGAGACTCAAATCAAAAGGAACCTTTACTTTTCCGGCAAGGCGAACGCAACAGGCCGGAAGCGCAGCGGGCAGCGCAGATGCACGCACCACTATGGAACCTCCTTCACAGCAGACACACGATCTTCTGATGCTGGCACTCACCCTCGCGCTGGTCGCGGCGAACGCTTTTTTTGTCGCCGCCGAGTTCGCTCTCATCCGTGTCCGCCAGACACGCATTACCGAGCTTGCCGAGGACGGCAGCGTCCCGGCCCGCGCGGTTCAAGACCTACTGGGCCGGCTGGACACCTATTTGTCAGGCACACAGCTTGGAGTGACGCTGGCATCGCTTGCGCTGGGCGCGATTGGCGAGCCTGCTGTCGCGCATCTTCTGCGCGGCCTGTTTCAAGCCGCCGGCATCGCGCCGTCGTCCGCTTCGGCGCATATTATTGCGATTGGCCTCGGCTTTGTGCTGATCACGTTTTTCCATATCACGTTTGGCGAGTTGCTGCCGAAGTGGTGGGTGATCGCGCATACCGAGAAGACGGCGCTTGCCGTCTCCCGCCCGATGAAGCTGTTTTTGCTGCTGGGCTATCCCCTGATTATCATCCTCGAAAGCGCGGCCAAAGCAATCGCGCGGCCTCTGCATATTGAGCCGGGCGACGGCCACGAGCAGGCACATTCGGAAGATGAAATACTCGCGATCATGGCCCATTCCCACCGGCAGGGGGAGCTGAGACCGTCGGAGATCGAGATCGCGGAGAACGTCTTCGACTTCGCCCACACGCAGGCCAAAGAAATCATGGTGCCGCGCGTAGACATGGTCTACTTGTCTACGACGTGGACGATTGGCCGCAACATTGAAGTTGCGACCGAGAACGGCTTCACCCGCTATCCGCTGTGCGAGGGCGACCGGGACCACGTCGTCGGCATGGTGCACATCAAAGACCTGCTGGCGATTGCGGGCAATCCCGAGGCCGACATTCGGAGCATCAAGCGCGAGATTATCGGCATTCCCGAAACTAAGCCGATTGACGAGCTGCTGAAAGAACTGCAAAAGAGCCACACGCATCAAGCCGTTGTCGTGGACGAATACGGCGGCACGGCGGGACTGGTCACGCTGGAAGACATCATTGAAGAGCTAATCGGCGAGATTCAAGACGAGCATGACCAGCCCCCGCCGCTGCTGCCTTTAGATGACACGGGCCGGGCTTATTCCGTCGCCGGCACTGTCGCTTTGGACGAAGTCTCCGAGACTCTGGGCGTCCCCATTGACAACCCCGCCGACTACGACACCATCGGCGGCTACGCTCTCCATGAGCTGCGCCTGCCGCCCCGCCACGGCGCGAGCGTGCGGCTGGATGGCTTCGACGTTGCCGTCGCCGAGGTTACCGGTCGCCGCATCCGTCGCCTGCTGTTCACCCGCCACGCGCAGGAAAATCACCCCGTTTCCGCGAACAGTGCTGATGCATAATCCCGTATGAGTCAGTGCGCCTAAGTGGAGATTGTCCCATGCTAAGAAATCAAGAGTCCGAACAGCCGTACCCAAGTCCTTCGAGCCAAGCTCCTTCCGGTGCGACGCGCGTCACGCCCGACGAGCTTTCCCAAGCCCTGGCCGCGATTGAGTCGCGCAAGCAGGCTGAGGCCGCGCATCTCGCCGGGACAATCCCTATTGACCAGGCCGTCTCCGATCTGCATCTCGACTCCACCTCCGACGAGATCTGGGCCGAAGTAAGGGCTTTGCGAGCGAAAGCCGCTGCCGCGCAGGAAGCCAAGCAGCGAGAACCAGAGCAGCAGGAGGCAAAACCGCAAGAAGGGGCACTACCATTCCAAGTCACTCCGGCTCCGCTCATCAGGCTGCCATCGGGTAAGCTGGGAGTGCGCCCGCGTGGATGGCGTCGCCTGATTGCGCCGGTCCTTGTCATCGGTGTGCTGATGGGCGCGGGTATTATCCCGCATAGCTTCACCCCCCACGGCTTCAGCCCATCCCTCTTGACCAAGGAGCACTCCCCTATCGCCGCCCCCGTCTTGAAGCCGTTTTCCGCATTCCCGGATGGCAAAGAAGTGTATGCCGACGACGCCGCGCTGATCCAGATTTCCGAAGGCAAACCGGCGGCCCAAGTCATGGTCAGCCAGAACCCAAGCGGCAGCCGCTGGACACTGGTGAAGACCAGCGGCCACGTTTATCTACGCGGTTATATTGCTGAGACTGACTCGCTGAAGCCGCTTGCCGGCAAAGCTTTCAATGTTTACAACGATGACAACTCCGGCGAGCTAAGCGGCGAAAGTACGTCGAACATTACGCTGCGCGTGGACGACATACCCTTACAGAAGTCCAGCGGCAACGGCGACTTTTCCGGCATCACCGTTCCAAACTTCCAGTCCGATCCGCTAACGACCCTGACTCCCGGACGTTAAACACCATGCTAAAGCACGAAGACAACCTCAACGAGCCATCACAAACAGCCGCCCAAACCCGCGTCAAAACGGAAGAGTTTGCTCATGCTGTCGCCACTCTTGAGGCTAAAAAACTTGAAGAAGCACGTCGGCTGGAAGGCACAGTTGTTTTGGGTGAGGCTGTCACTGATTTGCAGATAGAGATTGCTCCCGAAGAGATACTCGCGGAAGTTGAGCAAAATCGCCGTGAAGCGGCACAGCCGAAAATAGTGCATCCGCAGAACCCGCTTTGGCCTACGCTGTTGGAGCGAAGGTTTACATGGCCCACCATTGCCTCGCTGACGCTGGCAGGATTTGTGACAGGCTGGCTTTCAAACGCCGGTCATACCCCGATAATCACTCCAGCCGCATCAGTGCCGCAGTATTCAGCCACAAACGTAGTAATTTCACCACCAGCACCACCAGCACCGCTGTCTTCATCTCCTCCTGTGCTTGATCAAAAGCAACTATCACAGATACCCGACGAGCAGCAAGCTTACTGTACGCAGGGGACGTTGATGAGTTTTCACGAGAGCACAGCCGACCCAGTCATTACAACAAGCCCTGATCCGCTAACTGCAACTAACTCCGTTGCCACGGCAAGTGTTTGGCCGCTAATCAAACACAAAGACGTTTTATATGTGCGGGTTTGGGTTCCGGGGCATCCCTCTGCAAACTTCTTAGAACATCGGTTTATTAACGCATTCCTGACACAATCTGCTACCGGCGTATTACCCTCAGAGCAGATTACCTTCCCTGTCGCGAAAACGATTTGGGGATTAGGAACAGCAGGAGTTGATAATCATCAAAACTTGGACGTACTTGGGGTACGGCTGGACGCGCACGCTTATGAAAAATGGTGAGTATGGCTTCTGAAGTGGTAGTCATCGGCGGCGGGGCGGCGGGGATGCTGGCGGCGCGGCGGGCGGCGGAGTGCGGCGCGAAGGTTACGCTGCTGGAAAAGAATGACCGGCTGGGGATGAAGATACTGATCTCCGGCGGCGGCAAGTGCAACCTGACCCATGACGGGCCGATGGAGGATGTGCGGACGCAGTTCCGGCCGAATGAAGCCCGGTTCCTGAAGCCGTCGTTCTACAAGTCCACGAACGAAGATTTTCTCCAAATACTGCACAACCGGGGCATGGAAACCTATGCCCGGCCTGACGGGCGCGTGTTTCCCGTGGAACCGGCGAATGCCAAAGACGTGGTCGCGCTGCTGACGCGGTATGTGGAAGAAGCCGGCGTCTGCATTCGCTACGGTGCGTCGGTATCGGGACTGACCGCGGAGGACGGGCGCATTACAGGCGTTCAAGTGGGCGGCGAGATACTGTCGGCGTCGCAGGTGATTGTGTCCACCGGCGGGTCATCGTATCCGGCGACAGGGACCACAGGCGACGGCTGGCGCTGGCTTTCGGCGCTGGGCCACTCGCTGGTCCCGCTCCGGGCGGCATTAGCGCCTATGTACCTGAACGACGTGGAAGCGGACTGGTCCGGGGTCGCGCTGCGGGACACGACGCTCCGGGCGCGGGCCGGTGCGGGCGGCAAGGAGTTCGCCCGCTGGTCCGGTGATCTGCTGTTCACCCACAAGGGCGTATCCGGGCCGACAGCGCTGGGTGTGTCCCGCGAAGTCGCCGAGCGCGAGGCGGTTCCGAGCGCGTTAGAGGCCGACCTTGCGCCGGGCGTCACCTGGGAGGATCTGCAAGCGGACCTGCGAAAGCAGGCGCAGGAGAACCCGCGCAGGACGGTCGCAGCGCTTGCCGCGCCGTTTGTACCGTCGCGGCTTCTCACGCCGCTGCTGTCGGCGGCAGGTATTCCCGGCGACACGCGCGGCGCGTACCTCAAGGCCAAAGCACTGAACAAGCTGGTGACAACGATCAAAGGCTGGCCGCTCGGCTCGGTGCGCCATGTGCCGCTGGAGCGCGGCGAAGTGGTGGCCGGTGGAGTTGCTTTAGAGGAAGTAGACCCGCAGACAATGCAGTCCAAAGTAGTCAGCGGCCTGTTTCTGTGCGGCGAAGTGCTGGACATCGCCGGCCCCGTCGGCGGCTACAATTTGCAGGCCGCGTGGAGCACCGGCTGGGTTGCGGGCGAGGCGGCGGCGCGGATGTCTTCGTAGGGGCGAACCCCCGTGTTCGCCCCCTTTGTCTGTGTTCGCCCTCTTTGTCTGTTAGCCTTTCCTGCCTGGAAGTACGGATAGGAAGGGCAGGTACGGGGGCCTGCCCCTACCCACCCTCTAAATCCTCTCTGGCTCGGCAACCGTCAGCTCTCCGCCCGCATTGCCGGTGTTGACCGTTGCGGCAGGCTCAAACAGCAGCACCCAGACTTCTTCGTCTGCGCTGGGGCGGTGCTCAACGCCACGCGGCACGATCAAAAATTCGCCTTCTTCCAGCGCAATCTCCCGGTCCCGCATCTCCATCCGAAAGTGGCCTTTGACGACCAGAAACAGCTCGTCTTCGTCCGCGTGATGGTGCCACACAAACGGCCCTTGAAACTTGGACAACTTAACATGCTGGCCGTTCAGCTCCCCGACAATCTTCGGCTGCCAATACTCGCTGAACTGCGAGAACTTGTCGGCAAGGTTTACTTTTTCCATTGCGCTGCTTTCTCTATCTTAGTCGAAGGGGATAGGTGGCGGAGGCAAGAGCAGGCCAGCCGCGCAGCAGGATGTGAAGTAGTCGCGGGTTGCCAGGCGGGTATCGCCGCAGTTGTATGGCGGAAACACATCGGCAGCACACTCCGCAACCACTGGTAGCTTGCAGTCAAGCGCGGTCATCAGCGCGACAAACCATTGCCGCTCCTCTTCATTGGGGAACAAAATTGTCTGCAAGTGCGCGAAGTCCAAGCCGTAGTGCACCAGCACTTCCAAACTTGGGTAGCGGTGCGTCTCGCCATGGACACGCAGCAGTTCCATCTTCTCAGCGGCATCTGTGATAGGAACATAGGCCGCCTTGCTCTGCCAGGCTTTCGTGTTGTACGGCAGCAGCGCGACCTCGGGGAGTGCTAACACGGCGGCGCGGTCAAGGACAAGCAGCGCATGAGGGTAGCCTCGCGCCAGTTTGTCCCGCAGCAGCGGCGTGTCGGGGCGCAGCGACAGATGCACCCAGTCAGTGAGACCCAGCATCGTATCCCGGCGCACGGCGCTTGCACGCGGCCTAATCCCCTGCCCCGCCGTCACGCTCTTGGCGTAAAGCGCCCCGCCTGACAGGATGTGCGGCAAGTAATGCAGCGGCGTCGCGTGGTAGAGGTGCGGGCTTGGGTTCATGGGAAAGGCGATACCACTCGGACCATGTTAGGACCATGCGTTGAAACGCACGGCTAACCAGCGCGGACGCTGCAAAACACCGCTTCGCGGGGTTCGGAATTGGATTTTGTCTTAGTCCCGCGAAGCGGTACTTCTCAGCGTCTTCGCTGGTTAGCCGTGACATTCATGGCATGGTCTTTCAACGCATGGCTCCTATCGTCCCTTCGTTTTGCGCGGCGGCGGAGGCCACACCCCTGGCTGTTTAGACGCTGCTTCCTGCGCCATAATCGCCCGAAGCCGCGTCACTGCCCTCCGATTACGGTCTATCAGATACCAACCGAGGACCGACACGCCAGTGCAGAGCAGCGTACACAAACAACCCAGCCCAAATCGTCGCCGGTAGTAGGCCCCGCCAGGCAACTGAGCGAGTTTGTAGTCGTGAACACTGAGGCAGCCAAACCAAACCGACAAGCTCACAGAGAACCATGCAAAGATTATGAACTCTTTGATCTCGGCTTCGGCTTTGCGAATGACTTCTGCTCTTGGAGAGCCTTTGAAGTTCACTGAGATCTGCCATTTCTGTCGGCTGCTCGGTTCTACCAGTTTCCACTCTTGACGCGCTCGGGCAGCGGGTGCGCCTCCAAATACTCATCGTAGGTGCCACGGAAGTCGAGCAGGCCGTCTTCGGTCATAGACCAGATGCGGGTCGCCATTTCGGAGATCAAATCACGGTCGTGGGACACGACAAACGCAGTTCCGGCGAACTGAGACAAGCCCTCGGCCAGCGCGGAGACGGCTTCCAAATCCAAATGGTTCGTGGGTTCGTCGAAGATCAAGACGGGATGGCGCTGAAGCATCAGCTTTGCCATCAAAAGCCGGGCCGCTTCGCCGCCAGACAAGGCCTCGGTCTGCTTTAAGCTCTCGTCGCCCTTGAAGAGCATCTGACCCAAGAGGCCCCGGACATACTGCTGGCCCTGCGCTTCTTCGTCAAAGCTCATGATCCAGTCGAGGGCCGGGAGGCCGGAGGGGATTTCGGCCCGGTAGTCCTGCGCGTAGTAGCCCCAGGTCATGCCCCCGCCCCATTTGATGGTGCCGCTGTCGGGGGTCAAGTCGTCAACCAGGCACCGAATGAGCGTCGTTTTACCGATGCCGTTTGGGCCGATAATGGCGATCTTCTCGCCCCGCGTCACTTCCAAATTTAAATCACACAGGACGCGCTGCGGGCCGAACGATTTAGACAGATTGGCGACAGTCACCACTTCGCGGCCCGACGGCTTTTTCTGATCAAAGCGAACAAAGGGACGCTGGATATTGGACTTCTTCATCTCAGTCGGGGCGAGGCGGGTCATTTCCTTGCGGCGGGACTGGACCTGTGACGACCGCTGGCCGGCAGCGAAGCGGGAGACAAACTCCTGGAGCTGGGCGATTTTCTTCGCTTTGTCCTTGTTGTCGCTTTCGACGCGGGTGCGGGCTTGCATCTTATGCTCCACCATGTCGTCATACGAGCCGGGATAATTGATGATGGTATCGTAGTCAATGTCGGCGATATGGGTGCAGACGGCATTCAGGAAGTGCCGGTCATGCGAGATGACGATCAGCGTACCTTTGTAATCCAGCAGAAACTCTTCCAGCCAGTGGATTGTCTCCAAATCCATGTAGTTGGTCGGTTCGTCTAAAAGCAGCGCGTCGGAGCCGCCGAACAGCGCCTGGGCCAGCAGCACCCGGAACTTGTAGTCGTTCGGCAGGGTGGACATCAAATCCGTGTGCTTCTCGTCGGGGATGCCGATGCCGCGCAGAATCTCGGCGGCTTCGATCTCGGCCTCGTAGCCGTTTTCGTCGGCGATCAGCGATTCTAAGTCGCCGAGACGGTTCATCATAGCGTCGGTGAACTCTTCGGCTTCGCAAAGCGTGTTGCGCTCCGACAGGGCGTTCCAGAGCGTCATGTTGCCCATCATGACCGTGTCAATAATGCGCTTGTCGTCAAACGCATTCTGGTTCTGACTCAGAACACCGACCTGGCGCGGCTTAGCGACAGTGCCTCGGTTCGACGGCTCGATGTCGCCGGTGAGTATCTTCATAAACGTGGACTTGCCCGCGCCGTTCGGCCCGGTCAGGCCGTAGCGGTTGCCCGGCGTGAACTTGACCGAAACTTGGTCAAAAAGTGTGCGTGTCCCGTAGGATTTGCTGACATCCTGAACTGTGATCATAATAATAAAATACCCTCAAACTAAAATACGCCCTTATTATACCACAGCCGGTGTCTGCACCGAAAATATGGGGAAAAGCCGTGTTATAATGAAGCCAATGATTCCTATGACAGCAGCAGATACTACCGAGATTGCCACAGAGATCGCAGCCGCCGCTTATCGCCTCAGCTCCGACGGCGCACTGACTTCCGCCTATCCCTGGCAGGCAGAACTTTACGCGCGGCTGTCTGAGCCGGACGGCGACATCGGCTGCCTGCTGCCGGCGGGAACCGGCGCAGGCAAGATCGAGTCCGTGCTGATCCCGGCACTCGGCCTGCGCCGGGGCGGTGCCCCGCGCCGCCTGTTTCTGATTGGGGCCGACGGCTCGCCGCTCGACGACTACTTGTACCGCGCCGTGCCGTACCTGAAAGCGTTCGTGCAGGCGGATGAGTCGCCCCGTACCGTATGCCTGGACATTGCCGACGAAGACTCCACCGGCAATCTGTGCCGACGCTTTTTCCCCGACGGCACGGAAGACCCACGGTTTGTTTCCAATCCCCTGGAAGCCGATGTGGATTTAATTCTTACGACGTTCAGCCGGTTCCGAGAACTATTTTTTGGCAGCGGCGGCGTTCATGCCCTGCCGACGGCGCTGATTGGAGCGCAACCGGAGACGCCGCGACGCGACTTATTCTTCTTTGACGAAGCGCATTCCTACACCGGTGATGCGTTTTCCCGCTTCCACCGCTTGACCGAGTTTTTGTTTGCCGAAGACATGGACATTGTTGTCGCTTCCAGCACCATGCCGATGCCTTTTGCCGAAGAACTCAGCTTCCTAGAGTCCCTGCCCGGCCCGGCAGCCTCGGTCCAGCCGCCTCGGACGCTGGCCTACAAGTCGTCCGCCGACCCGCTGGCGCTGATTGAGTCCGAGATCCGCCGCTCCTACTTCCAGAACTCCCGCGTCTTCGGCGTCACCGAAACCGAAGCCGAAGCCGAGGCGCTGTTCTCGCGCCTCGCGTCCGCCTACCCGCACAACGTCTACTTGTACTACACCGGCCAGCCCGCCGAGAGCCGCCGCCGCACTTACGCCCAGTTGCGGGAACTGGAAAAAGAAGGCGAAGGCTACCTGCTGCTGACGACCGGCGATGCGCTGGAAGCCAGTGATTTAGACGCCACTGTGCTGCTGTCCACTCTCTGCCCGCCCGAGAATTTGATCCGCCGCGCCGGACGCTGCAACCGCCGGGGCGACCTGCCTTCCGGCCGCGTCGTCCTTGTCGGCGACACGCTTTCGCCGTCGTCGCGCCCGCTTAACGCCGCCCAAGCCAGCGACTACGTGACTGCCCTCCGTGCCCAGACCGACCTCCCCTTCGACCCCGAGTTCTGGAAAGCATTTATTTGACACAAGACTTTTCAAACATCGAGACGCCACGCCTCACGCTGCGGCGGTTTCGGGCGCAAGATAAACCTGCGTTCATCGCCTACCGCAACGATCCTGGCGTCGCGCGTTACCAAAGCTGGGAAGCATTCACCGAAGAAGAGGCTAATGCCTTGATCCAAGGGATGGAGACGCTTCCGTTTGGACTTCCAGGGCAGGGTCTCCAGATTGCCGTTGAAGAGAGGAGCAGTGGCGGCCTAATTGGAGACTGCTACCTACAAGTAGAAGCGCACGACACGCGCCAGGCTGAAATTGGATGCACTCTCTCCTCCCGGCATCAAGGAAAAGGCTTTGCGTCGGAAGCGCTACTCGCTCTGCTGAGTGATGCCTTTGTTCGGCTGGACCTACACCGAATAGCGGCCGTGACAGATAGCCGGAACTCTCCAGCGGCGGCGCTGCTGGAGCGACTTGGCTTTCGGCGTGAAGGTCATTTCCTGCAAAACATCTGGTTCAAGGGTGCTTGGGGAGACGAATACCTATATGCCGTTCTCCGCGAGGAGTGGCTTGTGGCAAACTCAGTAAGCCACCAGTGCGATGCCTAGGCGTTCCTCTAAAACGCCTCACACTTAAAGAGTCACGAGTTTGTAATCGTTTTTCAACTCTCGTGTCCTATCCTCCGTCAGACCCTCAAGTGCGTTGGAATATAGCGTCGGGTACATTGTGCCGCCTTCGCCGGGGGAAGCGGACAGAGCTGCTTCCCCGTCCCGGTAAATCAGCCAGGCCCGCTGCGTGCGCCGAAGCCTAGCCCTCTGCGACGCATTCAGCACAGTCATCAGTTTTTTATAAGCCGCGTTCATTGCCACGTCCGCTTTTGCGGAACCCCGCGCCGCCTGAGTGTCCATTTGTGCCTGTGTCTGCGCCTGTACCGCAGGCGAGCTAAGAAGCGCGAATGCGGCAGCTACGCAGAGAGCTGTCACGATGGCATTAGGTTTTGAATGTGTCATAGAACTGTATACCCAGCAGGGCAGGGTTCAGGAAAGCGTTCATTTAACGCCCTACTTCTAAGCTGGTGTTCTCATTCTGGGGGCATTGGACGGTATCGAATGGAAGCGTTGTGGAATGAGCATTCGAGAGTGAAGCGTCTAAACCGCGTTGGTAACCCGGCAGGCGGCGGACTTCTATGATGCACAGGAATACGCTGCTGACGCTTCGTATTCCTGTAAGCGGCTTTGAGAGGAGAAAGGTGCTTTGTGAAAGAAGAGATAGAAGGGACTGAGAAGACAGAAGAAGAAATCGCAGAGCTACTAATGGAGGCGAAATACTCTGACATTTGTGCGGATTTGATGACGTCTTGCGGACATAAGTGGTTTCTAAGGCGTCTGGGAACCCAGAAATCAGGCACCTGGGTTGAGGTTGATTCGCTCACCGATGGCTCGTCAGAAAGTTCTCCCCGGCTGAAGACGCTGGAAGTGCAACAAAATTGCCGTCTTCATGTGATGTGGGCAAAACATCCTGAAGTTGGTGTGGACTATTGCGTGATTACCTTTTTTCTGTGTTCAACTTTATGGAGCTACGGCGCTATCACACGCAAAGCAAACTTGCGTCTTTAGGATCGTCACCACACCAAAGTCTACTCAAGCCTCGAACACGCTGCGAGGCAATCCTGACTGGCGGATGATTGAGGTGAGAGTTCCTACGGCAACTTCGCGGTGCAATGGAACGGAGACCGTGGTTGTCGTACTTTTGGTCTGCTTTTGGTAAACGTCATGGTCTCCTTTGCCGTGCCGGGCAAAAGAAAAACCGTTCGCCATCAGCACGTCACAGACTCCCCGCCCCGACAAGACGCGCAGTTTTCCCAAAAGAGACCTCTATATTCGTCAGGAAAAGATCGGAACCAGCGGCGGTGCGAAAAGGAAGTCGCTGCTCGATTTCGGAGGGCGAGGCCACCTCAAAGAACGACTCTATCGCATCAATGACATTTGCTTTGGCTTGTTCGATCGAGGTGCCCTGGCTGGCAATGTCAAGTTCCAGGCACAGGGCAACATAAATATCTTCGCCGGTGCTTAACGACTCACGACGAATTTGGACTGTGAATTCCGCGTGTTCCATAGACCTATTATTGCATAGGGACAGGAGATTGTCAACAAGGCACAAAAACGCCCAGCTTCCGTTTAGGAAACCGGGCGTTTTTGGGTTAGTTGCGTTACTTGGCAGCGGCGGTGCGCTTGCTTTGGCCGCGTCCGAGGCCGCGCTTGAACGGGGCGCGGTGGACGATCTCGGTGTAATCCAGGCCGGCGGCGGTGAGCGCCTTGTGCCAGGAATCGAAGCGGCGGCGGGCGGCGGTGATGAGCGTGATGTCCTCGATCTCCATGTTCTTCGCGTTCAGCTCTTTGCCGTCGCGGTGGAACTCGCGGACCATCTCTAGGATTCGCTCGTCATCCCACTCGCGGTAACGGCGGATCGCGTCGTAATCCAGGCCCGACGCTTCCAGGGCTTCGCGCCAGGAGCCGAAGTGGCTCTTCTTAGTGGCGGCGGCGGCAAGCTGCGGGTCAATGTTGAGGCAGACATTGCGCCAGGACAGGTCGGCTTCCTGGGCGTGCAGCTCTTTGATGCGGGCGATAATGCGGTCGCGGGTCCAGGACTTGTAGCGCCGAATCAAGTCATAATCGAGGCCGGCGAACCTGACCGCGTCTTCCCAGGTTCCAAAATAGCGGGTGGCGGCCCGAAGCAGAGAAAGGTTGTTTGAGGCGACACTTGAGTAGTTCAAGTTCTCGCCGGACTCATACATACTGAGAATTTCGAGGGCGATAGCGTCTTTGTTCCATTTGCGATGCATAGAACGGGTTCTCCTAAAGTCTGAAGTATAGCCTTGTGTCCGGCTTAGAGAGCGCCGCGCGAACATCACTGTCACGTCGCGAGGTAAACTTGTCCAGCAATTGTGGCGAACAAGTGAGATAAGCAGTTTTGTGAACTATCGCTACGGTTGCGATGAAGTTATTATACTAGGTAAATCCCCAAAGGTCAACAATTTTATATAAAAGTTTTGTTAAGCTTTGATTAAATTTTATGCTACACTGAAAGCACTCGAAAGACAGAAAGACAAGACAAAGGGGAAGATTATGCAGACACTCACCGTGGCGGACCATATCGCCGGGCTGCGGCCTTATGTGCCGGGAAAGCCCATTGAAGAAGTGAAGCGCGAGCTGGGGCTGTCCGATGTCATCCAATTGGCTTCCAACGAAAACCCGCTCGGTCCCTCGCCTCGTGCTTTGGAAGCTCTAGCGCTAACCGCCACTGGTGTCGCGCACTACCCGGAAGGCAGCGCTCCCATCCTGCGCCGGGCCGTTTCTTTAGCCCAGGACATGCCGGAAAACACGCTGGTTTTCGGCAATGGCAGCGATGAAGTCCTCCATCTTTTGTCCCTGTCGTTCTTGTCGCCGGGCGACGAGATCGTCCAGGGTGATCCCTCGTTTAGTATGTATGAGATATACGCAGCCCAGTGCAACGCGGTTCCCGTTAAAGTTCCTCTCCAGAACTTCACGCACGATTTGGACGCGATGGCCGAGGCGATTACATCGAAGACTCGTATTGTCTTTATCGCAAACCCCAGCAACCCGACCGGGACTCTGGTGCGTCAGGACGAAGTCAAGCGCTTTCTGGACCGTGTGCCTGAAAATGTCATTGTCGTCTTTGACGAAGCCTACGGCGAGTATGTGTCCGATCCCGAAAAGCCCGACCTGCGCCCATTTGTCCGCGAAGGCAGGAATGTCATGATCTCACACACGTTCTCCAAAGCCTACGGCCTGGCCGGCCTGCGCGTCGGCTACGGCATGACCCGGCCGGAGATCGCCGAAGTCCTGAACCGCGTCCGCTCCCCCTTCAACGTCAACCAGCCCGCCCAGGCCGCCGCCGCCGCCGCGCTTTCCGACACCAACCACGTCGCGCAGACGGTCGCACTCAACGCCGACGGCCTGCACTTCTTCTACTCGGAGTTCGAGAAAATGGGGCTTTCCTATGTCCCCAGCGAAGGCAACTTTGTCTTAGTAGACGTTGGCCGCGACAGCCGCGACGTGTTTGAGGAGCTTCAGCAGAAGGGCATCATCATCCGCGCTGCTTACGGCATGGGCCTCCCGCGCCACATCCGCGTCTCCACCGGCACCATGCCCCAAAACCAGCGCTTCATGGCCGCGCTAAAGGAAGTGCTCGCTTGATTGGATCATGAAAACTATGCAAAGCACAAGCATATCGGCTGATTTCGCTTTGATTCGTCAGCGTTTGAGCGATTGGCTATCCCAGTCGCCAATCAATACAAGTAAGACTTTGGCGGCGGCACAGACGCTGCGCCCTGATGGTACTTGGCCTGATATAGACTACGCGAACCGAGACGGTGGTTCCTGGGAACCGTTTGAGCATCTTGACCGCATGAGGAACTTAGCGGTCCTCTTTCGCTCGGATAGCAGCGCGGAACTCAGCGGCTTGGTGCGAAAAGCGCTGAGTGCGTGGGTCGAGCGCGACCCTCAATGCGATAACTGGTGGTACAACCACAACGGCACACCACAAGAAGTCGGGGCAGTTCTGCTGCTTATGCGGGACGACTTCTCGCCGCAAGAAGTGCCTGGCGCTTTAGAGATTGTTCGCCGTGCCCGCGTGGAAGTCAAACGCAGCAATGAGTGCCTGATCGGCCTCATGGCGGCGATGCTTGCGGAGGATGAGGCTGGGGCCGAAGCCGTACTGTCAATCCTTTGGTCGGACATCCGGCTGGGCGCAGAAGATAAGATCCAGGCCGACGCGAGCTACCATTTTCATGGGCCGCAGCTCTATTTCGGCGGCTACGGGCGCGGTTTCGCCCAAAGAACGGCGCTGCTTATAACGACCGTAGCGGGAACACGCTTCGCCGCGCCTGAAGAGCGGCTGGAGATTTTCACCCGGTTTGTGCTGGACGGCTCGCAGTGGATGCTCCGGGGCGGAGCGTTTGAGGTCACGGCACGGGGCCGGGAAACGTCGCGTCCTGAACAAGATATGCGTCCGGTCTTCGCCAAAATCTGCCGGGACATGCTTGCCGCCGGTGCGCCGAGAGCGGCAGAGTGGAGCAGCTTCCTCAGCCGCCTTGAAGCGGAAACGCCAGGGACGTCGCTTGAAGGAACCCGCCATTTTTGGAAGAGTGATCTGCTGATTCATCAGTCCCCGCGTTACTTTGGGTCGGTCAAGATGAACTCCGTTCGCACTTGTGGCTCCGAGTCAGGAAATGGCGAAGGGCTGACCAATTATCTTCTTCTGTTCGGCTGCAATCTGCTGATGCAGCGCGGCGACGAATACCGAAACATTTACCCAGTCTGGGACTGGCGTCGCCTTCCTGGTGCCACCTGTTCGGCAGCGGAACGGGAGATACCCTTGATCCCATTTGGAGAAGGTGCCGAGGGGACCACGCGCTTTGCCGGCGGTGTCACGGACGGCAGCGTCGGCCTCGCGGCCTGGGTGCTGGACCGCGATGGAGTGTACGCCCATAAAGCAGTCGCTTTTCTGGAGAACGGCGTTCTTGCGATGGGTGCCGGGCTGCGCGGCCCGGAAGACGAGATGCTGCAAACCGGCGTTAATCAATGCTGGCTCTCAGGCACAGTTTGGGTCAAAGACGCTACGGGAGTAAGCGTCTTGAACGGAGAGGTGCGCGGCCGCATTGAGTGGGTGTGGCATGACGGCGTCGGCTACTGCTTCGCGCCTAATCAAGAGGTGGTCGTTCGGGCCGCTCCGCAAAACGGTGACTGGAGCCGGATTATGAACCACTCAGATGCACTGGAATATCAGGACACACTTCCGAAAGACATTCTTACCAAGCCGGTCTTCAGTCTCTGGATTGAACACGGCCTGAGTGTGCAGGACGGCTCCTACCAGTACGCCATTTATCCAGGGGTCAGCGTGGAAGAAATGGACCGCCTCCTGCTGGACAGTGCAAGCGTTGCCCAAGCTAATAACGCCGATTTGCAGACATTCTTCGACCAGGCTACGGGCAAAACTTTCTGCGCGTTCTATCGCCCCGGCTCAGTCTCCGGCATTGTAGTGGATCAGCCCTGCCTCGTCATTGGGCATGGAGATGGCAGGAGAGTTACTGCAAGCAATCCTGAAAATGAGGCTTTGACACTCAGCGTCAAGTTCGGGTCGCGGGCGGCTCTTGTTCCACTCCCTTCGGGTCCGCTTGCAGGCGCAAGCATCACGCAGGAACTCTAACAAAAACAAAAGAAATTGAAAAGGACTGAGACGAAGAGACTGCTCAATGCAGGGGCAACCACCGCTTCATCGCCGCGCTGCGCGAACGCGAAGTCGTGGCTCAACTTATGATCAGCATATATTTAGATGTCTGCTGCCTTAATCGGCCCTTTGACGATCAATCACAGGAACGTGTTCGTCTGGAAGCCGTTGCTGTTGACAGCATTCTGCGGCGCATTGAACTTGACGAATGGGAGAGCGTAAGCAGTGAAGCCGTTCAAGATGAAATTGATGGTGATCCGAGTTTGAGCCGCCGAGCGCGTGTTCAGGAAAACGCGGATTTAGCCAAGCGATTCGTTGTTGTAGAGATTGAACAGCTTACTCGCGCAGCCGAGTTGCGGAATCTTGGCTTTGGGCCGTTTGATGCACTTCATATTGCCTGCGCCGAGCACGCGGAGGTAGATTTTCTTCTGACAACTGATGACCGCATGCTTCGTCTAGCACTCCGTATCAAGGAAAAACTTAAAGTAAAAGTATCTAACCCAATCACTTGGCTTTTGGATAATCCGACTACTTTACATGTGGAGGTTATAGAATGATCACAGAAAAGATGACAACGGAGCAAATCCGCCGTGCGGGAATGGAAGCTTTAAAGCGAGAACTGGGAGTCGTGGGCATGACTCGTTTTTTGCAGATGTTTGAGACTGGGTATGGCGACTACACGGAAGACCGGCACGAGTGGCAAGATCAGATGACGCTGGAAGAGATTTACGCAAGAATACAAGCAAAGCGAGAGAAGCCCGAATGACTGAGACGAAACGACCGATTACTGCGGAAGACGTGCTGACGCTGCAAAATGTCGGCGATGTGCAGATTTCGCCGGACGGGACGCAGGTGGCGTTTGTCCGCACGGTTACGGATACTGAGAAGAACAAATACAAAAGCGAGATCTGGCTGGTGCCGGCGGACGGCAGCCGTCCGCCCCGGCAGTTCACCAGCGGGGCGGCCAGCGCCTCGTCGCCGCGCTGGTCGCCGGACGGAACGCAGATCGCGTTTATCTCAGACCGGCAGGACGAGGCGGCGCAGATATTCTTGATCGCGGCGGACGGCGGCGAGGCGCAGGCGCTGACGACGCTGGAGCCAGGCGGCATTCAGGGGCTGCACTGGTCGCCGGACGGCTCGCAGATCGCGTTTTTGTACCGGGCAACACCGGCACAGTACACCAAGAAGGCTGTGGAAGAGCGAAAGGAAAAGGGCTTGTCTTCGCCGCCCCGCGTTCATACGCGGTTATTCTACCGCCTGGACGGCTTCGGCTACTTTGACGGCGAGTACTGGCAAGCAGCAGTCGCCGATGCGTCTGCGGGTGAAACTAAAATCCTGACAAGCGGCGAGTTCTCGTGCGGCAGCGTGACCTGGTCGCCGGACAGCAAAACGCTGGCGTTTTTGTCGGACCGCCGGCCTGACGGCGACGCCCTGCCGGACGCCGACACGCAGATTCGGACCGTTCCCGCCGCCGGCGGCGAGTTGATGCACATACCCGCGCCGAACGGCGACAAAAGCGGGCTGGCATGGTCTCCTGATGGCGCACAGTTTGCGTATATCGGCAACCCGGACGCGCTGGACCAGTGGGGAACCAACAATGACCGCGTTTTTGTCCTGCCGGTCACAGGCGGCGAAGCGCGGGACTTGACGGGGCGCACAGACAAAGCCATCGGAGATTTAGCAATTTCCGATGTCGGCGGCGGAGGCGGCGAGGATTTAGTGTGGAGCGCGGACGGCACGACGCTTTACTTTCCAGTCAGCGAGAACGGCGACGTGCGCTTGTGCAGGCTCGCGGCAGATGGGGGCGATTTAGTTTACCTGACGGACACTAACCAAGTTGTCGGCAGCTTCAGCGTGGCGGGCGAGGCGTTTGTCGCGTCTATCTCCAAGCCAACATTGCCGGGCGAAGTCTTCGTTGGCTACCGTCAATTGACGCATCTCAATCAGCCCTGGCTAGACGCCATCACTCTGCAAGCACCGGAGCCGTTCGCCATCCCGAGCGGCACCGTGCCGGGCTGGTTCCTCCTGCCGCCGAACTTCAAAGCAGACGGCACTGCGCCGCTTGTCGTTTATGTGCATGGCGGCCCGCATTTGCAGTACGGCAACATGCTGTTCCATGAGCTGCAGTGGCTGGCGGCGCAGGGGTATGTCGTGGCGTACGCGAACCCGCGCGGCTCTAAAGGCTACGGCGAGGCGCACACGAAAGCCATCAAAGGCGACTGGGGCGGCCCCGCGCTTGCCGATGTGGAAGCGGTCGTAGACGAAGCGATCCATCGCGGCTACGCGGACTCAAGCAAGACCGCGATTATGGGCGGCTCTTATGGCGGCTACCTAACGGCCTGGGCGGTCGGTCACACCGATAGATTTGCCTGCGCGATTGCTGACCGTCTGGTTAACAATCTGCCGTCCATGGCCGGAACCTGCGACTTCCCCTGGTCGCACGGCACCTACTACAAAGGCGATAGCTGGGACGATCCTGCGGACTTGTGGCACCACTCGCCGCTGGCCTACGCCGGGAAAATCAACACGCCGCTGCTGTTGATCCACTCCGACGGCGACCTGCGCTGTCCGGTTAGCCAAGCCGAGGAGCTGTTCGCCGCCCTGCGCCTCCAGCGCAAGCCCGTTGAGTTCGTCCGTTATCCGGCGGAAACGTCACACGGCCTGTCCCGCAACGGCCCGCCCGACTTGCGCTTAGATCGCCTCCAGCGCAACTTAGCTTGGCTGGATAAGTATCTGAAAGTAGAGGATTCATGAAAACACTCATTCACGAGCGCGTCGAGCTGGCGCGGGCCGAAGCAAACCAGACAGTCATTTGCCGGATGCCTTCCGGCTGGGCCGTGCTGGGTGATGCCCAGTTTTTTTCTGGTTACAGCTTGCTGCTCCCTGATCCAGTTGTTTCTGATCTGAACACACTTGGCCCGGACGAACGGCGTCAATACCTGTATGACGCGACAATCATTGGGGATGCACTGTTGGAAGTGACAGAAGCATACCGTATCAATTATGAGATTTTAGGCAATCTTGATCCGGCTCTCCATACGCACATCTTTCCGCGCTACCGACATGAGCCGGAGAGTTATCAGAAAGGCCCCGTCTACTATTACCCACGCGAACAGCGAGCGTCAAGGCCATTTGACCTAGAGCGTGACCGTCAACTCATGCAGCATCTCGCAGAGGCTATAAGGAGCAGGAGCGAGTGATTATCGTCATGCAGGCGGAAGCGTCACCGGCCCAGATTTCGGAAGTGGAGGGCGCATTGCAGGAATGGGGCTACGAAATCCATCCGATTTACGGCGTGGAGCGGACCGTGATTGCCGCCGTCGGCGCACCGACGCAGGATGAGGCGCGGGTGGCCGAGCAGGTCGAGTCCCTACCGTCAGTGGACCGCGCCGTCTTAATCCTAAAGCCCTATCGGTTCGCCAGCCGCGAGTACCGGCCCGACAAAAGCGTCGTCAAAGTCGGTGACGTGACTATCGGCGGCGACGGCTTTGTGATGATGGCCGGCCCCTGCACGGTCGAGTCCGAAGAACAGCTTATGGAGACGGCGCAGGCCGTCAAAGCCGCCGGGGCGACAGTCCTTCGCGGCGGGGCGTACAAGCCCAGCACGTCCCCCTACTCGTTCCAGGGGTTGGGCGAAGACGGGCTGAAGCTTCTGGCCCAGGCGCGGGACGAAACCGGCCTGCCGGTCATCACCGAAGTGATGCACATCGCAAACATTGACCTGGTCTGCAAGTACGCCGACATTCTGCAAATTGGCACCCACAACATGCAAAACTACGATCTGCTGATTGAAGTCGGCAAGCTCAAAAAGCCCGTCATGCTGAAGCGCGGCATGTCCGCCAAGACCGAAGAATGGCTCCAGGCCGCCGAGTACATCATCAAAGGCGGCAACGATGCCGTCATGCTCTGCGAGCGCGGCGTCCGCACCTTTGAGACCTACACCCGCAACACGCTTGACCTGTCCGCTGTTCTCGCCGTCCGGGAGCTGTCCCACCTTCCCATCATCGTAGACCCCAGCCAGGGCACAGGCCGCGCTTCGATGGTTCCAGCCATGTGCCGCGCCGCCCTCGCCGTCGGTGCCGACGGCCTCTTAGTGGAAGTCCATCCCAACCCCGAAAAAGCGCTTAAAGACGGCGCACAGTCCATCACCATTCCCGCCTTCCAAACGCTGATGGGCGAGCTAAATGTTATCGGCGAGGCTATCGGGCGGCGATTATGAAGGCCGCATTTGCGCTGCTTGCCGATTACCCGACGCACAACGCCGTCCGCAAGCTGGCTTGGCAAATGTATCAGAAACACGGCATCAGTTTGGAAACTAGCCGGCTTCCGCCTCATGTGTCGCTCAAGCAGCCCTTTGACGTTCCCAACGTCAGCACTCTGGAAGGTTACATGGCTGAACTCGCAGGCAGCCTGTCACCCATTGACGTTACGCTGACTAAGCTGGAACTTGTCGAAGTGGATGAACATACTGGCATTCTCTGGCTGAAGGCCGAACAGACGCCTGCCTTGCACCAGCTCCATAACCGTCTGAACGAAGAATTGGCTTTGCGCTTCGGCGGCACACAGGCGAATTTTGATGGCCCAGACTACCAGTTCCACATGACAATCGCTATTGGCGGCTCCTCTTTGGCGGATTATCGCCGCGCCTATGAGGAGTTCAAGGACGCTTGGCGCGGGATTAGCTTTCGGGCAGACGCATTGGCACTGTTCGCTTACGACAGCATCCATTCGCAACCAGATTACATCAGCTACAAAGTCCTGCCAATCGGCGGCTAGTTGAACAGAAAAGAACGAGGGTGTGAACGCCCTCGCTGAAAGGTGTTCAGAAACACCACCTGTCCAGGGGACAGAATACAGAGTTGTCCTAATCCTGTATCCTAATCTTGCTGTCCCCTGGACAGGTGGCACGTCTTCGTGCCTTCCAGCGAGTGACTTTAGTCACTCGTTCCTAATCATCAATCCCTATCTTCCGCTTCCAGAAGTTCCCTATGTTCGGCAACAGTCACTTCCGAGAACGCAAGGTCTTCCTCAGCAAACTCCGCATAGGCTGCTTTCAAGGCATCTATATCATAAACGGGTTTGGGCTGTGCCTCCCGAAGAGCACGGCGGAGCAGGCGAGAAGCCATGTCTGAAAGATCAGTGCCCTGCTGCTCCGACACCTGCTGCAAAGACTGCTCTGATTGTTTATCTATCGTGATTGACAGTGTCATTTTTGCATTGTACCACGGCTTTGTGCTGTTACGAAAAGCGCTCTTCGGTCCAGGGATCGGCGTGGTTGTTGTAGCCGGGAGCTGCTTTGTTCAGCCGACAGAAACAGTTTGGCGATTTGTCTCGGGCTTTTCCAGGCAAACCTCTACGGGCGGCATTCTGACAATTTTAGCTTCTTGTTTGTAGAGCCGACCGTCCTGAATGGAATAAAACTCAAAGTACGAATCATCGGTATCGGTTGTAATATGGCATTCCGCTTCGGCTTCCGCTGTTCCAATCAAGGGTGCGATACTGCACAGAAAGTTTACAATTCGGCGGCCGGTGTCGCGTCCGCTATAATGAAACTCCAAGAATTGTGGGCTGATATTGATCTTAAAACCTAAACCTTCTTCTGCCATCTGTTTGATCTGCTGCATCACTTTTTCTTCCAAGTGAGGAAGAATGAAAAAAACGTCATATTCCGCGATTTCGATGCTCATAATTAATTCTCTCTAAAGACAATGACATAAGAAGCTCCGAGGCGCAGGGCGTTCCGGTCAATGCAAGCGGCGACTTCCGGGTGAGGCTTGCCCGCCGTGAACTCAAAGTAAGCAGTTTTGTCTTCCTGCTTCGCCGCCTCTAATGTCGCCCGGATTTGCGCTTTGCGGTCTCTGGTCAAAAAGTTACCGGGCTTTGTGACAGCGCTTTGGGAAGCGGTTGTCTGCGCGATGAAGTCCGGGCTGACGGCGTCGAACTCGCGGTTGCCGAAGCCGGTAATTATCTGGCTCGGCAATCCGCTTATTCGCGCTGTCAGCAGGGCTGCCGCCGGGTCTACGTCGCCTGTAAAATTATTTCTCATCCATGATTATCTTTGCATTGTACCCCGGTTTTGTGCTGTTACGAGAAGCGCTCTTCGGTCCAGGGGTCGGCGTGGTTGTGGTAGCCGCGCACTTCCCAGAAGCCGAGTTTGTCGGCTTTCAAAAACTCGATGCGGTTCAGGAGCTTCGCACCTTTCCAGGCATAAAGGTGCGGCGTGATGATACGGATGGGTGCGCCGTGCTCGCGCGGGATTGGCTGGCCGTCTAAAGCGTAGGCGACGATGACGTCCGGGTGCATCAGCTCCGGCAGAGCGTTGTTCGTGGTGTAGCCGTCCTTGCCGTACTGCATGACGTGGCTGACGCCCGGTTCCGGCTCGACTAAATCCACGAGGCTCTCAAACGGAATGCCGGTCCAGTGCAGATCATAGCGGCTCCAGTGGGTGACGCAGTGAAAGTCAGCGGTCAGTTCGATGCTGGGTAACGCGGCAAGATCTGCAAGGCTCAGGCTGACGGGGTTTTTGACTGCGCCGTCAATGGTCAGGCGGAACTTATCCGGCAGGAACATGGGCTGGACGCCGAGGTCTAAGACCGGGAATTTGTCGGTGAGGTACTGGCCAGGCGGCAGGCGCTGGGAGCGCGGGGCGGCGATGCGGGTTCCGGTTTCGCCGCGTTTCTGCGCCCGCTCGACAGCCTTCTGCTTGACGTGCAGGTACTTCTCGCTGTACTCCGTGGAGTTATTGGTATCGCTGGGCATTCTAGGTTACTGCGCTTTCTTTTGGTCTTTTCGGGCGGGATGCGGGCCGTGCGAGCAGGGCGTCTGGCGCGGCAGAACGTCGGGCTGGGAAAAGCCGTGCGAACCGCGCCGGGGGAAGACCGGGCCTTTGTCCTGCGGGGTGCGGAGCGGCTTGGTCTCGCCGGACCCGCCCCACCCGCCGTGGCTATGCTTGGTGAATGGCATACTCTCAAAACCTATCTAATTTAACTTGTTTAGTTTAACCTAAGTTGTGTTTCTCGTGTTTAGAGTTCAAGCGTATCGCCGGGCCTCTGGTAAAATGGAAGTACCACCCATCAAACTGCCGGCAAACTCCCGGAGACCGGCCCTGCACAGTCAAGTTCGACAAATCATCGCGATTTACTGCTTCTGCGATGACTTTTTGCAAGTCTAGGGCCGCAAAGGTTGCGTTTCTTGTGTTGGTGTATTTCTGAGGTAGCCCCGCACGTCACAAGCGGATGCCGAGAGGCAGCGTGAACCCGCTGAGGTCCGAGCCACAGAGCCGGGTCGGTCCGTCATCCACTACCATCCACTACTTTTCGCCCGCTTCGGTGGGCTGGTACATGTGGATGTCCGACGGCGGCAGCTTGAGACCCAGCAGGGCCAGGCGCTCGGCGTCCGCCCCTTCCAGCGCTTCGGCGGGAACGCCGTACTTCTCCGGGTCTACATCCGAGAACGGACGCAGCCACCAATAGCCGTAGTAGAGGTACGCACCGCGCCGCAGGCCGTCGCCGGTGTTGCGGCCGCCGGTATGCCAGATGGCGGAGTTGATAAAGACGGCGTCGCCGGCCTCGGCATAAACCGGCAGCTCGCCCGGCAGCGGCTCGTGATGCAGCTCCGGCGGCGGCAGAGCTTGCCCCCGGTGCGTGCCGGGAACAACCCGCGTCGGGCCGACTTCTTCCGGGGTCGCATCAAAGTAGACGATGGTGTTGATGGACAGTGGCAGGTCGCCGGGGTGGGTAAAGTCGCGGTGCCAGGCCCGCAGCGGAAATGAGGAGCGCGGGCCTTGCCGCAGCAGGTCATACTGCAAAAGCTGGGTGGCCTGCCCGAAGAACGCTCGGTGGACGTCAAGCAGAGCCGGGTTTTGAATAAGTTCCAAGAACGCCGGGTGCTTCAGCAGCTTGCGCGAGCCGACCGGCGGCTGCTCGGCTTCCCAGACCTGATCAAACTCGCGCTGATAGCGTGCCACTTCGCCGACGGAGAGAACGCCCGGCAGGTGCAGGTAGCCCTGCTCCAAAAAGAATTGCTTGTCTTCCGCAGTAATCATTCGGGTTCCTTTGTGTTGCTTGGCCTAGCTGCGCCGTCTCTTCGGCAGGGGCGGTCATGCCGAACTTTTTTACCAAACCGTTTTGGCAGCCGGGGATATTGTAACACTTGAACACAGGCTTGTCGAGCGGCTGAAAGGCGCTGCCGCCTTTCAGCCGCTTCGCTGACGGAGATTTCTGTTGACAAGTTTTCTCCGTCCTGTTATAATGGCCTCAGTTGCCAAAATACTTTGGTAAATTATGCCGGAACTCAAGAAAGCAGAGAAACAGCATCATGTCTCTTCGACCAATGTTCGCGGCGATCTTTCTAACACTCGCTTTTGCCCGCGCTGCCGGCGCGGAGACTCCGCCGCAGGCGGTGACTATTACGGCTGCTCCGGGGGCGCGGCAGGCGTTTCACGGCTTTGGAGCCAGCGCACTGAACTTCGGAAAGGAGTACCAGATGCTGACCCCGGCGCAGCGCCGAACTCTTTCCCGGACACTCTGGCACGATCTGCGCTTCAAAACCCTGCGGCTGTGGTTCAACACAGATCAGTATGCGCCTGCGCCCGGCGGACATAACATGGCAACGTTCCGGGGCAACTATGTCGACTCCGGGCTGATCGCCGACGCCAAAGCGCAGGGGGTCACGACACTGCTGCTTGCCCCGGACAACCTGCCGCCTTACATGGCGGAGAAGAGTCCGGAGGGCAGCGCCGATACCGGAATGGCGCTTAAGCCGGCGCAGACGGATGCCTACGCGGATTTATTGGCTGACTTTTTGGTGCGGCTGCGCCGGGAAACCGGCATCGTGCCGGACGTGACCGGCGTTCAAAACGAGCCGAACGACCGGGAACGGTTCCGTCCGGCACAGGTTGTGGAAGTCGTCAAGCGCCTGCGGGCTGATTTAAACGCGGCAGGGCTGTCCCAGGTCAAGATCATTGCGCCGGAGCAGGCAAACGTGGACGCCGGAATGTTCGAAGCCTCGCAGGCCCTCAAAGCCGACCCGGTGGCCTGGCAAAGTCTGGCCGGCCTGGCGTCCCATTCCTACAGCAATGGGACCACGCCGGGATCGGCGGCTCTGGTCGCCGGAACCGGCAAGTCCTACTGGATGACCGAAGCCAGCGCCAACGGCCCCGAAACACCCGGCGACGCGCTCCGGGCGGCCTCGCTGGCGTCGCGCTTCCTGAACGACATGAACCACCGGGTCACCGACTGGATTCACTTTGTCGGGTTTGAGGTGCCGGACCCAAATGATAATGCCACGCGCATCCTGGCGTACACGCCGAGGCCGTTCAGCATGACTTTGTTCGAGAAGTATTTCTACTACAAGCAGTTGTCTTTTTCGTTTGATCCCGGTGCGAGGTTTCGGCTTTGCTCAAGCTCGCTGGACGGCGACATGACCTGGACCTTCGGCAGGAAAGCCCATCTCAACGCCGCTGCCGCCCGGAATCCGGACGGCACCTGGGCCATCGGCCTCAGCAACTACACGGCCCCGGCGTTTGATCCTCTCGCGCGTGACCCCAACGGCGGCTGGCCGCCCCAGACTTTCGCGGTCACCGTGCGCGTACCGGAACTGGCCTCGGTCAAGTCCCTGCGCTTCGCCGTCCGCCGCTCCAATCGCGGCGCTGACGACGCGCCGGACGGCGTGCTTGTGATGCACTCCGGTGAGGTCGTCGTTCCCCGTGTCGGCCCCCTAGATTTGATTACCCTGCGCTCAGTGCCGAATGGCAAGCAAACGAAGAAAGAATAAAGATGCCCAGAATTGTGATTATCGGGGCGGGAAGCCAGTTTGGCGGGAAGCTGTCACGCGATATTTTGTCGGTTCCTGCGCTTCAATCGGACACGGCGATCGCGCTGTGCGACATCAACGCGGAAAAGCTGGATCAGGTGACGCGCTATGTGCAGCGCATCGTGGACGGGCACGGACTGACGGGAGTGCGGGTGGAAGCCTCGACCGACCGGCAGGCACTCCTGGAAGGGGCGGACTTTGTCGTCGCCAGCATCTCGGTGGGCGGGCCGGCCTATGCCGGGTTTCCTTTTACCGCCGAGATGAACCTGCCGTACCAGAAGTACGGGCTGAGCCAGTCGGTTGCCGACACCATCGGGATCGGCGGCGTGTTCCGGTTCCTGCGGACTGCGCCCGAGCAGCTTGCGAGTTGCCGGGACATGGAGCGGCTCTGCCCGAACGCTCTGCTGCTGAACTACACCAACCCGATGGCGATGCTGACCTGGGCGCACTCCGCCGGCTCGCGGGTCGCAAATGTCGGCCTGTGCCACAGCGTCCAGAACACAACGGAAGAGCTGGCTTCTTTCTTAAGCGTTCCGGCACGCGAGCTGACCTATTCGGTGGCCGGCATCAACCACCAGGCATGGTTCCTCACCCTGCGGTACGGGGCAGAAGACTTGTACCCGCGTCTGCGGGCGTGCCTAGACGACCCGGAAATGCTGAGTCGTGACCGGGTGCGCTTTGAGATGCTTCGCCATTTTGGGTACTTCGTGACCGAATCGTCCACCCACTGCTCGGAGTATCACCCCTACTTCCGGCGCACCCCGGAGCTGCGGGAGCGGTACGGCCTGCGTCCGTGGATTGCAAGTGAGACCGACACGACGCGCTGGCTGCCCACCGAAGCGGACGGCCTGCCGCCGCTCACGCCGTCCCATGAGTACGCCGCCGGGATTATTGAAGCCATGACGACCGGGCAGCCGTTTGTCTTCTACGGCAATGTGAGGAACACCGGTCTTGTTGACAATCTTCCGGCCGGGTGCTGCGTTGAGGTGGCGTGTTTTGCCGATAAAACTGGGGTGCATCCCTGCCATGCTGGGCCGCTGCCGACGCCGCTGGCGCACCTGAACTTGTCCAATATCGCCGTTCAAGAGCTTGCCGTGGAAGCGTTCCTGAAGCGCGACCGCCGCCTTGCGTTTCAAGCCTGCGCCCTGGACCCTCTCACCCGCGCCGTTCTGAGCCTGGAAGATTTAACGGCACTCTTTGACGAGCTGTGGGCCACGGAAGGCACACTTCTGGATTACTTCGGCTGAGGCAAAGCCTGGAGATGGACGCCGGGAATCTCGCCATGTGGATAGCAGTCCATCTTAAGCGCGAGGCTGCTGGCGGGAACACGCAGGTCAAGCGCCTGGTAGTCACCAAAGACAAAGGGGGCCGCCACGCTGCCCTGTTCGAGGCTCAGTTCTTTGCGAACAGCCGCAAGAATGGCATACTGGGCGTGGTGACGCTAGGGCGGTCCCCAAGCAAACAATCCTTCGTTGTCCGTGACGGAATACAAGTTGTTCTGGAACACGAAATGCAGGCGATCCAAAGACAGGTTGGCCGGCTGGACGCTTAAATCTTTTGCCGTGAACTTGTCAGCCGTGCTTGGAACGGATGGCTCTGAGCCGACTTTCTGCTGCAAATTGGTTTGCTGCACGCGGGGCCAGCAGCGCTCGTCGGCAACGTCAAACCAGCCCCAGGTCTGGGCGTCGCGGTTGAACGCCAGCACGTTGCGGCGAACCGTGTCGTCGTGGTTCCAAATCGCCCCTTCCGGCGCTCTCGGCCTCGCGCCGATGCGCGGCGTCGTGCGAAGCTGCTCCCGAAAGTTGAACCCTTCTTTATTGGCAACAAGCAAGTTGCGCTCGATCACGCAGCCCGGCGAGGAAGACAAACAAATGCCTGCTGCTCCTCCCCACGACCCTGGCGTGCCGGCCAGGCCGTTGCCGGCGATGACGTTGTCATGGGCGTGCAGGCCGTAGGAGATTTCGTAGAAGATGCCGGCGTCTTCGTTCCCGGCGATCAGGCAATTGCGGACTTCGCAGTCCTCGTTGCCGATGTCAAACCACAGTCCGACCCCCCGGTTGTCCAGAACGCGGCAGCGGTCAATGACCGCGCCGCGCGTCAGCACGATTTTCTCCCCGCCGGCCTCGAACCAGCGCCCGAAGTCTTTGGTGTTGTTGTTCTGAATCAGGCAGTCCCGGACCAGCAGGCTGTCGGCGGCGGCTGCCCCAAACCCCATCTGGCCGTTGTCCCGGAACGTGCAGCGGCTGACCCGCTGATGGGGCGCTTCGAACGAAGCCCCCCGGCCATTGGTGCGCTCAAAGGTGCATTCGTCAACAATGTCCCCCCGGCCGTCGAACTCTGCCGCGCCCTGCTGCGCGGCATTTGCGGCATAGCGGAAGCAGAGGCCGCGCGTCGCGACGTACTCGCCCCGGCACTGCCAGAGGACGCTGCGGATGGAGCCTTCCACAGCGGCCCCGTTTTGCGAGATGTCGGCGTTGTCCGCATTCCAGACGTACAGCCGCCGGGCGGCAAGGTCCGCGAAGAACGTCCCCCGGCTCATCCGGCTGCGCTCCAAAACTTGGTGCAGTGGGTAATTCTGCACGAAGACCTGCTCGGCCCGCCCAATCAGCAGGTGTTCATCCCCCTCCGGGTGCGCGTGGCCCGGCTCGCCGTTCAGGAAGCTGTAAGGCCAAGCGGTACTGAAGATATTCTCCATGCCTGGCTCGCGCCGCCATCCGGTCAATAAATCCGCTCCGGTCACCACGACAACTGCCGCCGGAGCGGCTTCGAACGTAATCGGGCGGGCCACAGTGCCGCTTGCGGCAATCGTGACGCTTTCGCGGTAAACGCCGGAGTGGATGAGAACCGTGTCGCCGGGACGCGCGGCCAGCGCGGCTTCCGAGATCGTGCGGAACTGCCGGGCCGCCGGCACCCCCAGCAGCGGCGCGGGCGCTACAGACCAGACCTGTCCGGCAGGCGGCGCCGCTCGCAGCGCCGCCACATATGCCGCGAGCAAAACGATCAGCAGTGCGGCAAAGAGCATTTTCAGCCGGGGGCAAATCATTGGAAGCACAAACTTCTTAAACAAGAACTACTCTCTTTCCAGCTCGCCGGAAGGAGCCGGCAGTTCTCTGGCAGGGACGCCGAAACTCGGCATTCCATCATCGCCCCAGAAGACCCGCTGCACCCAGGCCGCACGACCGGCATAGGTAAAGCGGTCATGATCTTTGGCATGGTAAATCATCCAATCTTCCGTGCCGTCCGGCGACCGGAAGAAAACATTGTGGCCGGGGCCATAGACAGAGTGTGCATCAGAGCGGGCGAGAACAGGCTGCGGGTGCTGATGCCAGGCGGCGGGGTCAAGCAGGTCCGCGTCCTCTTCCGCCCAGAGCAGGCCGAGCTTGTAGTCCGGGCTGCGAGCATCGCCAATGGAGTAGGTGAGAAACACGCGGCCTTCCCGGCGGAGCAGGGCTGGCCCTTCGCGGACGCTGTGGTCCCCAAAGCCCTCCGCCGGCAGGCAGGCTCGCTCGCCCTGGAGGGTCCAGGGGTTCTCCATCGCAGAAACGAACAGCACATGGCCCGGAGCGCCCGCCCAGAACGCATAAAGGCGTTCGTCTTCAAGCTGCACAACGCTGCCGTCGATGGCAAAGTGTTGATTCTCAGGATCGGTCCGCCACTGCGCCTTGTAGTAATAAGGTCCAACCGGGTCTGGCCCCTCCGATTTAAGAACATGGACCCGGTGGCTGCCGTCAGCGCCGCTGGAAGCAGTGTAATACAAATACCAAAGGCCGCCCAGCAGAAACGCTTCCGGTGCCCAGAAGTGGCGCCCCCGGCTGGGCACAGCGTCGCGCCAGATTTCGATTTCCGGTGCGGCTTTGAGGCCGTTAATCGTTTTCGCCCGGCGCATGACCAGGCAGTCGTCTCCCGTTACCATGGCATACCAGAAGCCTTGATGCCAAATCAGCCAAGGGTCGGCTCCTTCGATTAAAATCGGGTTCTCAATAAACATCGGCATGGCCCTTTCAGGAACACTTTCTTGGTGCAGGCAAAAAATTCGCTTTAGACAGGAACGGGTAGCCTCAGATTAACTCTTGGACCTTCGGCGGTCCAGACAAGCGGCGCGATGTGCATCTGACGGCGGGTCAGCGCCTGGTTCCAGGCATGGAACACCAAATAATATGCTCCATTAGGATCAGTAACGACAGAGCAGTGGCCCGGGCCGCGCAGCAGTCCGGGAATGCTGCGGAGGACGCGCGGACCCTGGGCGCTCCCGGAATCGTCCCACGGTCCGAGAGGATGCGGAGCCGTCAGGTAGTCCACGCCGTAGCTGTCGTTGCCGTAGCAGGCTCCCGAGTAGAAGCAGTAGTAAACTCCGCCGCGCCTCACGACATGCGCCCCTTCGAGCGTGTGCCACTCAGGCCAGGTTCGGTTGTAAATCCCCCGGTCACGCGCAAATAGGGTCCAGTCAAACCGCGCCCGCGCCACCACCTGCTCTTCTCCTAGAAGGCGCGTCATGTCTGCGAGGGTATCCACCGCCAGCCCGGTCCCAGCCCGATACCCCTGCGGGCTGTTTTCGTCCAGAAAGTCGCGGGCGTAAAACAAGTACCACTGGCCGTCGTCATCCTGGAACGGCGAGGCGTCAATAGCAAACGGCGTCTGCGGCGTTTGGGTAAGCGGGGCACTAGCGTCGTGGTATAGGCCCTGCGGCTCGGAAGAAGTGGCGACGCGAAGCTGATGCTGCGGTCCAATGGAGTAGTACAGGTAAAACCGGCCGCCCTGACATGCCACTTCCGGTGCCCAATATTCATTCCCCAGCGCCGGGTCGGGACGCGCCAGGGCATTGCCTAGCCTTGTCCAGCTTTGAAGGTCGGGCGAGCGCAGGAGCGGAAACACCGGCGCTTCCGGCAAGCGGGGCCGGGCGGCCTCTCCTAAGCCGTCAGCGGCTTCTTCGCGGCCTGTTCCCGTGGCGTAGTACCATTTTTCGTAACGCCACACGAACGGGTCCGCCAGATAACCCTCCCAAACAGGCTTGAATGCGGGTTGATTTAACGGCAGCGTCATCCGATTGCCATCCTTCCTCCGTCTACCCGAATTGTGCTGCCGGTCACGTACTCACTTTCATCCAGGACTAAGAAAAGGGCCGCATTGGCGATGTCACGCGGCTCGCCCAAACGGCCGCCCGGCGTTTCCTGGGCGAACGCTTCCCGGTGCTCAGGCACGTCCCAGTGGTGCTTGCCCATTTCGGTATAAATCACGCCTGGCGCGATGGCGTTGACGGTAACTCTGTGTTTTCCCAGCGCGACCGCCATTGTCGCCATCAGCATCCGCTCGCCGGACTTGGCGGCGGCGTAGTCGGCCTGATTGCTCGCCGCGGAAATCCCGGTCACGAACGCGACTTTATTTTCCAGGGGTGTGATCTTCAATGTAATCTCCTCGTTGATGTTTCGAGCTTTTTGTTGCCGGCAGGCAGCGAGCGCAGCGTAATCAAATCCAGCGGCCCGGCGGCGGGGACGACGAGAATGCCGGAGTGCATGACAAGTATGCCGTCCGGCGCGTCGTTGACGCCGCTGCTGGACCGGTGCGCCGCAAAGCGCAGGGACTTGACGGCTGCCAACTCCGGTACGCGGACAGTGACCTCAAACGTCCGTGCGGCGTAGCCGCTATTGTGCTGCGCGAAGTTCTTTGGATCGTCGGCGTCGGAGAAGTTTGGCGAAGTGAAGTTCGAGAGGCCGACTCCCCAGGACCCGTCGGGGTTCCTAGCAGCGGCGGCACTCATGCGCGGCTTTTTGCCGTAAGTATAGGTCATTTCGCCATCCAGTGCGCTGAGGCTGTGGCGAAACACTGCGCCGGTGTCGAACGTCTCCGATAACTGCTTCAAGTAGTAATACTTTTGCAGGACCGTCAGGCGGAACGGAGAAGAGGCAGTTTCGGGGTCAAACTTAAGAATGCGTCCCGTGTTGCCTTTCGGGTCGGCCTGCTCCGCGCCGATAAAGAACTGCCAGTGGGTGACGCCGTGGTTAACGTCGTTCAGGAAGCGGGACGCGACGCTTGCCGCTTGCAGGGCGTCCTCCGGTCCTTCGTCGGCGTCGGTGATGCCGCCTGCTTCCGTGATCCAGTACTGCTTGCCGCCGGATCGCTTTGCCATGTCTTCTGTGGCGGCGTTATTATAAGAATGCGTGGCGATCCCCTGCAAGCCGCCCCAGGCGGCGGGGTCCGCGTGGAGGCTGTCTACCACGGCGTAAGCATCGCCGCCGCAGTTCGCCGATTCGGGCGCGACAATGCCGACCGCCCGCAGCCTGCGCGTGTCCAGCGCTTGGCGTAGGTCCCGGATCATGACCGGCCACTGGGCATCCGAGAGTTTGACAGGCCGGTCGTTCGGCTCATTCAGCACGCCGCAATGATTGATCAGGATGCCGGTCTTGTCCTTGAACTGCCGGATAAAGCCGGCCAGCAGGGCGGCGTACTGAGGGATGGCGTCGTCCCGGATGTAGGACTGGCTGCCTCCCGCCGATGCCCCCTCAAAGGCAGGCGGGACGCGGTCTGGGGCTAGGATCAAATCCGTGCAGCCGGCGGCAATCGCTTCCGGCAGCTTGCCGGTGCGGACATAGCCGTCCACGTAAAAGTCCACCGGCTGGTCACCGGGAATGATCCAGAGCCGGGCGCTGCGGAGGCGGGCATCATGCCAGAGCAGCCGGGCCATGTACCGGTTCTGGGCGGGAGTGACCTGCCGGTGGTACAGAGGGGACGGCGTCCAGGGAAAGATGCTAGTGCCGGTTCCCGCAAACGCCTGCCGCGCCCCCGGCTGGACGGTGATCGTCACGCTCTGCGCCGGGGCATCCGCGCTGGCGGGAGAGCTGCACTGCAAGCTGAGGAAAGGGGCAGCCAGGAAGCTGGCGAGCGGCAAGGCGGCTGCGGCCGCCGCATATCTTTTTCTATGGAGCATTGGTGTTTTGCCTAGACTTTGACGCAGACGCGAACTCTTAACGTGAACGCGGGCCAGGTGAAGGACGCGGGCTAAGTAAAGCATTTCGGAGCAAAGCATTTCGGAAGACAGTTATTTCTGCGGCAGCATAGGCGGTGCCGTCGCCACGCAGCAGGTCATGGAACCAGAGCGCCGGCTCGGGGGCGTTCGGGGCGATCCCCACGGAAACTGGGTTTGGGTGCGGCCATTGACCAGGCCCCAGAAGTAGCTGCCGACACGCTCCCGCAGCAGCACGGGCAGATGCGTCTCCGCCAGACTGTTCTGCGTGCGGCAGAACCATTCCGTGCAAAGCAGTGGCCGGCCAAGCGCTTGCAGAGCAGCAATTTGGTTTTCTAAATGCGGCAGGTCGCCGTAGTCGTGGAACGAAATGATGTCGGACTCCGCCAGCATGGCCCATGATAGTGCGGAGTCGGGATTATCGCCCGCTTGCTCGGAACTGCCAACGGACGGCGGCGGGCCAGAGTAGATGGCGGCGGTCAGCGGCTGGGAGGGCTGCACCGCCCGCGCCCACTGAAAAGCGGCCTGAAGCAGCGGCAGGGAGCGCACACCCATGCCGCTCTGGCCCAGCTCATTATAGATGTCCCAGGCCAGCACACGCTCGTCCCGGCCCCAGCGGCGGACCATCTCCGTGACATAGGCTTCCAGTGCAGGCCAGAGCGTCCGGTCTTCGGCTTCCCGGTGGCCGGGGCTTGGCGTCCACCGGCTGTTGTGGACGCCCGGTACCGGCTCGCCTTGAGGACCCAAAACAGGGTTACGGCCTACGGAGTCGCAGTCATCAAACAGCACAAGCAGCGCCGAAAGGCCGCGCTCCGCCGCCATGTCCAGAAACTGGTTCAAGCGGTGGGTCAGGCCCGGCGCGTCGTGCCGCCGGAGCAAAAACGGCAGATAAACGCGGCAGGCGTTCATCCCGAAGTCCTGCGCCCAGCCCAGCTCCTGCGCGATTGTCTGCGGGTCCCAGTCGGCCTGCCACATTTCCAACGAATTGACGGCGGTGCGCGGAACATAATTAAAGCCGCAGGGCGTCTGGTGTGCATCGTGCCACTGCCAGGCCTGGTCAGCAGTCCATCTCATAGGTGAATTTCCTTTCTTTATTGCGCGGGGGCGGAGCGGACAGAAACGCGGATGTTCTCAACAACGGCAGGCGTATTCCAAGTCCGAACTCCTACCGTGCCCTGCTCAAAGTCCGTCGTTGCCGCCCAGGCTTTCGGGTCGTTCATGTCGTCTACAAACACTTGAAGCAGGGTGCCGACAGCCGTGACGCGGACATGGGTCTGGCTGAAGCCGCGAATGGGCTGCGACGGGCTGTAGCCGCCGCAGGTCGCATTCGGCGTGTCCGGGCTGGGGTTCACGGAGCCGAACGGCAACTGCGGGCCGACCACGCACTCCCCGGCCCCGCGCACCCCGATGAACGGGTCCACATATTGAACAAGAGGGCGGACTTCCCGCGCCTGCGAACGAACCTGGACAGGCGGCTTGCAGAGCGCGAGGGGAAAGCTCCCCGCCGCAGTCAGTGCCCACAGCGCCGCCGCGACTGCCTTCGGACACTGGGTCCACAGTGCGCTTTTGGTCATAAACATCCGTCTCTGCACCTTGAAGTGTGACAATGCTCCCGCCTATGTCGGGCTGAACGTAGCGGCGCAGGTTCCGTTGGGGCAGTACGGGTCGGTCGTACATTCGGTGCCGGAGGCGTTCAGGATGTCCCCGGACTGGCTGCCGTTCGTGGTCGCATTTGCCGTCGGAGTTGGGGCCGGACCACCGGCAGAGATTGCGCTGCTGCGGAGCCACTTCGCGTGTCCATCCGCCAGCAAATAGTTCGCGCCGTCGTTGTGCCGCCCGGTCATGCTGAGGAAGCCGGTGTCTGCGAAGTCAGCGGGCTGCGAGACATTGGAAAACGGGCCGGTGGCATATTTTCCAAACGTGTACCAGGAATACTGACGCCCTGTGCTGCCGCCGCTGTCATTGCGCGAGTTTCCGTCCAGGATGCCCTGCGACTCGTTGAGGATGCTGACATTGGAATCGTTCCTGTACTGCACCTCGAACAGCATGACCGTCTTGGCCGGCGCGTTGAAGCGCGACAAAGCGCCGCCGATGCCATAGGTGTCCCCCATGCCGGGGGTTCCCACAGGGCCGTCGGAAATCGAGACACTGTAAGCGTAGGACACTTTGTCGCCCTTGCTGCCGGGGTCGTCCGGGCAGCCGAAGACGGCGACGCTTTTGACATAAGGATAGACGATGCCCGCCCATCCGAAGCTGAGCGTATAGCCGCTTCCCTGATTGATGGCACCGCGCGGATAGGTCTCGTCATTGTCCTGGGTATACTGCATGACCGCCAGCCCAATCTGCTTTTCGTTAGACAAGCAGGCACTGCGGCGGGCATTTTCCCGCACCTTCTGGAACACGGGGAACAAGATGGCGGCAAGGATTGCAATAATTGCAATGACGACAAGAAGCTAGATCAGCGTGAAGCCGCTGCGGCTCGCGGGCGGTGTCACTGAGGCTCGGCTGTTTGCGTTCTTCATAGACGTAACCTTTCTGTGAGTGGCGAGAGAGTTGATTAGGAACAATAAAAAATTGTCTGTATGCAGGCTAAGTTGTCACGGAGCGGCTGTACTGGCCCGGACTAAAAGACGAGAAACAGGAAGCATCACATGGCATTCTTCTGCCGGAGCGCCGTCCATGAGGCGCAGCAGGCAGCGCACAGTCTCATGGCCCAGCGCGGCGCTGTCCAGCTCGATGGTGGTCAGCGGCGGCTCGGCGCGGCTCCCGCTCAGGCTGTTGTCCACGCCGACGACTGACAAAGCGCCCGGCACGGGCCAGTCCAAAGCGCGGGCCGCTTCCATCGCGCTGAGGGCAATGGCATCGTTGGCGCAGAAAAGCGAGGTCGGCGGCTCCGGGAGCGCCCGCCAGGCCGCAAGCGTTTCCAGGGTGCCGCCCGGCTTCCACCAGGAGTGGGAAGAGCTTACTAAAGGGTCAGCCACTCCCTGCGCGGCCATCCAGTCCCGGAACGCCTGCCGGCGCTGCAGCGCCGCGTCGGCAGGGAACCGCATAGGACTTGGCGGCTCAAGCGACGTGTCAAGGTCACAAGGGCCTGCGAGATGAGCAATGCGCCGGTGGCCCAGTTCCCACAAGTGAGACAGCGCAAGAGCGACTGTCTGACGTTCATCCGCGCAGACCGAGCCGCAGCCTGTCGGCAGAGTATTCGCATGGGAAAGCACCACCAGCGGCATTCCCGCCTCAGCAAGGCGCTCGATGCGCGGGTCGCCGACGCCGGCGCTGAGGATGAGGCCGTCCACGCGCCCGTCCAGAAAAACGCGGTAATCGCTGCTGTCCCGGACCGAAGACGGGTAGTGGAGCAGAGCGTAGTCCTGGACGTCTGCTTCCCGGTTGATGCCGCGCCAAATTCGGTCTGAGAACGGATGCTCTCCTTCGTCCGAAGGATTAGCCACGGAGACGCCGAGCATCTGGGTTGCTTTTTGGCTCAGGCCGCGCCGCATCGAGCTTGGCGTGTAGTGAAGGGTAGAGATCGCCGCTTCGATGCGCCGCGCGGTTTCCGGGGAGCAGGCCCCGGAGCGGCCGCTGACAAAGTGAGAAACCGTCGTCACGGACACTCTCGCCTGAGCCGCCACATCATTGATCGTCGGTTTGCTGTAACTTCGTCTCGGCACGGGCGGATCTCCAGAAGGTGTTTTACCTAAGCAATTTGCCAAAGTGTTTTGGTAGAAGGCTAGTATAACACCCCAGCCGGGCATTGTCAAGCCTTTGTGTCAATTGTTCTTTTTCGCCTGCGTTTGCTGCAGAGCATCAGGTGGGGTCATTTCAACGTCGGCAAATCTCCGCGCGGAAGACTATGCTGGAGGCAGTGTGAGCCGGCAGGTTCCGTTGTGCGCGAGATTGACTATCACAAAAGGCTGGCTGGGGTCCGCAAACAGGCTCGGATCCAGTGGAAGCCGCTTCAGGTCAATGCGGATGCGCCGCACTTTCGCCGCCAGGTTCGTGACCGCGAATATGTCAGGCCGGAGAGACACGGCGACGGCGACATTCGAAAACTCCACCTGGTAGTCCCTAAAACGGTCCATGCACGGGGCGACGACTAAATCCACATCCGGCTCAGAGCGAAGGCCCAGATACTCATGCATCAGCACCCAGGAAAAGACGCACGGGTACTCGTGATAGGCCGGTACCCCGTGCCACGGCGAGCCGTCCACGTAGTAAACATGGTCCGTGTCATAACGCTCGCCCATTGAAAAACCGTCGCGGTCCGCCTGCGCGGCCACCTGGAGAAGCTGCGTGCCGATCACTGCGGCGTCGCCCAGCCGGCGGCGGTACGCCGCATCCCAGCACCAGTAGCGTCCGGCGGCGCACAAATCGTAGGGACCATCCTCGCCGATCTCGGACGCCTCGCTGAGGGCCATGAGGATCCGCCATGAACGCCCCTTCCTAAAGGACAGGTCTAGCGGCGCAGACGCCAACCGCACGGTGTGCGGGAGATGAAGAGCCGAATGTCATACTCTTCCGGTCGCAGCACTGGCGTCCTCGCCCCAAGGCGGGCAGAGCGGACTGAATACCCGGAGGGCAGACCGGTTAGCGTCTGCGCTTCCAAACCTGCCATTCATGGAGCAACTGCACCCGGCGGCGGGGACTTCCAGGCGGGGGCTTTTAGTCGCTCGGGAACTCACTAGTCCGTAGGTTGGTGCTGCCATACGGAATAAGCTCGATCTGTTCCAATGGTCCGGCATCAGCGAATGGAGCGGACAGCGGAGGCGCGGCGGAATTGTCCTCCCAGGTCCAGGACGGCAGACGCCGGCCTATCAGCGTGACCGTGACCGGCGCGGCGGCCTGAGCAAATGGGGTGGACGAAATCGGCGCGTTTGAGACAGGCGCATCCGAGTTGACTGGGCCAAGCGCATAGTTCCACGGCGTGGTCGGATAAACTTCCCAGTCGGCATGTGGGGGTTCGCCGCCGATCTGCTTGAACTCCTCGCCCAGCTTCAGCGCCATCACTAAAGGGCCACGCAGGACAGACACGGAGTTGTTAAAGCGCCGCTCGGTCCGCAAGGTCAGCGGCAGGCGCAGCGTCACCAGGTCGCCGCTCTGCCATTCGCGCTCGATTGCATGGAACGTCCCGGCGGGAACGGAGGCTGGGGCCGCGCCGTTGACGGAGACTTCTGCCGAGTCCGCCCACGCCGGAACCCGCAGCAGCAGCGGGAATGTAATGGGCTGCGCGGCGGCGACCGTGAAGACCACCAGGTCGCGGAACGGGTACTCCGTGACTTCTTCAATCGTAACAGCCGTGCCCGCGATGTCCGCCGTAACGGTGCATGGGCCATAAGTGGCGGCGACAAGACCCTTGCCGGCCCGCATCCATTGATGGGACACGAATTTAGGCCAGCCTTGATGCAGGTTCGCCGTGCAGCAGCCGAAGTTGCCTTCTAAACTAAACAAGTTCGACTCGTCGCCGTTCGAGACCCAGACGCGCCGGGCCAGGCTGCAGAGCGCTTGATTGGGCTGCTGGTCGTACTGCCGCCCCCACATGTCTTTGGACATCGCTGCTGGAAGGGCATTGTGGGCGATTTGCTCCAGTCTATCCCCGAGCGCGGCAGCGCCCGTCTGAGCCAGCATCTGCTCCAGCGAAAACAGGTATTCGATCACCGTGCAGGTTTCCGTGCCCTGCACCGGGCTGAGGCCCGCCAGATGCTCGTCGCCGCTGAACATGCCCGAGACCTGCCCGTGGTACTTCTCAAGCGTCTCAATCGCCCGCAGGCTGGAGGCGGCATCTTCAGGCTTACCCTGCCGGCTCCAAACTGCGCCGGATTTGACGCCCATCGCGTTGTTGACGCCATGCAGGGGCAGGCGGTCTTCCTCAGAAAGCGCCTGAAGCTGCGGGCCGGTCGTGCGGTCGGTATAGCGGAACTCGTCAAAGTGCCCCTGCCAGTCGTAGCCCTGGTCATGGGCCAGCTCGGCCAGCCGCAGCAGCCAGCCTTCTCCGGTGCGCTCGTGCAGCCAGTGCAAAGACAGCACCAGATCCGCCCAGCGCATCCGGCCCCACGATGTTAATGGCTTTTCGCGGAGCAGCAGGTCTACCCGGCGCAGGCAGCGGGTCATCGCGGGAATAATGCGCGGGTCGCCGGTGGCTTCCTGCCACTGCGTCCATGCCTTGAACAGCACAAACAGCGGCCACGGGTCCAAATGCACCTCGCCGGTGCCGGCATGGGGATCTTCTTTTGGCCCGAGCCAGCCGTCTTCGTGCTGATGCTCCAGAATATAGTCCACCCAGAACTGCGCTTTTGCCAGCAAACGTGAATCGCCCAAAAGCACGGCCAGTGGGATCAGCCCGTCCAGCCAGTACGGGCCGCGCTCCCAGCCTTCGCTCTGCCCGCCGATCCAGCGGCTGTCCGCGACCGACGGCCAGAACTCATCTAAATGGCCCGAAAGGCCGTCGGCCTGAACCTGAAGCTGGTCACGCAGCCAGCCGCTCGGCAGCACCGCGCCGAGCGGCAGCGGCTCAAAGGCACGCGGTTTCAGTGCTGGGGACGCCGCCGGCTGAGGCGACGCAGTCAGCGGAGAGGTCATGCAAGTTTCCTTTACAAGCGACTTGATCACAAGCAAATTGATCACAGACAAGTGGAGTTTAAGTTTTTATCTGCCGTCAGCGTCTAAAATTGATGTCAGGTCCCATAGCTCCACGTGGCGCAGATGGCTGACGACGAGGTGAAAACCGTCCGGCGAAAACCGGGCGTTTCGCGGCTCATGGGACAGAAGGTTGGTCTTCCGGTTTTCGGTCCGCAGTACGGCCCGCTCCGCTCCCGTCTCAGTATCCCAGAGATGAAGCAGATACTCAGGCACATCGCCCCAGTAATTTCCCGCGGGCATTCCGCTGAGCGCGGCAAATGTTTCACCGTTTGGGGCGAACGCCCAGCAGTAGCAGCGGCCCGGCACAGTGAACGAAACGCGCTCCTTGCCGGACGGCATCTCCCAAAGTGTCATTGTTGAGGCCGCAGGCACGTCGCCGTTAAAGTCTGCACCTTCTGTCTCTGGAGCTGCAAATAGCCGTCCACTTGGCGAGAATTTGCCGAGGCAGGTTGCATGCAGATCGCCGCCGAAGGTGCCTTGCTCCTGCCAGAAATACGCCCCCTCTTGCTCCGTGAGCTTCCACACGGAAGCCGTTCCAATTAAATCTTCTGGGACCAGAACGAGAAGCGTTCCATCCGGCGAGAGAATAATCGGCTGGCCTGCTTCCCCCTCATACTTGGGGTCATCGCCGCGAAATGTCAGCAGTTTTTTTCCTGTCGTGACATCCCAAAGGTAAACGTAGTCTTCCGCATCATAAGTGTACCCGGTCCCAACCAGCAGGCGGTCCCCCGATAGGAAGCGGCAATGAAGAACGCTTCGGAAGTCGAATGGCTCCCCCTCGTCTGTGGTATAAAGCGGCATGACAGCGCTATCCGCGACGAGATCAAGGGCATAAGCGCCTCCGGGATTGTCGCTACCTTCGAGAGTAACTGCCAGACGGCAGCCGTTTGAGGAAAACGCAAATTCCCAGAACCCAGGACTATATTTCAGCGAAAGGTTTTCTAGAAATGTTTTTTGAACCAGCCCGGTTAGCAGGTCTCGCAGACAGACGCGGTAATTATGCGCGGTAGCAAGCGTCATGCCGTCAGGCGCAAGGACAGCCTTCTCGATTGGGTCGGCTTCCCAGTGCGCCTGCTGACTTCCCGTCCGAACATCCCAAACAAAAACGTGCGATTTTCTCTCCGGCCCCGTCATCTCCTCCACCCGGTATTCCTTGCTTCCTGGTTCTATCGGAACGTATGTCTGGTGGTCATCCGCCCATCCAGTCACTGCCAGCAGAGTGCCATCGGGGGAGAAGGCGCTGTGCAGGTACATGTTAACATGATCCAAAGTTGCAGGCTTGAGGTCGTACTGCATGACGGACTTGTTCTATCGCCCCACTGAGGCAGAGGCAACGGTTCGCTTCTGCCTGCTAAAGGCTTCCTGCGGGAGCGCAGAAAGCAGGCGGGAGACATCGGCAGAGAGAACTTTATTCCCGTCTTGACCTGTGACATAAAACGCATCGCGGGCGCGGCTGCCCCAGACGGACAGGCGGGCAGCGTGGATGTTCCAGCCTAACTCCGAGACGGCGCGGGACAGGCGGTACACGACGCCGGTTTCGTCGGGGGCGCTGACTTCCAGCAGGCTGAAGCGCTCAGAAGCATTTTCGTCAATCTTGGCGGCGTAGATGGTCTGCTCTTTCAGAGGCTTCTTGTGATTTTGCAGAAGCTCACCAATACCGATTTCTCCGAGCAGCACCCGGCGCAGGCTGGCCTGAAGCTCGCCGCGCTTGTGGGGGGACAGCGGCTTGCCCCGGTAGTCTATCCAGAGCGTGTCAATGGCGATGCGGACGCTGGCGTCGCGGGTGAACACCTGGGCCGTGTGCAGATTGACATCGTGAGCATACAAAACGCCGGTGATTTTGGCGAGCAGGCCGGGCTTGGGATCGTCGTAGGCGCAGAGCGTCATCTCGGTGTAGTCGGCCCCGTACTCGTTCTTGAAGTCTACGGACGGCTCAAACGTCTCCCGCAGGCGGCCAATCATGGCGATATGCAGGTACATTTCTTCCAGCGGCGTGTTCAGCAGGTACTGCGCGGGCAGGCTGCGCGTGTGCTCCAAGATGATATCAGTCGGCAGGTTATGCTGGGCCAGCCCGCGGCGAATGCGCTCGCGCTGACGCTTCAAATCAGGAACGACAGACGGCGGCGGGCCGCCGTCATCGGTGGTCGGCGCGGACAGCAAAAACTCAGCACGGCCATACAGCTCGGCCAGGAAACGCCCCTGCACTTCTGTCCAGATGCCCTTGCCGACCGCGGCGGTGTCAGCGTAGGTCAGCAAGTACAGCATGTGCAGGCAGTCCAAATCAGGCACCTGGCGGACGAACTCCTGAATTGTCTCTTCCAAAGCCATATCGCGCAGCCGGCTGGTTTCCGCCATCAGCAGGTGATGCTGGATGAGAAAGACAACCTTGTCCCGGCGCTCTGCGTCCCAGCCCAGCCGCTCGCAGATCCCAGAGGCCGCTTCCGCGCCGGTCTCGGCATGGGCACCGTGCGGCCACTGCTTGCCGATGTCATGGAGCAGCCCTGCCAGGTACAGAACTTCCAAATGAGCCACATCCCCCAGAATACGCTGGCCTTCCGGGAAAGTCGTGTTTGTACGAAGCGCTTCTAAATTGCGGACGACTTGCAGGGAATGAGCGCCGACAGTCAAGTCATGGGCGGCATCATAGGGAATCAGCGTCATCAGCGGGCCAAACTCGGGGATCAGCCAGGCCAGCGTCCCGCTTTCCTGAAGCCGGTCTAAAGCGTCCGCGACGCTGCGGCCCGCCAGAAGCAGGCGCGTAAACACGCGGCCTGCGATCTCGGGGTCGTCTGGCGTCGGGAAAGCCTGCAAAAAGCGCGTCGTTTCCTCGTCCAGCCCTGCCGAGACCGCAAGGCCATACGCCTGCGAAAGCTCGGCGACATGCAGCGGCAGGGCGAGGTCACGCTGCGCCGCCTCCGGGTCGGTCAGAGAAAGAACGCGGCGGATAGACGCCAGCCCCAGTCCCAGCGCGATTTCGCTGTCCAGGCAGCCGTGGATGACTTTGCGCGAAATCCGCCGGGCGTCGGCGGCAGACGTGAAGTAGTCGCGCATGAACGACTCCACGGCCGGAACATCCGGCGCGTCGGCATAATTCAGCAGCGCCGCGACTTGTTCCTGCTTTTCGGCAGACAGTGTATCCCGCGCTGTGCCGCCGGTCAGATGCAGCGCAGCCCGTGTGCAGTGCAGAAAATCGCGGGACTCGTTAATCCGCGCGGCCTCGGCAGGGGTCACGAAGCCCTGTTCTACGAGAACGGGCCAAACCTGCGACCGAACCGCGTGGCAGCGCACTTCCCCCACCCACTCGGCGTTCTGGATGTCGCGCAGGCCCCCCGCCCCTTCCTTGACGTTCGGTTCAACGCTGTAGACCTGGTCGCCGCCGTGCTTTGCCAGGACACCCTGCCGCTCGGCCCATTTCTGGAACAGAAAGTCGGCTGTCAGCAGGTGCGCCCGGAACTGGGTTCGAAACTCGGTAAACAGCGCTTTGTCGCCGCACAGGAAGCGGGCGTCTAAGAGTGTCGTCTGGGTTTGATGGTCAAGCCGCTTCAAATCGCCGATTAAACGGTAGGCATAGCCGACTTTGAGATCTGCGCCGTACAAAAACACGTCCATGACCATTTGGAACATGTCTTTGATCAAAACATTCAGGTAGGAATCGTCTTCCAGTGCCGGCACAAAAGACACGTCTACATCGGAAAACGGAGCCAGCTCCCGCCGTCCGTAGCCGCCCGTCGCGATGATCGCAAGCGCCGGCGCGGCCTCAGACGGCCCGGCCCGCTCCACGGCAAGCGTGAACAGCCGCCGCAGCACGGCATCCACAAGCGCCGTGTTCTGGGCCAGCAGGTCCATGCCGCTGCAGTTCTGCAAAGTTTCTGGAGAGTTGATGCGCCCGTGCTGCTCTTTAAGATAAGCCGTAATCTCCGGCGGCGTGTTAAACGCCTCCAGCGCAGGGGCAAACAGCAGACAGGTTTGGGGTGAAGATGCCATAAATTAATCAGCGTTAGAATGGAAACTCTTCGGCAGGCGCGGCAGGCACCGGCGCAGGGACAACCTCGGCGAAGCGGGCAGCCCGCACAGCGGCGTCCGGCTGCCGGAACGGAAATTGTTCGAGGCCACGCCGCCAGAACGGCGCGTTCGCAGCGAGCGGCGGCAGCGGCGGTACGGCAAACAGCAGGGCAGTCGCGGGATTATTAGCCTCCCCGCCTTCCTCAATCAGCCAGGCTTCCATCTTTGCCAGTGCCCCGGCCAGCGAGCCGGCCTGCTCCGCGAGATGGGCCGCATGGTAATCAGCCGCGGTCACGACGCCTTCATCCCAAACTAGCCGCATCAATGCTGCCGCCGGATAGACGAACACGGATAAGACAGCCGTCCCGAGCCAGCTCAGTCCACTTCGGCCCTGAAGCGTCAGGCCCACCTGCACCGGCACTCCGGCCAGCATTGCGGCAAAAGTCCAGCCCGGCATCGCGCCGGTCGCAAGCCGGGCCATCATCAACGCAAGCGTCGCCTGCACTTCGTCTTTTTCCAGATGCCGCGTGAGGCCGGACGTGACAAGGACGGTGGTTTCGCCGTCACGGCCTGCCGATACAAACACATTCGGCTCGGGGCGCGGGATATAGTACAACGTCGGCAACGCCTGCCCGGTCCGGTCGCACAGGGCACGCAGCATCTCGTAGAGGTGCGGCGCATTGACGTTTTCCAGCAGCGCTGCCCCCCAAACATCGCCGGGATATTTGTCGGACGCCCAGGAACACGACACAATGTAGACGACGCCGAAGACCAGTCCCCAGGCAAAGCCGCCCAATGGATGCCGGAACAAGGCTCCCAAAACCGCGCCGAAGAAAGCCCAGAACAGGCCGCAGGCAGCAACGCCGACGATAAGCCGCAGTCGAGACAATTCCGCGTTCTCCTATCTCCCAAGAGGTTCGCCGCAGTGCGTTAGGGAGCATCTATTAGAAAGAATATACCCAAAGTTGGGCAGGAACGAGTGAGTTCACCCACTCTTTCCAGTCCCCCATTTTCTTAACCCTCCGGCTTCCAGTGCTCCAAATAGCCCAGCACGGCGGCTTGGTCCGGCAGCACGACCGCACCTTCCGCCAGCAGAGCAGACCAGAGCTTATGCGCTGCACCGCCTGTAAAGTCTCGCGCGGAAAGAAAATCCGTTTTTGGGAGCTGCTGACAGACAACGCGCTTTCCGGCCCGGCGGAGCGAAAGCGCGGCTTCTAAATTGGCGAGATTTGCTCGTCCAAACGCTACTTCCGAGAGCACAATGATGTCGGCAGACTGTGCCAAACACGCGGCCTGCTCCAGCGCGGCGTAAGACAGCAGAGAAAATGCCGACTCACTGGCATAAGGAATCTCCAGCATTCGAGCAGCGGCGGCGTCCGGGTCACCGTCATGAAGGCAGGCCGCCGAAAGCGGGAAGCCCAAATCGCGGAGCGCCAAAAGCAGGCCGGCACCGCTGCCGCTGCCGCAGATGACATGCACGCGAGGCCGCGTTTTTGCCTCGGTGTGGGTCTGCTCTGGGAGCGGCAGGACCAGAGGCTGGCCCGTGATCGGGTGCGGGCGAACCCAGACCCGTGCGCCGTAGACAGCCTGCAAGTTTTCCGCCGTCAGCACGTCTTCGGGTGTTCCCGAAGCGGCAATCTGGCCGCCGTGCAGCAGGACCAGAGCATCGCAGTAAGCTGCCGCCAAATTGACATCGTGCAGAACGGCCAGAACCGTGCTGCCGGAATGCGCTAAACTCTGGGCCAGCGTCAGGGCTTCCGCTTGATGGCGCAGGTCTAAATTCGCGGTCGGCTCGTCGAGCAGCAAAATCTGCGGCTGCTGGGCCAGTGCGCGGGCCAGCAGGACACGCTGCCGCTCGCCGCCGGACAGCGTGGTCACCGGCCGCTCGGCCAGGTCTTCCACCCGCGCGTCCCGAAGCGCTTTTGCCACAATCTGCTCATCTTCTACGGTCTCTGACGCAAACGGGCGCACCGGCAGATGCGGGGCGCGGCCCATGCGGACCACTTCGCGCACAGAGAAGCTGAGCGAGACCGACGTATCCTGCGGCACCACCCCGATGGCCTGTGCGGACGCGCGGGCGGAAAGTGCCGAGTAGAGATTTTGGCCGTCCAGCAGAACCGCGCCGCCCGCAGGTTTCAAAGTTCGGGAAAGCGCCCGTATGAGTGAAGATTTGCCGGAACCATTTGGCCCAATAATTCCCGTAAAGAGACCGGGGCTGAGTGCCAGCGTGAGCTGTGCCACCACGGCAGCGGCCTCGGAAGAATATCGGATTTCGATGTTTTCAGCGGCAAGCCGGATCGGCATGGCAAATTCCTTTCGCGCTCGCTTCCGTATTGTAGCAGAAATCGGGTACATTCAAAGGGCAGGAAGAACTGGCAGCGTTGCCAAAAAGTCAAGCCGAAAAGCAAAGAAGGAACTGCACCCGGTTTTGTCGAACCTATCAGCATCCAGATTTTGCCACCCATTTGTCCCAAGTCCGTATTCCGATTGTCCGCATTTCGATTGTCCATACCCCAGTACGACCCGGCAGGATCAAGCAGCGCATGACCACCACAGCCGACCAGTTTTTCAGCAGTATGCCCGAGGATGACTCGCGGGAGACACTTGGCCGTACCCTTCCCCCCGAGCCGTTGTCCGGCGGCTCGTTTGCAGATGACCTCGCCTCCTACATCAACCGCCTGACCCGAACACGTCTGCTGACGGCCACCGAGGAAAAGTCTCTGTCGCGCCGGGCACGGTACGGCGACCTGACCGCCAAAGAGCGCCTCATTGAAGCCAACATGCGCCTTGTCGTCTCCATCGCCAAAAACTACCTTGCCAGCGGCATTCCGTTAGAAGACTTGATTCAAGAAGGCGCTATCGGCCTGATGACGGCGACCGAACGCTTTGACCCGCGCATGGGTTATCGGTTCAGCACCTACGCGACCCAGTGGATCCGCCAGAGCATCGGACGTGCGATTGACAACAAAGCCAAAGCCATCCGCCTGCCGGCGCATATTTCCGAGTCGCTCCGCAAGATTGACAAGTCCAAAACCGAGCTTCAGCGCACCCTGGGCCATGAGCCGACCGTGGAGCAGATCGCCGCGCACACGGGTCTGTCTATCAAGAAGATGACCAGTTTGCTTCAAACGACCCAGGAGCCGGTCTCTTTAGACATGACCGTAGGTGATGACGACAGCACCTCACTTGGCAGCCTAGTTCTGGACCGCAACTCGCCGAACCCGCAGGATGAGCTGATTGCCCAGGAGATGCGCGGGGAGATTGAAGCGATTTTGAATACGCTGGATGAACGCGAGAAAATCATCATGCGAAAGCGATTTGGCTTCGACGAAGATGACAAATCGGTTTTGCAGCAGATTGGTGACGAGCTGCACATTTCCCGCGAGCGCGTCCGCCAGATCGAGTCCCAGGCCCTGCGGAAGCTGCGTTCAGCCGCCCGCAAAAAGCGCCTGCGCGACTACTTGCAGTCGTAAAGATTAGTTGCAGTCATAGACAAAAAACCGGCACTTCCAGTGCCGGTTTTCTTGCTTGTCGGGATGGCGTTGTCTGAACCATGCCTTGAAAGGCGCACTTAAAGCAAAAGCGGGGTTTTTGCGTGCTGGAATAGAGCCGGGGAGAGGAACCCGGCACAATACCGGCTATCGGCTAAGGTCATGTCACTGAGCAGCGGCCCGAAGATCGTTGCCACCACCAACATTCCAACCCGGCGAGCGCAGCCGTTGAAGCATCACGTTAGTTGGGAGTGCAATCGGCAAGAAGGACATTCAGGGTTTTGCCCTTACAGGTTCCATGAAAAGTGACGTGTTGCCCCTTCTGGAATTGCCCTAGTTGCCCTTTGTATTGATCGTCAAACATACACTGGACACCGAGCAAATCCCCAGAAGCCTGCAACGTAACATAAGGAGTGTCTGTAATATCTTTGCCGATGGAATCGACCGTTCCTGTCACTGCAATTAGCTTGTCTTTGTATTTGTCATCGGCAGATACCTCATTAGCATTGTAGGCCGCTGACAACTGGTTAGCGGAAACGCTAATGGCCGCAGGCGCGGGCGGATTATCCGGCGCAGAACTGCTGGACGAGTCACCTGAAGAAGACGAAGTAGAAGAACCTGCACCAGACCCGGAACCTTTGTTACCGACCATTACTCCTATAACCATGAGGACGATAAACACGATGACGGCGATGCAACCCAGCCCTAACAATCGGCTGGCAAAGCTCTTTTTCTTGGGGGGTTGTGCGGGTTGAAATTGCCCGCCTTGGTATGGCTGACCGGGAGGAACCTGACTGGGAGGTAGGGCAGGCTGACCAGATTGGTCAAACTGCAAACCACAGTTGCTACAAAAGCGTGTGCCGTTCGGAAGTTGCGTGTTGCAACGGGGACAAGTAAACACTAACAAAATCTCCTTCCAGAAAATGAGTAGGAGATTGTAGCATATTTCTCATTATGGAAAATCGGTGACTTTAAAAACGACAAAAGGGATGCCGGAAAGATGAATGGCTTCTATTTCTTTCCCATGTAGTGAACGAAGTTCTCTACCCTCTACATCTACTGCAATTGCACCTCCGGCTCGCAATGTGTCTAACAAATTATCGCTTGAATTGTCGCTGATGCTGTTTAGGACAAAGAGATATTCTTCATTAGTTTGCGTATCCTTTTCAAGAAAACACTTAGCTTTAGGGAAACGCCCAGAGGATTGAGCATTGAATGCCCCTTGTGCGGCTCGTTGCAAAACTTCTTTTGGTAGAGAATCCATATGGTGCGCTATCTTTCTTAATTCTTAACGTCATGACCAGAACAAGGATATACAGCCCGTGAGAGGAACCACGCCCCCTAGCCGTGTCCTTCAGAAAATAGTTTCTAGGACGGCTACATCTGTGCAACAAAGCCTAACGGATTTGCAAAAACTTGTGCGTTTGCAGGGACAAACTCAGTAGGTCGGGATATTTCTTGACTGCTTCAATGCACAACGCGACCGCAGCCGGGTTCAGGGCGTTGGGCTGAATGAGCGTCTTGCGCCCGTGCGAGCGCACGCCATCCAAAGCACGGGCCAAATCTATATCATCGTCTACGACGTACTTGAACTCGGTGGCGTGGGTTTCGTACCAGGGGTGCAGGCGTCCGCCCTGCGGCTGCTTGGGCGAAACGGTGATGTGGTCAATCTCCCAGTCCGGCTGCGGGCGGGTGCCATTGGTTTCGATTTGCAGATGGTAGCCGTGTGCATGGAGCAGGCGGCAAAGTGGCAGCAGATTTTGCAGGGTCGGCTCGCCGCCGGTGAAGCAAACCCAGCGGCAGCCGCCGCCAATCCGCTCGATTTCTTCTGCCAGCACTTCTACGGTGTAGGTTTCTTTAACGCGAAAGTCTGTGTCGCAGAAGTCGCAGGCCAGGTTGCAGCCGGCGAAGCGCACAAATACTGTCGCCTGCCCGGAGCGCAGGCCCTCGCCTTGCAGGGAGTAAAAAAGCTCGACAACCGGCAGCAAGCCATTTTTGGCAAGCGCGAGGGCCTCGCGTGTGGCTGCTGCCGGGTCAGGTGTCATGCCGAGATAGGGCTTGCCGGGTGTCTGGATCATGCAGACAGTATACCCGGCTGCACACTAATCTCCCGGCTGCGGGGTTGTTTTGTCGGCTTCGCCGCCTTTTGCGGGGCCGGGGTAGCCTTCGCCGCTGTGCGACGAATCGTAGGCGGTCTGCTCAGGGGCATCCTTGCCGCCCATTGCCTCCGGGCTGCCGCTGCCGGTCTTCTGAGTGTCATGGGGGTGCGTCGTTTGGGTCGTCGGTGTGTCTTTGGTCAGTTCCACAATCGTGTCTCGCTTTCTGGCGTCGGTTTACCCAGGCACTCGCCAGGGGCAAACGCTGGGGAACAATCCGAAGTTTCAATGCGTAAACTGTGCGGGAACTAATTTCGGTGAAATAGGTTTGTGACAGCAAAGATGCCGTCTTGCCCGCTGATCGCTGAAGCCAAAGACATCTACGCTGCTGAATGACTAAAAAACCTCGATCCTCGACGCACTTATCGTACCGCCCGCTGCCTTTCGCGGCGGCTCTCGTACTTTTTCTGCCCCCGGCCACGGCGCAGACCCCGGCGGTTGGTCCCGGCTCCAATGCTCCGGCGGCCAGCGGTCCTGCGCCCGGCGTTTCGGGTGGAACGCCCAAGCCTGCTCCCAACCGTCCTCTCACGATCAGCGATGTGGTGAACATCGCGGTCGGCAGCAACTCCGGTTTAGTCATTGCCCAGCAGCGGCTCCAAAAAGCCCAGGAGCTGATTGTCCAGGTCAACGCTCAGGGCCGCCCGCAGTTCAGCGCCGACGCCGTTGATACCTACTCGTCTTACCGGGCGTTCGCGCCGACGCTGACAAACCCAATTGTTACCAATCCAACGCTGCCGGGCGGCGGCCAAATCCCGCAGGTCATTGACTCAGGGACCGGCTTTTCGACGGCGTTTATCGGCGGTGGAGGCGGCGGCAATGCGCCCAGCACCGGAAGCTCTTCCTCAATCAGTCTCGGCGCAGCCCCGTTTTCCAGTGTCAGCCCCAGCAGTGTCGGTACGCCCGGTGCCTCTTCGCCAGGCTCGCTCGGAGCGCCGTCGCCGGTATCGCCCAGCGGCCCGACGCTTTCTGCCCCCGCTTCGCCGCCGACCGGTCCAAGCAATGCCGCTCCTGCCGCGCCGGCAACTTCCGCGCCGGCTCCGGCAACTGCGCCGGGCAACGCCGCGCCGGGAGCCGCTGCGCCAGCGGCGGCAGCAGGCGGCTCGGCAAGCGCCGGCTCGTTGTTGCCGTCCATGCTTGCAGCCTATACCGCCGTTCCATTTTCCGCTCCCCTCCCGGCTCCCACAGCCGCCGTCCCGGCTCCTGAGCCAGCTCAAATGCAGATGGCAGCCGCAGACGAAAAGCCGCGCGATACCGGAACAGGCACAGGGACCGGCACGGGAACCGGTACTGGTACAGTCACCGGTGGGATCGCTGCACAGGGTAAGCTCAATAACGCGGCAGGACGGGTCAGCGTCAGCCAGTATTTAGATCTGTTTGGCCTGTTGTCTGCGGCACGGGGCGCACAGGACAATGTGCGCGATTTCTACTTTTATGACATTGAGCGTCTTCGCAATGAAACGGCTCTTGCCGCGAAAAATCTATTTTTTAATCTGCTCTTGACCCAAAGCCAGGTGGCGACGCAGGAAGAGCAGGTGCGTTACGCCGAAGAAAACGTGCGGATCACCCAGAACCGCTTGCAGCAGGGCATTGTCTCGCGCTTTGACGTGCTGACGGCCCAGACCGCGCTGTCTACGGCCCAGCAGCTTTTGATCTCAGCGCAGGACGGACGAGACTTAGCCCAAGCGAACTTGAGCTATCTGCTCGGAACCGACCCGGACCAGGCACTGACGCTGGAAACGCCGCCGCTGCCGCCGCTGACGCAGACAATGAACCTCAAGCAAAGCACGCGGACGGCGCTTGCTCGCCGGCCGGAAATCCGCCAGGCGAACTCGAATATCCAAGAGTCGCGGCGGCTGGTCCGGCTGGCCGGGTCTACGCTTTTGCCGACGGTCAGCCTGGTCGCATCCGGTGAGCAGACGACGACGGCGTCCATTACGGCTCCTAAGTCTTTTGGCACGATCAGCGCCCAGGTCTCCCTGCCACTGGATGACGGCGGCGCGACACGCTCGCGGGTGCGCTCAGCGCAGGTGGATGTCCAGACTCAGCTTTTAACCCTGGAAGAGCTGAAGCTGAACGTCTCGCTGGAAGTACGGCAGGCCACTTTAAACATCCGCAACGGCCAGGCCCAGGTGGGAGCCGCCCAGACCGGCGTGACGCAGGCTCAGGAAGCGGTCAGGCTGGCGTACCTGCGCTATCAAGGCGGCCTCGGGACATTTTTAGATGTACTGAACGCACTGGCCCAGCTTGCGGCGACCCGCAATAACTTGTCCAGCGCCGAGTTTGTGTACCAAGTTTCATTGGCCCAGCTTGTCCGCTCGCTTGGCGGACGGTAGGAGACCTACCCGGCACAAGTGCCTGCCCTCCCTAAAGGGAGGGCAAAAGTAAGACTTGTTGGTGATGGGCCTTCGCAATTCTGCTTCTGGGCCTTCCCTTTAGGGAGGGCAGGCACTTGTGCCGGGTAGGTTTTTTGCCGCACTGCCGCTTAAAGAAAGAACTCTTATGTGGATCGTTAAATTAGCCCTCAACAAACCCTACACGTTTGCGGTTCTGGCGCTTCTAATTCTGCTGGCGGGCATCGGCAGCATTCTGTCCATGCCGACTGACGTCTTTCCTGCGATTGACATTCCCGTCGTTACGGTGATCTGGTCGTATCCCGGCTTTACGCCGAACGACATGGAAAAGCGCTTTGTCACTCAGAGCGAGCGGGCTTATACCACATCGGTCAACGACATCGAGCATATTGAGTCGCAGTCGGTGTCCGGGGTCGGCGTTATTCGCATCTACTTCCAGCCGGGCGCGAATATCGCCCAGGGCATCTCGCAGGTAACGGCGACTTCGCAGACAATCCAGCGCATCCTGCCGCCGGGAACCCAGCCGCCGTATATCCTGCGGTACGATGCCTCGGACGTGCCGGTCATTCAGGCGGCCATCAGCAGCGACACGCTAAACGAGCAGCAGTTATCGGACTACGCGACGAACTTTGTCCGCACCCAATTTGCGACGGTGCAGGGCGCACAGGTGACGCTCCCTTACGGCGGGCGCGGGCGCGTCATCAACGTAGACATCAACCCGCAGGCGCTGTACGCGCACGGCCTGTCGCCGTATGATGTGTCCAGCGCCGTCAGCGCCCAAAATTTAGTGCTGCCGACGGGTGACGCAAAGATCGGAAGCCGGGACTACAACGTCCAGATCAACGGCAGTCCCAGCACCGTAGACGCGCTGAACGACCTGCCAATCCGAGTCGTCAACGGTGCAGTGGTGTATGTCCGGGACGTGGCCCAGGTGCGGGACGGCTTTGCGATCCAGCAAAATATCGTCAACCAGAACGGCAAGCGGGCCGTGCTGCTTCAGATCAATAAAAGCGGCACGGCGTCTACGCTCGACGTTGTCAGCCGGGTTCGGCAGGCCCTGCCGCGCATCATGTCTACGCTTCCGTCGGCGCTGAAGATTGATTTGATCGCTGACCAGTCTCTTTTCGTCAAAGCCAGCGTTCAGGGCGTCGTCCGCGAGGCAACCATCGCCGCGTGTTTGACGGCCTTGATGATCCTGCTGTTTCTGGGCAGCCTGCGCTCCACGGCGATTGTCGCGGTCTCTATCCCCTTGTCCATCCTAGCGTCTATTGCCATGCTCCATGCCCTGGGCGAGTCGCTGAACACAACCACGCTCGGTGGCCTGGCGCTTGCCGTCGGCATTCTCGTGGACGATACGACGGTCACGATTGAGAACATCAACCGCTATTTAGGCATGGGACATTCGCTCCGCAAGTCCATTTTAGAGGGTTCCGCCGAGATCGCCCTGCCGGCTTTGGTTTCTACGCTGTCTATTTGTATCGTCTTCCTGCCGATGGCCCTGCTGTCCGGCGTCGCCCGCTACCTGTTCCTGCCGCTGGCCGAAGCCGTGATCTTCGCGATGCTGGCGTCCTACCTGCTGTCCCGAACCGTCACGCCGACGTTTGCCATGTTTCTGCTGCCGAAAGAAGTCGCGCTGTTTGCCTCCGAGGGCCAGGAAGAGCAGAGCAGCCAGAACAAGAACGGCAACAATGGCGCAGCTAAAAACGGCAACGGCAAAAACGGAAACGGGACGCACAACAACGGCAAAAACGGCGTTCACCTTAACGGCTCCCACCAGAACGGTAACGGCTACCGTAACGGAAACGGCAAGAACGGCTCCGGGGACAAAGAACAGGCCGACGCCCAGAAGGCGGCGGAGAAGCAGAAGAAGGGCTTTGTCTGGCGCACACACAGCGCGTTCAACAAGCAATTCGAAAAGATGCGCGAGGGCTACAAAGACCGCCTGACATGGGTTCTGGATCACCGCCTGGCAGTCACGGTCGTATTCGTCGTCTTCTGCGCCGTGTCGTTCTGCTTGTTCCCGTTTATCGGGCGCGACTTCTTCCCGCAGGTAGACGCAGGCCAGTTCCGCCTCCATGTGCGTGTCCCGCCGTCCACGCGGCTGGAAGAAACTGCCAAGATCTTCAGCCAGATCGAAGCGCAAATCCACAAAACCGTTCCGGCGTCGGAAACCGCACTGACGCTGGATAATATTGGTGAGCCGATCTTTGTGAACCTGGCTTACGGAGACAGCGCGACGGTTGGGCCGTCGGACGGCGAGATTTTGGTGTCGCTGAAGCCCAGTCATCAGCCGACGGAGCAGTACGTGGAGACGCTGCGCCGGGAGCTGCCGAAATCTTTCCCGCAGGAGACGTTCTTCTTCCAGCCCGCCGACATCGTCAACCAGATACTGAACTTCGGCCTGCCCGCGCCGATTGACGTGCAGGTCTCCGGCCCAGGCCGCAACGCCGCCGGCAACCTGGCGACGGCCCAGCTGCTGGCGACTAAGATGGCTGCCGTGCCGGGCGCGGCGGATGTACATTTGCAGCAGATTGTAGACGGCCCGACGCTGAACATTGCCGTGGACCGCACACGAGCAGAGCAGATCGGCCTGACCCAGCAGCAGATCTCGCAGAGCCTTTTAGTGTCTCTTGCGGGAACTGCCCTGAGTTCACCAAGCTACTTCCTGAACCCGCAGAACGGCGTCGTCTACCCGGTCGTCACGCAGACGCCGCAGTACCGGCTGGACTCGCTGGATGCTCTGCTGAACACGCCGCTGACGGCTTCCGGGCAGGCCCAGCCGGCGCTGCTGTCATCGGTGGCGACCATCACCCACGGCACGTCGCCGCTGGTCATCAGCCACTACAATATCCAGCCGACGTATGACATCTATGCCAGCACCCAGGGACGCGACTTGGGCGGCGTCAATAGCGGTATCGGCACAGTGATTAAAAGCGCTGCCAAGAATCTGCCGAAAGGCAGCAGCATTACCGTGCGCGGCCAGGTGCAGTCCATGACATCGTCGTTCACAGGTCTGTCGCTCGGCCTCATCGGCGCGGTTGTCCTGGTGTACCTGCTGCTGGCGATCAACTTCCAGTCTTGGCTTGACCCGCTCGTCGTTGTTTCGGGAGCGCCCGGCGCACTCGCCGGCATTTTGTGGATGCTCTATGTGACGCAGACCACGCTGAACGTGCCGTCGCTCACGGGCGCAATTATGACCATCGGTGTGTCTACCGCGAACAGTGTTCTGGTCGTGACATTCGCCAACGAAAGACGCCTGGAAGGCCTGAGCGCGATAGACGCTGCGATAGACGCGGGCTATACCCGTCTGCGGCCCGTCATTATGACCGCCCTTGCCATGATCCTCGGCATGATCCCGATGGCGCTGGCTCTCGGCGAAGGCGGCGAGCAGAACGCGCCGCTTGGCCGGGCGGTCATTGGTGGCCTTCTGGTGGCGACGCTGACCACGCTGTTCATCGTTCCGATCTCGTACAGCATCCTTCGCAAGAACCAGCCGGAGCCGATTGAAGAGGATGAAAACGAGGACGACAAAGCGCCGAAGCCGCAGCCTGCCAAGCATCGCCATCCTGCCGACGCGCAAAATGGCGAAGGCCAGCCGGTAGCGCAGCCGCAGGCGGAAGGGCAGCCCGCGTAGAGATTGAAACACGGGGCTGAACCCCCGTGCTTTGGTAAAGCAAGCGGCCGCCTTCGCGGGCGTGAAAAATCCAACGAAGTTGGTCGCCCGCGAAGGCGGGCGCTTGCTTTACCAAAGCACGGGGGTTCAGGGCAGGAAACATAGAAACACACGATTATGCCAGCAAAACAATATCCCGCGCCAAATGAGCCGCAAACAGCGGAGCCGAAGACAGCGGAGCCGGAGACCGGCCAAAGACCACCAGAGGCGGCAGACGATCACGGCGGCGACAGCGCCCCGAAGAAGCCGGAGCCGAAAGGCCGCATTTGGAAGATCGTGCTTGGTCTTGTTATCTTCTTTGGCCTGATATTTCTGATTGGTATCCTGCCGCGCCTGCACAAGCAGCCCCAGGTGAACGCCGACGCCAAAGCCCACAAGGACGCCGTGCCTGTCGTCAATGTCGCTGCCGCTTCCGCGCCGCCGCCGGCCGATGCCCTGGTCCTGCCCGGCAACATTGAAGCCATCCAGCAGACTTCCATCACGGCCCGTGCGGCTGGCTACCTGAAGCAAACATTCGTGGACATCGGCGACCGGGTCCATAAAGGCCAGCTTCTGGCGACAATTGAGACCCCTGACGTAGACCAGTCCGTGGCCCAGGCGCGGGCGCAGCTTTCCCAGACCCAAGCCGCGCAAGCGCAGGCCGGCGCGAACCTCAACCAGCAGCAGGCGAATCTCGCGCAGAACCAGGCCGATTTGTCGCGTTCTCGGGCAACCTACCAGCAGTCGAGAACGGATTTGGCGCGGGCGTATGCCGCACTCGCGCAGGCGCAGGAAGCCTCCGCCCAGCAAAGCGCCCAGCTTATTCAGGCGCAGGCGAACTTAAATCTGGCCCGCGTGACCGCCCAGCGCTACCAAAACCTGCTGGCATCCGGCGCGATTGACCAGCAGACGACTGATCAGGCCGTGGCGTCATTTCAGACCAACCAGGCCAATGTCGCGTCTCTTGCGGCGGCAGTCCGGGCCGGGCTTGCCAACGTGACGGCGTTTCGCGATGCCGTGCTGTCCAGCGCGGCTAACGTCAGAGCCAATGCCGACAGTGTCCGGGCCAGCCAGGCACAGGTCCAGGCGGCGGCGGCCAATGTCCGGTCGTACCGCGCGGCGATTACAGCCGCCCAGGCAAATGTCCGGGCGTCTCAAGCAAACGTGGCCCGGAACTCTGCTTTGCAGGGCTTCAACAAAGTCACTGCGCCGTTTGACGGCATTATCACGGCCCGGAACGTGGACAGCGGGGCGCTGATTACATCAGCGGGCGGCCCGAGCGCCGGTGATAGTTCCAGTGTCGGCAGCGGCGCGGCAGGAACAACAAGCCAGGGCAACGCCGCAGGCGGCAGCGGCAGCAACGCTTCCGCGCCCGGCGCGACAAGCAGCGCCAGCTCTTCCAGCCTGTTCAGCGAAGCGCAGGTAGATAAGCTGCGGTTCTATGTCAGCGTTCCGCAGACGTACCTAGCAATCGTCGGCATCGGTCAGCCGGTCCAGGTGACAGTCTCGGAGACGCCGGGCCAGATTTACCGGGGAATTATCACCCGCACGGCTGGAGCGCTCGATTCATCGTCGAGAACCCAGGTCGCCGAAGTTCAGCTTTCGAACAAAAGCGGGACACTGCGGCCCGGCATGTTCGCGCAGGCCACCATCCGGGTGCCCCACCCTGCAAGTGCCGTGCTGATCCCCGGCCCGGCACTGGTCACCAACGCCGAGAACACGCAGGTGCTTTTGGTGGACAAGAACAACAAGCTGCATTTCCAGAATATCACCGTCGGACGCGACTTCGGCAAAGTCCTGGAAGTGACGCAGGGCCTCAACGTCGGCCAAAAAGTTGTGGTCAGCCCCAGCGACAGCCTGACCGAAGGCGAAGGTGTAAAGGTCGCCCCACCCCAGCCAGCAGACAAAGCCGGCGGATAAAGCCGGCGTTCCCGTAGGGGCGAACCCCAGTGTTCGCCCTTTCTTCCTGCGTTCGTCTTCTGCTCTGCCCGTTCCTCCACCCGCAAAAATGCCGGCTTTGGCAGCCAGCCAATTTTACGCCGCGATTAGCTTGGCTAACTATCGCATTTTTTGTCGCTTAATGGTACAATTGGGCCTATCCTCATTTCAAGCATGAACCAAGCATGATCACTCAATGAGCCAAAGGAGACTTTTCCCCCATGACCATCGCCGCCCCTGTTCGTTTCACTCGCCCTTTTGCCGCCGCGTTTGGAGCCTGCGCCCTGCTTCTGCTGTCCGGCTGCCATGACAGCGCAGATAAGGGTACAACCCCGTCAGGCACGACTTCCAGCAGTTCCGGCGGGTCCGGCGGCCAGACTCAACTGGCATTTGTCACCAACAACCCCTCCGATTACTGGAAAATCTGCAAAGTCGGCGTAGACGCCGCCGCAAAGAAGCTCGGCGACAATGTCCAGTTTGTGGAACCCGCCGACGGAAATGTCGCAACCCAGAATCAGGATGTGGATGACCTTCTGACAAAAGGCGTCAAAGGCATCGCCATCAGCCCCGTGGACCCGGCAAACCAGACCGACCAGCTTAACACCGTCGCCTCGAAAACCAATCTTATCACCTCCGACAGCGACGCGCCGAAAAGCAATCGCCTGTGCTATATCGGCACGGACAACCACGCTGCGGGAGTGATGGCAGGCGAACTCATCAAGAAATCCATCCCGCAGGGCGGCAAGATCCTGCTGTTTGTCGGCAAAAGTGACGCTCAGAACGCCCGTGACCGGATCAGCGGCATTCAGGATGCGCTCAAAGGCAGCAACATCACCATCGCGGACACCCGCACCGACGACACGGACCGGGCAAGGGCCAAGCAGAACGCCGCCGATGCCATTGTCAGCAACCCGGATCTCGCCGGCATGGTCGGCATCTGGAGCTACAACGGCCCCGCGATCTACAGCGCGGTTAAGAGCGCCGGCAAGCAGGGCAAAATTCAGATCATCGCGTTTGACCAGGAAGAAGACACGATGAACGGCATCAAGGACGGCACGATTGCCGGCACGATTGTCCAGCAGCCCTATCAATTTGGGTACAAGTCGGTGGAGCTTCTGGACAAGCTTGCCAAAGGCGATAAAAGCGGCCTTCCCGCCAGCAAGCTGATGATTATCCCGACGCAAGTGGTCAACAAAGCAAACATCGCCGGCTATCAGGCCGATCAAGCCAAGCTGTTGGGAGGCTCGTAATGGCAACGGGCAATCCGGCATTAGAGATGCAGGGGATTTCCAAGCGCTTTGTCGGCGTTCAGGCGCTCAAGGACGTCAGCCTCGCCGCTTATGCCGGCGAGGTGCTGGCGCTCATCGGCGAGAACGGCGCGGGCAAGTCCACGCTGATGAAGATTCTGGGCGGCGTCCATCAGCCTGACGAAGGCACGATTCTTATTGGCGGCGTTCCGACTGTCATCAGTTCGGTCAAAGACTCGGCGCGGGCGGGCATCTCGTTTATCCATCAAGAGCTGAATGTTCTGGACAACATTGATGTCGCCGGCAATGTCTTTTTAGGCCGGGAGCCTACTACCTACGGCCCGCTGCGGCTTTTGGATCGGGCCAAGATGCAGACGGAAACGCAGCCTTTTTTGGATCAACTCGGGCTGAACATTTCCAGCCGGACGCCGCTGAGCCAATTGTCGCTGGCCCAGCAGCAGATGGTGGAAATCGCCAAAGCTCTGTCGCTTCAAGCCAAGATATTAATCATGGATGAGCCGACATCGAGCCTGACGCTGACCGAAACGCAGAGCCTGATCCGTGTCATCAAAGAACTGCGCTCGGGCGGCGTCTCCATTCTCTACATCTCGCACCGCCTCGGCGAAGTCATTGAGCTGGCGGACCGGGTGGTTGGCCTGCGCGACGGGCGCAACGCCGGCAGCCTCGCGAAAGACGAGATTACCCATGACCGCATGGTCAGCCTGATGGTCGGGCGCGACCTGGACAAGTATCAGGCCCCGGCGGTGACAACGCCGAAGCCGATGCGGTTTTCGGTCAACGGCCTGCGGACGCGGCGTTACCCGGAGCGAGAAGTTTCTTTTGAGATTGGCCGGGGCGAGATCTTAGGCATGGCCGGCCTCGTCGGCGCAGGCCGCTCGGAAGCCGCACAGGCGATTTTTGGCGTGGATCCGTCCTCGTCGGGAACGGTGACTTTGGACGGCGAGACGCTCAAAGTCCGCTCGCCGCAGGATGCTATCAAGCACGGCATTTATCTGGCTCCCGAAGACCGACGGCGCTCGGGCGTCATCGTGGACATATCCATCCAGGACAATATCACGATGCCGTCGCTGAACCGCTACTCGCCCGGCGGCCTCATTCAAGCCGGACGCGAGACCGCCGCCGCGCAAAAAGCAAGCACGTCGCTCCGGGTCAAAGCGCCGTCGGTCAAGTTCCCGGTCCGCAACCTGTCGGGCGGCAACCAGCAAAAAGTCGTGCTGGCGAAGTGGCTGTCGCTGGAGCCGAAGCTGATGATCTTTGACGAGCCGACGCGCGGCATTGATGTCGGCGCGAAGGCCGAGATCTACGACCTGATGCGCGGCCTGGCCGCCGAAGGCGTTTCCATTCTGATGATTTCCAGTGACATGGAAGAAGTGCTGGGACTGAGCGACCGGATCGCCGTCATGCACGAAGGCCATGTGTCCGGCGTTTTGTCCCGCGCCGAGGCTTCCGAAGAGTCCGTCATGCAGCTCGCAGTCGGGCAAACCCTTAACCGCCCCCACAAAGGAACGACGCTATGATTGAGCAGCCTGCCACGCCGCAGCTCGGGCATGATGACGCCCCGGTCCGCCCGGCGTTCACCCTCAAGATGGGCACCAGCAAAGAGCTGGGCATCTTTATCCTGCTTGTAGTCTTGTGCATCTTTGTCAGCATCATGTCTCACGGCACGTTTTTGCACAAAGAGAACCTGCAAAACACCTCCCAGCTTATCGGCCTGTACGGCATTTTCAGCATCGGCGCAGGCATTGTGATTATTACCGGCGGCATTGACCTGTCGGTCGGCTCGCTGTTTGCGCTGTTCGGCGTTCTGCTGTCCTTGATGCTGACCGATCCGCACCATCCCTGGCCCTGGTCGCTGGCCGTCCTTGCCATCCTTGCCGGCGGAGCGCTGATTGGCGTGTTTCACGGCTTTCTCATCACGCGGGTTGGCTTGCAGCCGTTTATCGTCACTCTCTGCGGACTGCTGTTCTACCGGGGCATTGCCCGGTTCATCACAGGCGACGGCACGGTCGGCTTCGGCGAAGCATCTGGCTTCGAGACTCTGCAAACTCTGGCGACCGGCAAAGTTCTGGGTGTTCCCGTGCCGTTCGTGCTTTTGATTGTCGTCGCCCTGATTATGGGCGTCGTCCTGCACAAATCTATCTACGGGCGCTACTTGTACGCGGTAGGGCGCAACGAAGAAGCGGCGCGGTATTCGGGCGTCAATACGCGGCGCATCATCGCGGGGGCGTACATCATCTCGGGGACGCTGGCGGGTCTCGCGGCCATTTTGTTTGCGTTCTTTACGAACTCCATTTCGCCGTCGTCGCAGGGACAGTCGTATGAGTTGTACGGCATCGCGGCGGCGGTTCTGGGCGGATGCAGCCTGCGCGGGGGCGAAGGGTCCATTATCGGCATCTTAATCGGCGCGGCCCTGCTGCAAGTGCTTCAAAATCTGGTAAACCTGCTTAGCATCCCGACTTCGCTGAACTTCGCGGTTGTTGGCGCGGTGATTTTGCTCGGTGTCATCACGGACCAACTGCTGAAGAAAAAGGGGAAGGCATAAGAACCCCTCCCGCCTCGTTCCTCGGCTCCCTCCCCTGTTAGGGAAGGGCCACAGAAAAAAGAGCAAAAATTGTAGGGGCGCTGCTTGCCGTGCCCTCTTATCTGAAGCCCTTCCCTAACAGGGGAGGGAGCCGAGGAACGAGGCGGGAGGGGTTCCTGAATCTTAAAACATATTATGACCGAAGCACAGGCCACGCATTTTGCACAATATATTAAAGACCACGACAAGCGCTTTGAGGCGAAAGCCCACCCAGATGGCGATCAAAGTACGGTTCTGCTGACGGACGCAGGGGACGGCACGGTGCTTGACCCGGTTTCGGACATCGCTGTTTACCGGGACACGCTGATCAATCAGAACGATCCGGGGCCGACGGTGCGGGCAGCCTGGGACAAGTGGCAGGAGCAGGCCGGTGGCGGGTAGCCGGGCCTCCGGGCATCTCAGCGGCGGCAAGTACACCGCAAGCCATACCACGGTCATTGACGCGGCTTTGCTGCCCGCGCAGGCGGCGGCGCGTCTGGAGTGCGTTTCCAAGATTTCACTCGGGCTGATCAAAACGCTCCGCAACGGCCCGCCCGCCATCAAGTTTACGGAAGAATGCGCGGGCTGCCTTCTGGTCAAAGTTCGCGGCGTCAGCTCCATTCAGGAAATCCGGGTGTATACAACAGACAAAGACGCCACGCAGGACGTGATGCAGACTGCGTTCAAGTAGAAAATAGACAGCAGAAACAAGAGACAAGATGGAAACACGAAAAATCGGCTCGCTGAACGCTTCGGTGGTTGGCCTCGGCTGCAACAACTTCGGATGGAACATTGATGAAGCCGCGACGAAACAGGTTGTAGACGCCGCGCTCGAGGCCGGCGTCAATTTCTTCGACACGGCGGATATTTACGGCGGCACAAAAAGCGAAGAGTTCCTGGGCCGCGTCCTAAAAGGCCGCCGCGACCAGGTGGTTCTGGCCTCCAAGTTCGGCATCAAGATTGACGACGCGCATCCCGGCGGCGCTCGGCCTGCGTATATTCGCCAAGCCGTAGAAGACAGCCTGCGCCGCCTGCAAACCGATCATTTAGACTTGTATCAGCTTCACCGGCCCGATGACGGCACGCTGATTGCCGACACATTGGGAGCGCTTGATGCGCTGGTTCAGGCCGGCAAAGTGCGCGAAATCGGCTGCTCCAACTTTTCGGCGGCGCAGCTTCAGGAAGCGGAAGCCGCAGCAGCAGGCGGAGCGCGGTTTGTCAGTGTCCAGAACGAGTACAGTTTGCTGGACCGCACTCCCGAAGCCGAAGTTCTGCCGGAGTGCGAGAAGCTTGGCATCGCGTTCCTGCCTTACTTCCCGCTTGCCAGCGGCCTCTTGACCGGCAAGTACCGGCAGGGGCAGCCGCTTCCGGCTGGCACACGCATCAACGCCGGCAGCGGGTTTGCGAAGCTGCTGACGGGCAAGAATCTGGCAGTGGTCGAGTCGCTGATTGCATTTGCCGAGACACGCGGCCACACGATTTTGGAGCTGGCGTTCTCGTGGCTGATTCGTAGGCAGGCCGTCGCGTCTGTGATTGCCGGCGCGACTTCCGCAGCCCAAATCCAGGCCAATGCCGCCGCGGCAAGCTGGCATCTTAGTACGGAAGACCTAGTGGAGATTAACACGCTGCTGCACTGAGAGCGTGCGGTTTCGACAAAATCCCAGTTTGCTCTTGACAAAGGGGGCTGGATTTCTGTATAATAGTTCTCAGATGCCGGGGTGGCGAAATGGTATACGCGCAACGTTGAGGTCGTTGTGGGGGCAACCCTGTAAGAGTTCGAGTCTCTTTCTCGGCATTTTCAAATTTTACCTCAGACTTAAATTTTACCTCAAATCCCTCAACTGCTGCCCTCCCAATAGGAACGTACATGAACCCCAAGCAAATCGCCGCTGAACGCGCCGTTTCTTACATTCAAGACGGCATGACGGTCGGCCTCGGCACGCGCAGCACCGCCGCCTTTGCAATCCACGCGCTTGGCCGCCGGTCTCAAGCCGAGAGCTTGACTCTTCGCTGCATTGCCACTTCCCGCGAATCGGAAGAATTAGGCCGGAGCTATGGCCTGTCGTTTGCCGCGTTTGCCGACGTTCCCTATCTTGACGTTACCATTGACGGCGCGGACGAAGTAGACCCGGAGTTCCGACTCATCAAGGGCGGCGGCGGGGCATTGGTGCGGGAAAAGATTGTCGCGGCGGCAACCCGCACGGAAATCATCATTGTAGACGAAGGCAAAGTCAAAGCCGCGCTTGGCGCACACCCACTGCCGGTGGCGATCCTTCCTTATGCCTGGCAGTGGACGCAGGCCAGGGTAGAAAAGCATTTCGGCATCCCCGCCCCGCGCCGGCAAGCCTCGGCGCAGGAGCCGTTTCTCAGCGATGACGGCCTCTTTATCTTAGACCTGGCATTCGGCGCACCGCTGCCCGAACCCGACTCTTTGGAGCAGCAGCTTAAAGTGATCGCGGGGGTCGTGGAAGTGGGCCTGTTTGTCGGCCTCTGTCAGCGCCTCATCATCGGTTACGAGGACGGCCATATAGAAGAGCGAGTGCGCGAGTAAAAGCAATAACCGCGTCAGCCTGCATAGGCTAACGCGGTTATTTTTTTGCTGTTTACTTGGCTTTCAGTGGCTGTTTACTTGTTAACTGCCATCTCCAGACGCTGGATTTGCTTCTGCAGCTGCAGGATTTGCTCCTGTTGAGAACGAATGGCTTCCTCAAGCGGCGCACGGGCCATTGCCGCGATGGCGGCGATGGCGGCGTTCAGCGCTTCACTTTGAACGGGGGTTTGGAAGGCTTTTGGAACCAGTGGGTTGGGGTTCCAGTCGGCTAACCCTTGCTGAAGTATTCGGCTAATCGCTTCAGTGTCAACGGTCTGTATCATCTGAGGCCTCCTCTAATTTCGAGCATAATAACTTTCTCCGTATGCTAAGAGATGGTGTCTAAGATATACCAGATAATAGGCTGATTTTGTTGCACAATGCCCGCTGATTTTTACTGATTGTTTTCCGCTGTCCCAAATCGGGTACACTCAGTTCCACCATGTCACTTTATGCCGAGCTGCACCGCCATTTGGGCGGCGCTGTTGTCCCGCGCGTCTTCTGGCGCTACCTTGTCCGAAACGCGCATCCCCTGGCCACTGAGTTCCCCCAGTATGAAGACTTTGAAGCGTATGTGACCCAGCCGCGTGCCTCCCTTGCTGACTATCTGGAGCTGCACGCCCTAGTGGAGCCGTTTCAAACGCTGGAAACCCTCCCCTACTTTGTGTCCAAGCTGGTGCGCGGCGCGTATGTCTTTGAGAGCATCTGTTACTTGGAGCTGCGGCACACGCCGTTCTACCGCACCGACCCGGCGCTTCCCCTCGCGGGCCGCATCGCGCAGATGAAGGACGTTGTTCAGGCAATCGGCGACGCCGGCCATGACCCGCGCTACCCGCTGCTGATGCGGCAGATTTTGTGCATGCACTCCCGGCTGCCGTTTGAGGTCAATTCAGCGATTCTAGACCTGGCGCTCGCTCTGCCGCAGTACGTTTGCGGGGTGGATCTGGCTGGGCCGGACATTTATTATGCCGAACGCCTGGACGAATGGGTCAGCCTGTTTCGCCGGGCGCGGGAGGAGGGAATGAAAACGACGGGGCATTTGTTTGAGACCGCCGACGGCTGCCATCCGGCCCTGCTGCCGTACCTGTCGCGCATCGGCCACGGCATTCAAATCGCCCTGCGGTTTCCCGAGCTGCTGCCGGAAGTCGCCGCACGAGGGCAGTGCCTGGAGGTCTGCCCGACCACTTACCTGAAGACAGGAACCTTAACGGACCTTTCCGCGCTCCGAACCGTGTTCGAGCGGTGCGAGGCGGCGGGCGTGGATGTGGTCATCTGCACCGACAACGCCGGGCTGCATAATGTCCGTTTGCCCTGGGAATTCGAAAACCTGCTGACCCAAGACGTGATTGACTTCAATCAGCTTGCCGCCTGCCAGGACGCCGCGTTTCGCCATGCGTTTGCCTGGCCGCACCCAAACCCGCCGCGTACCCTGCTTGACCAACTTATCTTAGGAGAATAAATTGATGACCAGACCATACTTAATCGCTGCCGCGTTGATGCTGATGAGTGTGCCAGCGTTTGCCCAGACGCCTGACCGGGGCGCGGTGCCGCAGCCGCATGACAGCAATACGCTGCACAAGCTGGGCAAGTCCATCCAGTACCCCTTCCGTAAGGCTGGTGAGAACGTCAGCAAGTCCACGCGCAAAGGGGCCAAAGATGTCCAGTACGGCACCCGTAAGAACACGCAAAACCTGACGATTGACACGCACCGGGTTGTCGGCCGGAACTCGGTCGAACACCGCAGGAACGGAGCCGCGCGTCACAACACGGTCATCACGCCGAAGGGCCATTTGCACCGGCTTCCCAGCTAACCGGGGCAACAAAAGGGCCGCCGGCGCGGAAGCACCGGCGGCTTTTTTATGTAATCTAGGTGGCAAGCTCGAATAGCGGCTGCTCGGTCCTAGCTCGCGCTTGCAAAGCTTCCTGCTCGGGGCGGGACAGCGGCGTGAACTCGTCGGCAATGTCCATCGCCATGCGGAACAGGCGGATGTCACCGGGCGGAAGCGCGGACGTAATCGGCAGCGAGAGCGTGTACCGAAGCGCCTGCGCGGCTTCCGTGCGATCCGCTAGCGGCTCGTACCAGGCTTTCGGGTAGTCGGAGCGCCGCGCATCGCCTTCCTGCCAGGGGCCGCGCACCATGCCTTTCAGCGCCAGACGGGCGACGCCCTTTGCCTGAGCCGCTTCCATGACCTGCGGCCCGAACCCGGCGCGTTCGTAGGTGACATAGTTGAACGGGAACAGAATGCTGTCAAACGCAAACTGGTCCATCGCGGCAAGGGCAGCGTCCACGCTGTGGGCGCTGAAGCCGAGATGCTTGATCTGGCCCTCCGCTCTGGCCCGGATAAACGTCTCCATCGCGCCGTTCGGCCCAAACGCTTCCATGACATCGGCGTCCGTCGTAATCGCGTGGAGCTGATACAAGTCAAAATGGTCTGTCTGCATCTGCCGCAGTGAAGCTTCCAGTTCTTCCCGTGCGCCGACGGCGTCGCGCCGCCCGGTCTTGCAGGACAAAAAGACGCTGTCTCGGTAGGGCTTTAAGGCCGGCCCGAGCCGCTCCTCAGAGTTGCCGTAAGACGGCGCGACATCAAAGTAATTGATGCCCCGATCTACCGCCTCCCCGACATACTGCTCCGCTTCCGCCGACGTCGTGTCCATGACAATAATGCCGCCGAAGCCAAGTACACTCAGCTCCCAGCCGGTCTCTCCATAAGCGCGTTTTTCCATTGCCGTGTTCTCCCGTCTTATTGCCTAGACACAAAAAGCCCCCGGCATTCGCCGGGGGCTTTTCTTGGGCTTAATAGTTGTTGATAATCTGCGTTTGCAGGGTCAGCGAGCGATTTGTCTTGATGGTCACTTCCGAGCCGCTTTTCAGGTCAATGTCGCTTGCGTTATGCTTCTGCGCCGCGTTTGCCGCGTAGCCGCCGAGGCCGCCGAGGGCAGCGCCGCCAAGCGCGTCACCCAGCTTGCGCTTGCGGACAAAACCCAGCAGTGCGCCAGCACCCGCGCCGATAGTGGCATAGTTTGACTTATCCGAGCTTTGCGTCTTGCCGGTAAACTTGGCTGTCGCCAGATTGTAAGACGAGCCGCCGGTGCCGAACCGGACATACAGCACACCGGCGGTCTTTGGGGTCGCGGGCGTCACCGACGTAATCACGCCGTTCAGGACCGTGCCGGTCGGAATGCCGCTCTGGTCGTCGCTTGCAACCTGGACTTTGACATGGTCGCCGGTCTCGGCGCTCGACGAGTTGATGTCCCGCAGCAGCTTGACCTTGACGTCGGTGCCGGACGCAATTGTATGCTTCGGCATTTCAATGGTGCTGTCCGACTGGGCAAATGCCGGCGCGATCGTGGCGAGCGGCAGGGCCAGCAGCAGGCTTCCCAGCGCTGCGCTTGTTGCTGTGCGTCCCAGTGTATTTTTCATTGTCTTTATCTCTCCTTCGGATCGTTTCGCTGATGATTGTTTAGTTCGTATCCTATCGGGGCGAAAACTAAACCCGCGGCTTGCTTTAAGAGACGCAGGCACGTGGGCATTTGTTCCCGTCACGCGGCTGCGCTCAGCGGAACCGTCTGCCGGGCCAGCGGGTTATGGCACTGATAAACTTCAAGAGGAGACACGAATGAAGACCTTGTACACGGCGGTTGCCACCGCGACCGGAGGCCGGACCGGCCATGCCGAAAGCGACGACAGCGTACTGGCCGTTGATCTGGCCGCTCCCAAGTCTATGGGCGGCACAGGCGCGGTCGGCACGAACCCGGAGCAGCTTTTCGCCGCCGGCTATGCCGCCTGCTTCGGCAGCGCGTTAGATTATTTAGCCAAGCAGCGCGGGATCGAGACCGGCGAAGTCAGCGTCACCGCCGACATTGGGATTGGCCCCAATGACCATGGCAGCTTTTCGCTCTCCGCAGCGTTGGTGGTTGAGGTTCCGGCTCTGAGTCAGTCCGACGCCGAAGCGCTGGTCGCTGACGCCCACCAGGTCTGCCCCTACTCCAACGCCGTCAAAGGCAACATAGATGTCGCTTTGTCCGTCAAAGGCAGCGGGTAAAGAAAAAGCCCGTGACTGACAGTATCAGTCACGGGCCTTTCACTAAAATGCTCTGCTCAAACTACTTCTTGAGCATGTGGTGGGCTGCCCCGCCTGCCGCGAGGCCCGAGAGCATCGGATGACGCTCGGCCATGTTCGGCCTCTGGCCATTGGCCGCGCGTCCGGCCGCGCCCTTCTTCGCCATGTGGTGCGCTGCGAGACCTGCCGCCGCACCCGCCAGGGCCGGATGCTTATGCAGAATGCCCGCCTGTGCGGGAGCCGTCAGAACGGGAGCCAGCAGAAGCGCCGAAGCCGCCAGCAGTGCCGGCACCGAGAATTTCGTGTGTGTCATGGTTTTTTCCTTTTAATCAGTCGTCACGACTGTTGCGCTTGAAAGCGAACGAGAGCGCCAAAAAGTTCCGGCGAGCAGCACAGACTTTTACTTCAGGGCGCGGCGCGTCCCGCCAGCAAACTCCCGCAGCCATTCGGGATCGGTCAGTCTCTGCTCAGGCACAATAAATGCTGGCTTTGCGCCGGGATAGGGAGACGCCTTTTCCAGTTCCGGTGCGTACTCCTCGCCGAACTTTGTGGTTTTGATAAAGAGCCGGTTTTCATTGATTTGCCCGATCATTTTCTCGTCGGCATAAACGCCGTACTCCCCGAACATCGGCTTGATGCGGGCGTCCACGACTGCCGAAAGGCAGACCAAGATGCGCTCCGCGGTCTCTTTATCCGTTGCCACGTCGTTCCCCTTCTTCCAATCTTGCCTTCCAGCGCATCTCAGTTTTTGCCGCTGCTGCCGCCGGAAGCGGCAAAGCACCCCCGAAAGTTCCCTGCCACAAAAATTCACGCTGCCCCTTGCAAATCCTGCACAGACCCGGTATAATTCTTCCAGCTCAGCCTAAGACGCGGACAGTTAGCGTAGCGGTAGCGCACTTCCTTCACACGGAAGGGGTCAGGGGTTCGAATCCCTTACTGTCCATTCTTTACTGCCTATTCTTTTGCGCTGCTCGTTTGATCTGCTTTCTCTGACGCTCGACCTTCTGGCGGCGCTCCAAACCCACTGGAGGCTCAACAGGGAACAAGGGATCCCTTCGTTTGGCGAAAACACTCGCTAAATCGGGGGCATCCCCAACGGCAATTCGCCCGATGGCAACCCGAGCAAAGTACATTTCCCATTGAAAATATTCTGCGGATCAGGAGAATACCGATGACACCGTCGCAGAAGACCTGCCCGGCGTGCAAGCTGCCCGCACGAATCTATGCCACTGCGTGCGAGAATTGCGGGCATGTATTCCGAACCCAGTTCATGCCGCCCATAGATCAGACGCAGGTTCTTCCGCCTCTGCCCGAAACCCACTTCGCGCCGCATCTGGCCCGGCGCAAGAGAAAAACGGTTTCGGCGGCAGTCCTCGCGGCAATCGGCGTCTTCGTGGTTGCCGCCCTGCTGACCGCCTTCTCGTTCGCGCGGCATGGCACCAGGCAAAGGAGCAATGCCGAAGGAGGCAGCAGCGCCGAATTAGGAAGCGGTGCCGGCCGCAGTAATGATGCCCGGAACACGCCGGGGCATCTGGTTCGCATTGCGGAAGCGGAAACTCTGACTCCGGAGTGCAGTCAGCAGCGCGTACTGGAAACCCTGGGCGCACCTCTGCAAAACGTCAACGATATCTGGAGTTACCCCGCAGACGACGGCGCGGCGGTCGGCGTCAAATTTGCGGGCGGGGAAGGCACGAAATACGTTCAGGGAATCGTCGTTCTGGACAACAGCGGCAACTTGATTTGGGAAAAGACGCCCCACCTGTGGAAGACCATGCCGATGATCAAGCTAACGGGCCACAAACATGCTTTGCCGCTCAGAACGCTGGCAAGATACTTGGATTACATCACCGACTAAACTGCAACTTACCTGACAGTGCAAATGGCTGGAAGTGGAAGCAACTGCCGCTGCTTTCCTTCCTTCAAGGCAGCAAAGGTTTGACTTACCTACTGTCAATAAAGAAAAAGCCGGGGATCATCACGATCTCCGGCTTTTTCTGGCAGAATTGTGCATAAGCGTGGACTAGTTCCACCTTTAATACTTCGCCTCTCCATGATATTATTCCGGTAGGAGGAGTATGATGAAGCGGATCATATCGTTAAGAGATTGACATCCCTGACAATGCATCCATGAGATCAGTTCCCGATGATCTTGGTATTCCTATTATAAGAGGCGTGGCATAAACTTCCCGTGCATTTGAGTCAATGCGCTTTATTACCGCTAGACCTGAGAACTTGTTAATGCCCCCAGTTGGAGAAAAATCAGAAAATGAAGTCGTAGTTGTGACCCACGCCGGGTCATACGCCATGATGAATTTCCAGCCTACAATCTTCTGATAGATGTGCGGGTCTTTGTTTAGACTTCCCGTCAGTAAAAAGCCTGCTCTTGTTTGTTCTATACTTGGGCCGTTGCGCGTTCGAAATCTTCCTTCGAATGAGCAATATTTGCAAAGATCATCGTCACCAAAATCTTGGAAGTCGGATAGTGGAACTGCATTTGGATTAATTATATTCACAATCTTTTCAAGCGATACCAAGAGCCGTGCAAGGGCATATCCTAACTCATGCAACGCTGAGATATTTCCTAGAAAGGGTTCAGGAATATCAATACCAGCTTGACCTGAAAGGATTGACAGGCGCGGAACATTGACGTAGTGCAAGTGATATATCTTCGCTTGCCAGGGCTTTCCCGTCTGAAGTGCTTGTTCCATTTTTAGTTCATGGTCACATTTGATTTGGGTCAATTGTTCGACTGAGTAACTGGAGTTCTCAACGTCAACTACAGCGTGGTGATGGCGGCACAGCAGGAGCAGGTTGTCATACTCATCGAGCAAACTCTTATCAAAATCAACATCGCCGCGTGTCCATTTAGAACTATGTGCGACGATGTGTGCTATATGACCTACTATATCGTTTGAAGAACGAAGTATAAGATCGTTGGCACAAGCGGGAAACGCACATAGTCCACCAGATTTGCCCCATAGAAGCTTAATAGTTCTATCACTGTACGCTCTAGGCTTTCTGTTGTTTGGCATCCCTAAACTTTACTTTCTGATGTAAGTACATCGATCATAGCGCTGTGCAGCATATACCTTAGCATCTATTTCTCCGTTTCTTTACCGCACAACCTTATGCGTTGTAAAGTGAACCATGTTAGCTGCATCAAAGAGACGGTAGCTTCAACTGCTTCACGGACCAATGCTTGACATGACCTGCGTATTGGTATAGTATACCAGAGTAGACAGCAAGCAAAGGAACACAATGCAAAAGAAGAGACGGGCACGATGAGAGTGCCGATACGGCTGGGGCGGGGGCGCAAAGAAGCGGCGCTGGCTGTGCCTGACCCGATCAACGACAACATTGATGCGGTGGTGGCGCTTCATGCGTTTGCCGAGCGGCAGGTGGACACGCACCAGCGCACGGTGGAGTCGCTGACGGCGTGGCTGGGGCGTCCGCAGTTCTTTTACGGCATCCTGGTCGGCGTCGGGCTGTGGATGGGGGTCAACGCCGCTGCGCCGTATCTGCATCTGCCGCGCTTTGATGACCCGCCGTTTGCCTGGCTGCAAGGGGCCATCGGACTGGGAGCGCTTCTCATGACCTCGGTGATTTTGATTACCCAGAACCGGCAGGGGAAGCTGGCGGAGCGCCGGGAGCAGCTAGAGCTTCAGATGAGTATGCTGACCGAGCAGCGCACGGCGAAGATTATTGACTTGTTGGAAGAGCTGCGCCGGGACCTGCCGAGCGTCAGGAACCGCGTGGATTTGGAAGCGGAAGCGCTGACCAAAACAGTGGACCCGCACGAAGTTCTCGCGACCTTTGAGAGCCGGCTGGAAGAAACGCTGGAAGCCGTCGGCAGCTCGGAAGAAGCGTCTCGCTTAGTCGCGGAAGAAATTGACGCGGCGGCGGCGGAAACACAGGATGAGATTGAAAAAGCGAAGGCTGCTGGGGTTTGACCCGCATGAACTAGCGGCAAACGGAGCATTAAGAATGAGGAGCAGCGTTTTTGCCATTTCACTGGTCTGTCTGCTGACCACAACGGCGGCCCACGCGCAGGTGCCCGCCGTCAGCCCGGACCGGACAATGACGTATGACAGCGATTATCTCAGGGATTTCACCGCCGCTCACGGGACGGTGGGCGCTGGGCGTACCCTGATCAACGGCTGGACAGACTTGCAGGGTGAGATTTACTCCGTTTCTGGAAATCGTCTTCATGCCATTAGCTCGGACGCCTATGGCTACTTTTATGATCTGGCGCTGCGCCCGGCCGCCGAGAACGCCGCGCCGAATGTGGAAGGAACAATGGATGTGCCGACCGGCATCCCCTCCCCCAACACGGCCAGCGGCCTGGTGCTGCGGTTTCAGCGGGACCGGACGTTTTACTTGTTCGAGTTGTCCCAAAACGCCCTGATCGTCTTCAAGATGACCGGCGGGCACACGGCGGCGCGGCTGGGGTCGGTGCCGGTCCAGCCAAACACCGTTCATCCTTATTCGCTGACCGCCGACGCCGTGAACGCAGGCACCGGTACGTCCAGCGGCGTCGCGCTTTCGGTTTCGGCGACAGACACCCGTACCGGAAAGCGCATCGGCTCCCTCAGCGTTTTTGATGGGAACAGCCCCATTTTAGAAGGCGGTGCGGCTGGCGTGGACTCATGGGTGGCCGACAGCGCACCGGAAACGACCCAAACATCCTATACGCACATTGCTTTTTTTCGACTGCCGGATACTGTCCTCCCAATTACCAAAGCCAGCCCGAAGATTGGCTTTATCGGCGACAGCATCACCACAGGCTACAACGAAGCTGGCCGCACGATCACGCCGGGCGTCAATGATGCGGCGGCTCTGACGGTCCAAAAACTGTCGCAAACAAAAGCGGCGGCACTGGCGGATAGTGGAATTGCTTGGAGCGCTTACAATCAGGCCGTAGACGGCACCACCACGTCTGACTGGCAGCCCGGCGACGAGAGCGCCTTAGAATCAAAAGCCAAAGCCGCCTTTGCTGGGGCATTCGGCCAGCCTGATCCAAAGGCAAATCCCGTCTGGGTGGTGGTCACGCTGGGGACCAACGATGTTCGCAGTGACGCCCGCCACCGTTTCACGGCAAAGCGGCATAGGCAAAACTTGCAGGCGCTGACGGCGGATTTAGTGGCCGGCGGTTACAACGTCATCCTCAACGAGCCGCCGTCATTTGTCGTGCCGACCCGCTTCAGCGGCGTTCTCTGGGACGCCGCCTCGCTGCGCCTGCTGCGATCCTACCTGCCGGCGGACCAGGCCGTCGTCGCCGCGTTCGCCAAGACCGCCCCAGGCCGCGTCTTTCTGGGAGACACATCCGCATTCTCCGTGTTCGCCGCCCATGCCGCGCTGTTCCAGGAGCATGGCACCGGCGGCGGCCTGCACCCCAGCGGCACCGGCGGCACGGATGCGCTCGCAGGCGGCTGGGCAAGGGCCTTTCTGCGGGTCACCCGGAAGCCTGAGTAGCTCACGCGGGATGAGTGTCTACTTCTATCTGGCTACTTTGATGAGGTGAACTTTTCCAGGTAACTGCCTGACGCATTGCTGTAGCTGACCCAGACCGCGCCGGTCGCCGTGTCTACCGCCAGCGTGTGCGCTCCGCGAGGCGCAGGAACTTCGCCGAGAAGGCGAGCGCCGGCGGCAGTTTCCTGAACGACGGAAATGAACCCGCGCCCGGTGCAGTAGATGCGCTGCCGGCTTGGGTCAAAGGCAATCTGATCCGTCCCCGGCGCAATAGCGACCGAGGAGATCACTTTGCCGGTTTTCCGGTCAAGCACGACCAGCATTCCGTTCCCGCCTGCGGAAAACAGGCGTCCGGTGGCCGGGTCAAGAACGAGGCCGTGCGGCGACTTCGCCGGCGCAGTCGACCAGACCGCCGTAATTTTGTTGGTGGCAGGATTAATTACATCTAAAGAGTCCGCCGGCTTGATATTCTGGTAGAGCTTATCGGCAGCGGCATCGTAGACCATTTCTTCGGGCGCTCCCGCCACAGGAATTGTCCCGACCAGCGTGTTTGTTTGGGCGTTGATGACCCAGACTTCGGCCCCATCGTCGTGGTCGGCGTAAAGCCTGCCGTTTTTGGGATCAAGCTTCATGTCGTCCACGGGGCCGGGGAGCGAGATTTCGCCGGTCTTTGCCAGTGTCTTGCCGTCCAGAACAACAATCTTCTGGTCCCCGCAGCCGGCAAAGACTTTGCCGTCTTTTTGGTCCACCACAGCGCCGGAAACATCTCCCGCCGCGATCTGCCGGATTGTTTCGGTCCGTAAATCCAGGACCATCAGCGTCTTCGTGCCGCCGTGCCCCGCATACAGCCGGTGCTGCCCCTGGTCCGTCAGCATCCAGTCAAAGCCCCCCGGCCCGCCGGGAACGGACAGCGGCGGGTGCGCTGTCAGAAGTGTGGGTGCCGTCAGGGGTGCCTGGGCAGAGCCTGCCGCCGCCGCGAGGGCGAAAGTGCAGGACAGAGCCGCTCGGATACAAAGTCTGTTGAATGCCATAGTCTTCTTTTCTCTCGTAGTCTTAAAAGCTTCCGTCTGTCAGGTATGAGTATGGCCTCCGCCGATGAGAGAGGCATGAGAAACCGGTGAGAAACTTCTCATGTTAACTCAGGCCAGCACAAAATCCACTTCAAATGTGCGTCGCCAGGGCAGCCGGACACTGCCCGGCACGATTTGCACACCAACCCCGACCCGATGCCCTTGAAGCACGCGCAGATGCTCGTTAAGCCGCACCTCAATAAAGCTGCAAAGCTGCGCTTGTTCTTCCGCACTGCTCGGGTTCGGCTCTCGCCGTCCCCATACTCGCTCGGCTTCGGTTCGCGCTTCCCGGCGCACGACGGCTTGATACGCCCAGTCTTCCAGAAAGCGGTGCGTCAAGAACTTTTGCTGGGCTGCCGCTCGGTCAGGATTGTCACCGATGAGGCCCGCGCAAAAGGCTTGGGCGACAACAACGCCAAGCGTATTGCCAGCAGTGTTCCACGCGCCGTAAGCCGCAAGGCGGGCCATGTTCAGCGGTGCATGGCCCTGCATGAGCAGCGAGATCAGCAAGGGGTCGGAGCCATTCGGGTAGGCGACATCGGCCAGCGCGACGGGGATGCCTCGGGACTGCGCCCCCATAAGCTGAACCATAAAATAATCGTTGTAGCCGGATGAGCGCTGCCGTCTATCTTCTTCAGAATACTCCGGCAGGTAAGCAGTGCGGCCCGGCACAGGTGTGGCGACGCCCAGCACTAGGTCACAGTTTAAGTTACTTTCGGTTAGGGTCCCGCCGCAGGCGCGTATCTGGCCTTCGACCGTCTCGCGGACCGGGCGGTCTTCATACGGGGCAACTAAATCTTCGCCCCCGGCGTGGCTGTAGACAACAAAGACGCGCGGCGTTTTTGCAGCCCGTTCCATGAGCAGCTTCGCCAGCAGAGCCGAGCCGACTTCATCCGCGCCGGGGTGCATCATTACCCGGTCCGAGAGCGCCGGCCCAATCACTGCCGGCCAGCCGAACAGCCAGGCCCGTTCCCGCGAGGGAAAGCCGTACAGGCTGGTGTCGTCGGAAGTCAGGCGCAGCGATGTAATCTGTCCCCGCGCCGCCAAATCCAGCAGCCCCAGATTGACCGTATGGTTCCGCAAACGCCGCCCCAGCCAGTCGGTTTTCAGCTCCGGCGGCAGCCGCTGTTCGAGTTCTGCCAGCGCATTTAAGTCTTCCAGTTCCCCGCGCTCCGCTTGATGGACCAGACGCGCATAACGGTAAAACGTCGTCCCCCAGTCCACCCAGTAGTCCGGCTCTTCCACAGCGTCATCGGCATTGGAGACGCGCGTAATCAGCGAAAACGCATGGACCGGACACGCCGGGTTGATCTCGCCGAGAAGCCGCAGACGCGCCAGAACATCCGCCGCACTGTCGTTGGAAATGCGCGACGCGATCAGATTGCCGAAGCCAAGATATTCGCAGGACACAATCGCAGCGTCTGCACTGCTTGCCACGTCCCAAAGCCATGCCGCCACGGCGTTCACATCGGCGGGAACCCTCTGCAGGCCGCGCATTTCAGCCGGCAGCAGCAGGACTTCCGCGCCGCCGATCTCGCCGAGCATCTGCGGGTAGCGCGTGTTGACAGGCCGCTCATCCAGCGGCACCAAAGCGATTATCAGTGTATCGGTCATTCGGGCTTTTTGCTCATTTCATCGGCCTGCGCCTGCGCTTCCGATAGCGGCGGGACATTGAAGACGCGCCGGAGGCTGTCTTCCATTTCCGGGTCTGTCTCGTACAAAGAAGCAATGCCGTCGTTCACGCGGTACTGGGTTCCGAAGCGCTGAGGCCGGCCAATGTTCATCAGAAAACGGTCTTCACTCGCCGCTGCCAGCCACAGTGTAAACCACTTAGCCTTCTCACCATCCTGGCTGAGGGCGGCAACGCAAAACTCATGGGCCAGCAGGTGATCCTCCGCACCTGGAGAATGCTGCAAAATCATTGCGGCATGAGAATAGTTCTCTCCTGTTTGTATGGCCTGGCCGTGATAAAGCTGTTTGACCCGCGCCAGACGTGCCGCGTCTCGCAGCCCGGCTTGCTCCCAATCAATCGGCTCCGTGGTGCGGTCCGATTGGTCTTCCGCAAACATTCGGGCCAGCTCCTCGCTGACTTCGGCGATGGACAGAGTAAGCGGTTCAGACGCTTTCGTCACAGTCACGGAGCGTGTTTCGCTGGTTTGGTCAACGGCTGCCGGCGGTTCAGGTGCTATGCAGGCAAGAAATACTGACTCGCTGACGTATAACGCGCAGTCCGCTCGGACGGCCAGATTGAGCGCGTCGCTTGGGCGCATCTCTACCGGGTGCAGAGTGTCGCCGACGCGCAGATTTGCTACAGCATAAAATGTTTCGTTACGCAGGTCGTGGATGCAGACTTCCTCGACAACCGCGCCAACCGCCGTCAGGCACGAAAGCATCGCTTCATAGGTGAGAGGGCGCTGAAGAGGCTGCCCCTGAAGACAAAGCGCCAAGCTCTGCGCCTCGCACCGCCCGATAAATATGCGAATCTGGCGTTTCGCGTCATCTTGAAGCGTTGCGAAATACGTTGAGCCTCCCCCTTCCTCTGTGGTGACGCTTTCCAATGTGACCGCAATGCGCTCTTGTGACACGGCTTCCTCCGGTAGTTTTTCCATGACTATGAAATGCTCCTCCTCATCAATAGCGACAAAACCCAGGCGTTCGTATAAATGCCGCGCCTGTGGGTTGACTTTCAAGACGCGCAGGCGAACTGGCAGGTGATGCGCCTGGCCTTCCGCGAGCAGATCCTCAAGAATGCGCGAGCCGAACCCCTGACGCTGATGCTCAGGCAGGAGATACAGACCAGACAGGTAAACATGGTCGGGGGTGCGCTTCACAATCAGCGTACCGATTGGCTGGCCTGACACCTCGATTATCTGATATGGCAACGCACCAAATTCTTCCTGCTGATGCTGGCGCTGCCAATCGTCGTCCCAGCCCCAAGTCGCTTCGATATACGGCTGCATTGCCGCCTTCCAGACGCGAAATGCAAACTCGCCGTCAGCGGTTGTCGCGGGACGCAGTGTCACGGCAGTTGTCATTTATTTGCCCTTTTCATCGCAAGCGACGCCGCGCCGATAAGCGAGGCGTCCGGGCCAAGCGCGGCCACCACGACAGGACACTGAGCAGGACCAGAGAGCGCGTGAAGGGACAGCCCTTCGCGAGCCGGTTCCAGCAGGCTATCCCCAAGTGCGGCAAGGCCACCGCCAATGACAATAAGGTCTGGGTCCAGGACATTGGCGAGGCTGGCTAACCCATAGCCAAGATACTCGCCGGTTCGGGTCACAGCGAGCGCGGCCTGACTTTGAGGATGCTGCTTCGCTTCGGCGGCAATCGCTTCGCCGGTGATGTCGCCGCTGAAGCCGCTGATTTCGCGGTAGGTCTGGACCAGGCCAGAGCCGCCGACGAACTCTTCCAAAGTCCGGCGCGGCAGGACTTCGCCCATCGCCAGCAGCAGGTGGCCCATCTCTGCGCCGGCCCAGTGCGCCCCGTGATGCAAATGTCCGTTCAGGAGCAGCGCCCCGCCGACGCCGGTGCCGAGGGCAAGATAGACGACGGCAGCGAGATTTTGTCCGGCTCCGAAGCGGTATTCGCCGACGGCCAGCGCGTTCACGTCGTTGTCCACAAAGCAGGGCAGGCCGAACGCCGACTCTAACGCGGCTTTGACGTTCGTGCCGGCCCAGCCCGGCAGCAGGTGCGTGGCGGAGACAATGACGCCGGTGCCCGCGTTGACCTGCCCACCGGTGCCGATGCCAATAGCAGTGATGGGTTCGGCGCAGTAGTCCCCTGCTAGTCTAAGCGCAGCGTCTAAGATGGACGTGCCGCCGGAAAGCGGCGTGGGGCACCGGGTTTGGCGCAGGACTTCGCCGGTGTCCGTGACCAAACCGCAGGCAATCTTTGTGCCGCCGATGTCAATGCCCAGATACACGATCAGCTCCGGATCGCCTTCATAAACCGCTCCGTAATCTGCTGGGGCCGCGTGATTGCGCCGCCAACGACAACAGCCCATGCCCCGGCGTCCAGCGCGGCGCGGGCTTGCTCCGGTGTGGCGATGCGGCCCTCCGCGAGGAGCGGCACGGCGAGAAGGGAAGCAAGGCGGCGAACGAGGTCTAAATCAGGCCCCGAAGATTGGGGGCTGTGCGGCGTGTAGCCGGACATGGTGGTCGAAACAAGGTCCGCCCCGGCGTCCTGCGCTGTCAACGCTTCGTCGGGAGTGGAGATGTCGGCGAGGACCAGCTTGCCGGTGGCTTCTTTGACGCGCTGAATAAATGACGCCAGCGTCCCTTCGGGGTGCGGGCGGTCTGTGGCATCTAATGCGATGATGTCGGCTCCAGCCTCCGAGACCGCGACTGCATCGGCAAGCGTCGGCGTGATATACACGTCGTAGCCGGCAACATCTACTTTAGACAGGCCAATCAGCGGCAGGGCTGTAGCAGCGCGGATGGCCTGAATGTCGGCGGGGCTGTTGGCCCGGATGCCGGCTGCGCCGCCTGCCTCGGCGGCAATCGCCATTCGCGCCATGATGTCCGCGCCGAACAGCGGCTCGCCCGGCAGCGCCTGACAGGACACGATCAAGCCGCCTTGAAGCTTCGCCGCAATTTCAGAGACTGTCATGAGGCGAGTTTACCGGCGGAACGCAGAGTTTGTCAAGAAAAACTACGCCTCGGGCAGATCCGCGCCAATCCGCAGGTCGCTGCCGCTGGCGGAAACGGCTTCCAGAGCCTTCGCTTTGACATCTTCGGGGATCTGGCTTTTCGCGATGTCGCCCAGCGAAAGCATTCCAATCAAGCGCCCGTTCTCGACAACTGGGACGCGGCGGATCTGGCGGGCGTTCATCAGGTGCAGGGCTTCGCTGATGGGCAGGTCACGCGGAACCGTGTCCGGCTGGACCGTCATGCACTCGCGAATCAGGGTCTCCGGGCCATGACCGCTCGCGAGAGCCTGGACCACGATGTCCCGGTCCGTGACCACGCCGACAAGGGAGTCTAGGCCGTCTAGAATTGGAATGATCCCGTAGTCATGGTCGCGCATCAGCTTCGCGGCTTTTTGAATTGTGTCTGTCGGCTTCAGCGCTTCGGGAAATTCGGTCATTAAATCTTGAACAATCATGCGGTAAGCCTCCAGCCGTTTTGTACCCACAGTGATAGAAGCATTAAGCCTCAGTCTCAGTTCGCGGCTGCGTTTCGGTCGTCAGCGACGCCGTGATCTCAAAAAGCCCGAGGCCGAGCAGAGCGAGGCGAACAGGGCGCGGCTCGCCTGCGAGAATGCCGGCGGCGAGGCATAGCCCGAGGCCGCTGGTGCCGTCTAAAGCCAGATGCGCCGGCATCGGCAGCACTTTAACCGCGCCCAGCTCGTAGCGGGTCAGGAGGCTGTACACAAGTGTTGCCAGAGCCGAGCCGGTCAGGAGGCGCGTGACGTTGCCCCAGCCGAGCGCACGCGGCAGAACAGACAGAAGAGCGACAGACGAATAATCAAGGATGCCATGCGTCCGGGTGGAAAAGAGTTTCATGGGACCATTTGTACCCATCCGAGCCGTACCAGCCTACATTCCGAACCGGCTTCTTTCAGGTATAATTATTTCTTCTATGGCTGCAATCTCCGACCGGGTGCTGACGCAATTTGAAGAAGTGGTTTCGCTGCCGACAGGCACGCCCGGCGCGGCGGCGTGGAGGGCGCGGGAGCCGGGCAGCGGGCGGCGGGTGCTGGTCAAGCGGCTGGCGGATGACTCTGCCAAGACGCGAGCAACCCAGGCACTGGCCTTGCAGCATCCGCGCATCGTGCCGACCCGGCGCTGGCTGCGCGACGGCGACGGTTTTTATGTGATCCGGGACTGGGTGCCGGGCAGAAGCCTGCGCTTGGCGCTGGCGGACAAGTCGCAGCGGGCGTTTGACCGGCTTCATGCCCGCCTGCTGCCCCTGTTGGAGGCGCTGGATTATGCCCACAGCGCCGGCCTGACCCACGGCGCGGTGACGGCAGAGAATGTGCTGGCGGGGGACCAGTTCCCGGAGTTCTCGCTGCTGTCTGACTTCGCCGAAGCGCGAACCCCGAACCAGACCGTGCCGCGCCGGGACTTCGCCGGCCTGTGCCACTTGTATCAAGAGTTCCTGCCGGCGCGGCCTGCGGAGGACCAGGCCGGGGCGGCGGCGAGGGCACGGCTTCTGCGGAACCTTCAGGAAACCGAAGAAACAACGCAGTCCGCCGAGGAGCTGCGGTACAAGCTGGACGCAATCGCCCGGATGGCCGCGCTGCTCGGCTTCAATTCAGACGCCCTGGAAGCGGAAGCGCATCCAAAGCTGGGGTCGCGGCTGGTCTGCGCCCTGTCCCCGCCGACGGCGACAATCACGCCCGGCGGCGGCACCACGGTCACGCTGTCACTCGACAACGAGGGCGACAGCCCGCTGCATTTGGAGTCTGTCACATCCGATGCCATCTGGCTCAACCTGCCGAACGGCTTCACGCCGGTGAACTTGGAACCCGGCACCGGCGGCGACCTGCTTTGGACCCTCAGCGGAGCGCGGTTGACCTCCGGCGCGTACAGCGCGACGCTGTCCGTCCGTTCCAGTGACGGTTTGACTGCGCTCACGCCGCTGTCCAGTGCGGCCTGGCCGGAGCAGAAAATCGCGCTGCCCGTGCTGGTAAAAGCGCCTGGCGCAGACGAAGCAGACACCGAGGAAGAGGCCATACCGCTGGCCGAGCGCCTGCCTCATGCGGTCCCGCCGCAGGCCGCCGGGACATCGGGGGATCTGCCCGGCATTGCCTGCGTTCAGGAGCCGGACCCTGGGCGGGTGCGCTATGGAACGCAGGGCGTGGTTCACTTGGGCGTGCAGAACATCGGGCCGGTACGCCTGCGGGTGGAACGCATTTATACGCGCCCAAAGTGGCTGACATATCCCGGCGACTTGAAAGCCATTTGGATTGAGCCGGGCGAGACGCGCTTCCTCGGCTTCGCGCTTGACGCCGGAAATCTGGCCGGTGGGGACTACAAAGGGCAAGCGACGTTCACGACCAGCAGTGTCGCCGACACGCTGCTCGGCCCGAAGCCGGTTTGGCGGGACATGTCCTGCGAAGTCCGGGTGCGGGTCGTGCGCGGCACGGAAGATGCTCTGCCGGCAGGGATCGGCAGGACTGGCTGCATCCCTGCCGTCCTAACTGTATGCGGCGTTATTTTTCTTGTTTTGAGGAGCTTATGAAGCTATTTCTCGCCGTCCTTTTGCTTTGCCTGCTGACGCCCGTACTTGCTCAAACTGCGCCGACGGGGTTGTCCCCGGAAGCGATTGCCGCGCGGATCAAGCCGCTCAAAGACAAAACTGTCATCTTTGTCTTTGACGTAACCGAAAGCACCCGGCACGGCGGCGTCTTCTCGGAAGAACGCGCGGCCACGGCCACTCTGCTTCGCTCCGGCTGCTCCCCCGGCGACCGGGTCATCTTGATCCCCTTCGGCACCGGCTACAAGCGCGTGTTTGACACAACCCTTAAAAGTCCCGCCGATGCCGACGCCTTAATAGACCAGATTCCGGCAGCCCCCGCGCCGGGCCACGGCACCAATATCCGCTGGCCGCACCATGAAGCCCTCAAAATCATTGCCCAGGAACAGTTATGTCCGGCAGTCATTGTCCTGCTCACGGACTCGTTCAATGACCGCCCTGATTTAGCCGATCCCAATTATCCCAAGTACCGGGCCTATTACACGCTCAAAGGCCTGACTGTCTATCCTGCCTCACCGGAAAACCGTGACTACAAGCGGCTTCTCTCACAGCTCACGCAGAGTGGCTGCCTGCATCAGTACGGCATCGGCGTTGCGATTGCCTCGGATGGCCGCCCCGTGGAGCGTTTGCCCGTCGGCCCCGGCGAGGGTGACAGCGACACAAGCACTACCACCGAAGCGCCGACGGTTCTTGCCGAGGCCGGGACCTCTCAGCCGCATTCACTTCTGCCGCTGATACTAGGCGGCCTTCTCGCCGCCCTGCTTCTGGCTTTGCTTGCCTGGTATCTTCTCACCCGCCGCCCGGTGCCGGTTCGTCTTCGGCTCGGCGCGAAAGCTCTGCCGCGTGACTACCGTTTGACGCCCGGCCAGGCGCTTGCCCTCGGCGGCACTCCCGGCGCGGCCTCCGGCAGCTCCGACACGTTTCCGCTGGCCGGCGTCACTGCGCCCGTTGCCCTGGTCAAAGCCGAGCGCGGCGGCCTGTCGCTTGTGCCTTCCCCGCCTGCCGGCGACACGTCCCCCACTCTGTACCACAACGGCCTTTTGTTGCAGCAGCCCGCGCCACTGCGCGTCGGCGATGAGATGCGTGTTTCCGTTCCGGCCACCGCAACAGACGCCGAGCGCGAGCATCGGATCACAGTGATAGACCCGCATGGGACAGCGTTTTAGGACCTACCGCACCGCTGCGCTGTGGTCCTCCCTAAAGGGAGGATTAAGAGCTGCAATCGCTGGCCCTGTTTGTTGCCTCATGTTTGTTGTCTTAATCTTCCCTTTAGGGAGGACCCTGTGACCGAGGAACGAGGAAACAAGGAGGTAGGTCATTCTGCGCCGAACCCTTGCAACCTTTTCTTCCGTTATGTGTCACAATTAAGGAGAAGTCTCCGTAGAACTACATGGCTTAATGTAGAGTTGCAAGACTTCATCCTGTCCCTGCCGAGGAGGCCGCGTGTCCTTGAAATCACTTTTAGCCTGCTTATTCCTGCCCTTGACACTGCTGACGCTCAGCCTCAGCGCCTTTGCCGCGCCGCCGGCACTGACTCCCGCCAGCGAGTTTCCCACGTCCGTCGTGCCGGGCCACTCCTATGTGTTCCACTTAACGTACAAGCAGATTGAAGGCGACCCTCCGGCGGTTCTGCAAATGGTCGTGGACGCCCCTTACGGCCAGGCCGTCCAGAAGGCGCAGAAACCGGCGGGCGATCCCGCTGCCGGGGAAGACCTCTCCTGGGACTTCAGCCCGCAGCAGAGCGGCCAGTACCAGTACCACTTTGACGTCACGTCGGCCACGGGCGGCGTCGCGCGTTACCCCGCCGGCAGCGGCGAGCTGACGTTTGAGTCGCCGAACCCCCTTGTCAAGTACATCGTCCTTGCCGTCGGCCTGGTCATCGCCCTGTTCTTTCTGCCGTTCGTCGTCTACATGATCGCCCGCGCCGCCAACAAGCGCAGCGACCCCAGCGCCGCCGCCCGCATCGCGCTTCTCATCGGCATTCTCGCGTTCTGCGGCCTCGCGTGGTACTTATTCCTGCAAAACGAGGAAACCCGGATGATCGGGTACGGCATTGAGGCCGTCGCCATCGGTGCGTTTCTGGTTGTCATTCTGAACCGCCGCCGGGCGGCATGAACATTTCGGAAAGAGCTGTTATGGACATTTATCCGCAGGACTTAGGCCATAGAAACTATGCCACTGTACTGAACAACCGCCGATCTCTCGTTGGCTTAAGGCACAAGCTCACGGTGAAAAATCTCTCTTTCTCCCCAACGCCTTTGACGCTCATGCGTAAAATATGGATACACAAACTTCCATTAGATGAAAAGGTAGCTGAACACGCGACGCCGGCCTTTGACTTGTGTCATCTTGCGAATATTCAATGGAAACCAACCAACATTCGCTGGACCTTCCTGAAAATGGTTGTGCTGGTGTTTTTCGTGCTGCCTTTCGTATTTTATGCATCACCGCTTTTGATACCGATCCTGCTTTTATATTTTGGAGTGCTGAAGCCGCGTGCCGTTATCAAGGAAATGCATCAGAAACTTGACAGGAATGAGCTTATCGTTCTCATCAACACGTCCGGCGATCCGTTAGCAACCGACTTCTTCAAGCTGGTGGGGGCAACGACCCAAACATCTGAAGCCGTAAGTTTGCAGGACGCTGAGAAGATGCGGACAGCTTTGTATACTCTCGGTAATTCAATCGCCTTTCTTCCTTTGCTTGACGTAGCCACCGAAAATGCTGACGCTCTAAAAATCGGAGCACAGACTCTTGTGCAGCAAGCAAAAATCGAGACTGATCCAGTGGTCGCGGCCAGCTTCCAGCGTCGGGCCGAGGCTATTCTTCAGCGAGCGGCATCTGCCGAATACAATAACACGGTTGCACGGCGCAGTCAGGTATTGCGAGATGAGCTGCGAGAGCAAATCAAGGCGCTGAGGGCAAGCCTAACAACAACTACTCTCAACTCAGATCACCACTCCGGCAGATTAGCGGATGTCGCAGCCAGCATTCAGCAAATCGCTGGACAGGCAAACTCTGTCGCGGCAGCGCAAGCGGAAATAGAAAACACTTACGTTTCACCAGCACCAATACCCGTGTCCATCGCGAAAGCACAGGTTTTACGGCGCAACTTATAAACACACTATGGCAGAAATTATACAGACAACCACAAACGGAACCAATGGGTCGGCGGCTTCGACGACGGGGCCGCAGGGGGATGAGGGGCGGCTGCGGGGCATCTCGCGGTCACTGATTATCGGGGTCGGCGGCACCGGGCACCAGATCATGCTCGACATCCGCAAGCGGCTGGTGGACAAGTACGGGGCGCTCGACAAGCTGCCGATTGTGTCGTTTCTGCTGCTGGACACGGATCAGGCGATCTTCGGCAAGAACCCGGATTATGACGACGAAGTCAACTTAGACAACGCGGACAAAATCCATACATCGGTGCATGGCGTGGACTCGCTCCGCAAAAACCTGCGGGAGCATCCGCACCTGCGGAACTGGCTGGACCCGCGCGTTCTCACGGGCGACATTGACCAGGGCGCAGGCGCGGTTCGGGCGCGGGGGCGGCTGGCCTACTTCTGGAACTACAACCAGATCGCGCGGCGTCTGGAGGAGCAGATGCTACAGATTACGAAGGACTCTTCTAAAGAGACGGCGATACGGAACGGGCTGCAAGTGGGCGAAGGCATTACGGTCTATGTGGTCGGCTCGCTGCTCGGCGGCACGGGGTCGGGGATGTTTCTCGATTTGGCGTACACGGTGAGAAACAAATTCAAGAATCAGCGGATGCTGGAGACCGTCGGCATGTTCTCGATCCCGCCGAACTCGGAAGCGGTGGCAGTGGACAACCGGCCCAATGCCTACGCGGCGCTGCTGGAACTAAACCACTACACGGACCCAACGACGACGTTTACGGCCCAGTACCAGGCCGACATTCCGCCGATGGAGGATGCCGACCCGCCGTTCCGGTACACTTATTTGGCAGACACATCGTCGCCTGCCGCCCAGCTTGACTCAGTCAAAGATTTAGTGGAGATGATCGGGCATTCGATTTTCTTGGACTTAACGTCTGAGTTCCAGCGGCAGAAGAAGTCCAACCGCAATAACTTCGACCAGTTTCTCATCACGTCGGACGGGCTGGGCTGCCCGCAGAACTATCTCGGCTTTGGACTGTCCGCCATTCAATTTCCCAAAGACAAAGTGATGGCGGCCTGCGCGAACCGGCTGGCCGGCGACATTGTCCGGCGCTGGACCACGCCGCTGGAGCGCACGGTCAACGTCGGGGCGTTCACGGATCAAGAACTGGGACGGCTCGGTATGACGCCCGAAGCTGTGCAGCGGCAGGTGCTTTTAGGTAACTCCGAGACCGGCGAGTCCCTGCGCGACAGCGCGATGGCCTACTGGCAGGCGGTAGACCGGCAGTACTCGACGGCGTATCCTGGTCATCCCAATGTCGTGTCGTACTTGACAACGCGGCAGAAAGAGTCGGAAGCGAAAGTCGCTGATACCGATCCAAATCCAGATTTATTGGCGAAACGGCGAACTAATCTCGGCGAGTCGGTGTTTCAGATACAGCAGAATCTGAGCGCGGCGATCCGGGCCAAAGACAAGGCGCTGCGCGACTGGGTTTCGGCGAGGGTGAACGACCCGAACCACCGGCACACCGTCGCAGCGGCGGCTCTGGACATGATGCAGGACCGGTTCCGCTCGTATCTGACCCAGCTTGAAAAGCAGCAGGACGACCTCAAAGGCAGCGCGTTCTTGGTCGCCAAACAGCGCGATGATGCGCTGACGGCGATTAACCGGCTGTCTGGCGACTTCATGCTGGGCCTGATTGCGACCGCCAAGCGACGCGAGATTGACGAGCAGAAAGACCTGTATCTCGCCGCCGCCCGGCGCTTTGACGCCGAGGCTTTAGACTTCAAGGCGGCAGGCGCAGCGGCGACGTTCTACGGGCACATGAGTGAAACGGTAGCCGCGCTGCGGGCTGAGATGGACCGCTACATTGAGCGCATGGACTCCCTGCGGACACGGTTCGAGCGGGCCGAGCGCCATGCGGTTCAGGAGCCGGTTGATGTGAACGGCGAGGTGCTGTTCAATCCTGGGCGGCGCGAGACGGACCCAAACACCGGCATTGATCGTTATGTAGACGGCGACATTGATGAGCGCTATGCGTTCTATGTCGGCAACGCCCAGGACCCGTCAAGCACCGTCGTCAACAATCTTGTCAGTGACATTCTGGAAACGCTGGGTACACGCGGCGACATCTGGGGCATTCGCGACGGCGAGCTGGTGCGCCTGAGCGACGTCATTTTAGACCACGCGCGGGCCGTTTTCCAGCCTGTCGCGGAAGAGAGCGTTCTGGACAAGTTCTATGCCAAGTACGGCATAGACAGCGACCGGACCGTGCAGACACTGCGCCGGGTGGTTTCGCTGTCGCGTCCGTTCCTGCACCTCCAAGAGAACGCGCCGAACTACACGCACAACATGAACAAGGAGCAGACGATTGTCGGCGTCCTGCACGGGTCCGCCCCGCGCTCGGAGAATGAGCAGCGGTTCGGCTCTATGCTGACCGAGTCGGTGCAGAACGTCAAAGACCAGCAGATCACGAACTCCAACGAACCCGATCAAGTTTTGTTCTTGCATGAACGCGCGGCCTTTCCTTTGCGTCTGCTGCAAGGAATGGACTCGTATCGCTATGCGTATGACCAGGTGAAGTCGCAGGGCGCGGCGGCAAACCCGATTCACACCCGGACCGATGTCCAGGAATGGGTACGGATCTCTCCGCCGTCCGCTGAAGACCAGAAAGCGGCCTGGCGGATTTTCGTGGTCGGCTGGGCGTCGGGCGTCATCTCGGAAGAGCGCGAGTCGCGCTATACAAGTGTCGGGACGCGCACACAGCTTAGGTTCGTGGCGAGTTATGTGGACCGCTTTGGAATGCCGAAATCGGATGCGTTAGGCGGCTTCAACACAGTCGAGACGCCAATCGCCGGGTTCAAGGCGGAAGCCGGCAGCCCGGATCGCCCGCCACTGGAAGCCAGGGACATCGTCCAGCGCCTCTGCGACGACCGCCGGATGCAGGCGCAGATCGCCGCCGCGATTGACGAGCGACTGCGGGACATCGGCGCAAAAGCGCTGGGAGATCGTTTAGTCGCTCATGCCGGGGTGCAGAAAGCGGCCTGGCCGCCTGCGTTCTACAATGCCTATTATCTGGTGCTGACGGGGTATTTGGAAGAAATTAACTATGGCGGGAGCCAGGCGGTCTCCGCTCCGGCGGCGGAGCAGGCTGCTCTGCCCGTCGTCATCGCCGGCAGCGCTTCCGTGGCCGTTGTCGCCCCACCGGCAGCCGGAACACGGACGCTCAAAGAACGGCTGACGGATCTGAAAGAGCTGCTGGCCGAGGACATCATCACGCAGGAAGAGTTCGACGCGCGGCGTAAAGAGATATTGGCCGAAGTATAGACCAAACTTAGAAATACAGCACTATGACCCGACAATTTCTGACTTGGGGCCTGGCCCTGAGCGCAGGGGCGGCTTTTGCGATGACATGCGCGGCGACCGCGCAAACGCCATCCCTGGCGGTCCTGACGCAGCACAATGACAATGCCCGAACCGGCGGCAACCTGCGGGAAACGCAGCTTAACACCTCAACCGTCACTGTCAAGCACTTCGGCAAGCTGTTCACACGCAGCGTGGACGGGTACTTGTATGCCCAGCCGCTGTATGTCCAGAACGTGCGGATTCCAGGAAAAGGGCTGCACAATGTCGTATACCTCGCGACCGCCCACAACAGCGTCTATGCGTTTGATGCCGATGACCCGGATTTTAAGCTGCCGCTGTGGAAAGTCAACTTAGGGCCGTCGGTGCCTGCCGCCGAAGTCTACACGACCAAATGGACCGACATGCGGGTGGAAATCGGCATTACAAGCACGCCGGTCATTGATGCCAAATCCGGCACGATTTTCGTGGAAGCGAAAACAAAAGAGCACGGGACGTATGTTCAGCGGCTTCATGCCCTGGACATCACGACCGGCGCGGAGCGCCCCGGCAGCCCGGTTCTCATTAAGGCCAGCGTTCCCGGCACCGGCATGGAGAGCGCGAACGGGAAAGTGGCGTTTAACCCGGTCAAAGAGCTGCAGCGCTCGGCCCTGCTGCTGACTGGCGGCGTTGTGTACCTTGCGTTCGGCTCCCATGCCGACAGCCCGCCGTTTCACGGCTGGATACTTGGCTATGATGCGCGGACGCTGGCTCAGACCTGCGTGTTCAACCTGACCCCAAACGGCGACGAAGGCTCGATCTGGCAGGCCGGCATGGGCATGGCCTCTGACCCGGCGGGGAACATTTATGCCATGATCGGCAACGGCACGTTTGACGCCGACAGCGGCGGCTCGGACTACGGCAACAGCATTCTGCGGCTGACGCCGATGCCCGGCAGCCTGAAGGTCGCCGACTACTTCACGCCGTACAACCAGGAAAACTTAAGCGAAAACGACCAGGACACCGGCGCGTCCGGCCCGCTGCTCGTTCCCGGCACCGACCTGCTGCTGGGCGGCGGCAAGAACGGCTGGCTGTACTTGACGCAGCAGGACCACCTGGGCCACTACAAAACCGGCTCGGACAGCCAGATACTCCAGTCGTTCCAAATCACGCACGGAAACTGCCACGGGTCGGCGGTCTACTGGAACGGGCCGGGCGGACCGCTGGTCTACATCTGGCCGGAGTTCGCGCATTTGATGTCGTTTAAGCTGGCTGACGGCAAGCTGAACTCCTACCCGGCGTCGGAAAGCGACATTGCCGTGCCGGACGGGATGCCGGGCGCGTTTTTGTCGGTCTCCGCGAACGGCAGCCTGGCCGGAACGGGGATTGTCTGGTCCGCCGCGCCGTATGATGCGAACGCAAACTGGAATACCGTTCCAGGCGTTTTGCGGGCTTATGACGCTTCCGACCTGTCCCATGAGCTGTGGGACTCGGAGATGAACCCGGTTCGCGACGGCAGCGGCATGTTCGCCAAGTTCTGCGCCCCGACCATCGTGAACGGCAAAGTGTACCTGTCCACGTTTTCCAAGCAGCTTCAAGTCTACGGTCTGCTCGGCAGCTCGGCGCTGTCAGTCAACCGGGCTGTGGCAACACGCACCCAGGTCAGCCTGACCTTCAGCCAGCCGGTTGACGGACAGACCGCCGCAAAAGCGCAGAATTATTCACTGGATGGGGGGCGCGTTCTCGCGGCGAAACTTAGCTCCGACGAGAGGACGGTCTACTTGAAGACAACTGCGCTCAGTGCTGGGAAGCTCTATACGCTGACAGCGGGAGGGGTACAGGGACAGGCTGAAGCAAAGCCGACACTGCCGATGGCAACTCATGCCTGGCTGCGGCTCAGTCAGTAGCTTTTGGATCAGTAGCCTTCGGGCGTGATGTCATCGGCGGCGACGCTGGCGAGATTGACTTCAATCTGGCCGGCGTTGTCACGGACCGGTAGGGAGATAAGCGCGGGCAGATGCGCGTCCGGGCTGCGCCGTGTCCCGTGGATATTTGTACCGCTGGAGGCAAACGCCGCGCCGTGGCAGGGGCATTGGAACTGGCTGTCGTCGGCGGTCCATTCGACTTCGCAGCCGCGGTGGGTGCATTTGGCGGAAGTCGCCGAAAGTGTCTTTGCGTCGGTGCGGGTAATGTAGAGAACCCCGCCGTCTTTGACGGTGACACGCTGAGGCTTGCCGGCGACAAACGTCTCGGATTTGCCGACGGCGGTCCACTGGTCGGTGGCGGCAGACACGCGGCCTGCCATGACCAGGGTGAGGCCCACTCCGGCGACTGCTCTTAGCGCTTCACGCCTGGTTACCTGGCCTGACTCCTGCCCTTTATCCTCTTGCAGCTTTTCCTCTTGCGCCATTCGGTTCTCCTCTTTTAGTTGCTTCTCTGCTTGTGTCAGCCGACGTTGGCGTAGCGGGCCAGCACAGACTCTTGAACTGTCGGGCGGGATTTGTTGGAAACTTGGAGGAAGACAATCGTGCCGTGAACATCCGTGCAGAGCGCAAGAGTATCAGTAGATTGAAGCATCAGGTGAAAGCCCATGCCAAGCGAAACGCGGGTTGAAAAGCCCTGTTCCAGCGTCGCACGCGCGAGGTGCGCCGGAGCGATGCCCGCGCCGTTGTCGGCGATCTGGACCGTCACGGCGTCTCCGACAGACCAGACCGTTGCCTGCCCGCCGTTGCCATGCTTGACGGCATTTGTCGCCGCTTCGGTGGTCGCCGTGCAAAGGTCGTCCACACGGTCCGGGTCCATGCCGCAGTCTTTCCCAATACTGTTCAAAGCACGGCGCAGAGCGCTGGCATCGGCAGGAACTATGAGCTGCAGCGTCAGCACAGGCGTGACCTGAGCGAGATCGGCAGGCGGGATTTCTCCGGCTTCCACGAGCCGCAGCTTGCCGCCGGTGACGGCCAGCAGGACATCCCGGTTGAAGACGCGCCGCTGTTCTTCGCTTTCGGTCAGCTTTTCGTTCGCCTGCTGCAGCTCGGCATTGGACTGATTGAAGCGGCTCAGCGTCGTTCGCAGGTAACCGGTGATGACGGCAATCGCGACTGTTCCCAGGAGCATTGCAGCGAACTCGATTCCCTCGGCGGCATCCGGGAAAGAAAACAAGCCCAGACCATACTTGTTGTCCGCGAACAAGTAAACCCGTGCCAGGACAAGGGCCGCCAGCGCAGTTCCGATGCCGCCTCTTATGCCCAGCAGAGCCGCGCCAACGGCAACGGGAATCAGGTAAAAGATGGTATACGGGCGGTTGATGCCGGCAATGTCTTTGAGTCCGACTTCAAGCCAGGTGCAAAGGCCTAAAAGAAGAACCGTGATGAGAACTGCCACTAGCGTACTGGCGGGCTTCAGCGAGGAGTTGGATTTCATGATGGGTCTAGCAAAGCGGGTTGGCAAGGTTCGTTTTCTTAGGACACAATACCCTAACTTTCCAGCCCCAAAGCGGCGGCTAGGGCTACCAGTATACCCACAAAATTCCTTCTTTCACATCCGCTCAGGACGCAGCATTGGAAACAAAATCACGTCCCGAATAGAAGGCGCGTCGGTCAGGATAATCGCCAGCCGGTCCACGCCGCCGCCGAAGCCGCCCGTGGGAGGCATTCCATACTCCATCGCTCGCAGGAAGTCTTCATCCATTGGATGCGCCTCGGCATCGCCGCCTTGCCGAAGCGCGGCCTGCGCCGTAAACCGCTCCCGCTGGTCCAGAGGGTCATTAATCTCGCTGAACGCATTGCCAAGCTCCGCTCCGGCCATGTAAATCTCAAATCGGCGCGTAAGACTCGGGCTGCCCAGCATCTTTTTTGCCAGCGGTGAAGTCTCGGTCGGGAAGTCCGTGATAAACGTCGGCTGAATCAAGTTCGGCTGAGTGAACCGCTCGTGCAGCTTCTCCACAATGCCTCCAATAGTCGGCTCGTTTTCCGTCGGCAGCCCCAAACGCGCCATGACGGCGTGTGCGGACTCCAAAGTTTCCAGCTCTTCCGGCTGCACTCCAGCATGGAGGCGAATGCCTTCCAGCATCGGCAGGCGGGCGAAGTTCGGCGTAAGATCAATTTCCTGGCCCTGATAAGAAAACAGCTCGCTTCCATGCACGGCCCGGCAGATATGGCGGTACATGCCCTCCACAAGCGTCATCATGTCGTCCAAATCGGCATACGCCGCGTAGACTTCCATCATGGTGAACTCCGGCGAGTGCCGGGGGGAGATACCCTCGTTGCGGAAGACGCGGCCAATCTCATAGACTTTGTCAATGCCGCCGATAATCAGGCGCTTCAGATAAAGTTCCAAAGAGATACGCAGGTGCAGCTCAGCGTCCAGCGCGTTATGATGTGTCAAAAAGGGCCGCGCCGCCGCGCCGCCGGCGACGGTTTGCAGAACCGGCGTCTCGACCTCCAAGTAGTCCTGGCTGTCCAAATACTCGCGCATGGCGCGGGCAACTCTCATGCGCCCCAGCAGCCGCTCCCGCGAAGTTTTGTTGACCAGCAAATCTACCGACCGCTGCCGGTAGCGCATTTCCGGGTCCTTGAGGCCGCCCGACTGCTTTTCTTCGCCGTCATCGGTTTCATATTCTTTGCCCAGCGGCAGAGAGCGCAGGGACTTGGCAAGCAAAGACCACCCCTGCACATGCACCGAAATTTCGCCGCGCTGGGTCCGAAACACAAACCCGGAAACGCCTGCGATGTCGCCCAAGTCTAAGTGGTGCTTGATGTCGTCAAAGAGCGTTTCACCGACTTCGTCTTTTCGGACATAAAGCTGGATGCGCCCGGAGCTGTCCGTGAGGTCCAGGAACGCAACTTTGCCCTGCACCCGAACTGCCGTGATGCGCCCGGCGAGAAAGACGGTCTGGCCGTCTAGCTGCTCAAAATCCGCGACAATCTGCGCGGCGTGATGCGTGACATCAAAGCGCTCCACCATAAACGGGTCGCGCCCGGCAGCCCGTAGCGCGTCCAGCTTTTGCAGCCGGACTGGGTCCACGCCCTCGGAAGCATTTGATGACGAAATCGTTTCTTCAGACAAGTAAATAGTTCTTTCTAACAAAGACGGCAAAAAGGGCGGGGGCAGACCCCCACCCAAAGATTAAGTTATTTACGGATCGCAACGATCTTGTAGCGCGTCTTGCCGGCAGGGGTCGTGACGCTGACGGAGTCGCCGACTTTTTTGCCCATCAGCGCTTCGCCGACTGGGGACTCATCGCTGATTTTCTCGCGGTTGGGGTTTGCTTCCACCGGGGATACCAGCGTAAACTCCCAGTCCTCGTCGTCGTCATTGATGGTGACAATCGAGCCGATGCCGACATGGTCCGTGGGAATTTCTTCGGTGTCCAGCGGACGGGCGATCTGCATGATGTGCTTTAGATCTTCGATGCGCCCTTCCAAAAACGCCTGCGCGTTCTTGGCATCCTCGTATTCCGAGTTCTCCGTCAGTTCTCCGTAAGTAATCGCATCGCGGATCCGCTCGGCCACCTCGCGCCGCTCCGTCGTGCGGAGTGTTTCCAGTTCATCGGCAATTTCTTTGTATCCCGCGGGCGTCAGGATAATTTCTTCAATATCACCCAAGTGACTCAGTCTCCTCGCAGCTTACTCGGTCTCGTCAAAGCGGAGTTTGGATTTGTTCGGGTTTGTTATTTTTGCCGAATTGGGCGTCAGTATACCCTTCTTCGGCAGGGTTTGTCAACGGGCGCTTCTGCAAAGAACGCACCCGAACAAACGCATCGCGCAAAGCATCGCGGTACAACTGCTGTAGGCGCGGGCCGGACAGCGTGTGCCCGGTGCTGTAATAGACGGCCGCCGCCCGGCCCACGGTGTAGGTCCCGGCATACGCCATTGCGCCTTTGACTACTAAACCAATGCCGCCGGGAACCAAGCCTACAAGCTGCCGCGCGGCGGCACGCCAGCCGAACGCGGAGCCGACCACCGGCAAAAGCTCGCGGGTCCGCGCCCGCAGGTCCACTTCCCGGCCGTAAGCCGCCGCGATGGACACCAGCAGCAGGCCCTGGTTTTTGGTCAGCAGCAGCATGTCGCCAAGCGCGGTGGCCGGCAGCAGGAAGTCCGTCACAGGGATAACGCCGGGCAGGGCCGACAGCAGCGCCAGCTTCGCGTTCTCTTTCGAGGCTTCGTTAATAAGCTGCGTCACCACGGCAGGCCGAAACGCGGGGACATGCCGGGCCAGCGACAGGCGCAGCTCGGGATGCGCCTGGACAATCGCCGCAAGCGTTCCCGCAAGTTCCGCGTCACTGTTTGTCAGCGGCTCGGCCTCTAGGCTCAGGCTGCCGGGCGGCACCTCGGCGGCAGTAGCGACGCGGCTCACGTAAGCGCGGATGTCGGCAGGGCCATTAGGCCCTAAATCGCGCGGCGCGGCAGACTCCAGTGCCAGCCGGGCTATCAGCAGGTCCGTATGATCTTCCGAGCCGATGAGCGCCAGATGGAACGGCTCTTCGGCGGCACGGGCGACGTCTGACACGTTCAGCGCCTTGAACAGGCTCCAGATGCGCCACGCGCCCTGGACCTGACTTGGAGTTTTCTTGAAAATGCTGTTAATCGCGGGTAGTTTTGGCATGGGTACGCCTCCAATCGCGTCGTTATACCCAATTTCGCTCAATCAGCAGGGATAAGCGCGGCTGATGGGGAACAAGAACGGAGAGAAGCAGAAACGCGAGGCAGTAATGTTACCAGTTCTTCATTTAACGGGGTCCGCTTATGACCAGGGTATTCAGCATGGACAGGCGCTCCAAGACCAGATCGGCCACAACTTAGAGGTCTACTTCGCCCGGTTTGAGCAGGAAGCCGGCGTGACAAAACCGGAAGCCCTGCGGCGGGCATCCCGCTACGCCGGGGCGATTGCCGGGCAGAACCCGGCCTACTTTGACGGGATGCGCGGGGTGGCCGACGGCTCCGGCTTTCCGCTGGAAGAGATTGCCGCGCTGCAAGTGCGCTACGAGATTTTGTACTTTCAGTGGGGCAAAAATGCGTCGGCCAGTCCGACTTCTGAAGACGTAGACGGCTGCACAGCGTTCGCCGTCCTGCCGGAAGCGGCGGCAAACGGGCATCTGCTGGTCGGCCAGAACTGGGACTGGATTCCCGAGGTCAAAGGTGCAGTCGTGCACACGAGCGATCCCGACGGCATGGAAGTCTTAGCGTTCACCGAGGCCGGCATTGTCGGCGGCAAGATCGGCTTCAACAGCGCGGGCGTCGCGCTTGCGATCAACGGCATGATGAGCACCGACGACGACTGGTCCACGCTTGCCAAACCCTTCCATGTCCGCTGCTACGAAATTTTGCGCTCCCGCGACTTCGACAGCGCCGTCGCCGTCGTGACGGGCGAGTCCCGCGCCTGCTCCACGAACTTTTTGATTGCCCAGACTCCAGGCAAAGTCGTAGACATTGAAGCCGCCCCCGGCACCCTGCGCCTGTTGGAGTGCGAAGGCGGGTGTTTAGTCCACACCAACAACTTCACCGACCCGGCAGACATCGGCGTTACCGAGCCGCCGAACCCCAAGCGCGAGTTTTCCAAAGGCCGCCGCTCCCGCATGGGCGAGCTTTTGGCACAGCACGACAAAATCAGCATCGCCGACATCCAGACCGACCTCAAGGACCACTTGCGCTACCCCTACGGCATCTGCCGCCACGCGGCGGTTGGTCTGGAGCCGCCGGAGAAGCACGCCATCACCGTGACCGCAGTAATCATGGACGTGACCGACAAGACGCTGATGCTCACCGACGGCGTCCCCTGCGAAAATCCTTTCCAAACGGTGACGCTATAACATGAGCCGCCCAGTTACCGCCAGCCATGTTTTCGATTTTGCCGAGGTTTTGGCTGGTTGGCACAAAATCAGTGTGACTGCCGGGCCGTCCGGTGATCTCGTCATGCTGGCATTGCAGCAAAAGCCCGACTATCGCAAAAATGGAGGCACCACTTCAAAATCTTTTGTAAACAAGCCCAACCAGTTTCGCATCCACCATCTGCATGACGGTAAATGGAGCAGCTCGGATTTGCAAGAGACGCTTCAGAATATGAGTTATGCCCAGCCGCTTTCTCAAAGTCGCTGGATTTTAGTGCGGGCGCGTTCAGGAGGCAACACCGACGGCAACGGGCATATCTACGCGGCTCAGGGTAATCTTCTTGAGACTGTTGCGTTGGGAGACGGTATACAAGATGTTCAGACAACTATAAAAGGGCATCTTTGGGTGAGCTACTTTGACGAGGGTGTTTTTGGCGACACATCTCTTGGTAACTCCGGCTTGGCTTGTTTGAATGAAGATGGTACGCTTGCCTTTGATTTCAATAAGCTGACGCAAGGGATGATTGCCGATTGTTACGCTCTGAATGTTGTGAGCGATAGCGAAACTTGGCTATGCCCTTACACGGACTTCCCAATCGTGAGGCTGCGAGACAGGCAGATTGATCACAGTTGGGATAACAATCCTATTCACGGGTCAGGTGCTTTCGCGGTTTGGAAAGATCGCGTTTTGTTTTCCGGCGGCTATAGCGAGAAGAACAAACTCTTTATCGTCAACTTGTACCGGCTGGACAGCGGAGAACTGCTCAAAGAAGAATGCCATGCGGTTGATGAAAGTGGAAGCGAGATAAAGTTTACAGGTGTGTTTGGGAGAGGATCGCGCCTTTATTTGGCAACCGAGCAAAGCCTCTACTTCTTGGAGTTGCAAGAGATATAGTGGCATACTGTTCAACGACTTCACGGTTTATCTTAGCCCCGCGAAGCGGTGCTTTGCAGCGTCCGCGCTGACTAGCCGTGCCCTTCAGGGCATGGTTCTTTGCTCCGATTGAACAACACCGCTTCTCGGGAATAACTGCCAATGACAAAAGCAGTGTTTTTCGGAGCCTCGTCGGTCGAGGGCACTGGGGCTTCTTCGCCGGACAAGCGCTTCAGTTCGGTTATTTGCGAGACGCTGGGCTGGGAGGAGATCAATCTCGGTCTGGGCGGTACAACCATGACCGGGCGCGGGGAGGATGGACTAATCGCGGACGAAGACAGCGGGATCGGGCGTGTCCCGGACGTTCTTCATGCCGCGCCGAACGTCGTGCTGATTTCCTACGGCGCAAACGACTTCGTGCAAAGCTGCCCGCTTGGCGAACTGGGCAAGTTCCAGCCAGGAACGTATATCTCAGATTATGATACGGTGCTGCGCGGGCTGATTGAAAACCTGCCGGGAACGAAGATCGTGCTGGCGACCTATCAGTACCGGTCTGACGGCGAGATGCCAAATGCTCTCGGGCTGGTGCTGGAAGACTACAACGAGGGAGTGCGGCAGCTCGGAGAGCGCTACGGGCTGGAAACGGCGGATGCCTACCATAAAAGCGGCATCAACGCTGGCAATTTTGCAAAGATGTCCGCAGATGAAGCGCATTTGAACGACGACGGCTATCAGCGGCTGGCGGCATTCTTTATTGAGTGCTTGCAGACAGATCGCTGTGATTAGAAAGTTTAGATCATGCGGCTCGAAGAAATCCCGGCAGAATACTTTCGGCGGCAGGACGAAAGCTCTGATTTTCAGTTTTATCACGTACCGCGCTTAGTGGCGCATATTGACGACGCGGCGATTGCGGCGCTTGGAAGCTTCCTGGGTTTGCGTGTTCCCGACAATGCCGACGTGCTGGATCTGATGTCGGCCTATCTGACGCACCTGCCGCCGGATGTGCGGGCGCACTGCCGGCGCGTGGCGGGCCTCGGCATGAACGATGCGGAAATGGCGGCGAACAGCCAGCTCACGGAGCATGTCGTTCACAGCCTGAACGACACCCCAATGCTCCCCTACCCTGACGAGGAGTTTGACGTCGCGCTTTGCACGGTCAGCGTCCAGTATCTGCTGCACCCAGCCGAAGTGTTTGCCGAAGTGCGGCGTGTTTTGCGCCCCGGCGGGTTGTTTATCGTCTCGTTTTCTAACCGCTGCTTTCCCACCAAAGCGACGCGGCTGTGGACAAGCACCGACGACGCCCAGCATATCGCGCTGGTTCAGCTTTATTTTGAGGAAGGCGGCTGGGGCAATGCGGAAGCGTTTAACCTCAGCCCGCGCCCCGCCCGCTCAGACCCGCTGTATGTGGTCGTCGGCACAAAAGATGCTTGAGTTCAGGTATACTTAAAGTATGACAACTGACAGCAGTTGTTAGGCTTTGATGTTTACACTGAATGATAAACAGCTCCACTTGCTGGCCGCGATCCGTGCCTGGCGGGAGGAAGGCGAACAGCGCTTTGAGTTCTGGTCCCGGCGGGAAGCACAGGCGGCTGCGTCGGCCAGCTTCGGCGCAGCGCTGGTAGGCAGCGGTCTTGCTGCCGGGCGGCCTCTTTCTCCCGAAACCCGCGATCAACTGCTCCGCTCTGCGGCAGAGCTTGCGCCAAACGGCAATCTATCCCGCCGCCTCTTCGGGGAGAACCCAAAAGCGTTTGATGACCGCCTCCGGCGGCTGCTGAGCGGCACGGAGCCGCTGTACGAGCGAGTCTCGCAGTTCTTGGATCAGCGCGGCACGGGCGTCCAGACTGCCTCCAGCCTGCTCTGCGCCTCGGACCCCGAAACGTACCCCCTGCTCACTCGCCTCGCCCTGCGGCGTTTGGCGCTGACACCGGCGCAGAAGCGCGACGCGCTGGAAGACGCCGCCGAGCACTACGGGTTTTCACCCCCGGACAGCGGCCCGCCGCCTCCGCCGCAGCAGATGCTGGCGCTGTTCGTCGTCTACGAGCAGATCAGAAGTGTGCTGGGCGCAAAGACATACCCCGAAGTAGACGAAGCGCTCCGTGTTGAGCCTTCCGTTCTGGAAGCAGGTCTTGCGGCATCACCTGACGCGCAAGTTCGTGAACCTAAGCCGGTTTATGACCCGGTGCCGCCGCTGACGGAAACCCGGCTTCTGGCGGCGCTGGAAGCGCATGCACTGGAACAAGGCTTCACGTTTCCCCCGCATCGCCTGCGCTCGTATTATGTGGCGCTCAAAACAAAGCCGTTCGTGATCCTGTCCGGCGTGTCCGGTGCCGGCAAGACGCGCTTGGCGGAACTGTTCGCGGAAGCGATGACCGGGATCAGTCCGAAGCAGTTCCGGCTCATCCCCGTGCGGCCCGACTGGAACGACGGCACGGCGCTCTTTGGCTACCAAAATGTGCTGGCGAACCGCTACGTCTCCACGCCGTTCCTAGAGATTGTCCGCACGGCGGGGCTGCCGGAGAACCGGCACCGCGCGTATTTTGTGTGCCTGGACGAAATGAATCTGGCCCGCGTCGAACATTACCTGGCCGATTACTTGTCGGCGCTGGAGTCGCGGGCGCACCGGATTCCCCTGCATGAAGGGGTGCCGGATTTGGTGCTGCCGCCGAACTTGTTTGTCACAGGAACCGTCAACGTAGACGAAACGACGCATGGGTTCTCGCGCAAGGTGCTGGACCGGGCGAACACATTTGATTTCGACGAGAGGCCGGAGTTCAGCCGCAGCGCTGCCACTGCTTCCAGCCAGGCTGCCGCAAGTAATGCCTCTGAGCGTCAGGCGCTGTTTCTCGCGTCACGGACGGCCACAGTCACTCAGGCAAAAGAGCGGCTGGCACGGCAAAATTCTGAGTTCACAGACCGAGCGCTGGTCGCGCTGCAAGCCTTTAACGATCAGCTTTATCCGTACCGCCTGCACTTTGCGTACCGAGTGCGTGACGACATTTTGATGTTCCTAGCAAACAGCTTTGACGCCGAAACAGGCGATGGCCTGCTGCTTCCTGACCGAAAAGAGAACTTCACCCTGGCGCTCGACTTTGAGATTTTGCAGAAGGTTCTGCCCAAACTGCACGGGCAAAGCGATACCGTGCTGCCCCTGCTGACACGTCTGCAAGCCTGGGCGGAAGCCGAAGGGCTAGACCAGACCGCGGCGAAACTGGCGCGGATGCGGGCGCATGGCGCGGACACCGGATACATACGCTTCTATGAATAATGGTCTTATGAGTGAGCCATACCAACTCAATCTCAATCCGCAGGACTGGCGGCGGATGCTGACGGCGGCAGAGCGGGCTGTGATGCTTCAGGACATCGCCCGCGTTTCGCTTGCGGTAGGCACGAAGCTGTTCCCGGATCAGCCGTGGTCAAGCCTCGGCGTGACTGAGGGGACGGCGGACACCGCCAAGTCGCCTGTGGAGAGCCTTGAGTTTGTGGAGCATCTTCTGCCGGCGCTCATCCAGGCGGTCCGGCAAATCGGGCAACTGCCGCTGACTTCTGCCGCCGCCGCAACCCGTCTGGTCCGGCCCGAACACGCCCGCCAGGTGACGGCGGCGGCCTGGATGTCTCACGCGCGTCAAAGCCGCAGCCGGCCGCCGCTTAGCGAAACCGTGACGCTTTACTCGCCGGACACGCCGGAAAATCGCGCCGTCAAATCGTTTGTGAATATTCTCACGCGCGACTGCCACGCGATTGCATTGATGGCGGAAGCCGAAGACGAGCCGTCAGTTTTGGACCGCGCTTTGTCCTACACAGGGCGGCTGAGCCGGATGGCCTGCGACAACGGGTGGGAAGAAGTGACGGCAGTGCGCGGCACCTGGACACACCCACCCACGCAGCGCGGCAGCATGAGAGCCGATTACGCCGCTGTGTTCCGCTTGGCAAGCCAGTACCGACGCGGCTTCTCTTTTGACTGGGACCACCCCCTGCTGACGCTGCCGCCGCGCGAGACCTGGCAGCTTTACGAAACTTGGTGCCTGCTGATGGTCTTGGGAGCTTTGGGCGACTTAGGCTGGAACTGCACTCCGGCGCAGGAAGTTTTCGCCGTGCGCGAGGGCCGCTTGACGCTGACGCTGGCGGTTGGGTGTCTGTCCCAGATTGCGCTGAGGTCTGTACAGGGACAAACACTCACGCTTACCTATAACCGGACATTTGCTGAGGGCCACGAGTCGCTCACCCATACGATGCGCCCTGACATCACGCTGTCGGACGGCGAGCGTGTCTGGATACTGGACGCGAAGTTCAAGCCCTATTCTGAGCCGGGCGAAGAGAGCGAGGACATCAATCAGATGCACGCGTATAAAGATGCAATCATCGGTAGCCGTGGCCGCAGCGTCGCCCGTGCCTGGTGCCTGTACGCGGGCTTGACCGGAGCGGCACCCTCACATATTACCTACGGGCGCGGTGCTGAGACGCCGATTGGGGCGCTCTGCCTGCGTCCCGGCAGCGCCGAGACAATGATTAACCTGCGCCGGCTTCTTCAGCAATGGCTGGCTCCAGCCCCAGAGTGACTAAAGCGGCGGCTGTTTGCAGAAACTTGATCTGCATGTCCGGTAGCACCGTCACGCCGTCCCAATGAACCGTCAAGACGCCGAGCCGGTGTGCAAACGGCAAAGCGAGCACCGAATGCTGCCCCACCCTGCCGGCAAATGCCCGCCACGGTCCAGTCTCGATATTTGGATTTTCCAGTCCCAGATGGGTTACTGCTTTTTGTGTCCGCCAAGCTTTCTGGGCCGCTTTGCCCAGCAGCACCGGATCATTCGACTTGCTGCGTTCGGGATGCAGCAGATCGTCTTGAAACGCTTTGCCGGCAGCACACAACCTGCCTTTCTCTTCTAGGCCCACGGTGCACAACGCGGCATTCGTGACACGCTTCACCTGTGCGCTGACGACATCCGCGACTTGGCTGGGAGACGCACCGCCTGCAATGGCCTGAGTGATCTCGCTCACTGCCTCAAGCTGCGCCGCCCAGCTTCCTGCGAGTTCCGCCGCTTGGGGAGCACTCAGGGCAAGCGCGGCGGCAGACGCGGCGATGCGAAGAGTCTGCACAAGGTCTGGATCGTCAAACGCATCAGCGGCGGATGAAGCAAGAGACAGATGGCCGACGGCAAAGCCGCCAGCCAGAAGCGGCAGGGCACACGCCGAGGCAGCCTCGGTTTCGCCCAGACTATCTAGGCAAGCGAAAGACGGCTGACGCGCCACATAAAGCTGCCAAAGCTCGGGCACACCGGCATCAAAGGGAAACTGCGGCGGCTGTGCGTCTGCCGCTGATTTTGGCCGCTTGGGTCGGTCTTCCGGCCCCGATGCCAGGCGGGTTAGGACTTGCGCTACCGGGTTGTACCCATAAAGCCTCACCTGCACGTCCGGCAAGTCTCCAAGAAGAGCGTGTGTTTCTTCGACAATCACGCGCCCGAATGCGTCAGCAGGCGCAGCGCTGAGCCGCCGTCCAAGCGTGTCCAGCGCCGTCTGCCGCGCCTGCGCCTGGTCAAGACGCGCTTGAGCCGTGTGCAATGCTGTCCCATCTTCGAACACAGCCGCAGTTCCGCCACTGGACAGAGCAGACACTGTGGCATGGAGAACGCGAGTTCTGCCGCCAAGTGCAGCCAGATGGTACTTTGCGCTAGTCACACTTGCTTCTGAGCGCAAGGCGCGAATGTGCGGAAGCTGACCGGGCGGGACACGCTGTCCACTTGAATAGCAAAGGGTAAAGAGGCCGGCGCAGTCCGGCCCGAAGAGCTGCCGCGCGGCGGCGTTCGAGTAAATAATCGTTCCGACAGCATCGCAGACAACGAAAGCGTCCGAAGTCAAATCAAGAAGCGTGGAATGGCTGGCTGCCGGAGGAACCCGGCGCAGGAATGCTCCAAGAGCGGCGAGGCTGCCGAGCAGCAGGCCGAGCCAGAACGGACGCTTGAACATGAGGAGAGTGTACCCGGCAAAAAGCCGCCCTGCACCTAAAGCGCAGGGCGGCTTGCACTAGAAAAGAATAAATTACTCCGTGCGGATGGTCGCTTCCAGGACGGTCTCCGCCATGTAAATTGGGGCACGGACACGGAGCGCCAGCGCAATGGCATCCGAAGGACGCGCATCGAGTTCCAGCGTTTCCCCAGAGACTTTCACAATGCCAATCTTCGCGTAAAACGTCTCGTTCCACAGGTCATCTATGATAATGCGCTCGACGGTTGCGTCCAAACGCTCCAGCATCAGCCGGATCAAGTCGTGGGTAAAAGGCCGGTCCGGCGAGTCTCCTTCCAGCGCCAAAGAAATCGCCCAGGCCTCAAACTGGCCCACGAAAATAGGAACACGCCGGCCGCGATTGTCGCGCAGCAGGACAAAATGGTGTGCCACCGTTCCCTGGTCCTGATGGGCATAAACGCCCATCACTTTGACTTCTTTCTCGTTAAGCGAGCGCGGCTTCGTGTTTTCCACTTCCGAGGTGAACTCGCCCGGCTCGCCTGCCTCCTCGCGGCTTGAGCCGCGCAGGGACGCAAGGCCATCGGGGTCAGAATCCTGGGGCCGCCAATCATCGTCGAACAATTTATCGAAATCGCCTGGCACCTTTTCCTCACTTCCTGTCTCAGCTTGCATCGGATGATCCTCTGGGATGTCCCGCTTGCTGCTTATCTCATGGATGTTGTTAGTCTTCGCGTCTTCCTGTTTTGCTGACGGTCTTCAGGAATTCCTTGTTGCTTTTGCTGTTGCTCAGCCGGTCCAGCAGCAGTTCGGTCGCTTCTACCGCGCCTAGCCCCGCCAGAACCCGGTGCAGTTGATACACGGATTTGAGTTCTTCTTCGCCGTACAGCAGTTCTTCTTTGCGTGTGCTGGACTCTTTGACATTGATCGCCGGGAAAATGCGGCGGTTCGCGATGTCGCGGTCCAGCTTCAGCTCGGAATTGCCGGTTCCCTTGAACTCTTCAAAGATGATGTCGTCCATGCGTGAGCCGGTCTCAACCAGCGCCGACGCGATGATGGTCAGGCTGCCACCAGCTTCTATGTTACGGGCCGCGCCAAAGAATCGTTTCGGGCGGTAGATCGCCGCCGGGTCCAGGCCTCCCTGCAATGTCCGACCTGACGGCGTGACAGTGAGGTTAGACGCCCGCGAAAGGCGCGTGAGGCTGTCCAGCAATACTACCACATCTCGGCCGGACTCGACAAGCCGCTTGGCCTTTTCCAGCACCATGTCGGCGACCCGCATGTGGTTCTCGGGCAGCTCGTCAAATGTGGACGAGACGACTTCGCCGTTGACCGAGCGCCGAATGTCGGTGACTTCTTCGGGCCGCTCGTCAATCAGCAGCACGACTAAGTGCACATCCGGGTGATTTGTCGTAATGGAGTTTGCAATGGACTTTAATATCGTTGTTTTACCCGCTTTTGGCGGCGCGACAACAATTGCCCGCTGGCCTTTGCCAATCGGTGCGATGAGATCAATGACACGCGCGGTTAAGTTCTTGGCGTCGGTTTCAAGCTGGAAGCGGTCTTCGGGGTAGATCGGCACCAAGTCGTCAAAGTTGACCCGGCTGCGGGCCTGATCGGGGGACGCGCCGTTGACCGACTCAACCCGCAGCAGGCCATAATACTTTTCGGTGTCTTTGGGGGGCCGGACCTGTCCGGTGACGGTGTCGCCGGTCTTTAAGTTGAACCGCTTGATCTGCGCCTGCGCGACATAGATGTCCTGGCTGCCGGGATCGAAGTTGTTCTGGCGCAGGAAGCCCCAGCCTTCCTGTAAAATCTCTAAAACGCCGGACTTTGTCAGCGCATTCGCGTCGGAGTCCGCCCCGCCCCGCCCCGGTGCCATGCCATCGCCGGTATCTCCTGACGGGTCGCCCGAGGCTTCGCTACGAATGTTATCGGTTCGGCCGTTATCGGTTCGGCCGTTATCAGTTCGGCCGTTATCAGTTCGGGTGCTGTCGGTTCGGGTGTTGTCACCGCGCGAAGCATCAGTGCGGGAGGAGTCGCCACGCGGTTCGCGGGGCTGGCGGGAAGACTCGCGCGGCTCTCGGGTGGATTCGCGCGGCTCGCGGGTGCTGCCGTCTTTGCCGTTTCGGGGAGCGCGTGGCGTCAGCGGAGGAATAGGATTTTCTACCTGCGGCGGGCGGGCGGGTGTGCTCTCAGAGTCGTCATTTGCCATGGGCTGTGTGGTTACCTTTGAAAATCGGGATGAATACTGCCCTAATGCGGGCGGGGTCAAAAAATCGGGCGAGAGAATAAACAAGAACAGAAATTGAGTGATCAGATGATAGTGGACAAAAATTGGAGGTGATGCCGGGCTGAGAAGCCCGCGACTGTAGGGACAGCAGAGCGCCCCGGTGAAACCTGGAGAGCAAGCCAGCTTCAGCCGTATTATACCATACCAAATGCAAATTGCAAACAAGTTTACGGGCAGAGAATGACGCATGCCCCGCTGAATTTAATCTGCCGTCTGAAGAATTAGCCGCCGCCGTAGATTTCCGGCTTGAGAACGCCGATGTAAGGCAGGTTGCGGTACATGCCCGCGTAATCCAGGCCATAGCCGATCACAAAATGGTCTTCCACCTGGAACCCGTAGTAGTCCACCGGCACATCCATGCGGCGGCGGACCGGCTTGTCCAGCAGGGTGCAGATTTTGACCGAGGCCGCCCGACGCGAGCGCAGGTTTTCCAGCAGGTACGACAGCCGCAGAGTCAGCCCCGTGTCCACAATATCCTCGACGACCAAGACATGCTTGCTTTCGACGCTCTCATCCAAGTCTTTCAAGATACGTACCACGCCGGACGATTTCGTGTCCGCGCCATAGGAAGACACCGCCACAAAGTCATACGATAGGGGAATCGTGATCTGCCGGACTAAATCCGCCAAAAATATGTTCGCGCCTTTGAGGATGCAGACCAGCATCAGGTCTTTACCGGCATAGTCCGCCGAAATCTGTGCGCCCAGCTCCGCAACCCGCGCTTTAATCTGCGCTTCAGTCAGCAGCACCTGCGCGATGTCGTCTTGCATTCCCAGTTCAGCCGTTGCCATGATTAACTCCCAGTATTCACATCTGCTAAGCGCAGACGCACTAAAAAATCGTTGATTTCTGCCCGATTCGGCACGCTTTCCGGCAGCGGCGACTGGTCCCGCGCCGTGTCTATCTGCTCGAACAGGCCAGCGATTGCCGCTGTGTAAGGACGGTCGTCGCCGGAGACTTCCGCCTGCTCGCGCGTCTTCATCGCCAGCAGCGGCTCCAAGTCGAGATTAAACCGTGCGTTCAGCGCCAATAGATTGGCTTCGATAACACCTTCCTGCAGTAGCACAATCCCGGTCATCAAAACCCGGTGCAGGTACAGCAGCCGTTTGACTGTCTTACCCACTCCCGGCTTCTGATAGTCCCGCCACTCGCCTTTCGCAAAACCTGCATAATGGTGGTACAGCCTTCGGCTCAGGCTGGCGCGTGCCAGCGCCTGAAGCTCTGCGTGCGCGGGCGATGTCAGCACAACCAGCGGCGACAAGATCTGTTCCAGCACATACCCATTCGGCTTGACCAGCAGCCGCAGGTACTTCGCGATCTCATGCCCCACAGCCTCGACTTCCACCCCGCCAACAAACCCCTTCGGCTCCAACGTCTCGCGCGGCGTGTCCAGCGACAGCACCTCAGCCAGCGGCGCAGCAAAACTCCCCCGCAGATCCACATCGCTTTCCGGCGACGGGAACCCGTACAGATGCGCCCCGCTGACGGTCACAAACAGCAGGCCGGGAATGTTTTCCACGGCATACTGCCGCAGGGCATCGTAATCAAGTTGACTCATGCGGTAAGCACCGATACTAGGGATTGAATTGCGAGTTGAAGTTTAGCGTCTGTAAGTCGCCCCAGTCGCCGTTTGATAAGGTTAGGACTTACGCAGTTGCTTCGAGCGTAATGGTTGGCTGCCTGAGATACAGGCGAATGGCCTCACGAATGAGGTTGGTTTTGGCGGCGTAGCCGCTGATGCCCGTCAGCAAACGATGTGCTTCCAG
>JAABUO010000193.1_pt1 | contig 159668 bp, 141 predicted proteins | sample 5559291 | NCBI WGS metagenome assembly JAABUO01 (sample SAMN10711878, study PRJNA513372) | rock metagenome | isolation source: Antarctica rocks | place: Antarctica: Victoria Land, Finger Mt sud
GGTGGGGGTGGAAGGGGCGTGGAGGGGGGGTGTGGAGGGGGATGGCAAGGGGGAGAAGTAAGAAAAGGGGGAGAAGTAGGCCGTAGGGCATCGAAGTGCGAGGATGTATATACATAGCCCTCTCGCACCCCCCTCAAGTCACTATCTCCCCCCTCCCTCCCCCCTAACAGCCTCCCCCAGCTCCCCCAGCGCCCGCTCATACCCCCTCCTCCTCTCCCCCTCCCTCCAAGCCCCCATATCCACCTTCCCCCTCACAACCCTCCTCCCCCCCCTCCGCAGCTCCCGCCCCCTCGCAATCTCATTCCAGAACCAGCGCGCCTGCTGCGGTTCGAGGAGTGTTATTGAAGTTCCTGCGGAACCGGCGCGGGCGGTGCGGCCGACGCGGTGGATGTAGAGGGGGAGGGAGGGGGGAATGTCGTAGTTTAGGACGAAGGCGAGGTGCGGGATGGAGAGGCCGCGGGAGGAGCGGTCGGTGGTGATGAGGAGGGGGAGGGGGGTGTTGAGGGAGGGGGAGTGTGGGTTGGGGTGTGGTAGGTTGAGGTCTGGGTTTTGCGGATTGGGGGAGGGGCCGGTGAAGGAGGAGAGGGCGCGGCGGCGGGATTTGGGGGTGGTGTGTTTAGTGAGGTTGTGGATTTGGGGGCGGAGGGAGGGGAGGAGGGTGTGTAGGAGGTGGGTGAGGCGGGTGGCGGTTGTGGTGGAATTGGTGAAGAGGAGGGTGCCGTGGGTGGGGACGGAGGGAGGGGATGGTGCGGTTGGATGGGGGGAGGTAGATGCAGGGGAAGGGGAGGTGGTAGAGGAAGAGGTAGAGTCGTCTGAGTCCGAAGAGGAGGCGGAGGAGGATGTGGGTTCTTCGTCGTTGGAGGAGCTGACTTCGTTGTTACTTTCCGTCTGGCGTTTCGATAGGCGGTTTGGTATGGCATCCTGGCTCTTGTTGGGAAAGATTTGGGGCAGCTGCACGCCTCGTTCAAGGATCTCAATGAGATATAGCGGCTTATCCCCTGCATCTTCCACCGGGACCGCTATCTCGGTCAGTGTGTCTGGTAGCGTAAAGGTGGTTTCGTCTGCTCCCGCCTCTTGCATTGACGAATGTACGTCGTCTTGCCCGCTAGATTCGAGCACAACCATTCTCGGATTCGACAGCTTCAGTGCCGCAAGCTTTCCAACATCCCTCGTCATTGTCGCGCTGAGTAAGATCTTCCGCATTTGTCTCTTTCTCAGTATGCGCAAGGTTTGGTTCAGCCAAATTTGCGTCTTATCTAGCGGTGGCAGGTGTTCGAGTTCGGGTATAACGGTATCGACCCACTGTTGAAAGCTCTTATCTAGCAGCCGGTCTGCCTCGTCGACTACACACCATTGCACATGCTGTAGTGTAAACCCTTTGCTGGAGCGGATATGCTCGACTAGGCGGCCCGGCGTACAAATCAGGATGTCGACCTGCGAGGTGTAGTCGGTGACATAACCCGGTAGCAAATTGACGTCGTCCTCTGGTTTCTCCAGAGGATCATAATCTAGTTTTAGAAGCTCGTCAATTTCTTCCTCACCTATCTTGGCCCATTGCTGAGATGCGTAGACGAATGGGTCATAGCGCTCGCCCTTCGCGACTAGGAGATTCTTCTCTTCCCTTTGAGATCTGCTGCCCACAGCAGTGCCGACCTTGAGTCCACTACCCTGACAGCAGAGCTCGAAGGTTTCCCGCGCTTGAGCGACGAGTTCCCTAGTCGGTACAACAACCAGTCCCCTCAGTAACCGTGTTGCTCTTCCTCGCAAGTTCTCAACCATTGGCAGCCCATAAGCAAGCGTTTTCCCCGATCCAGTGGCAGCTGAGATGCAGATATCGCCTTTGTATTGTTTTGGACTAGGAAGCAACATGGGCAGGAGAGCGGCTTGAATGGGAAGTGCATTCTCAAAGCTCTTCTTTCGCAGCGCTTCGAGGATAACAGTTGGAAGACCAAGTCTCGCAAATGAGGTTCCCGCGTCCGAAGAGACCTTTGTTGGGCTCCGCAGCCATTCTGGCAGCGCAGAGGAGAGGGCAGCCTTGGGACCTGGGGGCCGCTGAGCAGGTTGGGGTATTGGAATCAGACCATGAGTCTCTGGTGGGGAGGGCGCCAGGCCTTCACTGGCAGCACCATTAGGAAGCTCCGTAGATGTGTCTTCTTGCTGGTTTGATTGCTCGTCTGCGTTCCTTACGGCCTTTTTATACTTTGAACGTATCTTCTCATGCTTGGTGTCTTGGGCTCGGGAGGTTGAGCTGGGAGGAAAGGTGTTGCTCTTGTTTTTCTTTCGCTTCTTAGGTGGCTTCTCCCGCTCTAGATCATCATCGTCCTCCTCTTCCAACGCCTTCGCCGCTTGGCCGTCGTTCGCCTGTACGTGCCCGTGATATGGTTGTGGGGAGTTTGAATCTTGATTTGAGACTCTCTGCTTCTCGTTTTGTGCCTTTGTGGGCGGTCTTTGTGGAAGGCCGTTCGGTTCAGCCGTAGCCAGGGGAGCTGCTGGAGGTATATAGCGATTGTAGAACAAGCTCGCCATTCTTGACAAACCCTCGAATAGTCCGTCATCAAGCCGTTGGGGGCTCCAGCTCGAGAAAAACTTTGCCGAGGTTTTACCGAAGGAAGACGCGTTTGGCGCCCCGGAGCATCTAAGTCGGTGAACTTGTCAATACGTTTTTTTTGATGATAATGTAGTTCTTGACTCGCGGGGAGGCGGTTCTCGATTTGATGCACCACTTGCCGTGATGGATATCAAGGGGGTCCAACCTTTCGAGCATCAATCACCACCATGCCGTACAACATTGCCATGGTCAGCGACTTCTTTTTCCCTCAACCAGGAGGCGTCGAAAGCCATATTTACCAGCTATCCTCAAAGCTCATTGATCGAGGCCATAAAGTAGTCATCATAACGCATGCCTACAAAGGCCGTAGTGGCGTCCGATACCTCACGAATGGACTCAAGGTGTACCATGTCCCGTTCTTTGTCATCTATCGCGAGTCCACAATGCCTACCGTTTTCTCCTTCTTTCCAATATTCCGCAACATTGTGATCAGAGAGCAGATCGAAATTGTGCACGGTCACGCTAGCTTAAGTAGCCTATGTCACGAAGCTATTCTACACGCGAGGACGATGGGTCTGAGGACTGTTTTCACCGATCATTCGCTTTTTGGCTTCGCAGATGCAGGGAGCATTCTGACGAACAAGCTGTTGAAATTCACTTTAAGCGATGTCGATCATGTGGTTTGCGTTAGTCATACAAGGTTGGTTTGCGATCAATGGCATCCGCATTTGTTCTTACGCTGCATAGCAAGGAGAATACGGTGCTTCGTGCTTCGTTGGATCCTTTGATGGTTTCAGTCATTCCTAACGCCGTGGTTGCCGAGAGCTTCGAGCCTCTAGCTACGAATTCCAGCAACAAGCAGGTGTCATCAAACGGTCAAGATACTCGGGCTCCGGCTCTACCGCCAAGACACGTTGGACCTCATGATACGATCACAATCGTTGTGATTTCGAGACTTTTCTACAATAAAGGAACAGATCTGCTTATAGCGGCCATCCCGCGTATTTTAGCAAGCGACCCTAATGTTCGGTTCATCATTGCGGGCTCTGGACCGAAAGCTATCGACCTCGAGCAAATGCTAGAACGTCGAGTTTTGCAAGACAAGGTGGAGATGCTCGGGCCTGTCCGGCATGAAGAAGTTCGCGATGTCATGGTCCGTGGGCACATTTACCTCCACCCCAGTCTTACAGAAGCTTTCGGAACCGTCATTGTTGAAGCTGCTAGCTGTGGGCTTTATGTCGTTTGTACTAGGGTTGGGGGTATCCCGGAAGTTCTTCCTCCCCATATGACCACATTCGCCAAGCCAGAAGAGGACGATCTAGTCTTGGCCACGGGCAAAGCAATTGCGGCGCTCAGAGCGAACAAGATCCGGACTGAAAAGTTTCACGATCAGGTCAAGATGATGTACTCATGGACAAATGTAGCCGAGCGGACCGAAAGAGTTTATGATGGCATTACCGGTGCATTAAGTGAAGAAGAATTCTATGGAGACACATCTGGCGGGGGCTGGTCCGCCACTAGGGGAAGAGCGGGTGTGCAGAGCTTTGCGCTCATCGATCGGCTTAAGAGATATTACGGTTGTGGCATCTGGGCTGGGAAACTCTTTTGCCTATGCGCCGTCATCGACTACCTGATCTTCATGTTCTTGGAGGTGTGGGCCCCAAGTGGAAACATCGACATCGCAAAGGACTGGCCCAAGAAAACCAGTCCGCAGAGTCCGTTGCAGGAGGACATGGGAGAGTCAAGACCTCTTCGAAATAGTGCGAGAGAATCTAGTGATCGACGTTACAGAAGATATGGCTAAACCAAGGGGCAAGCAAACTACAGAAATTTCACACCATAGCCAGCCTCTAGTCATTCTTAAGCCACTTTCCATGGGGATTTACCTCTTCTAGATGTCCTAAGCTGGTTGGGTAGATTGAGGATTGTGGTACCATTCAGGATTGTCTTGTGGAGGCGCCGACCTTGAAGTCAACAGGTCCGTAACATTCTCTGCTGCATGACTCAAGTCTCGGTCTCCAATGGATACGCCAACAATTCCACTTCGAAAAAAATTCGATCGATGCCAGTGCATCAAATGGATATTCTCTGCTCGATATTTGCACAAGGATTCAATCCATGCCAGCAGTCTTCCAGCTGAAGATTGGTCAAGAGGAGGCGGTCAAAAAGTGTGTAAACAGCGTAGCTGTTATTCTTCTGATCTATGTCCCAAAGCAAGGCTTGAGACCTTTGATGCTTCACTGCCAACGGGACAAATATATGTATGTATGCTTGATGCGTATCCAGCTAGCTCTGTCAGCCTTCCTTCAAGATTAGCACAGGATGGACACTTGATAGGATTCTCGCACTGGACTTGTGCGGGTCTAGAAGGAGCCCGTAGACGACATAAGTAGGCGGCCTGTCTCCTATACAATACCGGCTATTCCGACTTACCCGATCGTTTCTCGATTCGCCTATATAAGCATGACACCACCATCTGTTCAGGTTGACCTTCGAAGTTATCCTTGATATTCGTTCTTTTCTTGCAGAGTATCTCGGTACCATCTACTTCCACTGCTGTTGCATTCATCTGAACAGACCACGAACAACTATTGACTGTTGAGGGCTTCATTGGCTGAACATGATAGGCTCCCTGCACGCAAAGTCGTTCTCCGTGAATGGATGTCCAACTATATGGAAGCTTTGTCTTTCCTGACTTTCTGCACGAGGTACAGTGCCATTACTCCAGCCTTTGGTATATTCGCTGTCACAGTCTACAAGCCACTCTAGACGTGCTGTGCATCAATTACCGGGCAAAATTACTGAGCGAACTTCCGGTGCTTTGTAGATCTTGTGCACCAACGACAATTGGTAAGCATGAACTTCTTTTCTCCGGATACCTTGCGTTATTGAGGTTAGTTCCTTGCTGATTCCGGAAAAGCACATTCAGCATGGCCACCAAGTTGCCTTTGGAAGTACTCGACAAGGTGTTCAGCTATCTGACGGGTCCAAAGGATGTTGTACATGCACGACTGGCTCATAGAGCCTTTGCAAGGGCCGGCTTGCGATATCTCACAACCACAATTTAGCTTTCGAAATTCAACTATGATCTGAACAGACTCATGGAAAAATCTCAGCATCCCCAGGTTGCCCCCACGATAGAGAAGTTGGTCTGCGACCATTGGAGCTTCATAAGCGTTATTCAACCAATAGCTGGGGTGGAGAGCGTTCCGCGCATTGACGGGGGGCCTCCAGCTAGAGATGAATACAAGAAGCGCGATCCTGTCAAGCTTGAGTGGTATCTCAAAATGTGCCGCCAAGAGAGGCGCATCAGAGCAAATGGTGTACAGATGGCGGCACTCATGGCAGCGCTGCCGAATTTGCGGAATTTGGAAGAATTCACCATCACCGACTGCTGTGGCAGACTCACAAACCCTGGTCACCCGGGACTCGCAGGTGGTAGGATCTACCAGACTCTCTATCACAGGAAGGATCAGTGGACTGCCGACACCCCTACTCCCCAGTTGTGGGGACTACTCATTGGCAACGTCCATCAGATCCGTGGGACGCACAGTCCACACCATTCCATGGACTCATCAACCTCATAAGAAGCCTTTCAATCATCAATCGTGCGATTCATACGCTAAGCATCCAGGGGAGAGTCATTGGAGTTTCACCCAGCATTTTCGGAATGGCAGCCGAGGACTTTCGCCACACAAGTAATGTCTTCGCAAACTTGCGGACTCTCAAGCTGACGATCGATGATGAGCTGGTCCAGTCCTGGCAAGAAGATAACCTGGTAAACGGACGTATGGCTCGCGTTCTTCGTACAGCCCCGCTACTGGAATGCCTTGAAATGAGTTTCATCGGCATCGACGACGACGAGGAGCCACTCGAGAACTGGAGTTCAGGGCGTGAGTTTGACGTCGCCCGCGATTTCGGCACTTTCACTTGGCCGCATTTTCGTCATTTCGCGCTTGTCGATTGCAAACTCCAAGACCATCATGGGCTGGCGGGGTTCTTGGGACGTCATAGCGCCTCCATCAGAAGTCTGAGGCTCGAGATTCTGTGTTTCCAACATACCCGTCTGGGAGACTTCTATATCGAGCTTCGCGAAAGAGGCGTTCGGCTCGACAACGATGGCTTTCGCGGACAAAGCCTCCTGGACGTGCGGTGGGTCGAAGTTGATGTTGGGGACCTTGTAGCGTTTCTCCGTGGCAATGAACCAAACCCTGGTCTTTGATCACCAGGAACACTCGAGGGCCTTCGTGACACCCAAAGGCAATGGAGAGCAAGAATTAAGATGGAAGCGAGTGAGCTACAGGCGCATTGGTGCTGATTCCATGCAACTTCTCATTGCAGGAATACTAGATCAACGAACATGGCGAAGAGAAGCTAAATACCGAGTCATTGGGCATCACCATTCGATCGCCAATAAATCCTCGATCATAGGTCGATATCTTGCAGAAGCGTTGGGCTTTAACATCAGAAAGGGGAGCGCTTTGTATGTTGAGACGATTGCGCTCTGATTCGATCCATCACTCGATGCTCTACAGCACGTTTTCTACCTGATATTATTCTTGACATAGTGGCCCCCTTAAACCCCCCACATAGACAATCATAGAAACAATTTCAAGCCAAAACAATCAGAGAGGGCGGCTAGGTAAACACTCCTGTGCGCTAGAGGCGAGCTGCGATCATGGCCGTCCCTGCGGTCGCTGGTGTCTTTGATGGAGCTCGACACTTGTCGCAAGTGTGGCGAAACCGTCGGTCCCGCACCAGACATCAGCAAGCGCTCTCTAGGAAACAACATGCTCAGAGGTGGTATATGAGCTGTAGTGGTATTTGAGGTGAGGTCCACTAGATTAGGTAGCGCCTGCCGATCCTAGCTTTCTCTCTATGCCACTTCCAGCCTACTTTAGACTCCCGGCAAGGCCCCCCAGCTTTTCTCGAGATCTCTTCGATTGACTTTCGCATTTTGCCATTTGTCCGTAGCGACTAGGTAAATGATGTGTCCGACTGCTCACTGCTGGCAAAAGGATCCCGCCGGATGCTCTGCCAAGCAGCTGTTCCATGCACGACAAGAGTGGCTTGTCCAGATCGAGGAATTTCTGCGGGTATTCCGCGAAAAGCGATCGAAATAGCAATCTACCCCAGTCCCCAGGCCGGAGCGTTAGCGATCACGACGGTTTAATCAGAACCATGGCAATCCGAAACGGGCTGCAGGCTTATTAGCGGGCCTGGTTTTCTGAATCCGGGCTTCCCCTGGCTATTAAACACTAGCAGAATGCAGTGCCGCGACAACAGCCTTCACAGGGCTTACGTGTGACGTATCCTTACCCCTGGACCACATTTCTGACAAGAACCTCAATTCAACTAGGAGCCCCATCGTGATTCGGAACAATTCGTGCATTAGGCGAGGATGAAGATGGCGGCTGAAATTACTGCTTGGGCAACTTTGGGCGTTGTACGCAGCACATGCCTAGACCCGGCAACACCAAGTGCTTCCACAAAGCAGGAAAGCCGATTCGAATCTACTAGTCCGCTCATGTCGACTCGAGGGCTTGGGAGCCAAAGGGTGAATGGCCTCTACAAACATGCAGACGATGTGGAGAGCTGTCAGCCTGCCTCGATGCCCCCGCCGCTGATCAAACGAACGCACCCGAAAGCTGCCCCTGTTGAGCTGGTTATACGGATGCTTGAACTCTATCCATCAGGCGCCAAGAACAATCCGCACATCAAGAAATGATGAACCATAACGCCTCGTTCTATTTCTTTGTGCACCTAGGACCTTGCGCACAGCTCAGCGTAAGGGAATGTGTGCTGCTCCAGCCGAAGCCGCTCACCCTTCTCGGGCGTGGAACGGGACTCCAGCGAATGGTCATGGCATTCCCATCTCGTTCTTCATCCTTATGCTATGAGGAGAGCCTGGTGCTTCCTTGGCGGAGCGTTCCCCGCGGGGAAACGTATTCGATGAGAGAGGCCTCATACAGTCCTTCGATTCCCACATGCCGAAATACCCTCCTTCGATTCGTCCCGGATGATGACCAGCGCTTCGTAGCATCGACGATGGAACTTTCTGAACCTCAACGCCGACCATCTCCAGCTTACCGGAGCTGTTCGAACCAACCCGTTCCCGCACGGTGAAAACTAGCCCAAGGCTATCTTGGTCAAAGTAAGTCTAGCCGTGAACTCTTTATGTCAATGGCTTGAGAACGACAAACTCTTGTGGAAACTGGTACTGCGTGCCTCAGCCTCGTGGGCTACCATCAGATCTACATCGGTCAGTCAATCCTACCACGGAAATGATATGCTTGACTAAGCTGGAGGGAGCCTCTACCCTCTATCTCTATGTGCGAGAACTTCTACAGAGTCTGGTCAGGTTTTGGCTGATGAATCGACTGCGTCTCTGCCTTCGAACCTGCTTACAGTAAGGATGCATCGAGGGGCCTAGTCATTGGCTGTTCAAGCCCCCTCTCTTACGATCCGATGGAGCTAGAGTTCCCGGTGAATGGTTACGTCTGATGCATCAGCTAGTTGCTGCATGAGATTCAATAAATCCTTCCGGTAGTGCCTCCCAGTTGCATATTCCTCGGACTGCCTTTCCCATCATGTTCCAATCGACTCCGGAAGGAGGCTGCAAGATGGAGAAACCGCAAACTGCTTGCCATGCTTTGTCTATAAAGAGGGCCTGATTTCATACTTGGAAATTGTTTCCCATCACCATCTATCAAATAGCTCGACCAAGTAACACCATCAGTAACCACTTTTCTACCTTCAATTACCAATTCACCCACACCATGAAGTTCTCCCTCTTCAGCACCGCCCTCCTCATGGCGGTCGGCCTCTCCGCCGCCGCCCCATCCGCCGAGCCCAACAAAGACAAGAAATCCCCCCCCGGCCCCCCTAACGCCTCGTACGGCTCCGTCTCGCAGAGCTGCTCCGCCAGCCAGAGCTCCATCCACTGCTGCCAGGCCAACGGCGGGCAGGGCAAGAACCACCAGGTCAAGTACCAAGACCAACAGTACAACCTGGTCTGCAGCCAGATCACCGGTGAGTAGCCAATACCTTTGTTCTCGTGGAATATCTGACAGTCTTCGTGCAGGCGAGAAGAGCCAGAACGTTCAGAGCATCTGCTCTACCACCGTTGCTTGCTGCATCGGTGAGTACTGCACTGCCATCGCCTACTAGGGCGAGCTCAGCGCAAATCCGAAACTACTGTGATGGAGGTGTGGAGGTTGGGGGGATTTTTGACTTGCCAGGAGCCTCTGATCCTAGGGCGATCAAGACAATGTGCTCTTGGTACGCGAGGGCGGTAGTGGCAGCGGGGAAGGGCAAACGGAGAGAACTTTGTTGTCACTCATTTTCTAGGGGCGATGTAGGTTAGCTTGCAGAAATACACTCCTTTAGCGCAAGATCTGCCTTTCCCACACACTTCATTGTGAACGGAGCTTCCTACTCTGCAGGGCCGGTGCAGGTGATGCCATGACCTCTTCCAGTCGAGGCGTCTACACCATAGCATTGAAGAAGCCTACGCTTTACCAACTGTGACTGAGTGTAGGCTTTGTCTCTGATCAAGTGTAGACCAATGCACTAATAGCCCGTAGTAGCCTACTAGGTTGGGATAGCCAAGTGGCCAAAGGTATTGCCCGAAGTACCTGGCCGGTTGGGGTAGCCAACATCCCAACGCTCAATCCCTTCTCCTACCTCACCACCATCGCCCAACCCCATGCACCCACCCCTCTACGCCCCTTCCTCACAGCCCATCGCTATACCCTTCCCTTTATCTTCCAATCCCTCTGACATTCTCTTCCCACTCTTCTCGCTCCTCTTTTCTCCTCTCCCTTCTCAACATCTTCTATTCCACTTTCTCCTCCTCTCCTCGCTCACGCCTCTTTCCATAAATCCCTCGAGACCAGAACAGTAGCACTTCAGGATCTTGAGTTGAGCAGGAAGTAGGATAATAACTGAGTATGATGATTGAGTGGGAGAGTGGGAGAAGAGTTGGGGGAGATGGGTATGGAGATTGTAAGCTTGGTTGGGGAGAGAGGGAGGGGAGAAGAGAGAGAGGATTGGACGAGGATCTGGAGTAGGAAGACAATGGATGATGTTGAGGTGTTTGAGAGAAGAGAAGGAATTGAGAGAGGGGAGACGAAGGATGGGAATTCGAGATTGGGGATTGAGGGGATGGATTGGGGATTGAGGATTTAGAAGCGCGATTGAGGATTGAGGATCGGGGATTGAGATGGGGGGAGATTGAGGAGGGGGGTATTGAAGAGGGGGATTGAGGGAGTGGAAAGATGGAGTGGGGATGGGGATGGCGGTTCGGGGTGGAGTGGTATGTGCTATGCGCCGGCACGGGATGGTGCCTTGGCATTTATAAGAAGACGGATGTTGAGGGAGTGAAGACCTGTAGGTGAAGAGGTGAATCGTTGGAGCACTCCTTTCACTTGATCAAGGTAGCTAAGAGAAGAAGGTTTTGGATTTGTATGTGAGACAAAGAATATTGAAAAAGTGCACCGTGGGAAGAGGGGGTGTTGAAGGGGTTTGGCGCTGTGGATGGGTTGAAGTAATGGTGGAGTTGGGGGGAGGGTGATGGGGTTGGGGGCAGGCGAGGGGGCTGTTGCTGTTTGGGAGGGTGTGAGGGGGTGGCTAGGGTGGTCTGATAATGGTGCTACTGCGGTAAAGATCGTGGTAGCTCCGCTGCCTATGCCGGCGTTGTCGTTACATGCTGTTGGTTGGTTGCGATGGGTGACTTGGTCTACGTAAGAGTTGAAGGTGGCTACGCCACTGAATGGGCCACCGGCGGCGCGTGTGTCGAGGACGGGGCTGGGGACAGCGGATGCTGAGGCACTAATTATAGCTAAGATAGTGGCGATGGTTGCGTATTGCATGACTGGTTCATGAGATTGGTTCCGCCTTGGTTTGATCGAAGTCGTCAGGTTGAAAGTAGTCCTTGCGCAATTTGGCGGGCGTGGTGGAGTGGGTATCTGCTGAACGAACAGGAAGTCGGGCTGTCCTTATATCCATCTGGACGTGGCGAATGAGAAGACCAACGCCATTTCTTTGGACGGCACAGAGCCTCACACAGTGCCGACCTGCAAGTGCTCGTGATACTCGCGAGAGGTATCAGCTTGAATTCACCATAGCTTTGTCAGTGCCCGCGGGGGCTGGGGTCGTCAAGCACGTGGGCTGCGAGCTGCTTAGAGTAAGGATGATGAATCGATAACGATGCGCACCATGTTCTAGCCTGACAAAGAGGCTGAGTGGCCAGAGCGTATCCCGTTTCTGAGAATCTCAAAGACGGGACGGCGCGAAAACTGTGGCTCATGAAACAAGAAGGATGACACTCTGGCCGGTTTATCTGGAAAATACGAACAAGCGAGTTCAGACCACAGTGTCCAATGCTTCATGAAGGCTAAAGACCGGAATGCCTATTTGACTAAAGCCCTATGTTGGTCACGGCGCCCGATGCAAAGTCGTGTAAATGTTGAACAATTCATGATCTCATGATTGTGGATTTTGAGAAACCAGGCCTGAGTAGAAAAGAGAAAGGCGATACAATAAAACTACCCAGATAAGAAAAATTTGAGATGTTTATGATAAACAGAAACGGTAAATAGTGGAAGACATTCTTGCCCCTGACATAGATTGCGTAGCCTGCTAAACGGCAAGTCGGCATAGAACCACGCTCTCGATAAGGCTAATCTGCTACAACGATGAGATAAGCTAATAGAATTTTATTCATGCTCCGAACTTTTCGAGAGGAATGGAAAGGCAGGCAAAAGATTGGCAAGGGGCGATGAGGTATTGCCGGAAACAGGAACGGTGCGCGAAAGACTTTGACATGAGCGAGTGATAAGAGGGTATAAGGAAGACATAGCTGTGAAGCACCTGTTGGTTGTAGAAGACAGCATCCTACATACCTTTTAGCTACATGAAGCAAAAAGAATCATTCGGGGTCTTCCGTGTCTCCCTCACGATCCATGCTATTGATGCCAAAGACTGTGCTGCAGTGGCAATGCCCTTCCACTATGCTTTCCCCACGAAGTGCCCCCAATGAAGCCGTCTTTTGGCCTTTAATCATGCTTTTGGTCCTGCCCTGACTCAAAGAGCAAGAGCATCGCAAGTAGCCAGGTTACCGCTTCAAGCCCATCTCCTCTGTTCCGCCCTGTTCCCAACCGCCATCCCCACACCCATTCAATCATTTCCCTTCCCTTCCCCTGCTCTTGCACCTCCCGGCCCCTCCGGCTCGATTCCCGTTGAGCTGGTAGGTGTTTCCTGCGGATTTTGCTGCTTCTGGGGATGCGATTCGTTCTCATCCATAGGTTGAGGCTTTGAAGACTTGTCCTCCTCGCCTTTGGGTGAATTGTCGGTCTTTGTCTGGTCGAATATGACTTGCTTGGGGACTTCGTAGGCGCGGGTTTGGTGGATTAGGTTGGACAGCGGCAGGCGGAGGGTAGGGGAGCGGAGAGCCGAGGGCGGTAATAGGGCGCGGAAAGAAGGCATTTTTGTGGTGATCGTGTGATGAAGGTGGGTCTTAGAGAAGTGCTGCTAAGTATGGAGCATAGGATCCATTAGAATTGGGGTAATGGGCCCAAGACATCGGGCAAGGTGACGTCGTGAATGAGCACGGGAAAACCTCGGAAGTATTGCCCCAGATGACTTCCCGAGGCCCCTGTTTGGCCTCAGAAATATGCCCGAGTATTCGTTCCGAGTATTTTGACTTTTCGTACGGTTCGCGTAGCACTTCAAGAGGATCTTCAGAGTTCAGACTGGCATCATCCAGGTAATACTACTGGAAGCCCTGCAGGTGCTTCGGTCAAACTCCGGCAGCCTTTTTGCGCTAACGGTGCGTTGCTGGGACGACGATCAAAAATCAAAAATAGAACCTCGAGTCTTCGGAACACTCCTCGACCCCATACCAAAGGCTCCATTGAGCGTGTCTTTGCTCTTCCTAGACCCATATATCTTTAACAGAAATACGTCAGGGCCTCTGCATGAACAATTTACCCTGGAAGCCGTTCCACGAAGCACCCAGCACTAGTCACGCGAAGCCCCTCACTAGAAGCAGGCCAATCACCACGGGCAGGCATCATGAGCGAGTCCTCTGAACACTCCAGGCAACACCAAGCCGACCCTTTCACGCCAACATCGAGTATTTCAACCCTTTACTCCGCGGGAGAGAACATCCACGCGCTGCCACAGCTCTTAACAAAGGCTGCATTACTCGAACACTCGTTAAGGCAGCAACTTGCCTTTATCGACCAGCATAACTCCCTCCACTTACAGCCATCATATTCTGCGGCAAAAGAGTCCCGATTTGCGCCCCGTTACAAGCACACTACGAGATCTAGGGCTCGTTCCTTTGACCATCCTTCTACCATTCGAAGAAAGAGAAGCCTTCTTCGCACATGCAGTCTCGACCGTAGTGAATACATTCAGGACGAATGGCCTGTGACGGGCATAAACCGCAATACCCTGCCACTGTACCCTCTTGAGCCCAAGGACGACCCTTCTCTTCTGGACAGAGACCCACAAGATACTACGTTACTGTGGGAAGACGTTAGAGCCATGACTGGACGTGTAAGCTCGTTGCCCGTGTGGACTAGGACGGAGTCTAGCTCCAAAAAGAGTGGGGAGACAACCGACAAAAAGACCAAAGCTCCTTCACCGTATGACAAAGATTTTGTTCAGCGTGTCCTCAACCCACGGTCCATCCATATTAGTCGGCCAACTTCAGGACATGCCCCCCAGCATTTCCAGGTCGATATGCCTAGCGGTGATCGTGCTCAGTATTATGCTGAGAAGAGAGGAGCTCCTCCATCCTCTGTGTGGTTAGAGAGTGGGGATGATTTCATTGGGGAAATTCTACGAGAGTACGATTGCATGACTGAACGCGGGCTGTGCGAAGCTGAATTCGCGTCATATGCAAGGGAGACGCTATTGAAGCGAGAACGCCGCGTTCGGGTCAGGGAACAGGATGATCACGGACGAGGCTGTAGGGCCGAGAGAATGATCGAGCTCGTCGCTAAGCCGGATACAGATGGTCCATGGATGATCCCTCCTTTAGTCGAGAATCAATTTATCACCTTGGGTGATACGCCGTATACAGACTATGGGTTCGATCTTCGCCCAGATTGCGCCTACTGGCTTTCTCTACAAGCCTTTTCACCAGACTACAAGTCCTACATTGGGGAGCACACGCTTGTGCTAGATGACACGATCACGTGCCCCTACCTGACCATTGAATTTAAGAGAGACAACTCTGGACAGCAAGCAGCGCTGAATCAAGTTGCAGCCGCTTCCGCACTAGCTCTATACAACCGCTTCCTACTCAGAAAGGCCAGTCTTGAACTCCGGAAGCAGAAATGGGACCAGCAACACTTGAAACCGTTGAAGCATTATGGTATTACCTTCACCGGATCCCAATACAGCGTATGGTGCATCCGAGTCCAGGTCACAAAGAAGTATCAATGGAGCGGTTGCGCCATGGAGCGAGTATGTCAGGGAACCTGCCGGGTTCCTCACGGTGTGCGGGATCTGATCGATTGGATAAATGAAATCCACTGCTGGGGTTTAACTATCAATGGACCTGAGTGCCAAAACGATGTGAAATCGTCAATCAGGGCTAAGGAGAGCTCATCGGGCATCAGGGTGTCAGAATTTGGGTCTTCTGTGGCTATAAGTGAAACCTAGGATAGAATGGTGTCCTGTTTTGGGCGCGATGTCCTGAATTTCAATAATACTCTTCAACGGTTTCCCGTATCAGCTATGAGCCTGCACTGGTCGATATTCCCATCGGCATTTCGTTGAAACATCTTTGAATGTGTCTTTGTGCTGGGAAGAATGGGTGCACTCTGTCTTCGCCGAAACGATACACTGTGCTGTTACTTCGTATGGGGTCCAACAACAGGGCCTATGGCCACGTCTTCAACGAGCTTTGACTGTTCACCGCCTTAGACTTGGGTTACCACTGGTCGCCAAGTCCAACGTTATCCCGTCAACACGTTTTCGGGGACCGTCGGGCAACAATCTCGTTGCTGGAAAGTGAACGCTGCCGGCGCTTGGGATAGCTGCTTGACTGCTTGACGGACCCCTGGGCCGGGCACCCGACATGCGTATGTGTTGATTCCCAGGATCCGGGATGCCCGAAACACACCAGGCACCAAGCAGCTAGCTGATGGGAACGGCTGACAGCTCCCCTGAGCGTGCAATAGTGGCTATAAAGGTAAAGGACTAATGCACTCGGGCCCTGAAGTTGGTGGTGATGAGTACTCCTACAGAGTGAGGAGAGGAGACGCATGAGAAAAGGTATAATCTTGATGAGCTGACTAAATAGAATGGCTGGCCCCCTCCCTTTGCGGGAACAAGAAATATGGCCAACACGCGCATCGACCCAATGCGAACCTGTTGGTTCGAGTCCCTGGGTAGACGAATAAGTTCACCTACTTCTAAAGTGACACAGACTATCACGTCTGCTCAACGATCGTAAACACATCGTGTCGGTAAGCATCCCTAACCTGGCGATTTGGATCTGTATATCTACCCTAAGAACCTTGCTAAATTCAGAGACTACTGTTACTCATTTCTTTGGTCCCTTCCTCTTACCAGCTTCGTCCTCTCCATCTTCTTTCTTCCCTCTTTTCGTCCCTCCCTTCTTTCCGCCCTTTTTCCCCTTAACTTTCCTGGCCGTAATACCCGTCAAGGCTACAATCTCCGGTATTCTCGGCCGCGCGCTCCTTAGTGCGCTTTCCGTCCTCATCGGCCTTCGGAAAATCTCCCCTGGTAGTAAACGATTCTCGAAGTTGTTGTTAAACTCACGGGTCACTTCGGCCCAGTCCATCAAGCTATAATCCACTTGGTGTTGTGGACCGTGCTGAGCTTGCTGGCCCAGCATGAAACGCCTATGCACGTCGATCAAGAACCGCTTTTCAAGAGGTAGCAGCGGTATTCGATGTGGGCGCGCAGGGCCGAGATTGCGACTACTTATCATGTCAGCTTGGCCCGGAAAAAGGCATAGAAAAAAGACATCACCGAAAATATTGACTCCTCCAACGATTTAGAGTGTGGATTGAGTTCGGGTCGTTCCAATTGACGTTTCCCTGGAACTGCGCCTCTCTTGTTCGCCCATCGACAGTCCGCAGAGTAATTATTCGCTTTTCATCGTCGCGCTGACCTTTGAGCGCTTGAGAACGGTCGACGTCGACATTCAGTCGTGCCATCCGGGTCCTTGGACTGAGATTACCCTCGTCGTCCTAGACCATCGTCAGTAATGATCTTTTCGCCACTCAATCGATCACTCACCTCAGACTCTTCCTCCCCCTCTTCGCTCTCTTCTACATCAGTCTCGTCAGATAGCCCAGGACTAGCCGCGACATTAGGAGTCAGATCACTCGGCGCCTCGCTCAGGCCCGTGCTTTCCTCCTCCAGATCTCTCTCCTGCAGATACCCCGCCATCGCGAGGTCCAGATCCCAATGTGCGTTTGCCAGCCACAGCGTTGCATCTCGTAGCTCAAGTCGCAGCTCGGAATTTCTCACCAGATCTACGATCCGCGTAATAACCTCGTTCTCAGTGGGTCGCTCTGCGCGCGGCAGGTCAAAGAAATGCTCCTGAAGTGCATCTCGTAGCGTACCCTCCGCATTAACGACAGTCTCACGGGCTTCACGGCGAAGACGGTCGCCGAGGGCTTCATCAGCGAGCAAGGCGGCTAGTTGTGACGGCGTGCGCGTGGTCAGGCTAGGTCGAGGGCCACGTGATGATGTTGAGGAAGAAGGTCCCATTTGGGCTTGTTGGGTACCAGTTCCGGGTCCGGTCGCTCTGATGAATGTCAGCCGGCGACTCAATTGAGAAAGCTATGGACGAGGCACTCACCCAGTCCTTGAGGGTCTCGAGCTTGCCGCGGTTGGAGTGACCGGTGGACGCCCTCTAGGACCTAATCGCCAATGGTCAGAACTTGCAAAGTCAACATAGCTGGAATGAATAGCCTACCACCACGCCCTCGACCCTGTCCCTGAGCGGGCGAATTTTCTCCACTTGAATCTGCGTATAATTGTCAGCTATAAGCTCAGACTCGTGCTTCTTGCATGGCAAGATCGCCTGATCTACCATGTGCGACACATACCAGATGTACCTCTACTGCGGCCACCTGGTCCTCCTGTGCCACCTCTACCGCCGCGGCCTCTGTCTCCTTGACTGCTTTGTCCACCTCGCCCACCTTGAGGGCCGAAACCGCGGAAAGACATCTTTGCCTCTAGCAGGTTAATCGAAAGGAAAAGAAGAGTGTGACGGGGTAAGGGAGAGAGAAAGACAGCACAAGTGTTCACGCTCAGAGGAAAGGGGGCGGGCCCACGAAAAAGTGACAGATGCAAGCTTTGCTTTAAAGGAGATAAGTTGACTAAACTTGTCTAGAACAGTCGTGACACGTGAAATCTGTGTTTGGTAGGTTAACCCTATAAGTGTAGTTGAAAGACTAAAGCAAGTAGGACAGTGCACGAATTGTGACAAATAGGAGCTTTGCTATAGAATCGGTAAGTCTCCTGAGATTTTTCAGTGCTATCACGAGCCGTAAACACTGTGCTTGTCAGGTAAAACACTTGTGTCTGTGTGAAAACCTAGCACACAGAAGAGTGCAATCCTTTTTCGAGAGTAGTCTGCAGAAGCACGAAAGTGGAGCTAAAGAATGTAAGAATCCCTTGTCGTTCAGAGAAGATACAGTATTTGCAAGATAGAAAACACCGACCAATTATGCCAACCAAAAGCCCTTGTCACTATATCAAGAAAATATATAAAAGAAACCAAAACCCCCAGGTGTAGAGAGGTCTATATATACGTATACCCGATATTCAAAAACTTCACACGCCCGCCTTCCCAAAAACTTCCCTGCGCCGATGAAGTTTTTTTCACCGGGTGAATCGGTTATGGGGAATGAGGGGCAGTGAAGGCTGGTCAACACACAAATCAATTCTAAGATATGATATATTCATTCATTTTTAGGAACTTCATCGTATAACGAAGTCCGGTATCAGTGCACAACATGCGTGTTCCAGAGCGAATGATAAGCAGCATCACTGAGGTTATATTTATAGGGGAAAGGAGCTAAGATTATATATATAAGGGACAGAAGCTCAGGTGCTCAGATGATGGAGACTGTGATCATGGTCATGTGGGATTCAAGAGAGCGGTCTGGTGAGTTCTGGCATGTGGCTAGGGTAGATCTTGTGGACGACTGGGTGACCAGCAGGCTGACAGGATCCAGATTTCATTCAATTTCCGTCTCTTCCAGCATCATTTTCGTTTTTGAGGCCTTTTAGAGTCACAGCACTGTGTGCAAAGGCGCTATCTCAGTCTCCCTCTCCAGATCTGTACATTTCCTTAGAGGAAAAATTACGAGCCCCTTAGCATGCCAGAAGGCAAGGGAGTGTGGGTGTATGCCATCTTGTTTTTGCCCTCCTAGATAGTGCTTGGAGCTGCGGTTCTCTGCTGTGAGGTGATTTGATTCGCATTTCCTAGATTTTACCTTGCAAGGAAATCAATTGATAAAGAACCACTTGTGAATGGGCCTATCGAAAAATCTAGGAATTCAGGTCTCAACAGCTTCCTGATAGACACGAGACAACGGATGATAACTTTCCTCTGATAACCAGCTCATCCATCCTCTACTCTTTCTCTTCGAATCCCTCCCATTGCAATTCCCAACAGATAAACCTATCATCATCTAACAGCTCACCTCACCAGCCATAAACCTTTCCCTGTCATGGGTCAATTGACACTTCATAGTCCAGTGACACATCATCAAAAGAATATCAACGAGGTGCAAACCCCCGGGATGAGCACTCCGCCAGTATCGCAATGCACAGAAACCAACCTCTGGGTTCCACAGTGTGATTACATTTAAAAAAAAAGCCAAGTAAAGCTCAATCTAAGCTGTTGTCCTGATTGCAGAGATATAGACAAATAACTGCAAAAATCGAAGCAGCATCATCCCCTCCCCTTCCATCCTTACTGTATCCAAACCACAAAACTACAACGCTCTCTCCGCCACTTTTCTCCTCTGATGAAGATCGAGCTCCAGCTAATCCGCAACACAGGACTATCGAATCTCCCCGCTGGTATCGTCACAGCTTAACCAGCAATCTCCAACCTCATACACACCACCACCTCAGCGAGCTGCGCCTCCCCCACGGTTACCACATCCCTGAAGCATGCCAGCCATAATCCCATTCCCCAAAACCTCACCATTCCCCTCTCGTCCCTGAGAATACAGAAATGTAAACTCTACCAAGCCCCAAGCAGCATTTGCGGTTTCGTGGTTTTGGAAGGAGTATGGTAGGCTTGGGCGGAGTTGTGAACTATGAATATGGGGCCGTCTATGAGAGGGTCGAAGATAGATGACTGGATAGGAGGGTTTGGCTTGAGTGGGGGAGTTCTCTATGACCAACTTGTTATGTGAGGACATATGTCTCTGGCAGCGATTTCAGGGGTTTTGAGAGTGGAGATCTGGTTCGATTTTGGGGGCTCTGAGGCAGGAGGTGCTTGGTCAAATTCCCTTCTCCAATCAATAACGAGTGGTTGTTGGTCATACAGCTCGATGTGATCCCATGAAGGTGCTCTCGCTATGGCTGCGAAGGGATGAGAGCGCCACTTCTTGCAGTCACATGGGATGGTCGGTGAGTCTCGGTGTCAGGGCACACAGATTGCCCAGGGATCTTGAGATTGCGGAAGGGAGAGATACCAACAGCGGGTACGTACACGGTTTTTGGCACCTCGCGCAAGCCCATGAGCTTTGTGCCGTAGGCGAGCTGGCTTGCAAGGATTATGGGTGATAGGAGAACACCACGCATACGCCTTACTGCTGCTCAGAGTGGCCAGATCACCACCCTACGCTATATGTCGACCCGACGTCAGAATATCCATAGACTCGATTTCGATCCTTGAAGCAACACGTCGAGCACGGGTATCATGACTTCTGTTCCTCGTTGATCTGCACCTCCTCAACACCTCCAGTCACCTTCTTTCCAACCTCACCGAGTCCGTACCTGATGACGCCACATTAGCTGTCGATCTTCACAACGATAGCATAGAGCACTTACCACGAAATGACCGCCATACCCAAGATCGCCGCCAAACAACTAAACACCAACGCCACAATGCCCCTAGCCTCAAATCCATCGGGCAGTGGGTCAGGACTTCTGGCTGCGCCGCTGAGGTCGAAAAGATCTTTGGTATTGCCGGCTGCATTGCCGGCGATAGGGATGTTTTGAGCTCTACATGCTTCTAGATGGTCTTCTGGGATCGTGAGCGACTTCTGCAGGTCTTCTGGGGCTTCGATCATTGTGGCAACAAGCCCCGATGCGACATGCCACTCGACGTGACAATGAAAAAGCCATACGCCCGGGTTGTCCGCCCGGAAGCGTAGAACAATGTTGCCGTTCGGGTTCACCATGAACGTGTCCCGCCGCATAGGCACAGCAGGCAAGGTCGCATTGCCGACGTAGGAGGTGGCGTTCGCGGCTGAGCGGACGATAGCCTGGAAGTTGTGGCCGTGAAGGTGGAAGGGATGTTTACCTCGGTCATTGTTGTTGAGGACGATCTCGATGACCTGATTCTTGCCGAGGATGAAGGGATTGGTATTGGGACCGTAGATGAAGGGGTTTATCGCAGTCGTATTGGCGGTCACGGCGGTGTAGAGGGTCGGGACAACTGGGCTGACGTAAGTGCTGTTATTGAAAAAGGCACTGCATAGATGGTCAGATAGCTATACCAAGGGAGGAAAATTACGCGACATACTAATTTGCACCGTCGCCGAGGTTTCCCATCCGCATGTCAAGAGTGACAGAATGATCGACATTCTCGAGAAGGGCTCCGCCGTCAGTAGGAACGAGGGCGAAGTCATCGAAGGCATCAAACCCGTCTATCAAGGCGGCAGCAGGCGTTGGCCGCGACGCATCGTAGACTAACCAGCTGGTAACGTTAGGGTTCAGAGTATGCGGAACTTTATCGAAGAGATCCTGGCAAAGGTCAGCTTTGACGTGCAGCTAAAGGGCGGGCTTCTCACCAGGTCCATACTACCCACGAAAGCGTAATTGGAGGATGTCTCGTTCTTCATCGTAATGAGAACACTGTAGCGTTGTCCGGCAGTAAGGTAAATCATACTCGCATCAGCGGCCTCAGTGTATACGCCATCGACCTCAACTATACGCATTGTGTGATTCTCGAACCACAGGTACTGCCCTGCGAAGGCGCCCATGTTGATGATCCGGAACATGTAGGTCTTCCCAGGTTGAACAGACACGGTCATATTTTGAGTATCATTCATCAAAGCCGCGTTTGGTACCGGTTCGGCTCCAGTCGGATTAGTGTAGCTGAGAAAGGACTTCATCAGACCTGGAAGTTGATCATGGTACCAGTCGGACAGGGTAAGCACGATCTCCTCGTCGTATTGCCCCTTGTGCGGCGAGTCTGGATCATGTACGATCAATGGGCCACGTAGGCCATCCGGATATTGAGCAATAACGTGGGAATGATACCAGTAAGTGCCCGGTTGATCGATCTTTTTGCGTCAATACCGTCATAGTTGAGATGGGATTTCATGACTAACCTTGAAATCATAGACGAGGGATCCACCTATGGGAATAGAGCATTGCGTTGCTCCCACCGCTCCATCCATCTCAGAGGTGCCATTCATGTATAAGCCGTGGAAGTGTAAGCTTGTGGTCTGGTTTCCAAGCTGATTCTGCACCTTGACAATAAGGCGATCTCCTACAGTGACATCGATTTGTGGTATAGGCCATCGACCATTGATGCCGATAACTGGACGGTCGAATGCTCCGTCAGGGTTGGCTATGACCCATGTGATGTTGAAGTCGTAGGTAACGGTGGCAGCTTTGGCGAACGCTGCAAAGAGAGCAGCAGCGCCGAAGGACGCTCTCACTAACGACAACATCTTGTCCTGCTAGGATCGGAACCACGACAGCCGGATTACTCCTGCTTGTCCCGGAATGTCCCGAGAATGTAATCGACCTGTACCCCTTTCTAGCCGAAGAATGATGAAGTATGGCGATATTTAAGGATCTGATAAGATGGCATCAAAATTAGATTATCTGATTAGTTTATTCGGACTTCGCACTGGCGGCAACTTTTTCTTTCAGTGTTGGAGCAATGCCGGGGCCGCAATCGGGGATCCAATAAGAGCTATGGAAAATCGTGGCCTGACCCTTGGGTTTCGTCACCTTGGAGAACGGAATTTCGGCTTCTCAAGCGGCGTGATGTGGAGACTGGATGTAGTTAGACTTCGATCATCATGTGGATAGACAAGTCGGGACGGATCTGATAAAGGATGCAAGATTCATTGGCCACGCTCTCTTGAATTGGCCAGCCATCCTATGTTTTCGCCAAGAGCCAAGAGCAGCCATAACATGCCGATGGATGAAGATGACATAGGGACACTGCAAGAGAGGAATTGACACTTACAATGAAGTAGCCGGGATCATCGAAGTGTTGTCAGACCGCTGATCAAAGAACGACGAGTCCAGATTCCTGCAATGTAACCTTTGCATACCATATGAATGTAATTGTAGGCTTACTCAGATGGCTGCTGACATGTTCGATGTGACTTTGACAGTAAAAACGATGAATGCCAAGAATCGAAATCCGCTCGTCCTAACAACAGTGGGATGTCGTTGCCCAATTAGATGCTAACCGAGGTCGTTAACCTCCGCCTTACCCGCGCTGCAATATCTTCACGCCCACCGCTATCGGCCAACCAACAACAACAGTTGACGTTTTTGACATCTCGTACAGTTATTACAGACACTGTGTTGCAATATTGGGAGAAGGGTCTTCTTTCTATGAATAGGCATTGCTGTGTCGTGGTGAAAAACTGTCAAGTCATTCACCGCCCTTGATGTTCCTCAAGATCTTTTAGAGCCGACAAGTTGCCCTTATCAATCAGATCTGATAAAATATCATCTCCATCGAATCGACGAAAGGAGAATCGATCACAAGGTTAGAAGAGATAATCTGAAGCAAGGAGACCGACTTCCTACCTAGGACACGTCAGGCGTCCATACGGGCCCTGGTTGCCCGGTTGTTCGCGATGGTCGCCGCCACGTCTGTGTTCGCTGTTCCTGGTAGGCGGGGCTCATTTGATATCGCCTCTGCATGGAAGCTAATAGTATCAAGTCTTCTTCATCTGCTTCCGTGAGACACTCGAGACCGGCATCATCGTTTCGGTACTCCTGGCATTCCTGAAACAGACATTGGGTGGACACCCTGACCCTACCGTCCAAAAGAAACTTGTTCGCCAAGTGAGTACTAGGAAGGACTGCTGGTTGATCTCAGCTTACAGATGGCATCCAGGTCTGGTGGGGAACTATCCTCGGCCTGGTATTCTGTGTCTGCATCGGCGCTGGTCTCATCGGAGCCTTCTATAGTCTCGGCAAAAATCGTTGGGCAGGCACTGAAGACATCTGGGAAGGCGTCTTCGGACTCTTAGCCTCCGTCGTCATCACTGTCATGGGTGCTGCGCTTCTTCGTGTGTCTAAGCTCCAGGACAAGTGGCGCGTTAAGCTCGCGAGGTCGATCGAATCTAAGGATGGTGCCAAACGCAAGACTGCGGAAGGCCGCTTCAAGCTTTGGTGCGAGAAATATGCCATGTTCACCTTACCGTTCATCACCGTCCTCCGTGAAGGTCTCGAAGCAGTAGTCTTCATTGGCGGTATTAGCCTCGCTTTACCTGCCAGTTCATTCCCACTTGCTTTGATCGCTGGCTTAGCCTGTGGCTGTTTAATCGGGTACCTCATCTATAGGTAAATGGTTCTTATCAAGATTATACTAGCGCCCGTGCTGACAGGGTCAATAGAGGTGGAAATATTGCCTCGATCCAAATCTTCCTCATCATTTCTACGTGTTTCTTGTACCTGGTCGCCGCTGGTTTGTTCTCCAGAGCAGTATGGCTGTTCGAGGCAAGCAAGGTAAGATAGGTTCCTCTTTCGGAAAGCTTGGTATTGACCCTATCCAAGTGGAACAAGAGGATCGGCGGAGATGCCTCGGAAACTGGTTCAGGACCAGGGTCGTACAACATCCACAAAAGCGTCTGGCATGTTAATGTAAGCACTGTCCTTAGCTTGTGAGACAATACTGAACATGATCAGTGCTGCAATCCCCAGATCAATGGTGGTGGTGGTTGGGGTATTTTCAACGCCCTGGTCGGATGGCAAAACTCCGCAACCTATGGGTCTGTCATCTCATACAATGCGTACTGGATCGCCGTCATCGCCGCCTTCTTGGCCATGCGATACAACGAAAAGAAAGGTCACTGGCCAATATTGAAAGCAAAGACAACGGAAGCCAAAAGAAACTTTAGTGGGTCGGATAGCGATGAGGAGATTGCTATCACCATCCCGGAGAAAGCGGTCACTCAGAGCAAGTAGTTCGCGGTGGGATGAAGCGTGAGAAGTTGAATAAACAGTGCTCCACTGAGAAAAAAAGATCTAGGATTAGAATCAAGCTTCGGTTGCTAGTCGATGGCAGGTTGCTGCATGGCCTGTGCAGAAGAGGGCGGAGTATCAGGCACCTGGATGAGTGTCTCGCGATCTTACCGGCAAGAGTAGGTAGGTAGGTAGGGAGAGCACATGGCAAACGTAATAGCAATCCACACCGTATAGCGCAAGTGAAGATCAATCCGTAGGCAAGAGGTATATACTTTTTTAGGAAATGATCAAGACAATGGGGTTCGAAAAGCTGGGTAACTTGATTAGTATTGCAGATTACATGACTTCTGATTGGTCAAGAAATCCCTTGGTAGACCGAGCAGCCAAGGCTTCACACTGTCACTACTTTACTGTTTCCCAGCTCGACAGTCCCCGTATACCCCAAGGCGACACCGATTTGCTTACGATACATATATTCGGGGTCACTGTTGCTATCATGGCTTGGCCGTATCCTTGAATAGGACAAGTAGGCCCTTGAGCCGCTCTGCCCACAGAGTTCGATTACCACTAAACCACTCAAGAAGGCTCGCAGCCGAACTTTCATCATTTGAATCGAATGACAGGCTTGCCAGTCATCGAGTTCACATCGAATCTGTACACAGGCGGTCGATCCCTTTGATAAAGCTGGTTCAAGCGACGATGCGTTGCACGCTACACTGAGGAGTCCCAGCCCGCCCACACAGTGAACCACATAACTACATAAGCGTTCAACTAGGCCTACACAATTCTCAAGCCCTTCCAGAGCTGTACGATTTAGCAATCCACCCTATACGCCCGTCTTGGAAGCCGATTGAAAGCTTCGACAGCGTTCAGGCCCACCGAATACTATGTCATCTACAGAGGAAACAACTCGCCAGTCCCCTGTGACCAAGAAAGCGATACGTGCACTATCGAGGACAGGCAAAAGAGATATCGTCACTCCTCCTATCAGGGACAGCGAATCTGGATTGATGGTTCGCCATATCGCGACGAAGACTATGAAGGGCGACCTGATGTTGAAAGTGAGGGATCGAGGGACGGGCGACCAGCATTTCTATTTGGTTGATGCGACAACCCTACGCGATGCTTCACCCTACTTCGGCACACTTCTCGATCCAAATAAGTTCGCGGAGGGGATCAGGCTTGATGAGAGGACGAAGGAAATTGGCATGAAGCACGCGGGTTACAACACGGTGCCGCTAGCAGACCTACCCGTTGTTGCGGTCGATGATGTTGGACAGGTACCGGCACAGGCTTCCACAGAAGCGGTCTTTACTTTGTTTCTCTGCATATTGCACACGCTGGTCGTAACATGGGCACAGCCGGACTGGTCCTCCCTCGCCATGCTTGCCATCATCGCCGATCGGTTCGACGCCCTGCAGACGGTGGCGACTTTCGTTGCTAGACGTGGTTGGACCAATAGGTCTTTCTCGTGGGACGAGAGAACACCTTTGGGTGTTAAAGGGGAACAACTAGTGCGACAGCAGATACTCGTAGGCTTATCATTCGGGATAGCTCCTTTGTTTCGGAAGCAGACTGCCACCCTTATCGTCGCCGATTCAGTCTTGTGGTCCGAGGACGAAGTAGCTGGAAAAATTGATCAAGAAGCTCTGTGGTGGGACCTACCTCAGGGTATTGAAGGTACATCGGGACATGATCCACGGACAAATGGGACAATCCAAGCTGACCTATCAACTTATAGAAGAGATGTCGTATCGTCGTGGATACCTCCTCGAGACGATCAGTTCGCTCCAACAGCATTTCATAAATCTATACATCTTTGAGCCAAATCAATGCAAATACGGCTACGACTCGACACCAGCATGCAATTCCTTCCAGCTTGGACAAATGATACGCTTCTTCTCCCGGCACCATACTTTGAGTCTGGAGAGTACATTTTACCCATCGCTCAAGACTCAGCCCATGCATGGCAATATTCTAGAACTTCTGATTACTCTGCGAGCTTGCCCCGGCTATCAGGTTAATTCATTCCATGCTCATTGCGGCATCCGTACGAGGTTCCTGTCCTGCTTGGAGCTCATCATACCGCTTGCGCAGGTTGGAATTTGTGTCCGACCCTGGAAAACGGATGTGATAGGAGAGAGCTGGGAAGGTTCCCCACATGGAGGCACATGGCGGTATGCTCCTCGGTCGTTGGAGCATTCTGCTGTAGGCTGTGAGGTGCATCGTCAGGTCAAGGCAATGTATACGGCGGAGGAGAGGGACTGGACCTTTCGGCCTCCATGATTGGCGCTTTGGCTCGACTGGGGAAGCCCTGTGCTACAGACCCACAATGGGACGCCTAAGGCACTCACAGTAAAGCGGTGTAGCCTTCATCATCGCGGCGACGCTCCGAATCTGCACCTCACACTAGTCTAACAACTTGGAGAAAGCTACATGATTCCTAGCATACGGACAAGATCTCTGCCGGCCTGCTCGCTTGGCAATCAAATGTGGTTCCGACTAGTGCAAGCTACTTTTACTGTGCTATCACGGAAGCTGCCGGCATCGGGGTGAGAAGTGTAGAATCCGATACTTCCTGCAATACTACGTGATGTTCGACTTCCTCGTGTTCGAGGAGATACACCGTAAGCTTGCCACAGCACCACTCTCACACATATCAGATGAGCTCGTGATCCATTGCAAAATTCCCACCCGCTTATATCCGTACGGCGCAATGGCCCCCACCATAAGCGCTACATCTCCCGTGCAATGGGGAAGCCTGTCTGCATCGGTACCTCAGCGCCGGTACCATCCTGAACATGAGACATCAGCCGATAAATGATACCGAGCAATGCCTCCTGGGCGCTTAAGTAGGCCGACTCGTAGGTCTCCTAAGGGGTCCTCAGAGCAGCCAAGCCTCCAACGGCTAAGCCCAAAACAGGCGATTTCGTAGGGCTGAGCCAAGACAGGTGCCGTGCGATTGGGCAGCACTGCCTACGCCGCAAGCAACTGCGCCTTTCTCCATCTCGCAGGCAAACCCCACACGATCATCTAAAGCTTCTTTCATGGCTGTGGTGGAGATGCCACAACAATGGTCACTCCGTGCCGTTTCCTTTCGCCATCCGTAAAAGCGCTACAACTGCAACAGATTCCTCATTTCTTCCTCCACACAGGCAGTTGCCGAGGCAGACATTGTCAAACACACTGCCAGCATGATCCTGGATCACCAGCGCATCTGCGTGTGAGACCAAGTGCTTGCTGATATATAAGAAGATGTGGCCCAATCGTCAAGGTAAGAGTAAACATCAAGTCTCACCAGTCTGCTATCAAGTGACTCTATTGCTCCCCCTCAGTACCGTGGTTGAGACACTTCACACAACAACACTGACTTATCCGCGCCTTCCCTACCCCACTCTTCTTTGTTCCCAATACCGGAACAATTTCATTCACCATGTCCTTCATCCTTGAGACCCCGACTCTTTGTACTCAAACCTCCTCCGCCCCTACAAAGAACATGCCCTTCTTCACAGCTCTGCGCTCCAAAGCCCGCAAGAGCTCTCTCACCAGAACCTCATCAACCCTCAACGCATCAACCGTCAACCCACCACCATCTGACAACATGCCCTCTCTGAAATCCAACTTCGGCTCCATCTTCCACAAATCCCCCTCCACCCGCCGCCCCGACTTCAACAGCAACAACCCCTTCGCCTCCAATTCCACCGCACCACCAGCTTACAGCGCCACTCCTCCCAGCAACGCCAAACCCACCCCCTCCTCATCCACCGCCGTTCCGTGCCCCACCTCCATCGAAGACACCGAATTTTCCTTCCTCTCCACCTTCGACACCGTCTTCCTCATCGACGACTCCGGCAGCATGGCCGGCCGCTGCTGGCGCGAAACGCGCGACGCCCTCAAGACCATCACGCCCATCTGCACCGCCCACGACGCCGACGGCATCGACCTCTACTTCCTGAACGAGAAAGACAACGTCGAGTACAAGAACGTCACCACCCCCGCAGACGTCGAGGCCATCTTCAACAACGTGAGGCCAAGGGGCGGAACACCGACCGGCAGCCGCTTGCACGCGATCCTGCGCCCGTATCTGCGCGAGCTGGAGATGAAGGGCGAGGAGAATGTCAAGCCTCTCAACATCATCGTCATCACCGACGGGCAGGCGTCGGACGATGTGGAGTCCGTGATCCTCTCCGCAGCACGCAAACTCGATAAGTGGGAGGCCCCCGCCTGGCAGGTGGGGATCCAATTCTTCCAGGTCGGGGAGGACGCGGAGGCGAAGAAGATGCTCGAGCATTTGGATGATAAGCTGGGGCAGAACAGCTTGAAGAACAGCGGGAAGCCAGGGGAGAAAGAGGAAATCCGAGACATGGTGGACACAATGTCCTGGGTCGGCAAGACGGGCACGGGCTTGAACGCTGAGGGGGTGCTGAAGTGTGTGTTGGGGGCGGTGGTCCGAAGGCATGATAATGCAGAAAAATCTAGCGCGAAGCTGAGACCGGGAAACTAAAAGGGGGAAACTCACCAAAAGGGCATCACGAGGAGGGAGATCGGATAACAGGATGTGCTTGGGGCGTTGGCGGCTTGCTTGAAGGGTTCTTTCCCACGCTATGCGGTGCTCTGGGACATCTACGCAGGCACGGGCAGAGTGTTTCCTGCTTCTTGTATCTTTTCTTCTGAATTTCCCTTTACGCTTCAACATTCGCAACCTGCGCAGCTTTTTATGCCTGCAGTCTCTCATATCGAGAAGCATAGAATATCAATCAGTCCAGAACTCGAATACTGAACCCCTTCTATCCATCTCCAGACACATAATAATTAACCAACTCTTGCGTACAACCCCTCGAACCCTGCGAGTCTAATGATTCCGAGAAATCTAGATCACAGTGGTTTATCTCTCCTCCCTCTCATTCTACATATCTCCGTCTATCACTCTATTCCAAAACTTCGATCTTCTATCTCAAAAACCCCTCTTTAACTTGTCTTACGAACGGCGAATATCATTGAATCCTTTATTATCCTATAGGAATCTCATATCGCTGGAACTATATCACACTTTCCAAGAATTGACATCTATCAGCGTACTACCTTCTCTCTTCTCTCCTCCGCAATGTTACATATTCGCTCTCTCCATCCCAACCACTCGTTTGAATGCTCTCACTGAGCCACAGCTCGTGTAGCTTCTCTCCTCTGCCCACCCTCTCCTCTTCCTCTTCATCCACCCATCTCCTTTCTCTCCATCTACCCATCTCCTCTCTCTTCTTCTCTTCCCCACTCTCCTTCCAACTTCCAACCCATCACTTATATCCCAATTCGAGCGCACAGAAAACAGCACCCTACTTACTGACCTACCAATCTCCCAACCAATCTCCCTCCCTCCCTCCCTCCCTACCTACCTACCAACCCCCCACTCTCACCCCCCTCGGCAGATACCCGCGCTATCGATCCCGAGAGAGAGCGTGGAAAGATAGAAGGGTGAAGAGTAGATGGGTGTATGGACGTGGACGTGAGAGGAGGGGAGGGCGTTGTAAAAGGGAGAGGGTTATAGAGAGAGGGGGTTGGAGAGAAGGGGGAAGGGGTTGGAGAGAAGAGGTTTGAAGCGGGAAGGAGAGGGAAGAGGGAGGGGGTTGGAGAGAGAAGAGAATAGGAGAGAGCAAGAAACAAGAGTCGGAAGAGAACAACTTCTCCGCCCTCCATTCAAGAGAGAGAAAGGGACGGTATTTGCTTACTTCTTAGATATTTGGACTTGAGTATGAGCGTGGTGATGGACGAGAGAGGAACGGGATGTGGGTGGATGGTGGGGGTTTGGGGCTTGAGGATTTGTGGGGAGGAGGATGGTGTGTGAGAGGAGAGCGAAGATTGGGCGGGAGGAGGGATTGGAGTTGGGTAGGTGGGGCGGGGATTGTGTGGTTGTTAAGGGGTGGTGTATGGAATAGATGGATGAGGCGCGTGGGGAGCGAGTGGAAGGGTAAGGTAGAGATTGGGAAACATACAGTGCGTAATGCGAAGTGTCGCTTTTTACACATTGCTATTTATATCCAACAGTGAATACCAACACACGTCCTCATACTCAGGCACCAAATCGCCACGTCTATCATCCAACCGTCCAAGAATCCCCTTTTTAGACTCTATAAACACCTCTCCCCCCCCGTCATCCCACCCACGCTCTCAAATATCCCATCAAGTGATATCCCCCTACGAGCACATCCCCCACTTCGACTGGCACCAATTCGCCGCGCCGCAGAAACTCGCCCCGGCCCCACAGAAGTTGCTGCCGGAGCAGCACAGTCCCGTCGCGCACTTGGCGTTGACGATCGGTCCGCAGGTGTCGCCGGCGTTGGCGGTTTTCGGTGGGGAGGTGGGGAGAGGGGGTGCGGTCTCGTTGTCGCATTTGCCGTAGCCGGCTTGGCAGCCGGTGCCGCAGTAGAGGGTTTGGTCTTGGAGCTGTGGGCGGGGGGAGGGGGTTAGTTTCTGGGTGTAGGGGGATCGGTGCGAGGGGGGAGTGGTGGGGAAGTGTGGTAGTCGGCGTTTGTAGAGATGGGACGGAAATGGCGTCGGTGGAGTCGTGGGCGGAAGCAAGCACGAGGAGTCAAGGGTGAGGCAAAGAAGAAGAATAGGAGCATGGAAAGACTCACATTGTTCTTGGGTCCACAGTGTCCTATTGAGCTGCAGCAGCGGTAAAAGTACGAGTTCTGACCCGCGCCAGGGCAGCTCACGCCACCTTGAGCGTGGCCACAGACGTCAATGTTGGGAATGCTAGACGCGTAGGGGTTGCTAGGGCTCTGTTATCACGGACGCGTTAGTCAGGAGCTCGGATGTATGCGAACGAGGCGGGTAGAGAGGGACCGCGTACAGCACAACTTGAGCCGGTGCCAGAGTAGCTTTTCTGGGACGTTACGGGATCGCAATAGGCGGCGCCTGTATCGCACTGTAGGCGCAATGGGGTCAACCTTCGTGTCGAGGCGGGTTTAAGGGATGAGAGCTGCGTACCCAGCCGTATTGACTGCCTGGAGGCGGATATTAGCAATTGTCGGTATAGTAGAGGTTTGGTAATCGGCTTACAGCATTTACCAGCATCGCACTTCTGATTGCCATAGCTAGGTCCGCAGTTCTGAGCAAGTGCCACGGCGCCGAGGAGGGACGCAGCAAGTAGGGACAAATGCATGTTATATTGAATTTGGTAGAAGCGATCGACTGGAATAATGAACGTACGAATAATAGCGTAAAGCTATGCAGACAAAGAACCGCGAAAACGAGGGACAAGAGAAACGAAATACCTACGGAGCCACAGGAGATAACAATCTTCGGAGAATGAGCGAACAGCCATGTTTTGTAGCAGCATCGCAATGCGCACCAGCCTAAGGGTCGCTCGAGCTTCGTTGAAGCGCAAGCCATTCATCTCGCATCTCGCTCCTCAGGGTCTCTGCAAAGGCGATCGGCTGTTGCCGAGAGCAAATGGTCCAAGCTGAGGCTTGACATCTTTCCTGATGCAGTAAGGTAGTGACTAGACCCCGTGTTGCAGGCCCAGCTCGGGCGCCTTACTGTCGGCTCAGTTCATCTAAGAACTTGGCCGAAACAGCTAGGAGCCTAGGAGGGAAAGACTGTCGTTGGACATCTGGAGACCTATTGGGCGAGGGGCGGAGGCGTGCCATCAGATCCGACGAGCCTGACTCGTACCCAATACCCATACGCATTCATTGAGTGCTGTTGGAAGTTGACAGCAATTCGCAGATCGATATCCATGTCGCGGAAACTGTAGGACGAGGATGAGCTGGCAACGCCCCGTGTCATTGGGCGGCTAGGAGTATCTTGGCGCCAGGAACCGATCGACTTGCAGGGATACGATCCGTCGTCTATCCCTCGCTTCGGGAGAACTACGGGTAATCACCGGTGAATCCAAAAAGTGATGCATCGAAGTCTTTGAGTCACTGAGAGGCGACGATACCTTCGTCGAGCAGGTTCGTTGTGCACGATAATGTCTGGCCAGCTGTCTCACTGAGCTTGCTCCACAGTGAAGACGTCCCATCCAACAGCATGGAAAGCTTCTGACAAACAGCTAGCACTGCAGATGTTCGATGCCCCAAAAAAAAATCTCGACCAAATCATAGCTATCGAGGTCCCTTCCTCAAGAGCTACTTCATGAAATGGGCCCGTGAATGGGAACTGGTCCATGCCAATCGAACCTTGCAACACATACGGTTTTGGCCTTCAGCACCTGCTACCATTCATGTAGCGGCTTGCAACCACGTTCCGTGCCACCCACGTCGAACCTTCAGCCACGGTACGCTCAGACTTGACAAATCCTTGCCGGCTACTACAATTGCACTTCAAGATTGTTATAACGACCCGTCGGCCGCCAATTGCGTCGAAGGTGTCGCAAAGCAGCTCGATCGGACACCCAAAGCTTTCAAGCAGTCTTTGAGGAGACTGAGGCGCAAGAACAAGATTGTGGAATCACATCATCCAGGGACGTCTTTCGAGAGTTCCAGACCCCCTGGATTCCGGAAGATGAAGTCCTACATACAATTCCTCACAACGCCAACGGTGGATACGCCTGGCACAGCCCTACTCCTCCACTTCGATGAAAAGCGCTACCTGATCGGTCACATCCACGAAGGATTGCAGCGAGCTGGCATTCAATTTGGAACGAAGTTTGCAAAGGTCACGGATATTTTTTTGACCGGCAAGACGGAATGGAGCACCACCGGAGGACTTTTCGGCTTGATCCTGACCCTTGCGGATGCCGCAACGGAATCCACAAAAGTAGCTATCGAGGCTTCGAAGCAAAAGAAAGCACGTCGACACCAGCAGCTCAGTCAAGGTCACACTCTTAGCGCTACGGACATGGGACTTGCCAGCAAACCTTGGTCAGATATCAGCAAGCCTACGCTGAACGTCCACGGTGGCCCGAATCTCAACCATTCGGTTGCGACTGCTCGACGCTTCATATTCCGGAAGAGCATGCCAGTCAACGTTCTAGAACACGAAGAGAAATCTGATGAAGCTGACAACATAAATCGGAGACCGGACTGGGTCGATGATCACATCCAGGCTTGGACACTGGCGATAAGTCCTACGACAGGAGGTGGCTCAGCCAGCCAAAGTCCAAATTCTCGGAAACGAAATCATGCTGAATATGCCGAGACCGTCTCTCCCACGAACCTCTTTGGGGACGACCCTAGTGCGAGTGACAAAGCCCGCACGGATCAAGATCTGCGCAAACACGTAGTTTCCGAAATGTTCAATTCATCATGGCGCTTGGATGAACTCGAGGAACGTCCTTTGTCCGAAGTGAATGACAATACGCAAATGTTCATCCGAAATCGCGAAACAAACAAGCTTGAGCGCTACAAACCACCGCCTCGAGATGACCGTACGCTAGCCTCCGATATCACTGTACTCACGCGCAAAGCGTGGCCAGGGGCAAACATCGTCGGACTACCGGCTTGCAAGCCATCCTCAGTGGCATTATCTTACATCATTCGCAACCACCGCCAGCGCGGCAAATTCCTAACATGGAAAGCCAAAGAATTGAATGTGAAGCCAGGTCCGCTGTGGTCACAACTCACCCGTGGAGAAAGTGTCCAGGCTAGCGATGGTAAGACCGTGACACCCGATATGGTGCTTGCCGAAGGGAAAGAAGGTGGGGGCATTGCGGTCGTCGACCTTCCCAGCACGAAATACGTGGAGAACCTGATCAGGAGACCAGAGTGGCAGGACAAAAACATCATGACTGGAGTAGGAGCTATACTGTGGCTTCTAGGGGCCGGTGTCGCTAAGGACAGCCGCTTGCAGGAGTTCATGTCTAAAAACAAGACGCTGGAGCATATCATATCCTCCCCAGATCATTGCTCGAATAATCTAACATTCTCGTCTGCTGCGTCCTCGGCTATCCGTTTGAGCCAGATTCATCCTCGTTATTACCCTATACCTGTGCATAACAACAGTCCTTCAGTGCAAGTCGATGCGCAAGAGTGCACGGTAGCTGTCGCACAGCGAGGGCAAAAGTTTCAGCTTGAACCTACATTCGAGAAACAAGATGATGCAATTGTACCTCTTCTTGATACTGCGGCCGTGCTGCAGAATACCCCCAAGGACGTACTCCAACTAGCGCGAGATGCCAGAGGGCAAATCGATCAAGCAAAGATAGCGAAGAGGCCAGGGCAACGGTTGCCCAGCGAGGATGCAGAAATCACGTTTCTGGGGACTGGCTCGGCGTTGCCCTCGAAATATCGTAATGTTGCAGGTACACTGCTACGGGTGCCTGGCTGTGGTTCTTATTTACTCGACTGCGGGGAAAATACGCTGGGACAACTCAAACGTGTCTACGGTCCAGAAATGATGAAGGAAGTCTTGCGCGATCTCAAGCTCATCTGGATCAGCCATCTTCATGCTGATCATCATCTTGGGTTAGCATCTGTGATCAAAGCCTGGTATCAAGAAGTCCATGGTGCTAGTAACAAACCAAGTACAAGCAGTCCTTCAGTCCTCGATGAATTTATGGATCTCTCCAAGGTTCTTTGCGAAAAGGATAGGCTTTGCGTTGCTGGGACTGGATTAATGATGACTTGGCTGAAGGAGTATGCAAGCGTTGAGGATTATGGATATAGCAAGATCGTACCGCTTGCATCAATTACAACGGCAAACAACCAATCCTTTCTGGAGTGTCACGGCAAGCGATTCAATTGGAATGCAAACAACCCAGAGTAAGAGTCCATTATCTCTCATTCACAGAAACTAGCTAATCTAACTTGGTTGCAGATCCCCGAAGGTCATGCAAGCACTACAATCGGCTACCGGTCTGAGAGAGCTCAGTGCCTGCCAGGTATCTCACTGCTTTGATGCCCAGGCTGTAGCGCTCAGTTTTCCCAACGGTTTCAAGGTTTCTTATAGCGGTGATTGCCGGCCATCCAAGCGATTTGCAGAAATCGGCAAGGATTCGACTGTTTTAATACATGAGGCTACCTTTGATGATGAGATGCAGGGCGATGCCGAAGCAAAGAAGCATAGTACGACCAGTGAGGCGATCGGTGTCGGTTTGGCGATGCGAGCCCGGAGGGTCGTGTTAACTCACTTCAGCCAGAGATATCAAAAGATACCAGTCATGGAAAGCCTTGCGGTTGACAAGGTCAAGCTCGAGGACGCTGAAGATCGAGACCTTGATGAACCGATGGTCGACGCAGAAGCTGCAGCGGTCTCAGTCGAGGGTTCATCTGAGCACGTTCCGACGGATGGGGTCGCAGCCAATGATGTCCATGCTGCGAAAACGAATGTCCCAGACATTGACGAGACTGGGCCCTCCAAGCTGCCATCGGCGAAACCAACAAGTCCAATGATAGCGTGGAAACCTGTACAGGCGGAGCAGCCTACTTCGAAGCTTGTTGATGATAAGTCGGCCACTTCCGTTCGCCGTGGCAGTGGGTCTATCGTACCGATTCCCTTCTCAGCCACCCAAGACATGAAAGTATGCGTTGCATTTGACTACATGAAAGTTAAAGTTGGAGAGATCGAGTACATGGAAAAGCTCACTCCAACTTTAATGGAGCTGTATCAGACAGGCGAACTTGATGACATAATCGAGAAACAGGCTGCGGAGACAGCGAATGCCAAGTCGAAGAACGAGAGCAAGGGAAAAAGAGCAGAAAAACAGAAAAGCAACGAAGAGATTAATAGAGGGAAGAAAAGGCAGGAAAAGTATGAGGCAAGGAACAAGCCGCAAGCGGAGGAGCAGGACGAAGAAGTCAGAGTGGAAGTGCCCAAGGAGATCGACATCGCCGACGAAGATCAGTCAACTGAGGGAATACCCTGCACGGATGTGTCGTTTGATGGCGACACCGTTGATAGGAGTCGAATGACTCAGGGTCCGAGGGTCAGACGTGTGATGAATTCCGACTCTGGCCAGCCTCAGGCGAAGAACGGCACCAACAAAGATAAGTCAGCTGACGCTATATCGGTCAATCGTGTGTCAACTGTCCATCAAGATCAATCCGGTAGATTTCGCTCCAAAAGAAGAATAGATAAAGCCGCTAATAAGAAAATCGCTCAGCAAGCCAAATCATCTACCCGAACGCGAACCCGCACTACGATATATCCCGATACGACACAGATGCACGACCATGACGAGCAAGTAACAACTATTGCCGGAAAAGGTAAACCGAGTGCACCTTGCAATAACACAACACATATGTTCAGCCATAAAGAAGAGATCAAGGTAGACAACAGGACACGGTCGACCCGCAAAGCCGTTGCCAAACCAAAGAAACAGGGACGCCGGGCGAGATTTTCCGTAGAGATGCCGTATTCCACCCTCAGGAAGATTCTTTCCGAGCTACAACAACTCCGTCAGCTGAGGAACCCCATGGTCGAGCCACGGGCCCCTTCTTTACCCGTCAGAAACTGCTCATCCCATCCCGACCGATGCACTCATCTAAGGAAATTCTTTTCTAATGCCCCACGATCCACCCTCATAAGACGACACATACTCGAACCAACAACTCCCCTTCTGGAGCCTAGCTCTGACGATGCTTTGCCTGTGTCCAAATGATCCAGTCAACCACTCAAGAGCGACTCCACGGACTACTTTGCTCATCCGACACACATGTTGGCACCGACGCGGCAACGAGGTGAGCCACCATGGCTGGACATCCTCGACCACAGTGAATTGATCTCCAAGGTCTGGTATCCAACTTCCAGCACCAGCATAATAGCACTCGTATCTCAGAAGGCGCACTACACATCCTATAATATCATCTGTAAAGCGCATATCCCTCCTCATCACCCTCTACACCCTCCCTGAGACAGCGAAATCCCGCATCCGCATACCAACATCAATGCCTCATTCTTGCCACTCACAACCCACTTCAATCCGTCTTCCCAAAGCCCTATTCATGACACGACCCACAAACCTCCATCCCCCGTCCCCAGCCCATCACCCCCCGTATCATGCTCCGAACAACGTACCCTTTCTCGCACCACCATCTAGCCATGCCATGCATCCGTCCCGCCCGTCCCGCCCTTACCTACATCCAAAAGCTACGCCCTTGCCCGCCCAGAACACCCACTTTCCCACTCTAAGATAGATACGCGCAACCCTTCTTCATCCAAGCACCTCCCTCCCTCCGCCAGAGCCCGTACCTCCCATCTCCAAATCCCCTCCCAATCCCCGCATCCAAGCCTCTACTTCCCAAGCTCCAATCCCCAACGAATCTCCCTCACCCCACGCGCTTGCCAAGACCCATCAACTCGGCCATTTTGATGGGTCTCGTCCCAGCAGGATTGCGCGATATCAATTGTTGAAACATCCACGCATTTGTTTTCTTGCAAAGAGTAAGGTGAGGTAGACGGACGGGTTTTGCGTAGGTTGGGGAGGGAGGGAGGGATGGCGTTGCAGAGGAAGGGAGAAGGGGGGGGGAAGGGGGGTTTTAGTAGGGTGGGCAAAGGGGGAAATGCAAAGGCAGCCTTATATAGACAAGTCCACGGTGCGGATGGATTATGCAGAATTGCTCGTTTGGGAGGACTAATTCCTATTTGCGGCTGTGTATGTTATCCCCCTTTATTAACGCCAATTCGATGCACACTGTATAGGCTCATAGCTCTTCCTTGAATCCCTTACGACGTGCCTTCCTTACTCGCACAAGACATAGAAGCCATCCCTACATTCAACCCGCGAAGTCCATTCCTCACATCTACCAACACTTGGCAATTCATCTTCGCACGCTTCACACATGCCACCAGCATCTGTCCAGCTTCCGAGTTGTACAACGAGGTGTGCGAGTAGAACAACAGAGACATTTCTAACGCAAAAGGAGAGTATAGACGGCAGCGTCGAAACTACTATCAATAAAGCAGGTCCAGCTGGAATGATGCCAACGTACGTAGTTGCCGCGATGATAGTCATGGAGAGGGAGGCGGTGGAGGAGGAGAAGGAAGTGTATCGATTACCAGTAGATGGCGGTGGAGCTTGTTGTTCGAGCAGGATTATTAGTATTGCTTTGAAGGCTTCATCTCGGTGTCATGATGTTGGATATGGAGATGATGTGGCGTGGGGCCAGTTGAGCGGCATGCCCTTCTGTGCGACGATTTGCTGTTCCGGGGGTAGCCCTCTTGGAAACTATCCTTGAACGCTTTGAATACACGCTCAGATACGAAGTCCTTTCCCCTGTTGGTTTTGTCGCTGTTGTTGATAGATGGATCAGTATAAGGGGATGTTTGGATGCTTTGTGCAGATACAGTGGAATATGCATCCCACCGGCGCATGGCAAAATGACTACGAACGAGCTCCGCGAATACTGTCCTCCGGCTGCTTGATGCTGAACGTGCAAGCGCCATACCGAAGTTGAACAGGAACACTATCTCGTTCCTTCCGAGTTCTGCTTTCTTTCCCTGGTCCGAGAACTTTACCCATACTGAAAATCCCAAACGACACACAGCTATGGGGGCACCCGAGGGCATTCTCCATCGAATATTCTCTGTAGCGAACTGCGCACCAATGTTCCTAGTCTTGAAGCTCTCGAAGCATGGCCGACGCTCACCAAGGAGTTTCCAGAAGCTTGTGATTCGGTCTCGCTCCTTTCCCGTCCAGTATAGCTGTTCGGGTTGAGCGTCCGCATCAAAGATATGAAGTATCTCAGTCTTGCATCGTCGGTTGGCGGATTCAGGTCTAGCCAGCTCGAACGACGATTGGTCCCAAAACCTATCCCTCAATATGCGATGGAACAGGGTCTCCGGCGCGAGTAGCGTTCGCTTTCCAGACATGTACGGGCCTGAATCGTATTCTGCCATGATATCCATCATACTCCGCATATCCTTGATTTGTGATTCGAGCTATTCGAGGAGTCTACCGTCTTCACGTATCAAATTGAGAAGGTCAACACGATCTTCAAGTTGTGATCTGTGGTATTTTATCGGGAACTCAATATTCTTTATGCAATTGAGTATGCTCCATCCATCATACCCTCGGAACAAAGCATACATAACCCAGACTCGCTTCCCGAGCTTTCGGCAGGGGCTTTGGTGATCTTCTGAATTCCAGTGTCTCGCAAAGGCCAAAAGGTGGGATGACAGTGTAGCACGCCATTGTCGCCGATTGGAAGCCGCAACGGAAACCAACTGAACTCAAGTATACTGTTTGGTCTGATGGCTGGCTTTCTGATAGTGGAGAGGATTGCTTGAGACTTGAAAGGGAGGGACATCATGTACTCTGTCGAGATCGCAGAATTGAGGCCTATTGTCATAGATGATCATTATGGTGGCTTATGTAGATTCGATACCTTCTTCGAACCCTCCCATTAGGCCCGTCGGGCGTCTTATTCGGCAGTCTACCTTCTCTAGAAGGGATGCAACCTGGATGGAACAAGATCAACCTCTTGGATGCCGACCCAAATGAGACGTTGTTGATTTGATAAGAAATATATCCTTCGTCATCCAGCTGACAGGAAGTATGCAGTGGGCTCTAAGGTCCAGGGGAAGCAAAAACGCCCCAGGCACCACTCTTCCCACCTATCTTGCCAATGGCCTCCACACCTTCCAGCTTGAGGTGACGGTCCACAGCTTTACACATATCGATAATCGTCAGACCGGCGCCCACGACGCCCGTAAGCGCCTCCATTTCCACACCAGTCTTAGCAGTCGTAGAAACAGATACGGCGATGCGGACGCCACCGTAAGCACCAATTGATGCGGAGAGCTGCTTGGCTGCCTGTTCTTTTCTCTCGGCACCTAGGGCAAGCTCGGTGGGCGCTTTGGCCGTTGCCGGTACCTTCTCAATATCTAATCCCACAGGGTCGACGAGCTCTACGTCGACCACACAGGCCTCAACACCGATGCCGCCGTGTGCTAGCGGGATGATGTCACTTGTTTTCTTGACAGCCGTGATGGCCGCAACGCGGGCAACGGCTAAGACATCACCTTTCTTGAGAGCATTCTCGCGGATGAGACGAAGTGGCTCATGATTCGAGAAGGCAACATGACCAATAGCAAGAGCACGTCTATAGGTCGATGTCTTCTCGGATACTGATATCTGATGGACGGTCGAATGTTGGGTGAGGTGAGGGAGCTTACCAGCGCTCGCGGTAGCCTCATCCTTTGATTGCGCTAGTACTGTTGACGTTGAAAAGAGCCGTAACCTGGTAGTCAATCCAGATGTTTGAAATAGACTCGGAGGGATCAATGAGCTACTATGTACTCGACTAAAAGCCGAACGTCCAAGGCTCAACGTCGGCAGTGTAGCGGCTCCAGTGATAGTATCGTAGGTGCTTGCAGTAGACTGCATTGGGTTTAAGGACAGGGGTTCATCTAGGATTTGCCCCAGAATCAGTAGATGATATCTGCGGTATGATCGGAAGGCTGAAGGGAGCCTCATCACCTGTCCATCCACGCGCAAATTTGCGTTATCGGGCGATCGGGTAGCAGCAGAGTACGAAACAGCGACCTACCCACCGATCAAGATCATCGGCCTATTCTTCATATTCTCCAACTCGCCCATCCCGGCATGCTTCTCCTTTTTCCTCATGACTGCTAATCCAATTACTTCCAGAAGCTCTTGCTCCCTCTCGCTGTAACCCAAAGTGCCGGTGCTCCCGGGTAGAGCCTGTCTTCTATCCAACTCAACCCTCTTCAGAGCCTCCATAGCCTCTTCATCAATTGGCTGCCCACCATTGTCCTTCCTCAGCAGGTCTCGAAGACTGACTTCGCTATTGCCGAAAAGACATACTTTTAGATTGCCGTCGCTCGTGATTCGTAGGCGATTGCAGGTCCCGCAAAAATTGTGCGTCATGCTTGTGATGAATCCTATCTTGCCAACATACCCAGGGACGGCGTATGTCTTACTCGTATCGCTTTTATGGTCTTCAAATTTGTGCAGCGTAGGGTACTTTTCTCGTATCATAGCCAGCATTTCCTTGTACCCTAGCATCTTCCCTTTGCTCCACTTGTTCCCATCGAACGGCATATACTCAATGAACCTGACTTCAATATCTTTTTCTTTTCCCATCTCGACAAAAGGTAGGATTTCTCGTTCATTGACGCCACGCATCACAACGCAATTTATCTTAAGCTTGATGCCTGCCCCAGAACTATTCATTTCCAGGATTCGGTCTATACACTTCATAACGGCGTCGAAGCCTTTCCGTCGGGTCATAATCTGGAATTGAAATGGGTCCAGAGTGTCCAAGCTCAGGTTGACGCCCGTCAGGCCCGCCTCAACCATGCTGTCTAGCTTACGGTGTAAGGCGATACCGTTCGTCGTCAAACAGAGCTCACGAAGACCCTTCCGCCTGAGATCGCCAATGGAGTGCATCAAGGGAAGTATATCCCGTCGTATTGTTGGCTCCCCTCCCGTCAACCGTATCTTCGTGACACCTTGCGAGACAAAGAGGGCCGAGAGGTACGAGATCTCGGGTGTTGTGAGGAGATGGGATTGTGGGGAAAGAGGAACACCTTCTTCCGGCATACAATAGGTACAGCGGAGATTGCATCGTTCTGTGATGCTAATTCGAAGATAATCATGTTGACGGGCAAACTTGTCTGTGAGAAAGGCAGAGAACGGTTTCGCGGCTTTGAGCGTATCGGTGCGGGACAAACGCTGGTGATCTTGATTGATCGGGAATCCGTTATGGTGTCCTGACAGCGGAGGCAGGTCGTAGGCTGGTAAATGTTTTGTAGTGTCGGTTACCGATACTATACCACGGAACTCGAGGTTCCTCGAGATGGGTGTCCGCCGGCGCGCAGTGGCCGAGAGGACCTGCGTTGAAGAGCGGCATATCATCTTCGTAGCGCACAATTGTGGTCTGATCGCCAGGCCATAATTCCTGTGAACGGGCTGACGGAATTTGTATCATTATTACCGATTGCACGGCGAATGGCGCTGCCCTCGGCTGCACGAAAAGTGCTGTCATCGTTCATCACCGAAAAGCGTTATCAACCCTGAAAGTATTACTGGTCAGGGTTATAGAGTATGTCAAACAGCCACCACAGCCTTAACAGCATATGCTGTTAGCTCGTTGGGTGAAACTAACGGTGGCCGCAGCCTTGAGAGGCGCCGGTAACCTATCATTGGAAGAACTGAGAAGTCTTCAGCACCAGCCGATTGGTAGCTGTAAAATGTAGAAGATGGCTCGTTTTCATCGAGACTAAGTATGTACTCTATATAAGGCAAAAGTAGAGCTGGCTTGACTTGCAAGACTTTGGCCCTGTCGACTAGTTGTTCAACCCTCATAGCAGTCATGAATCGTCAAGCACTAAGATCTATCGATACCTCCACGAACGCCAGTCGAAGGCCTTCGTCACGCATGAGCAATGACGGCAGTAACTCTGTCGGAGAGCTCCTCCAGTTCCGAGCATAGACTTCTAAATTTCTCCATCGCAGCAGTGCTAACTCCGCTCGGATCAGCTTCCTCCTCTTCGACAACGAGCTGTACCCTGCCGAAAGCTTTCTCAAGCCCGATCTGACCGAAAATGGCCTGCGCTGGCTTCGAACCGCCGTTCTTTGTAGGAGCTGGACAATCGGAGTACAGATCAAAGGCTGGATCCGACTCGTCGAAGGCATCGCCGTCAGATGCGACGATGGGCTCAACGTCAGCTTCATCAGATACAGCGAGTGGCATTCGCTCGATTGATGGCGCTTGATTCTTCGATTCCGGAGTGAAAGCGTGGAAACCTGTAGTATCTGGTGACTTTCCGGAAAGATTGGCAAGCTGAAACTCATCGAAGACGGGCCCCTCTGGGATTGACGTAACAGAGAAGACTTGGGTGTCGAACGGTCCAAGATCCACATTGCCAGCCCAAGAATTGGAATTCGTGTTGTAGGCCGTAAGGTCGAATGTGTGCTCAGGGAGCAGGGTGATTCCAACATAAGGTGCATCCTGTTGTTGGTGCTCAACCTGTTGGCTTGGAACTCGGTTGGGATTGGCGTCTTTTGGAATGACGCTTTCAGCTGCTTCGGTTTTCATATTGGACGACTGTTCTGGTTCAGAGGATTCTGTCATGCTTGGCATCCCACTTATGTTGAGGAAATCCGAGAATGCAGGGGAAGACAGAAGTGTACGTGTCAGCGATAGTAGCTGAGCGTTTTCAGTCACTAATTCCTGATTCTTTGCTCGTAGTTCGTCAGCCTCTGCTGTCTTGGTGGCGATCTCTCCCTCCAGTTGACCAATGTATTCTGCTTCATCGTTAGAATGTGTTCTAGCTCGAATGAATTTCTCTGTTACCTTTTCGACGAGAACGGAAGGCTCTGGCTGAAACCTTGTTCCTAAGCTGGCGACGCTCCTTGCTGCTCAGCTTCTTCCCTTCCTCGCTCGCAAGTAGTCTTTCATCTTCGTCCATTTCATCTTCTTCTTTCTTCTGTCGGACGCGGGCCGCAGCTCCTTGGTCACGAGTTGCTGCTTCTTCGTCTTTGGAAGAAACGACACTGCTTTGCCTCATCTCATTGATGATCCTTGTAATCCGTTCCTCAACGACCGGGTCTGCTGGGGATCGTCCTGTGCGGCCCTGTGAAGCAGCTGCCTTCTGTGCCGCCACCTCCCTTTCTTTTTGTTGCTGAGCCTCTGCCCGAGCTTTCGCTAAAGCCTGCTGCTGATGCATGCCCGGATAAGCCCTTCTTGGAGCTTGAGGCTGTGGCGCAGCTATTATGGCCTCTTGCCCTCCAATCGCGGATGGATCGACATACTCGCCGTCGGTAGGCTGCCCCAGTCCGGAGTGAGGAGGCGTGCTGAAGTCGACGTCCATGTCGTAGTACGACGTATTGTAATTCGAACCAAAGTCGAATTCGAAGTCCTCAGTGGGCGATATCCCAAAGCTGGCAGACACGGGGTTGCCGTAGTACTGCTGATGACGACGCGATGAAGGTTGGCCCGACTTATTGGTAGCCATTATATCCGCCAAGGCTCCCACAGGTAACCCGTTGTTCTGCGGATAAGCGGCATATTGATGACTCGGGGCGGCGAATGTTGGCTGGCTGCTTGGCTGAATGGGAACATATGTCGTGCTGCTCGAGTTCGGATATACATTTGGTACGAAGGTGGATTTTGAAGAAACAGAGGCCGGTGACCCTGAGGGGGATGGTACTGCGGATTGATCGTAATTGATGTATCGGTCGAGGTCGGAAGTATCATGAATTCCTGAAGAAGGCATTGTTCGCTGCAACGCCATCATTATGGCGGTTCCCGTCTTGACAACGGAAGCCGCGAAATTGGTATGGAGAGTCCTCACTTCCGCAGGGTCCAGAAGGAGCAGTTGGGTGTTTGATGATGACGAGAGCGACGGCCTCAGTGGTACCCCAGCTGCCTATGGCTGGCCGAGTATATACACGTTGAACTTCGTAAATTTGTCGATACTCGACGATGATGACAATGGTGTAGAACCACGGTCGATAAGCGCAAGAGCTGGAATGGCTTCCAAGTTCCAGGGCTCAGCAAGGAGGCAGTGCAATACGCGGCCGTAAAATAATCGCTGACTGATCAACGACCATCCAATCGCATTCACAGTGTCCAAGCTAGCCGTGCCAAGACGGATGATTTTAGAACGCCCAAACGGGTAATTCGGCTTCCGAAATCCAGTTCCACCGATCCTCAATCCTTATGCAAGATGTGCTCTCTACGTTACGTCCTTAAATTGTGTGCTGCGGCTCGACATTACCTGACACGATTCCGATACCATCAAGACACCGCGTGCTGTGAGGCTCTTGATAAAGAGATTTAGAAAGATTCTCTCAGCTCGCTTCCGGTTATCCTCAACTATTGCTAGGCGCAAAGTTGCTTCAGACTGCTGCAGGAGTCCGCACCTGGGGCGTCGGACTGGGAATTTGGGTAAAGGCGAGCGTGGCCAGAGCGAATCTGTTTGCTTCAATAATCTGCATGCAGGCGCTCTTTTACCCTGTTCCCATTCGCCGGTAACGACTGGTGCAGCCTTTCCTTTCCACTGTTGAGAGATCGAAGGGGTGCAAGTACGCAAGGAAATTACCTAGGCTCTAGTACTCTTACACGCCTGCTTACAGACTAGGTTCTCTGATACAAAAGTATGTCTTTCCACGCATTAACAGTCGTAATAAAGTCAACGGAAAAGCACATGGACTCCTTGCGACTACCTCGCGGAACCTTTGGACCTGGCTCGCTTGCTTTGTTGGTCTCAAGAAACATAAGGAGCCGACCTGCAGAAATGCAGTCCCCTTCAGTCCTACTCGCCTGGATGTGCCGTGAAATACCCACTTTCCCCCCTGGGAGCGAAGAAATCGTGCTGTGGAGTCACAATCAGGTTCACTAGTTCCTCCTCATGGTCGGCTTTCATCCGTTGATAGTCTCTCCAATCGTCCATCTGGTCTCCTAATGGAATGGCAAGTGCCTTCTCCAGGCTCTCTTGTGGTGGATCAGTAATCCTTGCGAGTTGAAAGTGGTAATTCCAGACGTTGTGGTCCTTTTTCTCGACACTCTTCAGACTGTAGCCCATGACCCGGTATCTGACCAGGTTAGCCAAAAGAACATCGTTCCCGTCTACCAGGACTTTCACAGGATAGTCTTACAAGCCATCGTACCTCAATCCAGCCTTTGGCGCCCAATTACTGGTGAGCGTCCCAGAGCGTAGTACGCGGATCGGATCTCGAGACAGAACGGCTTTAGTGAGCTTAAGAAGGCCAGGTTCATCCACTGGCGCTTTGTACCGCGTAGTCCTCTGCTCGACACCTTCAACTTTCCGTTCCCAGAATCGTCCCTCGGATTCCTGGTCATCATCAAGTCGTATGGCGTAGGCTGCGGAGTCATCCGCCGTTATGCTGCTGTGTTGTTCATCGATGATACCGTCCCTAAAAGCCGCAGCGGGCTTTATCCACCAGCTGGCTATCGGTAAAACAGGGGAAAACTGATGATAGGAATAGCGTTGGACTTACTCGCCAACCTGGAAGCCTATGTGACCGTGTTCGTAGGCCCTGAAGCAATTTTGGACATTCTCCACGGACCACACAGACCCTTTCCGCTATGGGGTTCATCAGCCCGGCTATTTCCTCAACGCACCCTGTAGGATTCCACAACAACTCATACTTACATCTCCTGTCGGAGTCCTCAGCTTCATGACGCCTTCAAGCCTTCCACCGGGTCCCCATAGGTCTGCTCGAATGGTTCTTAAGGGCCCAATCCTGTCTTCCCACGCATTTACCAACGCTTCTGAAAGTAATATCGCATCCACCGGCCATGCATTTCCTTCCACGGCTATCATAGAAAGTGCCTTCTCTATACGAGAGTGTTGTAGGAGCTCCCGGGTCATCCGAACGCTACCAAGGCTGGCGAAGATCGTCTTCAGAGCGATTATTTGCTGTTCATTGAGCCTGCCTCCCTTTTGAGCAAGTATTGGTGCAAGAACATCACGGATATAGCGTGAGTGGCTGAGGAGGTTCTCCTTGACGCTCGGCCCCATCTTGATTTCACGTACGCTTACAGAATGTAATTGGCCGATGAAGTGGAGTTTCAGACGTGCGATGACCGCCTCTAGGTTGCTTCGACAGAGCGGCTTTGCTTTGTTGACAAAGAATATCGCAAGCCAGGAAGAAGCACAAACAGATTCAAGCGGCAGCCGCGCTCTCCCCTGGAGACGCTATACTAAGAGAACGAAGGGAAGGAGCGAAGGACATTCCTAGTGTCGCTGTCAGCGTGGTTCTCGTAGTGGGGAAGGTTCTATCGTCTGCACAATGAGTTCTTCGACCCATTGAATCAGTCGATGAGATCCGCAGAGTACCGAAGCTACTACCGCCATGTATCCATGGTTCAGTCACAGCCAAGCATATGCAAAGCCAAAGCCTATCTCATCTTAGACTCAACGACAGAAGTACATTCTTGACGCCCTTGGCCATGGTTCCGGCCTCATCAGCAATCCTCCCAACCCTATGAATGAATTGAAAGGTTCCGCGACGGAGTATTCTGTCGTTGAGCCTCGCCTTGCTGACATGTCCAAGACTGATACCTGAAGTACGAGGATTTCTTGAGGGAGGTGGTGTATTTGCAGCAACTTAATTCATACGATGATGAGACTTATAGATCCAGCACAGCTGGAAGATATCCCAGGATGGTCATGCGCGATACTGTCAAAATCCCATAGCTCTTTGTTGACTAGAACTTTTCGTATCTTGGAGAACTCAAGGCATTGGGTCGCGAGAACCTCTTTCACAAGTATGCTGAGACGCCGGAACAAGATGGCTCAATGGCAATCTTTGATCAGGAGGGACGATAGTACAGTTGTCAAACTGGGTGACCACAACTAACTTTGACGGATCTGTACTTAGGTTGGCAAAAGATCCCGAGTATCTAGCTGCCTAGAATAAAAACGGGGAGGGAGTAAAGCCGCACAGGATTAGTCCGTCGCTGCAGAAGACAGACGCATCGCTTTGAAGTGAGGACAGGAGGCTTTTGGTTCCGTGGGCATTTGGATAGCACACGATGATTTACGTAACCCGGCGTAAGATGAAGAGGTTAAAGGGGCTCTCAATTGGCAATAGTATCGAAGCTTCAAGCGACAGAAGAGGCATTCAGAAAGCTACGCTGATTTGAGTCGCTCCGTTTTGACTTGCTGCTGGTTCTACAGTATTCGTCACGGAGATGGAGAGTGCAGTAGAGTGCAACTCATTTCAAGTCGAGTAGATTATGTGCAAGCAACGTTTTCAGGCTCTTCTCTGAAGCCGCGCGCAAGGCGAGCCAACAGTGAAAAGACTTGTAGAACCATCAAAAATTGCGGCCTAAAGGTCACCGAAGTGAACTTAATAGCTCGTACCACCGCGATGTGCGATGCAGGGTTTGAATTATACCGAAGCGGCTTTTTGATCCCGCCAGGTAGGCCAAGGTAAGTATGCGGAGGGGAGAGGTTCGAAGGTGGAGCGGGTACTTGTATCGGGGATCGAGGGCCGGGTAGTGAGATATGTGAGAGTGGGGTCACGCTAAGGACTTGGTCGTTTCGAAGAGCTCTTGGTGGGGTGATGCAATTCTATCAAACTGCGATTTCGACGCGCCCACACAAGGGCTGTATCCTGGCTTTATTATATGACCATGGACGACCCCGATGACCTAGCTTCGCCTTGCAAACGGTTGAAGTCACAACACCCTTCCGTGAGCCACAGCATGGACGGTGTAGCAGAGTCACATTTGGAGCCAATGGCTGGGACGGTTTCGGCCCAAGACCAGAGTGCTACACCTCCTGTCGACAAGGAGGCTGAATGTGGCATTACGGAATATGTAGATCGACACAAGCCAGGCTTCAGTGCCATATTGAAGAAGAGGTTAGAGCACCAGGTCCACTCAAGTTTACTCACATTAAATCTGGTGTTGGATCTGGTAGGTATACGGATTTCTTGGTCAACGAGATACTGCCTTCTGGCGATGTTGTCCATCTCACCGACCTGAAAGCACCAGGGAAGAAGGACGCAAAACAATCACTCCATTCTCCTACCAAGCCTGCCAATCGTGCAGGGCAAGCTCCGGGCGGTCCTGCTACTGCACCCGAACCCACTGAGCCTTCCAGTGACCAGACTGAAGACAAGCATCGTCGTCCATTGGTCGAGCCAGAACCCGTCAAACGTCATATGCACAGAGTGCTTGTCAAACAGACCGATGAAGGCATCGAAGAGATCAACAAGGAGGATGGTAGTTCAGGACACAGGCAAGCAGCGGCGAAGGAAAACATTGTACCTCCCGAGCCCATTGAGGTGGATAGCAAGGAAGCGGAAAAACCAATTCATTCTCCTCCTAAACTTCATGTACCATCAACGGCCAATGACTGGCAAGCCTATGCGGGGAAGCAAACGGACAAAGCAAAGGGATCCGAGGTATGTTTGAATGCAATGTAGTGTAAGTCCGCGCTGATGGTGCTCTAGCTTTCGGCTCAGGATAGAGAGATACTCACGGCCTACTTTGACTCCGAGACAGTTGACAACATACTGGCTTTGTACAACCGCATCATCGACTCGCCCCACAGACGCGGAAAAGAGTACGGCTCTGTCAGAACGGCAGCTATCATCGATCGCGGGATGCGTACATCTATCCACCAAGATGTCCGTCGTATTTTCCAGTCTCGTCTCGAATCCGCTACCGAGGAAGATGGAGCTATGCTCATAACTGCCGCGACCGAAAAGCCGAATTGGCATGGTCGAGCGCCGAACGGCAATAGCAATGCTCGAAAACCCCAACCGCAGTCCAACAAGAACCAATGGCGCGATCTCGGCGGCGACTACCTTCACTTCACGCTCTACAAGGAGAACAAGGACACTATGGAAGCCATCTCCTTCCTCGCCAGACAGCTGAAGGTCCAGCCCAAATCCTTCCAATTCGCTGGCACCAAAGATCGTCGCGGCATCACTGTCCAACGTGTCAGCGCCTACCGCGTCCCTGCCGAGCGCATGGTATATGCAGGCAGAACACTTCGCCAAGCGAAAATTGGCAACTACGAGTATCAACCTCATGACCTTGGCCTGGGCGACCTGACCGGGAACGAATTCGTGATCACTCTTCGTGATTGCCAGTTTGGGCCGGATATCACCGTCGCAAAAGCTACGGAACTCCTCGAAGCAGCCGTATCCAGCATCCGCACCAAGGGTTTCCTCAACTACTACGGTCTCCAACGCTTCGGCACCTTCGCCACGCGCACTGACACCATCGGTGTCAAAATGCTACAAGGCGACTTCCGCGGTGCAGTCGACGCAATCCTGGACTTCAACCCCGCTCTTCTCGCTCCCAACGACAATCAGACTACACCGGATCGCATGGCCGCCGACGACAAGGCGCGTGCCTCTGCTCTTGACACTTTCAAAACCACCGGCAAGGCGCACCCAGCGCTCGATGAGCTCCCTCGCAAATTCTCGGCCGAGGCAGCCATCATCCGCCACCTCAGCTCCCGAAACCAGGACAATGACTTCCAAGGCGCTCTGAACAGCATCCCACGGAACCTGCGCCTGATGTACGTGCACGCATATCAAAGCCTAGTATGGAACGTCATGGCCAGCGAGCGGTGGAGCAAACACGGCGACAAGGTCATCGAGGGTGACCTCGTCCTGATCAACGAGTACACCGGGAAGGTCCCTACCACAGCCCAGCCCGAATCAGTCGACGCCGATGGCGAACCAATCGTCTACCCTTCCGTCTCTGACCGCGCCCTAAACCCCGACGACGCCTTTGTCCGCGCTCGCGTCCTGAGCCAAGACGAAGCTGTAAGCGGTGACTTCACAATCTCTGACATCGTTCTCCCAACTCCTGGCTTCGACGTCCTCTATCCGGAAAACGACATCGCGGCCGCATACAAGGATTTCATGGCCAGCGACCGCGGCGGCGGACTGGATCCATACGACATGCGCCGCAAATGGAGCGATGTCAGTCTCAGCGGCAGCTACAGAAAACTCATGGCGCGGCCCGTCGGCGGTGATGTCAGTTTCGAAGTCAAAGCGTACACAGCAGACGATGAGCAATTCGTCGAAACGGACTTGGATCGCTTGATGAAGAGGGACAAAGCTCCTCAGAGTCAAGCGGATGTCTCAGCGATCGATACTGAAGAGAAGCATGTTGAAGAAGCGGCGGTGGAAGGGCAGACGAAAGGGAAAGAGGATGAGAAGATCGCGGTGATCCTGAAGCTGCAGCTTGGCTCTAGCCAGTATGCGACTATGGCGCTGAGGGAGCTATTGGGACCGGGGGGTTTACAGGCTTATAAGCCTGATTTCGGGGGCGGGCGATGAGTGCGCAGGGTACTGAAGATGAACTTGAATGGGAACTGAATGGGCTTGTCTGCGCTGGACATGGCGATGCTGAAAGATCTGAGCAATGAGCTATGAAAGATGGCGCATGAGCCTAATGTGGCGTGGGCATGTGTGTATGACACAGCTTCTCAGCGAAGAGCTATTACAGTTGCTCAGCAGCACAAACCAAATCAAAAGTTAATCCCTCCCCTCCCCTGCCCTCCCCTCGCCCTTCCCATCTCCAAGAAAAACTCACCAGCCCCGTCATCAGCATCCACGCCCCCCATCCCGACCCATCTCTTCACGCCCTTCCAGAGTGTTCTCCTGCTGCGGCATTGCCTCCCTCCCGAAACGCACTCCACCTCCCCTCTCCACCTCCACCCACTCTCTCCGCAAACCCTCCCTATACCCCCCCGGTTTCCCTGTAGTCCAGCTCGCGTGGGTGCTGATCTCCTTGAGCAAGCCTCACTTAGGAAATCCCGCCCCAGTTTTCGGGTTGGGGGAGTGTAGGTACGGGATTGCCTACTTTGGATGTGATTAATAGGGATGTGATGGGTTATTGATGAGTTTGTCGCTTTACCAAAGGCGGGGAGGGTGGGGGGGGGGGGGGGTTGGGTGTGGTGGTGGATTGGAGATGGAGGGGCGGGGGAGAGCTGGGTGGATACACGGGGGTTGGAGGTTAGTTTATGGGGCGCTGGCGTGGGGAGAGATGGGTAGGCGAGGGGACGAGGGGATGAGTGCGTGAGAGAAAGCGTGTCACATGAAGCAGACACCGGAAAGCTGTGGATGATGGAGAACGATGGTTGGGGTATTCATGCCTATGAAAACAGACATACGGAGATGCAACTCCGTTCCTCAATGCATGGAAACGAAACCAAAAACGCCGTTTCCCAATGCATGCATGCTCGCTCGCTAAGTTAACATAACCAAATCGGGAACATACAACCCCCTGCAGCCCACCCTCCCCTCTCCCCACAAAGCTACCCCTTCCCCACCTCCAACCCGACCAACTCCACTACAGGAAAGCAGCAACCCCAGCCACAAGCCCCATGCCGATCCCCGCCGCCTTCGCAATCGCAGTCTGCTGCGCTGCGCCTCCCTTGCTGACAGAACTTGAGGAAGCGGTGCTCGAGGGGCCGGCGGAGCCGGAGGGGGTGGAGCTTGGGCTTTGGGAGCCGGAAGGAAGGGTTGTGGAGGAGGAGTTTGGTGGCTGAGTTACTGACGAGGAGGAGGAGCTGGAGGAGTTTGGTGGCTTGGGTGCTGATGAGGAGGTGGAGGAGGTGGTGATGGTGGCGGAAGAGCCCGATGGTGTAGTGATGGGCAGGATCTGCGCCGGTGTCCTAGTGCTGGTCTTCGAATCACTGCTCGCCGATGTCGAGGCCGAGGGCGACGGCGCCGCCCCCGCCTTCTGGATGATGCTCGCCTGCGCGGCGTAGAAGCTCGTCAGGTAGCTCTTCTGCGCCTCGGGCATGAAGTTGACGTACAGCGGCGGGCTGGGCTTCGGCGTGGCGAGCGCGGCGGCGCGGAAAGCGGCTTCTTGGGAGGCGAGCTGGCTGGGTTGGATGGCTGCGTTGGCGAGGGCGGAGTTGACGGCGGACATGGCGGGGTTGGTGGCTTCGGGTTTGGTGTAGGATTGTAGGGCGGCCATTTGGGAGGGGGAGGGGTATTTGTTGGGGAGGGATGTGAAGTCTGCGCAAGGCTCGAGAAGACTTGAGGAAAGGAGATGAGAAAGCAAAGAAATAGAGTAGATGGTGGTGATGGGAGAGGGGTCACAAGTAGAAAGGCTCTGGACTGGAAATGATGATGTGGATGAAATGGAGAAGGAAAGCGACAAATATATACCATTCTCCCAACAGGGCCTCTATTCCCTCGTTAGCCAAAATAAATCATATTGACATCCTGGAGGTTGGCACGGGTGACCACCGTGGTCGGATCCTTAGCATGGCTTAGCGAGCATCCTTCGATGGCACATATCCCTTTAGAGCCAATGCGGGCGCTATATTCGGTCCTTGGGAGTGATGTCTCTTGTTACCTTACTTCAGGATGTGAATTTCAGCTCGCGGATCTGACTCTGTTCACAATTGAGCCTATGCTGTCAGCTGCCACAGGCAGTGTCCAACACAGTCTACTCCTTTAAGTCCAGTGGGTTTGACATAGTGGCAAAGGGCCCCTAAATACTCAATAGGATAAGATTTCGTGAATTTGACGCTCGTAGCGTTAAGCTAGCCGTCATTGGCCATGACCATCGACCTTGGGAAGCCTGCGATAGTTGCAAACAGAGAGAATCAAAGATGGATAAAAAGTGCAAGCCGCAGCCCAGGTTTAGACTGACCGTCGGGTCGGGTTATGATACCATCCCTCTGGCCCGACCCGGCGCCAAGACCGGGTCGCGACAATTTTTTGGAATCGAATCGCTCAAAGTAGTTTAGCGCGCTTTGCGCTAAACTACTTATAGTAATCGACTAAACTACTTTAAGCGATTCGATTCTTCGAATTTCTTTTTGACCCGAGTCTTGGCATTTGCACGTGACATTTCCGGGTCAGCGCGGCCAGTCTACCCAGGTTACAGGTATTACGCGCCCCTGACCCCTGTCGCTGATGTCCAATTGGCCAGGAAGCCGCGCTTTGCCCTGAGCCACTGATGCTGCGGTCAGCCCAGAATTAGTACATGAAACACCGAGATTGTAGCGTACGGAGTACTTTAGCATCCATCGCTTACCTCAGCCTCAAGCGGTATATTTCATATCCTGACGAGTCGGATGACTCGGATCCCATGTTTCCTCGTTCCCAGGACGCAGGAGCTAATTGATCGAAGTTTGAGGTTTTCACTCTTGCGACTTATTCATGGCTTGGTTCTCGTAGTTAAAACATCTTGTGCTTCATATATGACATGCTGAACTGTAATATCAACGAGAGGCTCAGCATACATCAGTCCATATGGTTGCCAGGCTTGATCCAGTAATAAGCAGCCAACGAATATCCCATAATAATTGTTCCTCAACAAACACCCTTTGCGGGAAGACGGGCCTCATGTATTGGACGAACTCGAGATATTGGCCTCATTTCTGGAATCGAATATCGTGAGCGGTCGCGAAGCCTGGGTGGCCTGCTCAGAACCGGGCATTTTACCTCCCGAACACTCACAAGACGCAATGACTCCAGCTTGGTGGTTGTGATAGTATCTTGTCATGAATATTTCCGGGCACAGAACCTGGACCCTCGTGTCCTTCAGCATCAAGCCGAGGGGTTTGGACGTATTTTGCTCTCATCGAACCCTCTTTGCGCTTCAGTTCCGCGTTGAGATCATGGGAGTCGAAGCTCGCGAATCCCGCGATGACTTCCATCCCTCTCATCGTGCCCATCGTCACTTCTTCAAACCACGGGCGTCAAGAAAAATCTCTATATTGGTCGGAAGGGCTACGGTAGGCAGGTGGTGCCAGACCTGCTGACCACGGCGTTAAGGTGAAGCGATTTCGTAAGCGTGCGTAGGAGCGTATCCGGTCTCTTAGCGGAAGAGTAAAGTACTGTACGAATGAGACGGACAGGCAAACACATAGGCGATAGGGCGATCGGTGTGATCGCGGTATCAGTGATTGCAGCCATTCTGTCATTGAGTAGGTGGGACCGGTCAATGTGACGAAAGTGGTTTGATACCAGGGCCGATATGGAGATGACGCGGTCCGTTGATGTTCGGCTCACTGAGGAAATTTGGTTGCGGCTAGATTCCGAAACTTATTGCTAAGATCCACAAGTGACCCTGGTGCCGCCGGAGACGACCATAATGTTACTTTAGCGTTCCTCCATCGCCGTCGATAATTCCTTGGTGCATCGATGCTGTGTTTGCCGCGCAGACCTCCTCAGTCAGTCTTCATCAATTCTCACCTTCTGCAATCCTCTCTTCATATGCCGCCCATGCCGCCTTTCTGTACCTCTCTGCCTCTTTCCCTCGGTCTTTGTTATTTAAGATCCCTCTTCCAACAATCACGATATCAGCCCCATCCGTGCGGACAACTCCCTTTGGCGTTCTCCATTGCTGTCCCTGCCCATCAGTCATCGACCAATCACCTCTCACCCCTTCAGGAGGCAGGTTCACACCAGGAGTCAGTGTAAGAAAACTATCCTTATCCTCATTCAAAGACCGCTGCGCAATGAACCCCAGCACAAAATCGCGATGGTTTCGCGCAGCTTCGACGCAAGCCGATGTATAAGCCTCGTTCATCATGTTGCCCTCGCTACTCATTTGCGCAATCAACAGCAGGCCTCGTGCGTGTGGTGGCGGACCCAGCTCTTGTAAAGCCAGCTCCCGATCAGTTGCGTCCCCATCAGCGGAAGATAAGGTACGATACAGGCCTGGGCTGGGAGGGCCAGGCTCGAAGGTCTGGGAAATTATTGTCGTTGCTGTAACGATGCTGCCCTTGCGCTCGTAGGCCTCCGGAGGGCGCACGCTGATGGTATCAGAGGTAGGAGGGGTAACAACTACCTCTCCCTCGTTTACGGAACCGTCAAGGCTGTGCCGTGGTGTACCGGTGTAAATCTCCGTGGATACAGACTGATTGAGAGAAGAAAGTATTTCATTGGCAGCGGAGTGGAGAGAAGTGATAATTAAGGGACCTGGGAAGATGTGTGCGTTGGTTATGTGAGCCCATGTTGCAATGGCGAGGGGGCCGCGGGTGTATTGAGATTGGACTGTGCCTTTGAATCGGTTGATCAGCTTGTACGCTTCTACTCGAGCAGGAGGGAGCACGCACTGCCTATATCTCCGAATTTGCGATCCTCAAAAAGCAGGAAATTTTTCCGCCGCGAGACCTCTTTGAGCCTCTTGATGGTCGTCTGGGAGAAATCGTCGATAATATCGGCATGGGTCTTGAGCACACAAATGTAGTCACCGACGTCCTCTGCTAGTCGTAGCAAAGCGGAAGAAGTATGGACGTCCGCTGATACACACAGATTTGACTTCTTTATGGAAATCAGCTGTAGGAGGTAGCTGGTTAAGGGTGGCGCATCATGACGGTCAGCGCGCTTCGAGTAAGGCTGATAGATAGTCGATGATGGCATTTGGAGAGACGCTAATTTTGATTATCAGTAGGGAGTTACAATGAGTCCCACCCCACGAAGAATGCGGTTGAGTTGAAAATAAGTCGAGGGTGGGCGTTTATGTGGGTTCCGGCGCTAGGCTTGGATCCGCACTGCTCACCAGGGAGGCAGTGATCGATACTTTATGTTGGGGAAGCTAGGAGTGGACAGCAGGGCTACTTGGACTCGAACTTTCAACAAACGGCATGATCACTAATATAATATTTTATCTACTTGCTGTCGTCGTCGTCCGCAAAGTAATTACGTGCCCACTAGAAGCGCTCCTATAAGAAGATTCGAAACGATAGGACCGCTCCTCATTGTGCGCCGGCGCTATGCTTATCGTTATACCTGATATTCTCTTCGGCAATAGTCTCCCATACCCCGGCGGCAGCTAAAATCAACTCGAAGACCCAACAAGCCGACGCAATCACGTATTGACGGTATTGCCCAAGGACACGCAATTAGCAATAATGTACATCAATCGACTATGAAATGCCATCAAATCTAATATGCCTCCCCCGCACCATAACTTCTTTCGATAAAGAGTCCTCGCATGTACGTTTATCGCCGATTATCGCCTGTCTTGGTTGCAAGATCGCCTACACGTCAATGCGTGATTGCGTCGGCCCGTTGGGTATCTGGAATGATTTTAGCTACCGCTTGGGTATAGGAGACTATTGCTGTATTCTCTTCACTCGATCGCCTGCTATGGTGTATCACTGTCGTGGGCCTCCCAATTGTCTAGTAAACGTCCGACCTCCTTGAATGAGACCGGCTTAGTCATGAACAAATCAACACCACTGTTGTAAGCCTCCGTCTGGTCTCGACTAGAAGCCAGACCCGTCAATGCTATGATGAGAGCTTTGTTTGGCCTCGTCCCAGCCGGATTCTCACGGTCGCCTTGGGTTGTTCTGCGGGTATGCTCGACTTCCCGTATGGCACGTGTAGCTTCGAAGCCGTTCATGACTGGCATCGAAATGTCTAGGCCATGATCAGTCTCCATCGATGAACAACCTAGACATTTAGACAGACTTACCCATGAATATGATGTCGTAGCCAATTTCATGCGCCATTGCTGCATCGACAGCCAAGCGGCCATTCTCTGTGGAGTCTACGAATTTGTACTTCCTCTTGCGCATGAACGTTTCCAGCAAACGCAGATTGATTTTATTATCATCGACCAACAACAACCGTGGTGACCTGTCAGACTGGTCAGGTAGCGAGACTATGCGTTTTGTAGCTTCTATCGATTCTTCCGCCTCTTTGCCTGGTACAGTTATATTGAGTGCTGCAACCTCTTCCGCTGTTTGGACCGGGGTGGCTGTAGCGAATTCTCCAGTTTTAGTTATCGCAGAAGAGGCAGCCTTGTAAGCACCAAGTAGGGGCTCGGTCGCTCTATGTGTCATCTTAGGCCGTCGTGAATCACGTCTAATGAGGTCAGGCGCATACTCCGCATCAGACGAATTTTCCATCTCCTGTGATGGAAAGGGGAAGTCCACACGGCGGTTCTTTGCAACATTCTCATCAACAGCGCTTCGCGAAGACATCTCCGAAGATAGCTGTCGGGCCGATGACACCGTCGAGCCTGTGTCCCGGAAGGAGATTTGAGACGAGCGCCTCTCTCCATTGATATTGATCTTGCCCAGCCCGGCCACAATTGTCTCCGTTTCAGAGCAAACGGGGCTCTCCGATGGGAAAGTCTCGGTAACTTCGGCCCCCTCATCAGGAAGCCCTTTCGCCTTTTCCAAACATGAGAATAACGCTTTGGCGAGTTTGTAGGGTCCAAAAGGTTTGGAGACGAACTCCACTATCGAAGGTTCCTTATCCTGAGGTGCGATTTCTGGCCGAAAAGCCCCACAAAGTACGACAGTCGGAGGTCTCCTCCCGTTGACGGCAAAGAAGCTTGGCAAGTCTTTCTCATCGATGATTACAGAATTGGCTGAGTCAGACCATTCATGCGTTGCCTTTAGTCCAAACCACTGGGTAATGTAAGACTGTAAAACGTTTCCGCGTTTCGTGCTCAAGCTCGCAGGTCCAAGTCCATGTCGGAATCCGTACAGGACAACCAATCTATCAGCATGCTCAGACTGCAAGCCTTGCAACGATGTTGTCACGCTGCTATTCGAAGTTATCGTGCTTGGTGTAGACTTTGGCGTGTCTGCACCTGGGAGTCTCATCAATGGCAGACAAACACTTACTTTAGTACCTTTACCAAGCTCGCTCTGGAACTCAATCGTGCCGTTTAGCATGCTGACAATACTCTTGACTATGCTCAAACCGAGGCCGACCCCGGTTGCTAGGGCATCCTCCTGTGAAAACGCTATAACGTCAAACGATTAGTAGAGGTGCTTGCCATGAGATTGAGACTGAGACGAGTCATGCTTACGGGTGAAGAGGCTAGTCTTTAGGTAGCTACTGGAAATGCCTTTCCCGGTATCTTGGATTATGATTTCCAGTAGCTTCTCTTCCGCGCCTGCCCCTTTATCTGCGTTCAGGTCGTGAAGTCTCATGCTCACAACGATAGAGCCCTGGTTGGTGTATTTCTGCGGCTTGATGTTAGCATGTCGACTCTCTTCCTTCCATACCGCATGACTGACCAAACTGTTGCCAAATAGATTCATCAGGATCTGTTAACGTGCTGTTAGCACGAAAATCAATGGCACGCTTGGGTTACGGAAACAAGTACCCTGCGTAGTGCACCTGGCTGTGTAGTAAAAACGTAGTCTTCCTCCGCGATATCCAATATAACCTCAACATCTTTGGTCATTTGGAGGCTCTTAGGATCTCCTTGAAGCATGCGTCGAGAAGAGCTCACTGCATGCTCTGATATTTTCCCTTTCGTCTCGGGGTCCATGTATGCAATTTCTGTTGAGCTGATATTCTGATAAATCTGACCTGCATAGACACCTTCGACCACCTCCTCTGCAATAGCGGCGACATCCGTCGTTGCATAGATATTCATTAATGGTGGTGCTTCCTTGCTAAGGTGCGCCGCTACTGTAGACTTGGTTCTCATTGAGGTGGCTGATTTCTGCGCGCGAGTTTTCTGAGCTGCAGAGAAGTTCCTCTCATACTTGTTGATCTTGCTGTAATCGAGGATGTGGTTTATAGTATCCAGTAACGTGCGGCCACAGCTCGAGATCGTGTCCACTAAGCTATTCTGAAAGGCATCGAATTCTGTTTCCGCTAAGAATTCTGCGCTAGCTAGAATACCGTGCAATGGCGACCTGAGCTCATGTGAGATTGACCCAACGAAATCGCCTTTTTGACGCTCGGCAGCACTATTTGCAAGATGATTCACTTCCGCCATGATGCTGTGGCCGAAAGTCATCAGGAAGCTCAACTCGCCTTCCACAGAGAAAACCCCCCGAACGATAGTTGAGTAACAGAAACAAGCGCCAGACGACCGGGCGCTACTTGAGTCCCAGAGCGGCGCCAAAAGTAGTTGACGAACTAGGTTGTCCGTTAGTCTTCGTTGTTTAAACCTTGACACATCTAAGTATCCCATGCGCTGACAGGGTTCTAAATCCAGGGCTGGCTGCATCAACAACTAAATGCTTTGCGCCCATGGATAACGTGTTAACGATATGGCGATGGACTGAAGACCAGTGATAGGCCACCGCCATGGCGACAAGACGTCAAAGAGTATCACAAGCATTATCGGAGATCTCAAGGAAAAACAAAAGAAGGGGGTTTTATGTTAGGCTTGCGAAGCAATGAGCACCAAGTGGCAAAGGAATAAATGCAGGATATACAGGTGACGCTCGGATGTAAGGTGCACTCACCATTTGGAAAGTATCGACAAAGACGCTTTGCCTCTGCCTGCCGTCTTTGGCTTCGGTTTGGGGCACTGGTATCAGACTCGCTTTTTTCAGAGGTACCGAAGACCTCTCGATCCACCAGATGGCCAGAGTGGTTGAATGACCACATCTTGCCTCGAGGGTAGCGTTGCAACAAATGCAGAAGGACATCCTCGGGTATTGGACTGAACGACTTTACCTTTGACAGTTCTTTAGGACCGCCCAAGGGAATTTCGGCCATAGAAAAGCTCATAACATCCGAGGTCTTAAGAGATGCATGGCTGGTATGTGACGTAGATGATGCGGTTTTTCTGTGCCTCTTCCGCGGAGACACTGCTAGATCATCTTCCGAACTTTCGAGCTCCTGTGTGGGTACGTCTCGATGATGCAAGCCAATGCCAGCATTGTAAAACACAACTCCTCCTGTTGCGTGGAGATCGAGGGATTCGCGGAGGAGGTTTGCAGCTCGCACAAACGTAGATTCAGACGTTGGCTCGCTACCTTGAGACGTTTTCTTTGAGCTTTCTGCATCGGGTTGTTCTTCGGGAGCAGGCGACTCAGCTTTTGCGAACCTCTCCGCGTTCTCAGGATCTGCAGCCGAGTCCAAGGACAATTTGCTACTGCCACCAAGGCAGAGAGGTTTGTCATTACCGTCTGCGCGAGGGGAAGTCACGTCCTCCGCCTGCTTGAGGAAATCAATGCTTGATCCATCAGAATCTCCAAACCCTATGCTGTCCTTCCCATCTTGGAATGACTGCAAGGCTTGAGACATCCTCAACGCTCTCCTACCCTCGACCGCTTCGCTGTTCAGCTGCATAGTTTGCATAACTATCTTGGAGATGGTACCTAAGCAGTCGATTTGAGTGTCTGTAAGCTCGGGTCGTGCTTGATAGTCCATCACAAAAAGACTACCGATATTGAATCCATTGCCAGTCGTCAATGGCGTACCGGCGTAGAATTTGAAGTGAGGAGGGCCAGCAACGAAGGGCAGTTGATTGAACCGCTCATCCTGTGTCAAGTCGGTGACCGTGAAACAGGCATACTTTCCAGGGGTCGGGGGAAGCTCAATCGTTCTCTGCGATTGTTAGTGACTGGTCGGTTCGAGGCAGCTGGAAATAGACAATTGGGAGATCCGTACCTCGCAGAGCCGTCCCTCCTTCGGGACTGTCGCGCAACCCACCCATAACTCGTCACCTACTCTTTCACACTGCCCGGTATCGCTGAGGGATAATGTTCGTGTAGCCTCGGCAATGAAGTACTGTGTCTCTTTGTCAATTACGCTGCATCGACCAATCAGTACACATCCACAGCGTTCATGATCAATGACGCGGACCTGATCATTGCCCGGGGAGCATCGAGACGAAGAGCGCATAGCTGAGCGAGTGCTGTGAGGGCTGCATTGGGGGAGGACGCAGGCAGATCATCGAGGGAGTCCGCGGTGTCGGTGTTGAAATCCGCTGTTCCATCGAGACCCTGGCAGTATCGGAGTAACTCTCGCTCCCGCGTGTAGTCGGCAGGACTGTGGCTTGAGTCTCCGGAGGGCATCCCTGGGGAATTTACTGTGGAGTCAGTACCAGCTGCCACCCAGTTTTGCAAATCCCAGATCAGAGCGAAGGTTTATTCCCCGGCCATTGAGCTCGAGGAAGTAGGGATTTGGGATTTAATATACAGGGCGTCCCGGCCATGCAATCAAGGGCCGTATGAAGCCGCATGTCACATGTATCGGATGTGGAAGGTGCACTGCAGGTATAAAACTAATGTGCAGGGCTGGAGTGATGTACACAAGATGACGTCCTCGGCGCCTGCCTTCCTTTCGCGCCGCGGGATCTTTCCGCGGCAGTTGATCCTTCTCATAAGGTGTTCGCTCTTAGGTCCTGTTTAGGGCTTCCAACGCTTAAATTGGGTTCGATAATCGGGCAACACGTGGAGACGTTGTACCGCGATATACGATATACTAGCAGAGCTTCCTTGACTTATACTGGAGCCGAGGTAGATATCAAGCACACATGCTCGCAATTCAGCCACCAGTGAGCATTTGTCCTTGCCCAAGAAACGCAATTCAAGGTGATCAGCGTACCTATTCCAGTAACAACATGCAATCTTCCTGTCTAGTTTTCTTCTCGATCGCTTCATCGCCACCTGAACCCAGCTAAGATCTATTTGTGGTATGCCTACAGACATGCCTTGAAAACCCGTCGAGTCTTGTGAACAATGGCCAGTCGAGCAGGAATTCAGAGATAATGGAATGTAAGATAACGACCAAAGTCCGGTTGAATGGTATGTCAGGTACGTATGTCTAGTTCTTTTGCGGTATATTCTTTCTTCGGAGCAGTTCCAGTCTTTCGAGACAAGTCTCCAACGTCGAACAACGTTGCTGTTACGCTACCTCTCTCATGTCCTCCCCTGTCTGTGATGTATTATGTTTTATTGTTCTAGAGCCCACCAAAAGCCAGTCCCAGCAGCTACGATTCAATGTGTCCAGCCAATGACTTACGATCCTTGCATCTCAAAGGCGTGGACTTTACAATGGATGGCACGAGGAACAATATTAGGCGCAGCGAGTCTACATGCCTATTGTGCGCGTTCACATTGTCTCCTTTGTTGAGCCGAGTCCACCTTGCCCTACACCACAACCACACATTGTTGACCTTATGGAGAGCCATTATCCGGGACTACACGACCGCCTTGAAGAAAGATGCTATACCGATTGTATAATTTGCCAGCATATCTCCCTCTTATCCACTTCTCCATCCGCCAGATATTATCTTACCACATACACGCATATACACTTTCATTAAAAACCCGCTACCATCATATCATACACGCCGGCAACAGCCATCATGCAATTCACAGCCCTCCTCACAGCCCTCCTCGGCGCCAGCACCACCGCTCTCGCCCTCCCAACCGCCGACACTACAGAAGCGCCCACAATCTACACCACAGACGAGTCCATCTTCAACAACACCACCCCCCTCGAAAAGCGCGCCCACTACGGCTGGCTCTCCTCCTACGCCCCCGACGACAAGGAATGCAAAGGCGGCTGGGGCGGCGACCGCCCCAAGGTCGAAGGCAACGGGTGTATCACCTTCAAGCCAATCAGCCACAACATAGGAATCTACCACGGAAGTGTAAGTTCCTTCCTCCTTCCTTTCCCCTTTCCCCTTTAGGAGGCTGATTACTAACGCAACACAACAGTGGCCCCTCAGCTTCGGCTCCCTCGACGTCTTCATAGACGCTAATTGCCAGAGCAAGATGGGTACCCTTGCCCCGCCTGCCGATGGGGATCGGCAGTGCGTGGATAGGAACAAGATCTCGATATTTAACTGGGGGAGTGTGAAGCCGGCTTAGGCGCTTTCTCCGCGAGGGGGCGGGGGGAGGGAGGAAGGAGGAGGGGGGGGAGACGTTCGAAATGGTCTCCATGTGCTGTGTTCTTTCTTTTGTGGAATATTCGATTCCTATGCCATGTTTGAGGGAGGGAGTAGGTTGGGATATCTTGAGCTCCTGGATATTGAGCTCTTGAAATCGCTGGCCGAACATCTCCAAGATAGGGAAACGGAAAGGGGGTTGGCCTATTGGGGTTTTTTGGAGTTTTGACTGTCTGGAGCATCTCCTCAATGAGGCTGTGCAAAAGTTTATGGGGACGCCGGCTTTTTTTGCTCGTTTTATTTTTCCGGGATTTGTTACTCACAGAGCCCACACCATCTCTTAGATGACAGGGGGACGGAAAGGGGTTTGGCTTTGGCTTTTTTGGTTATCAACTATTCAGGGTTTGCAAGCATTTCTGTGGTGAGGCCGTGTAAGAGCTCATGGGGAAGGCTACTCTTTCTACTCGCCTTCTTTTGCAGAATTATTTCTCACGAAGCCCTTGAACATTGCTACCCCATCATGAGGCTGAAGCGAGCGATGAGCATAGGCGTAAACAGGTTGCATTGATATCGCGATCGATGGATGATCCATCCGTTAGGTATCTACCAAAGATCCTCCAAGCATCCAATCCACATTCCCTCACCGACCATATAATTGCACCATCCCATGCATCAGCAATACATCCCACCCACCCCCCAAAACATGATCAAACCCCATTTCCTCACCTCACGCCCCCGCCCTCATGAACCATCACCATCACTGCATACCCATGCCATTAACGCCCATTCCCATGCCATTCATCGCGCCATTCATATTCCCATTGACCTGCCCCCCCGCCATGCCATTCATCTGCGCCATCATCATCCTCCTCTGCTGCGCCTGAGTCTGCAACATCACCTGCTGCGCATACTGCATCGCCTGCTGCTTCGCCTGCTCCAGCTTATCGGGCGGGATACTGCCCCCACACGACCGTGCGATATCCGCCATACGGGCATTGAACGCTTTACCCCTGATCTGCTGCATCTGTATCTGCGCTTGCGTTGGCATCGGGCGCGGCTGGCCGGGATGGAGCGTTTGTTGCTGCCCGGGGTGGCCATGAGGCGGTTGTTGCAGCTGAGCTTGGCCAGGGTGCGGGGAGCCGACGTGTCCGGCCATCTGCTGGTGTTGTTGTTTGCGGATGTTTTCCTGGTAGGCGGCGTGTTGGTGGGCTTGGGCTTGGGCTTGGAGGCGGAGCGCTTGTTGTTGCTGCTGGTACTGGTGCAGGCGCTCGGGGGACATTTGATGCTGCCCGTTTTGCATCTGCTGGGCGAGCGCTTGCTGATGGCTCTGGTGGCGTTGCTGTTGTGCGAGAACGGTTTGTCGCTCGCGCGCTTTTTGGACTTGGTGGATTTGCTCGGGGGTTAGGCCCTGAGCGGCGCCCAGGCCAATGTGCTGCGCGGCGATGGTGTTAGGGGCCATGACGGGGGTTTGGGCCATAATGTTTGGTGGACTACTGTGAGGCATGCGCGAGACTGGGGTGGAGGTATTCATTACTGGTGTGGCATGTGGCATATTGGGTGTCCCATTAGGCATTTGGGGTGTTCCCCTTCGGCTTGGTCCTTGCAGGCTGCGTTGATGGACCATGGCAACGCCGCCGGCTGGCGGATGACTGTGTTGGAGAGAAGAAGGCGGACGCACTGGGCTGCTAGTGGCTGCTTGAGTGGAGGTAACGTTCATGGGCTGGTTTTGACCACCATGGCTGACATGACCCACTATAGGCGAGGAGTTACTGTGAGGAGTCATTTGACGCACAATGGGTGACTGATGAGCTTGTGAGGCAGGGACCATATGAGGCTGGGAGGATGGCATGACCCCATTTGGTGGTTGCGACGTCTGGCTTTGAATCATGGCTTGCTGCTGCTGCTGCTGCTGCCGTCTTCGCTGTTCCTCTTGTTGTTGTTGTTGTTGTTGCATGGCGAGTATCGCAGCTGGGTTCTGAGATTGTTTGAACCGTTGCAAGCTCTCCAGTCGTGCGTTTTCTTGAGCTTGCCGCTGCTCCTGCATTTGATGTTGTTCCCGGGCATGCCTTGCTTCGTTCTCCTTTTCTTGTTTGGCCTTCGCAGCGGCCTGCATAGCGTTTCTCTGCTCGGTTGCTTCGCGCTCTCGCTGTTTCTTCGCCTGCTGCTCTGCTTTGATTTGTTCTATGAGCTTGAACCGCTCAAAGCGGGGCTCGAAGCCTGCGGCACCGACCTCCCCCTCTGCTACATTAGCTTTGCCTGCAGCACTAGCCGATGCAGATGGCGTTAGTCGCTCGTCCATGATCAGCATGAAGTGCTGTTCTTGTGCGGCTAGAGCCTCATCGGCCGCCAACTCAGCGACTGTCCTCTTCCGTGTCTTTGGCGCGGGATATTGCTCTTTGTGACGAGAATCAGTCATCTCTTTGATGAGCTTCTGAGCTTCTTGAAGACTGTCCACGGGATCCAGAAAGAGTGGACCGGCAGTGCATTCAACGATCCTGCTCTCGAAGTTGCGTATATCATTCGTACCCACCAACATCTTCTGCTTCTTGTTAGGGGGACCCGAAGTAAGAGGCGTTGATGGTACAGCAGAGAGCGGAGTCGGTGGATGCGGCATGGTCGCCGAAGCAGGTGTACGAGGTACAGTGCTAGTAGTTGACAGCTTTCGATTGACAGAGCGAGGATCAGGGGTGGTAGCGTAATAAGCTATCTCTGCCTGTAACGACAGCGGTGTGGGAAAGAGGACAGTTGTAAATTTCTTGACTTGTTCGGTAGTTCTGGGATCCTGAGTTGAAGCTGATATGTGAGCTGGGGCTTCGCCATTGGCGGTCTTGGCAGTGCTCGTTGCTGTCTCTTCGCTCGTGCCCTGATTCTCAGCCGTAGGGTCATTTGATTCTGCCCAAGGCACGTAAGGCGAGGGTGTGAGATGCTCATTGTGGTTGTGAACGGAAAAAGGAGTATTCTTGTCATTTGCTGGATTGCTTCTGGAGCCCGGTGTAGCAGCAGCGGTCCTATAATCAGCGACCTGAACGATCAGACAGCCTTGTGAACCATGTAAGTATTACTCATAGAAGACACTGTCAGGATCTAGTACCTTCGTAAAACTTGACCCCACTCAGAAGCAGTTCCTCCACAATGTCGTGCGGAACGGTTTCGTTCTTGATATGTTCGAGTAAAAACCTCATAGGGGAGCTATACGAGAAGGTGCCATCCTGCTGGTCAAAACGAAAATGTGTGGGGTGTAGGTGGAGAATGACCGAGGGAGGCGCTTTCCTGTATTTGCGCATAACGTAGGAAGTGCTTTTCGCTATATCGTCACCCATCTCAGCAACCTTTACCTTGACCGACCCGCCAAACTGGAGACGAGGGGACTTCGAGCTTACCATATGGTTCAGCGACCTTCTTCTGTATTCTCCGGTCTCCATCCTGCCCAGTCTTCCCCGATTTAGCATCTCTCCTACGGGTACTGCTGCGAGAAGCCGATCCGTTCGTCACACCGTTCACTCCATTGACATTTGTTGCGCTCGCAGGGTGTTTACTGGCGGATGGAGCCCGCATCGAGCCGACGGACGGCGATGGTGAAGACTGGAAGGATTTAACGCCATTGAGGCCCGTCTGGACTGCGGGGGGAGCGGGGCGCTTCATTTTCTGGAGAGCAGGGGCGGGTTTGGTTGCGATTGCAGTTGCCATGTTTCCTGAGCTTGCGGGATAAGACCCGTATGTTCGTTCCGAAGCAGACGTCTTCAGTCTAGGTGCGATTTCTCAACCCTACACGAACCGCGATACAGCCCGAAAGTCGTCGGACTGCGGTTGTAGCGACATGTGATGCAGCAGGCGACCCTAGGGCCTTTGAAGCTGTCCGCTTCGCTTCGGTTGTGGTTTCCCCGGGTGAGATGATGCTCTTTCTTGTTTCGTGTACGGTGCGGTATATCAGCAAAAACGGGGTTTCTAAGCAAGTGATGCGTTGCAGACAGGGCAGATCTACGAACAATAGTGGGCTGGAAGCTGTATAGCGCCTATTTAGGTTTAGCGCGAGACTGTCATGTCACGCGCTAGTAAAGTACTCAAGATGGGCCTCCCAAAAAGTGTGAGGATGATCATCAAGCAGACATTGAATGACATTGTTCTTCGTAAGCTTCCGAAAGACTACTGAAGCAATATAACAAAGTCCTTTATATATCAATACTGTACATCATAATCCACTCCGACGGAGCAAGATAATGAAGGTGCTGTTAGGCAACGCTAATTCCATACACCCATCCAGCACGTACTATCTAATGAACTCCCATAGCCATGCTCTGTTCCCAAACTTCGTCAATGTCCCATCCGAACAACTTCCCGGCATGTCTCCCGTTCCCACTTTAAAACTGGCTCGTTGGTAAATCGGGATGTCGCGTATCCGTCGTCCCGCTTGCTGTGGATTGGCAAAACCGTTGTCTATAATACCAATTGGCGACTGATGGATATGTGTTTGTCCGAAGCCGAAACACTGTCGATCAATCGTGCTCTCCTCAATCATGACCCCTCACGACCCTTCTCCAGTGATCTCCAACCATCAGACCCTCGACGACCTCCACGCCTTTGCCCAAGCCGATTCTTGGATCGTTCTTCCACCACTTCTCGATTGGAACATCTGTGCGGCCTCGCTCATCTTCACTGTCCACTAACCCACCGTGTCCACTTTCGTCGCCCACTACGATCACGATTTGACGGACCCAGTTGGTAATTTGTGTAATGACTTCGCCCTTCAGACCAGTCACGGGTTCTTGTATATAGACTATCTCGGGACCTAGATGACGTAGAAGGTGGACGTGACCTTCTGGAGTAGTAAAAGGCATGATCATCGTCTCTTTCTCGACGAGCCTTTTAGCCTCTGCATATAATTTATCAAATTTCTTGGACCTCGGCGGTGAGGTTTCAGGATATGGATCGATGGTCGTTAAAGGCCTTTCCTCGTCATGACCTTGAGCGTCATCGTGCCCGATGTTCGAGTAAGACGAGGTCATTGACATAGAAGCTTGATTGCCTTGTTGATTGCCAGCGAGGGGGTGGTGCTTGAGTTCAGGCGCGTATATGAGCACGAAGAGCCGAGTATCATTATCGATGTGTTCGGGCAGGTGGGATAGTATAGACTACATGGGTCTGTTAGCCGGGAAGAGCACAAAGTCACATCTCCAGCACCCACAGCATGTTCTTGGTGGTATGACACGTCTTCGCTGTGATTATAATCCGACTCCGCCGATAGCACAATGGCAATCGTCTTCCTTTTGCCATGGGGCTTCCCACGGGCCTCTGGTCCGTGGTGACCTGGCGCTCCGCTTGCTTGAGTCTCGGCTTCCTCCGACCATCTCGAGTGATCCTCAAAATCTTTCTTATCTTCCTCTCGAATCGAGGACAAAGCGCCCCCGACAGCAGCCCCAGCCGCAGTCACGCCTGCTACCACTCTTCGGCTGGCGCCGTCGAATATCTGTTGAGGGCTCGGCGTCCTTCGAATAGCGCCAGACATGCGCGCAACCATGCTTTGGTCTTCTGCTGGTTGACCAGGACCAGGAACGTAAAATGGCTGCCCAAGACCTGGACCTCCGTATCCTGGCGGTGGTGGCCCCTCCCGCCTGCCATCGTAGTTCTTCCTGTCATATTCATCGTCATCATCGCCGTCTTTGCGCTCACTCCAAATCCATGCAGCAATACCGACAGTGGCGACAGTCACCGTTATCGCCAAAGGAATCCAATGTCCCCAGGCGCTTCTTCGCGTCGACGCGCCGTAGGTTGACCGACGCTGCCGCTCGTAACGATCATACGAAGACATGACTCCTGAATTGGATTCACTGCAGGAAGAATGCCTGAACTCCACTTCTACCGAGACTCACTAAAACCCGGACCTAGCTGTGATGGTCCCTTTCGTCTACAAAGTAAGTGGGGAATCAGACTGGACTGTGGAGCCTGGATGGCTGATCTGCGCAGGGGTGGCTTCGATTGCAGGAACCAGCAGAACGGCCCGCCGTTCCTAGGGCTGATCATATCAAGCTCAGAGTCGCCAATGTACAGCTCGCCATATATGGATTCGATTGAGAGCCTGGTTTGAATGATCACCACTTTCTACTGACTCCACTACGACTGCGCCGCGGATATGCCTTCTTCATCTTGATAATGCCCCACGCAACAGCAATGCCACGCTCTCTGGGTCTTCAGGCCCTTGTGCTCTGTGGACCTGGAGTAAACCTTGAAACGCTCGCCGCTGACGAACCCAAAGCTCTCCTCTCCATAGCCAACCGGCCAATGGTATGGTACGCAGTGGACTGGTGTCATCGAGCCGGATTATCAGACGTGACCCTCGTTACTCCACGCTCCTTGTCCAAAGCCCTTCAAGATGGGCTCGCCCAGAACCCATACCTTTCCTCCTTGTCGCCCAAGCCAGACATCCTCTCCCCAGACGGTCTCGACGATGACACACCCACCGGCTCCATCCTACGTCTACCAGAAGTGGAGGCGGCAGTCACAGGCGACTTCCTTGTCCTCCCCTGCGACCTCGTCTGCGAAATGCCGCTGGAATCTCTTCTCGATGTATGGATGATCCACCAAGACCCCCTCCACCTATCCCAAACCCTCGGCCGACCCCAACGGCCAGAAGGCAGCCGCCTCACCAGCGGTCTCGGCGTATTCTACAGCACCAAAACCGCCCACCACATCAAAGGCACCGAAACCGACTTCATCACCACCGCCCCCCTCCCGAAATCCTCCATCCCACCACCCTCATCCTCCCTCCTCCCCCAAGTCTCCCAGCTCGTCAACGCCATGACAACAGACACCCTGCACGACAAACTCACCGCCAAGTCCTCCCTCCCCATCCGACACGGCCTCCTCCGCACCCACCCACGCACCCGCCTCCTGACCTCCCACCGCGACGCACACATCTACATCTTCCCGCACTGGCTCCTCGCCTACGCGCGCGAGAACCCCAAACTCCAGACCATAGGCGAAGACCTCGTCGGCTGGTGGGCAAAAGCTACCTGGCAGCGCGGTCTCGCTGAGAAACTGCACTTCCCACATAACACCGTCCCGCAAATCCTCGCCTGCATCCACCCCTCCTCCTCCCCATTGATCCAAAGAGTCGATACCCCAAACCAGCTACTGGCTACGTCTCTCTACCTCGCCTCGCTCCCCCCGTCCTCAGATCCCTCCTCCCCAGCAAATCCTTACGCCCACACCCACAAACGCTCCCCCCTCGCGACCATCCCCCCCAACACCTCCATCGCCGACTCCACCTGCCTAATCGGCCCCTTCAGCACCCTCGGCGCACAGAACACCCTCAAAGAAACCGTCATCGGCGCAAATTGCGTGACAGGGCAGAGAGTACGACTGACAAAGTGCGTCGTCATGGATGGGGCCGTGATAGAGGACAATGCGGTGCTGGTCGAGTGTGTGGTCGGATCAAGGGCGAAGGTGGGGCGGAAGTGTGTGCTGAGTGAGTGTATGGTGCAGGGTGGGTTTGTGGTGGAGGAGGGGACAGGGGGGAAGAAGGAGACGTTTGTGGGGGGTGGGGGGCTGGATGAGGGGGAGGTGGACTTGGACTTGGATGGGGAGGAGGAGGAGGAGGATGAGAGTGCTGTTGATGAGGTGGAGGGTGGTTGACTACACGACGGAACGACGAGAATGCGAGATGACGAACTCCCAATGGCTTCACGGCATCTATGAAAAACGTCTGTACATATCCACAATATACCCAACAAAAGCGCGCACCCACTCTCAATATATACTCAGCCCTCCTCCCCCAACCACCCCTCCCTCCTCACCTCCCCCACCAACTCCCAAAACGCGTCCTTCCCCCTCCACGGCCCACTCCCATGCCTCAACACACCCCTCACATCCTCCACATCCCTGACCAAATCCCCCACCGCCTCCCACTCCCGCTGCTCCACCAGCACCCTCAAACACGCCAGCAGCGCCATCCACCCCGGGCTCTGGCCCTCCTGCGGCATCCTCCGCAGCACCAGCAGCATCTTCTCCGTCTCGCCCACGCGGGCGTAGTGCTCGATCATGCGGTCCCAGAAGATCGGGTCGAGGGGCGTCTTCTCGGTCTTCACGCGGTGGAGCAGGCTGTCGATGGCGGCGAGGTCGGGGGGCGAGAGGGCGAAGTAGTGCGTTGTGAGGATGGTGTAGACGTGCGGGGAGGGCTTGATGTTGTTCTTCGTCATGTGCTCTATGACCGCTTGGGCGGCGGCGACGTTCAGGATCTTGGGGTCGAGGAGCCCGTCGAGGATGGTGCTGTAGGTGTAGTTGTTGGCCTTGAGGCCGTTGCGCTCCATTTCGTAGAGGATGGCGAAGACGGCGGATTGCTGTTCTATGTGGGGTTTGGTGTGGAAGGGGCTGGAGGGGTTGCTAAGGAGGCCGTTGAGCATGATGGTGAAGGTGGCGATGTCGGGGGGGCAGGCGGCGGCTTGCATGCTTTGCAGGATGGATTGGATTTTGGGCTTGTTGCTGGCGCGGACGGCGGGGCGGAGGGTGATGTTGTAGGTTTGGGTGTCGAGGCGGAGGTTCTGCTTCCTGGCCCATGTGAGTACGGCGTCGGCGAAGTTAAGGTTGTTGGAATGGGCTAGGCCGGTGAGAGCAGCTCGGACTGGGTCCAAGGAGGGTATTAGCTGGTCTTCAATCGCTTCTTTGGCTGGGGATGTTGCTCCGTTAGCTCCTGGAGAGGCTGGTTTCCATATCAACCCGAGGTCCTCCAGCGCATGCATGCCAGATTGCCAATCCCCACAGACCATCAAACCGTGGATCCAAAGCGTCCAGGTCTTCATGTTGGGCTCGATGCCTGCGTCCAGCATGTTCTTCCATATTTCACGCATTGAAGTGAGGTCTCTGGCAGCAGTGCATCCTGTAAGCATAGCGTGCCAGTGCCTCAATGTCGGCTGTTGATTGATTTGAATCATAAAATTCCACACTTCAACCGCCTCCGCTTGGCGTCGGATTGTAAAGAAAGCCGAAAGAAACTGACTGAGGAGTTCATCACGATGTGTCTCTTCGATTGCTCCGGACCCGGTGGACGCCTGGAATTTGTGCCAGACTCTTGTGATTTTCGCTGCATCACCTTTCTGCTTCGCATTGCGTAGAGCGCTACCTAGCGTCGAGGCGGCATCGGACGCTGCTTGTATACGTCCTGGTACCGAAAACGGTGGTTGCGGCTTGTAAGGCTTCTCAACAGAGGCTGGCGCTGGGTCAAGGAAGATCGGGATAGCACTCCATCTACGTACGATTCCTTCTGCCGTAGGTTGAGCAATGTCTGACTTCGTGAGGGACTCGATCGCTGAATCCCACCCGATCCGACCCCATTGTACGAGAGGCTTAAGGGACCGAATCAGAATCTTCGAATCGACCATAACGGATTCTTTCAGAGACCCCTCTTTTTGTTCACGGTTGAGGCAGTCGAACGTCACGACAGCGGCCATTACCATCCGATTGGTCTGTTCACAGCTACCAGGGTGACGAGGCCAGTACTCCGAAAATCGTTGGGAGATATTGGGATGTAAGCTCTGAGTATCCGCCTCGACGATCTTCGAAGCCTCGCGGCTCAATTTCGAGATATCTCCAACCACGCTCGAAGATGAGAAAGGAAGAGAGGACGAGCTGTGATTGCTTGCAGTATCCTCGGACATTGAACGTGCAGGTTCTCCGTATTCCTTGACTAGTAGTCGCCAAACCTCGATGATCTCTTCAAGCACAATTCCAGAATAATCTTTGGCAACAGCTCTCCCTGCATAGTAAGGGCTCAACGATATGAATCCAGATACGAGATTCCACAGAATCTGATCCCACCAGTACTTCATTATGTTATGTTTCCGATACGCTCGAATGGCCGTGGCGACCCGTGGAAGTTCCACTCGCTGTGGAGACCGTGCGCGTGTATGAGTGACCCGAAGTAGTATATCTCGGAAGACGTTCAACTGCGGCGCCGTGAATACGATGTCCTCATCGCGGCCAGCATCTGATACCATCTGTTGCCATGTCTTTGAGCCTAAAAGTGCGTGACAAGCCTTCCACATTTCTACCAAAGGCACTCGCTGCACGTAAAGCATATGTTCCAATGTCTGTATATGCTCATCCACGAGCTTCCTGGCAGGAACAACATGTACAGGTGGGACATTACTGTTGACTTTCTTGGCCCTCTGATCAAAGGTGATATCTTTCCGGCGAATACTGCTTGAGAAGAGACTTTCAAGTTGTGGGTCGTGCGGAGTGTCTTTCCGCCTCTGTGGAGACTGCACTTGAGGCAGTGGGTGATATTTCACACCATCTTTGCTGAACACCTTGGGGCCTGCGAGCTCATGACGCTCGCTGTCCACGAGCTTCCCGAGAGAAACAAAGCCTGCTCGTCGAACTTGGTAGCCCCGGGTTGCAGTTGCGTGTCGGCATTGCAGACAGATATACGGTAGGCTCATTGCATAAGACCCTAGGGCTGCGATGGCAGCTGTCAAGTGGCTTCATCCTCACCGAGAAGCCGGCTGCATTGTCTAGTTTCGATGCCTCTTATTCCATCAAGCGAAGGCCCAGCTCTCGTACGCACTAGTGTTCCGCGATTGCCACTATCTTATCTAAGATCTGGCCCCTGTTTTTGCGACTTTAAGGTACTTGGCCGGGGGATCGCCAACATCGGTCAGTGTAGGCATCATGGACACCTTCATAGGGCGTCTGATGCGCCCTCGCAAGTTTCGTGACGACTGGTGAGCCGACTGTAGTTAGTTGCCCTCCCCGCCTAATCTTCGTGACTAGGCCATCTAAAACATGACCACATTGGTCCCACGCGGACCCTACTCCAGGGAGGAGCTGGACAGCCTTTATCCGAAGGGCTTACAACTCCAGCTGGTGCAGATAGTAAGTTCCAGATACTCTCTAATTTTTGCAACCGTTGTCGTAGCTTTCATGTCAGCTCTTCGCCATTTCTTCAAACATGGACAACAGACAATAGACTGATTTGAGTGGTACTTCATAGCTGCTCCGTCATGGTAAGGTTTAGTCAGTAGGTGTGCAAAAGTTTCTTGAATTTGAATTCCATATACAGGCGAAAGAAGCCCAGTCTCTGCCCGATTCCAGAATGTAAGTCCCAATTCGATCACCAGACAAGAACCGTCTGACACCCTCTCCTAGGCCGGTCTGCCAGCATGTATGTCTTGTATCCTACGTGGCAGTCTAGATGCTTATGACTGCTAGACTGGCCATACTGCAATGCTGCGAAACGGATGACCAGTGTCCAGATGATCAACACAGACTGGTCATCCTGGGACAATCTGCAATGGAGACGCCGATTGGAGAAGTTTGGCAAGGATGATAGTCCGGTCATTGCAACTGGGCCAAACGGCGAGGTTGACGCAGTATGGTATCAGCACCTCGACCAGATGCTACGATTCCCCATCTAACATGGGTCGGTCTAGCAACCTTGGAGAGTTGACTGACAAGGGCCGCGAGACTACGTTGGCACTAGGGGAGCGACTGCGAAATCTCTACGTTGACCAGCTCGGCTTCATGCCTAAAGTAATTGCTGATGCGGACATGATGTACCTACGTGCTACACCAATGCCGCGCGCTTTGGAGTCCATGCAGCAAACCTTCTGGGGAATGTACCCTCTCACAGCGCGCACGGCATCTTTCCCACCTCCAACGGTAATCACGCGGACACCCGCTGATGAGACATTGTTTCCCAATGACAGCAATTGCCGCCGCTTCAGCCAATTAAGCAGAGCTTTCGCACAGCGTACAGCGGATCGGTGTAAGCCAGCTTCTCCACATCTGCCACCTTCGCTGAGTCAATAAGGGAACGATGCGAAAGATATGGACTATCTCACGTTGCTGATCTCGAAATGGATGCCGGAGCAGGACGACGGCTCCCACAGGGTTGCAGTCGACTCACATCCGCGGCTCAGCGGTATCATGGACACTGTCAACTCAACATTAGCGCATGGCCCTAAGACACGCTTACCTGATAGATTCTACGACTTTAAAGGACGAGACATAATTGACAGGATTGCTGTCGAAGAGTAAGCATCCTGGCAAGAAAACCGCACCTCGCCCGCTGACACTCGGCCAAGATGGTTCTCAGGGTACAAAGAAAGCCAGGAATACAGAACCGTCGGTATTGGGGCTCTCGTAGGCGATATTGTTTCACGTAAGTCGTCATTAGCTGTTCCCTTTCATTCGTATCCAATCTCTGACATAATAAGGCATAACGGGTAGCATAACCCACAACGGCGACGATGGCATGCTTGGAATTGGCGGAAAAGACGGCTCCCTGAGTCGTGGCCGCGGTGGCGAGAAGCGCATCCAGTTCGGCCTGAGCGGCTGCCATGACACAACACTCGCCGCCGTACTGTCCAGTCTCGGGGCTTTCGAAGGCGAGAAATGGCCAGCTTATTCGAGCCATCTTGCCGTGGAGCTTTTTCGCAGAGAAGGCCACCAGGTGTATTCCAGCCCTGAAGACGAAAAGCCCCTCCAGTCTCGAATGCTAAGTTTCGGGAGCTCGAAACGGACAAAGGAGGCTGAGGGTGGTATCTCACACAAAGCGTTTGACCATCTGAGCCAAGCGGAGGGAGAAAAGATGGATGGCTATTTTGTGAGACTGAGGTACAACGATCGTCCGATGACGGTCCCGGGATGCAGACTCTCAGGGAAGCATCTCGAGGGTAACGAGAGCTTTTGTACTCTGGTGAGTTACTGAAGCCCAGGCCAGACAATCGCATGTGGCTGATGTTCCCACACAGGAGGCTTTCAAGGCTATATGCGATAGATTCACGCCTAGGAACTGGAAGGAGGCTTGCACATCGAATCTAGACGCGCCACCGTTTCCGGCGACAACGCAACATGCTGGCTATTGAGTAGATAAAAGAACGCAGTTATAATAGATATAGATCGAAATTAGAGCTTACCGCGATTCTGAGAGGCCTATAGCCCTTGCGCCGGTAGGGTGCACTTCAAAGGGCGCCACTCAGTCCTCGGCACTCTCGGAAAACATGGTAACGGTATGACGTTGGAAAGACCAACCATTGACCATCCATTGCAGAAGAGGCAAACAGCCAAGGCGTATCGTGTTCTCGAGGACGAGACCGTCATTGGAAATTGAACGGAATCAAGACGAAAAGTTTCATCAGGCTCTTGCCAAGACAAAGTGATGGCATGCTATGAGCACCCCTTTTCCCCCCTTTTCCTCCAATTCCCTCTTTGGTTCTCATATCCTGCTGGCATTGAGACAAGGGATCTCGATTGTTTCACCCCATATTTACGCACCCTATCAAGCTGCCCACCGGTTGCGAACATTCTGCCAATGACAGTCAAGCCCCCAGCACTACTCTACTACATCGATTGGAAAACGCGAAGGTTCGAACGTTTACACGTTTGACCTCCAGCTCTCACCGGGGCCTAGATCATCGCTTGCCATGTCCGGCATCCGAAATCTCAGCACCTTCAACATAAGTAGTACTGATACTAAAGACCAGGGCTCATGAAAAACTCATCAACACTTTTAAATGCCGAGTATTGCTTCCAAAACCCATCGGGACATCGGTGTCGGCGTTAATAGATTTCTCGTGCGGATGGCGTTCGAGGGCCATCATTATCCACAGAACAATTCTACGCGCTTGCCACAGCGACGCGGCTTCTGCTTCGTCTTGAGAAGTCGAACGATGTGCAGCCGCTGGATTCAGCGGAAGCTTGGGCCTCAGCGATTTGTTCAGCGACCTGTACCACGCAGGGTCATGGAGTCGAGGAGCTATTGGGAAACTGAAGTACAGCTTCAGGCTCAAGCGAAAGCGGCGAGGCGAAAGGCGAGAAAGCAGCCGCATTCCAGACTGACGATTTGTATCGACAGGGGCCGCTATGGTTGGTTCGACTAAGTGCAATTCTCGTACGGGGTTGGCTAATCTAGGAGTCATATAAGTTGAAGGATTGGCTTCGTGGCTAGGTAGGTGCGATCCATCCCCATACTCGCTTTACTCCTGGTGCTTTTTATTCTCCTTGCTTCAAGCCTTCATATTTCATCCTACTTAGCAATTCACTCCCCTACCATCCATATCTGTATCCTCTCCATTTCTGCAATCGTCGTTACTCCTCTACCCTCTCTAGTTCCTGCACGAAGATATCGAAGAACCCATATTGTCTCCAGCAAATCAAGTCTTCCAAAAACTCACCCATCACACATACACACAGTCCATCAGAAACCTCTCCCTACAATTTTCGGCGCCATTAGGTACATCGGATGTCCTGGACTTAATGCCGCGCCCTCCGCATCCCGCTCAACGCTTCCCCTTGGTAAAGCTGCCACATTGATCATGCCAATATTATACTGCGATCTTGTGCCGCAAAGCTCAATCATCTGTCCATAGATGTATTCCTTGCATTCGAACCTGCTCGGTTTGCTAGCAATAGGAAACCCGTTCGGTATATAATATCCTAATGCGCAGCCATTGTGCTCGTTCCTCGACCATGTCCATATATCACGAGCTGCGTCAATTCGAACCAGCTTGGTGCAGATGTCTTCAATGAGAGCTTCGCAGACTGTGGGATTGAGGCCCGGGCCCGGGATATCAGGCTCTCTGTCGCATTCGATGCCGTATTCGTCTGCGAGGGCGGTGGTATTGTGGGGAAACATGAGTTGAGGGTGGAAGTTTGGGAGGATGTAGGCTGAGGCTAGAGATAGTGGGATGAGCAGGCGTGGTAAGATGAGGGAGTGCATTTTGTTTCGGTACGGTATGTGGAGTGTCTGTGAAGAAAACACCATTTTCCCGGGATGACTATCCCCTTAAAGTGAGTAGAGCGCACGAAGCATTATGCGAGGCGCCTAATCTATATACCCACCTCAACCATCGGTCGTGGTTTCGCCTAGCCGAAACAGCGGCCTTGATCTGCCGCCCATGAATCCTGACGCGCGAAGTGCTAATATGCTCGCCTCTTGAACCCCCAAATGTTAGCACCCGCATCCTATCTACATCGGCCCGCTATGAGTGTTGTTCCGCGCTCTTGTGTTAATCAAGTTCAACGTCAACGTACCTTGTGTATCGGAAGTTTGCTATGAAGGTATAGCCGAGTCACAGAATATAATGGCGAAAAACAATTGGTCTCTTTGCTTCCCACGCTAGTGCCCAGCACTATATAGGAAAGAACCCAATTATTCTACGGAATTTCGGAAGGAGTTAAGAGAAGATATGAAAGAATATCGAATTAGAGAGACTCAGAAGACAGTATGGATTTCTGATTGTTATTGGTGCCTCACTAGTGTCTCATTAAAAGAGTCCTATAAAGTAGCAATGCCAGGATTTATAAAGTTATAGTTCTGACGACGTTGACCACTAAAAAAGTGTTACTACTTACATATATGTATTTATAGCCGAAGCAGACAATGATGAAGAATTATAAGTCTTTCAATTCGCTCATGTCCAGAGTCTTGAGAAAAGGTAGAGGAGTACTATACGTTGGAGGAAGCCACTACCAAGGGACCTGTCTACCGTCCCACACCCACAACTTTCCACCATGAGTTTCCCTCGTAGCAACATCAAAAACCTCAATCATTCCCTCGACACTTTGCTCAGTGGTAATAGCGGCCTTCTCAAGGCCAAACAGAACAGCGCCGTTATTACCCATATCGGTCTGAACCCATCTGCACCGAGTTAGCAACAGCTCCTGTTCTCGCTCCACGGACTTTTCGGGACTTACCCTGGATCAATGGGGAACGCAATCAGCCAAGGCTCCTCGAAATGGATTGCCTTGGTGAGATAATGGAGGACGACTTTGGTGGGCGCATACGCAGCGTTTTGCATGGGGAGCATGTCCCTGAGGACAGTTAATACCTAAGGTGGCGTCATGATACTAGAACGATTGCCACTCACTAGATCACGATGGTGTCAGCACAGGGCAACGTACAAAGCTATTTGAGAAGGTCGCGTGGAAGCATGCTTACCGTGAGAAAGGCGGCAGAAGAGCCCATGCTTACCCACACGGGGTTTTTGGACTTCTTTAGCAGGGGCAGAGTGGCTTGATAGAGCCAGATGACGCCGTAGGTGTTTGGTATAGTATGCTTCTGCATGTCCTCAACCTTAACTTCGGAGACTTTTGGGTAGACGTAGGAGATCCCCGCATTGGCGATGACAATGTCCAGATGATCGATCCCATGACGGGCAAGCTGCTTCACAGCGTCGGACAGGATCTGTTGAGACAGTGGCATCGATCTTGATGATTAGGAGAGAGGTGCCTTCGGCCATGGGTAAATCATTGAGAGCTATGGAAGTTGCATGAGCGGGGTCGCGGTTGGCGGCGATGACAGTGTGGTTCGGTTTGGCGAGGTAGAGCTCTAGAAGGCCCTTGCCAATCCCTCTGTTGGCGCCGGTAATGAGCACAGTGGTTGGAGCCATGCTGTATCACGAGTATAATGAAATAGATTTGAGAGAAGGATGGTACGAATGACACATATAGAGAGCGGTAAAGGTACAGTGGTACTTGCTTCGTAACAATGGGTTCATACGCTGCTTGATAAGCAATTGTACGCACAATGACGCTCTTGAAGCAAGAAGGATACGGAAATGTATGCTTTTTCCCTTGTACACAGAACGCAGTGCTATTACATGTTAGTGAAATGTCTCAATTCGAGATGGTACTGTCTGATGGAGGTCACGCAATATGCCGTCGCAATGCAATGGCTTTGTTACAAGTACTTCAGGTTGATGAGGTTGGCACACTGGCTGTTCCTTTTCCGCAATTAGCGCTTTCACAACGCTTGCCCCTGCTTTGTAAAATTTGAGACAACGTTGATCGAATATAGTTGGTTGCAAGATTTTCTTATGTTTGAGCTTGTCAAGCTACAATAGACTGACCGCGTCGGTTCGGGAAATCGAGTTCGATTCGAGAAATCGAACCGAATCGAAAGTCTTGGCAATTCGATTTCTAAAGCTGAAATCGACAATTCAATTCAATTTCAAAAGTTGAATCGAAAATCAAATCGAAAAATCGATTCCAATTGTCAAGACTACTATTTTTAGTTAATTTTATTATTTTTAGTAACAATTAATTGATAATTTAATAAAAATAGTTAATCTATTTAAATTAATTAATAAATATATTAGATTATTTTTATATTATGCATTACTATTGTGCATTATCTAGAAAACAATTAAAAAAATCTAAATTTAAACTAAATTTATACTATTTTAAGTATTCTTGACATTCTTGGCGATTCGATTCGATTTTAATTTTTGAAATCGAAAATCGACTTGATTCGATTCGATTTAATTCCTAAAGTTGAACTATCGATTCGAGTTGATTCTAGAAGTTGGAATCGAAAACCAAATTGACGATCAATCTAAGCTACAAGATGCGATCAAGAACATAAAATTTTAAAAATGTTATAAATTACTCAAATCTTGATTAAATTACTCAAAACTATATAAAACAAATAAGCGAGATTTGTTCTATAAGTCTTGAAGTTTTAACAATAATTATCGAAGAAATGCAGAAGTTGAAAAAGTTGTCTGGGAAGATTTTGGGGGGTGAGATCTAAAGATAAGGCCAAGCAGGGGCAAGCGTTGTGAAAGCGCTAAAATCAACGGAAGTATGGGCCGGGATCCGTTGAAGGCTTGGCCAAATTTATACGCAAACGCGAGTACAGCCAATTGTACGAGTTCTCTCGAGCCAAGAATGCAGAATACCAAACAGCGTCTATCTTCGAATCGATGTGGGCGCAGGTAAGAGGTTATGAGTGTAAATTCCGCAGCAACTCAGACTACAGTGAGATTCTGACCACCATCAGCGTCCCAGCACTCGATTCCTTCTCCTGATGGCAGCCTGATCGCGTCTGTATTGCGTGACCAATTGATCCTACGCTCGTCTTCCGACCGTCAGACATATCAAACTTTTCCGTTGCCCTCAGAGGACAGCCTACCATATCGATTCCTGCACTGGTCTAGCCATGACTTTCGCAGTGGCTCCCGAGCGACGACCCGATCGGTTGAAGCCAAAAAGCCTCTCCGGATACTGCTCGGAAATGACGAGCTCGTCAGAGTGTATGAAGTGGACAACGAGCAGTGGACAGCTGTCATACAGGGTGTCTCTAACAATTTCGGCAAGATAGCAAATGTGATCTTTGGTGCAGTTGAAAATGAGATCCTGGTTTTCTCGGACTTCGGAGTGAAAGTCACGATATGGTCTCTCAGTACCAGCCGGGGCGTCGAAGTCCGCGATCCGAAAAGCGGTTGGAGCTATGATATTAGGCCGCGGACAGGACATTTGGCGATCCTCACACGAGCGGGCGCCGATGACACTTTGATGCTGCTATCCCCGGGAACCCATCAGGTGTCCAAAATTACAAATTTGCAGACTGTGGATGCACAGGGGGTGAGATGGAGTCCAGATGGTCGTTGGATTGCTGTCTGGGATGTAGCAAGTTGTGGATATAACATTATGGTGTACACAGCCGATGGTCATCTATTCAAAACTTACGATGGGGGCCAGACATCTGATAAGATTAGCTTGGGAGTTCGGAGCTTAGTCTGGCATCCCCAATCTGACTTCTTGGCTGTGGGGGATTTCGAAGATGGGGTCACACTGCTCGGCAAATCCACAGTAAGGAGACGATGAAGACGCGCTGCTAGAACGGTACTGACCTATTGTTAGTTTTCTCCTCTGGCCAGAGTCGCTCACACTCCTTCCATCGAGTCCTTGCAAACGGTAGTATGGGAAGAGCACATTGACAACAAGGGAGCTAGGAGTTACGCACTAGCTGCTCAGCCTTCGCATCCTCCGCCCAGTTCATCCTTTGCTGGTATCAAAGTCCCAAAGACGGGCATATCGCTCATTGAGTTCAACGGAGATGGAACGCTCTTTGCGACTAGGAGCGACTCCATGCCATCTACAATATGGATCTGGTCCCTAGACTCACGTACGGCAGTGGCGTGTTTGATCCATCATTCACCTGTGAGGAGTGTTCATTGGCATCCAACAATTCACGACATGGTTCTGCTACATTGTGCGGTTGACCAATCCATTGTTTATGTCTGGAAGGTGTCTTCAAGCAGTCCCCGCGTACTCCCTATCCATCTGGACAGGACTGGTGGTAGACTCGAAGCTTACTGGGTTTTCACAGCAGCGCATGAGTCTCCTAGACTGATGTTGGGAAATGCTCATAATTATACCACTCTTTCACTGAGTGCTGATGGGGCGATCCTGCCGGAAAAAGAATCTGGAGGCACACTTAATTGCGAACCCGATGATAGATTTGATGAAGGAAATTCCATGGATCTTTCGCCCATAAAGCTATCCCAAGAAGGTATGACCACCAAATTTCCGGACGTCTCTCCCGGAAGCTCTGGAAGGTGGGGCGGGTCAGATGATCTTGACGATACTTTCAGCTACCGGCAGCGATGAAGTCTTGCAGGATGGAATCTTTGTCTTCGACCCAATCCTGTCCGGATCTTCATGCTATATCACCATCGACTATCCGAGCCGTTGAGCTCCCTCGCCTAGCTGCGCTTCGTCTCGGCTGCTTAGAGCGGCGAATCCGGCTAACCCCCATTATAGATCAGATCTCACCTCAGCACCCGACCTCATGCTCCAGATATCGTCCCTTGGCTTTACGCTTGTAAGGACAGTCATAAGGCTTTTCTTAGCAGACAGCGTCGTAGAACACTGGACGGACAAGACGCAGGTTCGATATTCGGATTGTGCTATCTCTGGCTGAAGCCGTCTAGTTTGCGGCATCTGGATCAGTGCACACTGTAGTCCTGATGGCTAGTAATCAAGGACTTCCTTACGTTGTTGCGCCCCCCCCATGGTCGTGCAAATGCACGGCTTATGTTCTTCCATACTTCCATTCAGCCTCAAAAGGTTTGCCGGTGGACATAGCTTACGCACCTCTTGAGGCTGCCTCGCCAGCATTTAGCTCCGAATCACAAGCGGGCGTCTACAAGGGTGGTCTTTGTTTTCTACAGATCATCAGGTACACGGAAACCCCAGTGGGTCCATACGATGAGATGGCTTTGCTGCCAGGAGACTTCGCTACGCCCAAGTCGCAGGGGCAAAGTATGCGAATCACCAGGATCTACGTCAGTCAGAATGATACGTGCTACAACGGTCAGTCATAACCAAATTGTATAAGAGCCACGCAATAGATCACTGACATGTGCCCAGGCCGTAAGAATTGGAATATTCCCAAGTACGTGACGCGCTTCCTTACCGTCTTGCTAGGCTTCTAAACCGACATTGTCTAACACACGAGTTGCCTTAGGCATTTAGCGCGCTTCGAGTTTAAGCCGCTATCTGATTCTCAATCCAGCTCGTCTTCTAGACATCCTCAGCCACCAATTACTATCGCTGTTTTTCCTCCTGATCGAGGTGACTCGTCCCAATCGAAGCCGTTCTTTAACACCACCCTCCAGCCGCTATCGTATCTTCCGCATTCCTACTCTTTCCCATTTGATAGCAATTGGGCGACCTACTTTGGCTTTAGCAGCCATCTGGCCCAACCCCCGCTTCCGAGTGGGGGTACAATGGCAGAGTGCGGGAGTGACACCTGGACTAAAACAAAGCCACGACTGAGCAGCCGGAAAACTCGAATGGTATGGTGGGACACGAGCCAACATCGGACCGAAATGGATCGGGGACGAGATGAGGGAAGTGGAGTGTCAGAAGGCGACTTTCTGTTGGCTCAAAGTGCGTCGCGCGAATCGAAACGAGACACTAATAACAATTGGTGGCCAGGCTTAGGGAGATGGAGGGTTGGGCTCTGGCTCGATGACGCCGTGTTGGAGCTTGGCAAAGCAGAAGGAATGGACACGTAGCATGAGCATCTATGTCCCGTACTCGACATTTATTGTCTGCACACTAGGTCTGTGGGCTTTGTCACGTGCTAGGGAATCGATTGTTTTACTCTCATTTGACGTGCTGGCGAAATAGCGGTGGACTAAACGACCAGTGATGGCCTATTGCCAAAGTGGCAAAACGTTACAGTGTTATCGATGACTTCATCGAAGGGCTCTCCAGGACGCAGCAAGAGACGAGCTTTCAGACGGGTGGGGATGTAGACTTGACATCTGCAGGTGCGAACGCGTGGAATAGCCTCAAGCGAGAACAGCTTCCCAACTTCAGATTGCGTGGGTACTGAAGTCAGGTAGTTTCTCAGGCTTTAATCGCGGCCCAGCAGAGCATTGGCAGATACATCTTCAAAAAATATTATACGAAGGTCCCCATCGTTGGAGCTTGGGATACTGACTTGGAATTGCAGTTGCGTAAGAAAGCTCAGAAGCTTTTGACCCTATCTAGTCTCGTTGCTCTCCTTAATGTCCCCCAAGGTGTAAGTCTGTCGCTGTTCTCATCTAGCCTTCGCCTGCAAAAAGGCTGCGATATTTGTAATCTATCAAGCATGAAGGAACGGATGCCGATAAAGAACGTTGTCTAAGTCGATGCATTCTCATTCTACTCTTGACAGAGAGTAGCATCGGGGAAGCTGGGGCACAGAATACTCTAAGAGCTACACTAACTGGTTATTGGAAAGGGCCGATGCGGCATGTACAATCCCCCCTGCTATTTTTACACTCTCTTCCTCCGCTATCCCCCAATCAAATACTTCTGCACTTGTAATCGATAATTCGATCTCTCAAGCTAGACTGTAATAGCAACAAGAACAGTACACCCAAGAGCCTTTGCTCTGTATCCTCTCTAGAAGGAGTTCGACTTTGAGATAAAGCACAGAATTAGAATTCCAAATACTGTAATATAATGTATGCCATGCGATGGCAAAATACTCAATCTAGAGCCTGTCAAACCAAACTTTCTGCACTCCAACCAACGTACTCGCGAACAGCTATGGACCCAAAGACCAGCAATAATCCACGATCAAGATGGCATTATATTGAAGAATTGTTAGACATCCTTGCTAGAGTGTTAGATCCAGTACATGATTCCAGTATGGAGGTTTTGGCAAACACAGCTTCGTGATTAGAACATTGAGAAAGCAGCAAGAAAGATTCCCAAGAGAGATGCGAGAATGTCTAGAACTCGCTGGTACCAACGCATAGAGTCTTCGAAAGTTGGAAACAACATGTTCTCTTTTGCATTGGTAGGACGGAGGATTGCGAGCATAGCAGGAAGTGGGAGGAAGAGGCACCAGTTATCGAAGAGACACAGACTTGTCTGATTGAACAGCGATGTGTCTTGAGTAATAGTAGTACGCGATAAAAGATAAGCTGATTTACATACAAGAACCCCTTTCACCGTCTCAAGCCCTGGGACCTCCGGCGACGTCTCTATTATGGTTTGACGTTTTGGCTCTTTAGCGTTGGGCCATCAATGGTCATTCAGTCCATCACCATTCCATTAACACGTTTTGCCAGGTTGCGAGAAATTCGATTCTTGATTCAGGCATCCCCGGGGATTAGCACACTGCCAGCGCATAGGATACGTAAGCCACCGTTAATTATATATATAGTATAGGAAGAAGCACGCCGCCCTATTCCTTCCTTTTCCAAACTCCTTCCATGCATCTCTAAGAGCTAAACTTGACAGACTTCCTGTTTCTGTACTCGTGACCTCGTACTCGTACCCTCTTGTGCTTCCAAAAATCATGCATAAGTCTTTGCTGCCCGGGTGTGAATTCCGTGAGGCTAGAATGCATGGGTAGGGTTGGATTATCTAGAACAATAGCCACACTTACCACTCTTCAGGAACGTAATTCATGTAATTGTGCGTGCCTGTCCAGAATGATCAAGTCAGTATTGTGAGTTAGTGTTCGAAAAGGTTTGTGAGAGGCTACGCACTATCGAAACCATGCGTGCCGGGGCAGGTATTCCAAGTCTTGTCGCAAGTCTTCTCTCCCTCTTCCCCTGGCATTTCCGGAGGAGTGTCGCGGACCCAATCGCCTCCGTTTTCTTCCTCGCATCCTCCGTCAAAGGTGTGCAGCAAGCCCATCCAGTGTCCGACCTCGTGCGTCGTTATTTTCCCGGTCCTATGCTTGCAATTGTAGCAGTAAGTCGCACCATCAGGTGACTGGAGGTAATTGTCTCTAAGGCATCCATCGTGACACCGTCTAGAGTGTCCATTTCGTCTAAGCTAGGGGTAGAGCGGAGATTGCCAAGGTAGTCGTTCGTCGTGGTGATACCCATTATGTGGTGCCCACCGAAGTTGTTCTTGCGGAGGTCGGCGACAAAATAAACGTTCAATGCCATTATATCGCCTTTGCGTAGCTTGGACTTCATCTATAACGTGTTCCCATGTCAGCGCTGTTTTCTTACTCGCCGCTTCATGTGATTCACAAGAGCTTATTATATAGGCCACCGCTCATTTGCGGATAGTCAGAAGACCGCCGAAGCAAGCTTCAAGCAGCATGGCTTAAGGCTGCATGTAGGTGGATCTGGCTAACAAATATCACTTGCACGTACCTTGAAATCGGGGTGATTCTTGACGACCTTTTCCATGTCGAGTGACCACGGTCCTCCGATTGCCCATTCGACATTCTTCGCATAGTCGGGTTTGTCCATGAGCTTGAAAGAGACCCCGTGAGGAGCATAGTCGCGATTCAGCGTGTCCAGCTACGAGGACACAATCAGCTAATGAATCACATACTGATAAAGCTGCAAAGCGACGACACCAACCTGTGCCATATAGTTGTCGAAATCCTTCTTCGAATGGTCTCTGATGTAAATGAGATGAAAATAGGTGTTGACGGTGATAGGTTGGGAGACATTGCCTGGAGCATCTCTGGCCCATATTTTCCGCTGTTCAAGGGCTTCTTTGGAAAGTGGTAGAGTCCCACACATTGGCTCATTATTGCCGACTTGAGGGAGGCAATCGGTGACATCGCCAACTATCCGCCGTTTAGTCAGCTTTTGCTAGGAATGGTACAGTATTGTAAGGATATCGTCGAGCATGCTCTGTTACTCATCCCCATGGACGTGACAGGTTGGGCATTTCGCGAAAGACGTACGTCTAGAGCAAGCAGAGGCGGAATTAGCCGCCAATGCTGCTATTAATGCTGCGATAAGAAGCATCTTGATCTAGTAGGATATAGTGTGATTAGAAGGCTATTCGGGGGATTGAATTGGGTTGTGTATAGAGTTTGATTGTTGAGTGTCAAGTTGGGAGTGAGGAGATAGAGCAGTGGATCAGAGTGTGTCTTATACGAGATTCTGCGGCAAAACTCACTCGTAGGGCGCTTTGCAACCGTTCTCATACCCTGAGCATGTTCTACATAATTGGGCCAAATGCACTCAAGTGGCGCTATACAAGCGGCCTTTGCCTCCTGAGCATAATTGCATGTCTGCGGCGAAATTGATCCAATGGTGCTTTGCGACAATTTACATGTACTGAGCATGTTTTCCATATTGGATGGCTCGATTGCTCCAAATGGATGTTCGACCGAGCAAGGCACCTCCTTTTAATTACCCCCCTTTTCACATAATGGGCCTTCGTCGGTCGTCCAGCCTATGGTTGAATCGTCAACACAGCTTTCCAAAGACAATTGTGCTCATTTTCTGCCACTACACTACGCATACAGGAAGCAAAACAACAAAAAACCTTCTATTGAAGAATTTGCAGGTTGGATTGGCACATCAAGATAGACGAAATTCTCCTATAATATACCGTAGTAGAGGCCTGCAAGACAGGCGGGCTAGTGCCAAGGATGCGGAGATTAAGAGGTGTGGCTGGGTTGCTCACATACTATTTAGTATGTGATCAACTCGCTTCCCTCTTCTCTTCTTATTGCTTCGCGCTTTTGCGAAGTTGCCTTTGTAGTAGTCTTCCTTTAAGACTGTTGCTTCGTCGCCGTTGATGCTGCTTTTGGTGCTGCCTTGGCGCTTCCTTTGGCGCTTTCTTTGATCTTTGGCGACGGCCTGTTTTGGGGCTTTAGAGTGTTTTGTATTGACTTCGCAGCAGTTCTTGTTGCAATCGATATCGCTCAAACGTATATTTGTACATTTTTATTATAGCATTAGACAGGTTGCGCAGCTTTATTCAATACGATTATTCAATTGATTTGCGAGAGCTAGTAAGGTCTAGAATCGCTAGCTCGTTCGCGCTATATTAGATCGACTAATATAAATCGCAATCTAATAATTATTATATTTAATTAATTTTTGTTCTCTTTTATCAATAATATGCATTTTTAATTTCTTTTATTCTATTTAGCATATCTCAATTAACTTAATTGACTTAATTAATTGACAATAATTAAAAAATATATATAGCTATTATTTTTGCTCTTGTTATTGTTGTTATTTTGAGTTAATATTTTGTCGACAATTCTTGACATTTATGTATTAAATTAATAGAGTATAAAAAATCTAAATTCGATTGTTTATTAATTGTTCTATTATTAATATTATCGAATAAAGCAATTGTGTTAAATTATTTTTCGAATTTGCTTTTTGTTGTTTTCTATACAAATTATTTTATTTTTGTTAACTATTTAAATTAATAGAACAATATAATTATTTTTTCTTTTATCTTTTTTATATTCTTAACAATCTTCTTAAATATTTTGAAATTTAATATAACAATAAATTTTAATAGTATTTAACGCTTATTTATATATATATTACAAATATATTAAAGCAATAAAAAGAATAGAAAAAATTAGAAACAAAAGTACTATATAAGAGTTTATTAATAAAACTTTTTAAAACTTTTGCAAATTAAATATAAGACAAAAATTCTATTACTTTAATTACAAAAATTTATACAAAATAATTTAATTTATTATTATTTGTTTAAACAATTTAATAGAATCTATTTATAATTTTTGTAAAAACAAAATAAATAATATTACAATATTACAAAAGTTCGAATTGCAAAATTAATTAAAATTTCTTTTTAAAGATTAAAGAAAACTTTAATTATATAATAATAAAATCTATATTTATTAATTGTATATTATATTTTTTTATTTAAATTATACAAACAAAAGATAGATTTTTTTTATAAACAAATATTCGAAGCTTGCATTATTGTTAAAAACTTCTTTAATTTAATTTAAACTCTGTAAATATTTAATACTTTTAAAATACAAATAAAAGTTAAATTATAATTGATCGAAAATCTCTATTTAGCAAAATTTTTTCTAACTAATTGCTATAAACATCTATAAAATAATTAAATAAAATTTTGCTTTATAATAAAATTTTCTAGTCTCTCGAAATATTTGCAAGTTAATAGAATTTTTAATAATTTCAAAAGCTTTATATTATAAAAGTACTAGATTTTTCTTTTAATATTTATATATATATCTAGTTTTAATAAAGTTTTCTAATGCTAGTTTTTAACATTTGTTGCTTTAAATCTTGTTATTATTATTTAATTATTAAAATATAAAGAAGAATCTTAAATTAAACTCTTGAAAACAATTTTTATTCTATTTCTTTTCTTTCTTTATTTATTATTATTATTGTATTAAATTGTTGCAATAATATAATTATTTATATATTTTTAATAATTAGAAATCTTTTATTAATTTAACTTAGAATTGTAATTGTAAATAATATTGTTAATATTAATACTTTTTAATCTAAATTTTATTTGTTTATTTTAAGAATTTTTTAAAGATATTATTAACGCAAATGTAATTAAATGTTAAATTATTATTTTTTTTATTCGAAAATAAAATTTCGAGTTATTAATAAAGTAAATATAGTTTACATTTATTTGTATTGCAACTTATATATTATATTTCTTTAATATATATTTAATATCTTTAAAAAAAACAATATTATATACAAAAGTCTAATAATTAAATATTTTGTTATTTTTTTTTCCTTAAATAAAGTTTGCAAAATTTCGAGCAAAAAAATATAAAAATAATAATTTTTGTTTTAAATTATAAATATTTTTGCAAAAATATTTTCTTTTGATATTTAATATTATAATTTTTTTTTATTTCTCTTATTGCTTGTTACAATTTTCTTGTTACTTATATTATTTATTTTGACTTTCTTATTGTTTGTATTATTTATTGTAAATTTTTTATTATTATTTTTATATAATTGTTTTAGTTACTTTATATTTTTGCTAAATTTAATTAAATTTTTAAACAAATTAATTTATTAAAAATAAATATATTTTTTATAATATTTATACAATAATTCCTTAAAATAATATTTAAATTTCAAGATTTTTGTAATATATTTTATTAAATATTTTTTAAATATTTTTTTTATCTTTTTTAGCAAAATTTTTTGTTTTAATAAATATTTTATTAATAATATTCGATTTTTGAAATAATTAGTTAATATATTTTGCAAAATATTTAAATTTTTGTTATTTATTATATTAATATATATTTGTTTAAATCTTTTCGAAATCTTTTTATTATTTTAAAACTATTTTGTAATTTTGCTTTCTTAATATTTTATAAACTCTAATAATATAAATTTATTTAATAAAGATTTAAAAAATATAAATAAATAATTGTTATTATTTTTAAATAAAATATATATTCTTGCATATTAATTATTATTTGTATTTTTTTTATAATTTAAATCTTTTATTATTATTATATTGTTATTAGATAAATAGCTTGTTTTTATTATAAGTTTTAATTCTCTTGCATTCTTCTTTGCGTTAGGAAATATACTAGAGTTATTATTTTCGAAATTGCTTTAATTCTTGAAGTTCTTTTTACTATTAACAAAAACAATAAAGAAGAAAAAGAAGAAAACTTTGTAATTCGATTTACTCTTTAATTGTTAACTAAGTCTATTTCTTCTCTTTGTGTATTTTGTATTCTCTTTTATTTTTCTTTTTTGCAAAGAATTCTTTTAATTTTTTGTCTTCTAATATGTTGCAAATATCGATATTTATTTATTAATAACTTAAATTTAATTGTTGTCTCGTATTATATAATTAGATTTATATAAGACTTTAATATTTGCTTTTCTTTTATTTATTAAGTATTTTATTTGTTTATTAATATTAATATATTTACAATTTATTGTTGTCTTAAATCTCTTTCTAATTTTATTTCAAAAATATTATATAGTCTTAATATTGTACTTTGCAAATCTAGTTACGCATATATCAACAAAAATAATATTGTTTTTCTTTATAAGTTATTAATTATAATTAAGCTTTTAACTTAGTTGTCGATCTTTTTTTCGTTTGTAAAAAAAAAAAGAAATAGAGATTTTTAACAATAAAGAAGTATTAGAAGTGTTGAAAGTACAACGTTAACTAACAATATTTTAAATATAAAAGTCGAAATTAATACTATTATTTATATTTAACTTAATATTCTTTTTCTTTAATTTTTGTATAATTGTTCTTTAATATCTTTTATTAGTTTGTCTTTTTCTTTTTTTTAACAATTGTTAAAACAACTTTAATTTAAATTAAGTTGTCTTTTTTTATTTATAAAACAATTATTGTATATTTTTCGAAAATTGCAAGATCTACAAAAATAAAAATAATTGTAAGAGTTGCAAAAATAGTAATAATTACAAAGACTTTAATTGTTGCAAAGAAGTGTTTAAATCAAAAACGTAAAAATAACTTTTAAGTATATCTCTAGATATAACAACAACAATAATAACAACAATAATAGAAAAGATAATTATAATCTTTACAAATTATATCTAAACAAGTAATTAAAGCAATAAAATAAGATAATAAGTTAAATAAATAAATAAATAAGTATATAATAATTAAATACTAATTTAATTAAGATTATTAAGTTGTTAGATTTGTTTGCTTTTTTCGAATTATATTAACTAAATCAAGCGATATTTAATTAAATAATTGTATTGAATAGAGTTGCGCAATCTATCTATTTACAAGCAATAGCAAAGATCTACAAGATTGACGAGCTAGTATTAAGAACTTTCGCCTTTCGGAAACGTAATTCTAGTAAATCTAAAAGACAATTTTTCGAGACTTTTGTTCAAGCTAATCCGACAGATCTAGCAGATTTTCTAGTCTAAAAAAGAAAATATAAGAGCTTACTAAGCAATATAAATTACATCTATATAATACTCTTGTATTTTTGTAATTTATATTGCTTAATAAGCTCTTATATTGTCTTTTTTAGACTAGAAGATAGACTAATTGCGTTGGATCGAGTTATCGAGTTCGAATCGAATATTTGACTCAAATCTTAACAATTTATATTAATTTGACTCGAAAGTCTTGACAATTCGATTTCTAAAATTAAATTAACAATTCGAATCAATTTCTATACTTGAAATCGAAACTCGATTCGAAAAAATCGACTCGAATTGTTAAGACTACTATTTTTAGTAAATTTTATTATTTTTAGTAACAATTAATTAATAATTTGATAGAAATAATTAATCTATTTAAATTAATTAATAAATGTATTAGGAATTTCTCTTTAGAAATGTATTACTATTGTACGTTATCTAGTAATTAATAAAAAATCTAAATTTAAACTTAATTTATACTATTTTTAGTATTCTTAATATTCTTGACGATATTTTTGACATTCTTGACAATTCGATTTGATTCCTAATATTTAAATCGAAAATCGAGTCGAGTCAAGTCGAATCAATTTCAAAATAATAGAAATTAAATTGAATTTCAAGTTGATTTCTAATATTAAAATTGTCGAGTCGAGTCGATTTCTAAAGTTGGAACCAAAAACTCGACTCAACAATTAATCTACTAGAAGATCTGCTAGATCTGTCGGATTTGCTTGAACAAAAGTCTCGAAAAATTGTCTTTCAGATTTGCTAGAGTTATGTTTCCGAAATACGAATGCAACACAAAGATTAAAAAGTGTAACTAGATTGCTTATATACTATATAGTATATAATTAACTTGTTTTTCTCTTCTCTTCTTATTGCTTTGCGCTTTTGTCTATTTACTTACGTTGTTCTTTCTATCAAATAGATAGAAGATGTTTTCGATAGTCTTAGAATATTCTATATTGATTTCGCAATAATTCTTGTTGCAACCAATATTGTTCAAAAGTATATTTATATATTTTTATTATAGCATTTACAAGCAGTAGCGAAACTTATCTTGTCTAGATTTTTATCTACTACTAATATGCTAAAAAGCTTTTGTTAAAAGTAGACGTCTAGAGATAGAAAGTCTTAAATTTAAGATCAATTTAACTATTCCAAGATTATTTAAATGTTGCGTTGTCAACAATTTACAAAGATAGAATCTTGTTCTCGATTAAATTAGTAGATATATATAAGATAATAGAGAAGTAGAAACAAAGATTTGTTTACTATTAAATTTTAAGAGAAATTCCCAATTAGCAATGTATGCATCTATATATATTATTAGAACTTTAGATAATATTTAATTGAAACTTTTGAAGAGTTTTTCTCGAGCATATTATTTAGACTGGTCGCGTCGAGTTGGGTCATCGAGTTCGAGCCAGGTTTCTAGCTCGCCAAGACTCGATTCGGGTTAGAAATCTTGGCCCAAGTATTTGGGTCAAGTCAAAGGGTAAATATGAAGTACTTAGCGTATAACCTGGCTCGACTCGCCAAGACTCGAAAAATTTAGATTATTTTTGAAAAAGTGCATTAATCAACTTAATCAAATTGATTAATTTAATTAATTTGTTTATAATATTATATAGTAATGCATTTAGATAATGCATTTGTACGTTATTTGTGCGTTATTATTTTTAAACTATTTTTAGTAATTCAAATAATGCGAATTTTTTTAAAAATAGAAAATCTTGGCATTTTGACGTCATTTTCGATTGCTTGGCGAGTCGATCGAGTCGAGTCAAGAAATCGTTGACCCAAGTCGATTCCAAGTTGGGTCAAGAGATTGATATCGAGTATCTAGGTTGGGCTAGAATGTTGGTATCGAAACCTGGCCCGACGATTAGTCTAATATTATTAATAATTGGGAAAAACAATTAGTTATAGACTAGAACTTCTTAATCTTATATTTATCTAAAAAGCTTAACATATATTAACAATATTTTCTCTTCTCTACCAAATATATATAGTACTATATATTGGTAAAATTAATATATAATATAAAGATAAGATTGTATATAAATATATAACAAGATATTGCTATATTAACATATACAAGACAAGACTATATAGTATATAGAATTATAATTTAGAGAGATATCAATTTGTAAGCATTTTAGAAGAGAATTTTTGAAGAGAAAACTCTGTACGACGTTAAGTTGCTACTACAAGAACTTAGCGCTAACGTACTTGATTAATTATTAGAAGCTAACATTACAATAACAAGCTTTATATTGTTTAAATCTCTATACTATAAGTTATTCTATATATAAGTTTGAGATATTTGCAAATAATATTGAAGCTACAATATAAGATAAAAGTATTTAAGCTTTAAAAGCAATACTTAACTATATCTTAACAAATTTTTAACTTATTAAAAATTAGCTCTAGCAATATCGAACTTGGCTAAAAAAAGCTTAAATATAATAGTTAAATATAAAATTACTAGTATTTTCTAACATTTTTTTTTTATGTTCTTATCTTTTAACAAGTAAAGATATATATATAGAAGATAGAGAAAAAATTAATTCTTATATAGTAAGCTTTTTAGATAAATATAAAATTGCTAATATAATAAAAATCTTTATGCAACTTTAATTTGCATTCGATAAGAGCTTTATTCGATCTATATATGCAATAAGAATTATATAGGAAATAATTAGTTTTCTTACGAAAGTTCAATTCTTTCCCTTATTATCTTCCATCAACTTCGATCGAAGAGAATTTGGTTCGATCAAGCTAAATCGATTGGGATTTTATCTTGTAAACTATTGAGCGCTGAAAATTAGATAGTTGTGGAAGAGTAAATCTAGTCTTGGATCAGAGAATACAGTATCTACAGATAATCACTACAGGAACACTACATGTATCTAGCATTGCTCGCACACTACTCTTTGCGCTAAGCCTAATCGAGAGATTTGCAAGGTTCATCCGTTGATTATTTACGTCGCCCATCGCTGTCCTCCTATCCAGTTTCTAATAGTATTAACCTCAACATGTCTGTGCAACTATTAATCTCTCGTGCAGGTCTATGTTCTCCCTATATTGCGTTGTTGGATGTGCACAAAGTCGCCAGGGGCAACCATTATTCGCGCGAAGAAACAAGAGAACAATACAACGAACAACAGTAAGAACAACAACAAGTGTATCGAGATGCAAGATACGCCGATGCTATATATGTCACATGTTATAACAAACGCCAAAGCTGAACAACCAGGACGACAGGAAGTCATGAACCCTTTGGAAGGGGCTCTGGGCAATAGCAGCCCCTAAGTCAGATATCAAACGACTCGACTTATCTTATTATCATATGTTCGTCCTTGGAAACGGAATGTAAGCATACTGGGAATTTTTTTTTCTGTATTCCGAAAACAGAAGTCTAAGGCAGAGGTGCTTGGTTATTCAATGATACGCGAGCTGTGCACTGCTGTAGGGAGTGACTTTAGCGACATCTGCAAAACATATGCGGAAAGAGCTTTGTCCCAAGTTGGAATTGAGCCGAGTAGAGCATCGATTTCTCTGCTCATGGACTGCTACATGCGCAGATGGGAAGCAATTATCGTAGGTCAATGTTACTCAACTTCTTATAAAATGACTCATGCCGAGTGCCGGAGAAGAGGGGTTTTGAGCATATTGTTCGTCTTCAAGGTCTAGGCGTAGACTCAATGATCTAGAGGTTTTCTGGTAGCGATCCCTTATATAGGTCTCCTCCTAGCTGGTCCAACTGTACTCTCCCATCTCTCAAAATTTTAGACCCAAAGACAACGGAAGCGAACCGTTCAACCAAACGAGCACTGTGCCAGATGTCTTCCCAACCAGCCTACCCAGCTTTGGATTTGGCGTTCTCCCCTACAAACCACAACATGCGCGTAGCTCCTATGACAGCCATTGCGGCGATGATACTGGGCGCGATTGCAGCACCAATCCCTGTTGAACCCTTCTCGGCGTGGGACATTGAACCCCCAATATCTGAGGGACGCAAACAATGGATGAACCTCGTCGGTCACAATGTATCCGAACTTCAGATAGACACAGCCACTTATGCAGAAGATGGCAAACCGATCTTATTGACCCATGCGCAGATGGACGCAATCATAGCCGCCGACGAGGACCCCGACGGGTCTCTCGACTACGAGTACGATGGTAAACTAGCGACATTGAACCGAGACCCAACAGACAGACAGCATGTGGAGCAGATCTACAGGGCCATGGACGCCGGCCTGTCGCGCGACGAAATTTATGACCTTTTCCATTCGAAAGCCGGGAAGCCAGTAAAGATTACCGATAGAAAGGTCGCCTCGGCGATTATCACTCATGCTGCCACCGCACCTGCGACGGCCAGAAGTGACAAAAGCTTTGAGGATTCTTTACCTCGTATAACGAAGGCAGAGGCTGAAGATAATCATTTGGAACTTCATGGTCTCAATGTATCGTGGTATCAGAGCATGGCGGCGACCCATAAAAAGGATGGCGATGGCAGCGCATTGACGGAAACACAAGAGCATGCAATCGTAGCGGCTGACGAAGACCCGTCTTTGCTGAACTACGAAGAAAACGATTATTACTACGACTCAGAAAGACATCGTGTGAAACAAATCTTCACGGCCATGAACGCAGGGACGCCATCCCCGCACATGCTGCCGCTGCATGGAGGACGAGTGTATCTTCCTCCGAGTCCGATGATGTCCCCCTTTGCGAGAAACCCTACCACACCGAGTGCTGGCCAACTCTGGAGGAATTGTCACATTGAGACATACTAGTCCTAACCAAATTGAATATCTGACTAGACCTGCGGATAGAAGAGATCTTGGCTAGGGGCCAGTAATAATGGGTGATTCATGCGTTACTATGGGAAACGTGGGACTAGGTATGTTCTTAACACTGATAGGCGTTTATAAAGGTTACCAAAATGTCATTCATTTTTCGTGCATGTTTACGCTAGTTCTAAATTACGACTCTAGAAGCCCAACTTGGGTCAAATGGAAAATACTACGGCACATTTGGAGAAAATCTGAGCTTCACAGTGCTGTCCTGAGTAATTCGATTGAAATCCATAGGACCATTACCAAATGTATTCTGTGGGACGACGGAATAATGCAAGACGGAAGACAATCATACTGGAAGAATGCCAAGATCTCCGGGGCAGGGTGGATAAGTGGTGCATCCATTCTTGGTTCTCAGCTAATTGACTCACTCCAGTAGCCAAAATGAGAAATTAGACAGGTTGCGCAGCTTTATTCAATACGATTATTCAATTGGTTTGCGGGGGCTAGTGGGGTCTAGGACCGCTAGCCCGCCCGCGCTATACCAGAACGAGTAATATGGATCGCAACCTAGTGATTATTGTATTTGATCAATTTTTGTTTTCTCCCATCAATAATGTGCATTCTCAATTCCTTTCACCCTATCTAGCATGCCTCAATTGACCCAATTGACCCAATTGATCGACGACGATTAGGGCATACGTACAGCTATCGCCTTTGTCCTTGTCATTGTCGTTATTTTGAGTTAATATCTCGTCGACGATTTTCGACATCCATACATTAAATCAATGAAGTATAAAAGATTTAAATTCGATTTATATCGAATTTTTTTTAAACGTCTTCGCCATATGATGCGATTTAATAAGAAGGAAATTCGATTGCTTGTTAATTACTTTGTCATTAATGTCATCGAATAAAGCAATTGTATCAAAATATTTTTCGAACTCGTTCTTTGTTGTCTTTTATACAAATTATTTTATTCTTATTAGCTATTTGAATTAGCAAAACGATTTAATCGTTTCTTCTTCTATCTTTCTCGCGTTCTTAACGATTTTCTTAAACATCTCGAAACTTGATACGACAATATGCTTCGATAACATTTAACGCTTATTTATATACGCATCAAAAGATACGTCAAAGCGATAAAAAAAGTAGAAAAGATTAGAGACAAGAGCACTATATAAAGATTTATTAATAAGATTTTTTAAAAGTTTTGCAAACCAAATGTGAAACAATTTTTTTATTAGTTTAGCTACAAAAAATCACACGAAATAATTTAATTAATTATTATTTATTCGAACAATTTAATAGAATTAATTTACGATTTTTGTAAAGACAAGATAAACGACGTTACGATGCTATAGAAATTCGAATTGCAAAATTTGATTAAAAATTCTTCTTAAAGATCGAAAAAAGCTTTAATTGTATAACGATAAAATCTATATTTATTAATTGTATATCATGTTTTTCTATTTAGATTATACAAACGAAAGATAAATCTTTTTTAACAAACGAATGTTTGAGGCTCGCATTGTCGTCGAAAACTTCTTTGATTTAACTTAAATTTTGTGAATATTTAATGCTTTTAAGACGCAAATGAAAGTCGAATTATAGTTGATCGACCTATTTAGTGACAATTCTTTTGATTAATTGCTATACGTATCTACGAGACAATTAAATAGAATCTCGCTTTGCAATGCAATCTTCTAGTCTTTCGAAATATTTGCAAGTTAATAAAGTCTTTAGCGATTTCGAAAGCTCTACATTATAAGAGTACTAGATTTTTCCTTTTGTGTTTATATATATATTTAGCTTCGATGAAGTTTTCTAGTGCTAATCTTTAGTGCTTGTTGTTCTAAATTTTGTTGTCGTTGTTTAATTATTAAAACATAGAGAAGAATCTTAAATTAAACTCTTAAAGACGATTTTCGTTTTCTTTCTTCTCTTTCGTTATTTTTTATTATTATCGCATTAAATCGTCGCGATAACATAATTATCTATATATCTTTAATAGTTAGAAATCTTCTATTAATTTAACAAAGAATTGTAATTGTGAATAATATCGTCGATATAAGCACTTTTCGATTTAAATTTTATTTGCTTGATCTAAGAATTTTTTAAAGATATTATTAACGCAAATGCGATTAAACGTTGAATCATTGTTTTCTTTGTTCGAAGATAAAATTTCGAGTCGTCGACAAGATAAGTGCAATTTACATTCGTTTATATTGCAATTCGCGCATCATATTTCTTTAATATATATTTAACATTCTCGAAAGAAACAATATTGTACATGAAAGTCTAATAATTGAACATTTTGTTATTTCTTTTCTTCTCAAATGAAGTTTGCGAAACTTTGGAGAAGAAAATGCGATAATAGTGTCTCTCACTTCAAATTATAAATATTTTCGCAAAAACGTCTTCTTTTCGCATCTAATGCCACGATTCACTCCCTTAGATCTAGGTTATTTGTCGTTTTTCTCTTTTTGTTTCTCTTATTGCTTGTTATGATCTTCTTGTCGCTCGCATTATCTATTGCGAATTTTTTCTTTCTCGCATTACTTGTTACGAATCTCTCTTTACTATTTCTATATAATTGTTTTAGTCTCTCTATATTTTCGCTAAGTTTAATTAAATCTTCAAACAAATTATTTTATCAAAAATAAACATGCTTTTTATGATATTTATGCAACGATTTCTTAAAATAACGTCTAAGTTTTGAGACTTTCGCAATATGCTTTATTAGATGTCTTTTAAGCGTATTCTTTATCTTCTCTAGTAAAGATTCTTGTTTCGATATTTCTTCGTCGATAACGTTCGATCTTTGAAGTAGTTAATTAATGTGTTTTGCAAAACGTCTAAGTCTTTGTTGTTTATCACGTTGACATACGTTTGTTTAAATCTCTTCAAGATTTTTCTATTATTTTAAGATTGTTTTGCAATTTTGCTTTCTTGACGTTCTATAAACTCTAAAGATGTAAATTCATTTAATAGAGATTCAAAGAATATAGACGAATAATTGTCGTCATCTTTAGATAAGATTTACACTTTTATACGTCAATTATTATTTATGTCTTCTTCGTAGCCTAAATCTCTTGTTATTATTGCATCGTTATTAGATAGAAAGCTTGTTTCTATTACGAGTTTCAATTCCCTTGCATTCTTCTTTACGTTAGAGAATATACTAGAGCTACTATTTTCGAAATTGCTTTAATTCTTAAAGTTCTCTTCATTGCTAACGAAGACGACGAAGAAGAAGAAAAAGAAGAAAAAGAAGAAAAAGACTTCGTAGTTTGATTTATCCTTTAGTCGTTAACTAAGTTTGTTTCTTCTCTTTTCGTATTTTGTATTCTCTTTCATTTTTCTTTTTCGCAAAGAGCTTTTCTAGTTTTTCGCTTTCTAATATGTTGCGAATGTAGACATTTATTTATCAATAACTTGAATTCAATTGTTGTCTCGTACTACATAACTAGATTTGTGTAAAACTTTAATGTTTGCTTTTCTTTTATTTATTAAGTACTTTATTCGTCTATTAACGTCAATATATTTATGATCTATTGTTGTCTCGAATCTTTTTCTAATTTTATTTTAGAAACGTTGCATAATTTTGATGTCGTACTTCGCAAATCTAGTTACGCACATATTGACAAAAATAACATCGTTCTTCTTTGTAAATCGTTGATCGTAATTGAGTTTTTAATTTAGATGTTGATCTTTTTTTCGCTTGTGAGAGACAAAAGAAGTAGAGATTTTTAACAACGAAGAAGCACTAGAAGTGCTAAAAGCACAACGTCGACTAACGATGTTTTAAATATAAAAATCGAAATTAATATTATCATTTGTATCTAACTTGACATTCTTTTTTTTTAATTTTTGTGTAATTGTTTTTTGATGCTTTTTATTAATCTATCTTTTTCTTTTTTTTGGCGATCGTTAGAACGACTCTAATTCGAATTAGATCGTCTTCTTTCGTTTACGAGGCAATTATCGTGTGTTTTTCGAAAATTGTGAGACTTGCAAAGGTGACAATGATTGCGAGGATCACAAAGACGACAATGAATACAAAGACTTCAATTGTCGCAAAGAAGTGCTTAAATCAAGAATGTGAAAATGACTTTTAAATACATCTTTAGGCATAACGACGACGACGACGACGACGACGATAGAGGAGATAATTATAATCTTTACAAGCTACGTCTAGACGAGTAATTGAAGCAATTGAATAAAATGATGGGTCAATTGAATAAGTATTCAATAATTGAATACTAATTTAATTGGAATTGTCAAGTCGCCAGATCTGCTTGCCCTTTTGGGATCACGCTAACTAAATCGGGTAATGTTTAATTGAATAATCGTATTGAATAGAGTTGCGCAACCTGTTTATTATCTAAGTCGAAAATTACATTACAAGCGATCCTTCAAGCCCCCATTCTTGGAAGGGCACTCCAGTCTATGTTTACTCTCTGTTGTGATATATATATCTTTCCCCTGCTTTTCCCTTACTCATTAATCCTCATAACTTCTCTCCAAGACACAAAAACCGAACAAGCACCATATTGGGCTCAGACTTGACTTACACTCTGCATCAATCAGATTCAACAGCTGGCATATTTCGCATCATCTATGTACTAAAACATGCGTGCAACCATCGTAAAAGCTGCCATTGCGACATTGGTACTCCCCATCGCTGCGACACCCATCCCTGGTGAAGTCACCTCCAAGGGGCACATTATGCCATCGATGGACACGCCACGACTGCTCAACTCTTAGGAGAACAAGCTTTCGAGCCAGATCGTGTCCGTACTGCGACCAGAAATAGCGACCCACACAATAGAAAACAATACGATATTAGTAGGGAGGTTGCGCAGCTCCAATTGTAACAATGATACAATTGCTTTTGCGAGGGCTAGCTGTATCGTACTTTACATTAAGCGTCGAGATGTTTTTCCTTCGTGTCAAGTCGACCAAATTAAGTAATTCGAGAAGCTTCGTCCGTACTCGAAATTCTAAACATTAAACATTGTTCTTCTTTGCACTTCTTGTACACGCAATATGCTATTACAAAATTTGTTAAGATAATCGCACTATTTATAAAGCTCGTTCTACGCTTTCTATTGATGTTAAAATTGTAAAAATCGAATCGCTTTTAAAAGCAATAAAGTAGAAAAAATAATTAAGTTAATTGTTTTGAACGTTAATTGAACTACTTTCAATTGTATTAGATAGATTGCGTAACTCTATTTAATACAATTATTTAATTAAATATTGCTCGATTTAGTTAACGTAATTTGAAAAGAACAAATAGATTTAACAACTTAATAGTTCTAATTAAATTAATATTTAATTATTAAATACTTATTTAATTAACTTATTATCTTATTTAATTGCTTCAATTACTTGTCTAAACGTAACTTGTAAAAATTATAATTTTTTTTATATTATTGTTATTGTTATTATTGTTGTTGTTGTTATTATATTTGAAGATATATTTAAAAGTTATTTTTACGTTCTTAATTTAAGTACTTCTTTGCGACAATTAAAGTCTTTATAATTGTTGTTATTTTTGCAACTCTTGCAATTATTGTTATCTTTGTAGATTTTGCAATTTTCCAAGAATATATAGCAATTGTCTTATAAATAAAAAAAGACAATCTAATTTAAATTAGAGTTGTTTTAACAATTATAAAAAAAAAACAAGTTAATAAAAAATATCAAAAAACAATTATATAGAAATTGAAGAAAAAAATATCGAATTAGATATAAATAGTGTGATCGTTGGGTCGGGTCGAACACTTTTTTCTTAACCCGACCCACCCTCTTGGGCCTCGTAGGGTTGGGCCAGGGTTAAGGCGCGAACTCGACCCTAGGGTCGGGTTTCGTTGGGCCAATTGTTACGCTGCTATCTGGCGGTTCAGGATATCAGAGAGGGTTGTGCTTTGAAGAGGTCTGTAGGCGTCTTCAGGCAATGCAAGCAATTACTTGGTAACAAGGAATTGCAGCTTAGTAGTCGTAACAATAAGTCAAGACTTAAGATGAGTTGAACACGATTCATAAGGGAGTCGTGTTCGGAGATCTATATATTAAATGAGATCCCTTCTTGCTCGCTCTGCTCGCTGTCGAGCATGTCGAGCTCGCTCGCTAGCGCGTCGAGCACTGCTCGCCCTGTTCGCTGTCGAGCATGTCGAGCTCGCTCGCTAGCGCGTCGAGCACTGCTCGCCCTGCTCGCTGTCGAGCATGTCGAGCTCGCTCGCTAGCGTGTCGAGCACTGCTCGCCCTGCTCGCTGTCGAGCATGTCGAGCTCGCTCGCTAGCGTGTCGAGCACTGCTCGCCTGTCAAGTCGTCGAGCATGCAGGTGACCGTGCTCCGTGCTACATATTTCCTCGTAGGATATATATCGGCTGTAACGAGCTAGGGTCGTAACACTATTCCTCTCCTTGACCTTTTCGTCCCGAAAAGCGGCTGCTTACATTTATCATGTTTCATCAACAACAAAGTCGTATTCGCCTCGCTTCCGAAATCGATCGATACGGTATACTGGTTGACTTTGCCTGTGAGCGTTGCTCTTGTTCTGATAAACCTTGTATCGCAATGAAAGACTCGCTGTCTCGTCTAAAGTGCTTGAAATGTGTTCGTGCTAATAAAGCGTGTGTTAACATGTCGTGGGCTTCGCTGAATCGTATCAGGGAAGACCTGTCCTCGAAGATTGCTAAGAATGAAGCTGTGTTGGCAATCGTGATCACGCGACTGCTTCGAAATAAGAAGATGCTGAAGGAAGTTGACGCGAAAGCAAAGCGAAAGACACAATGTCTTTTGTCCGGGGTGAAGAAGTTGAATGTCGCAGAGTCTCCTGACTGTTCTGCTGCGAATGCTCTGGTCGAAGCATCTTCTGTCATCTGGTCTTCACTTGCTATGCTGGATGATTTCTCGAACGTTGGTGGAATCTCTGAATAAGAGTGTCACAATCGTCGAGATTGCTAATAGGTTCTCATGTGTTCTCTGTTGTAGAGTATCTCTTTCACTTGACAAGATAACGCTGATCTTTCTTGTCTAGAATTCTCTCAACCTCGAATCGATTCTTTTTCTGTGAATGATAATGAAACGTTTCCTGTATAGACGTACTGGGGTCGGCTGATTCCAATAATGAGATATGAAATACTAGAAATACTCTGGCGTCCTTGGGTAAGTCGAGTTTATAATTGACTGATTTCTTGACTTCTTTGATGAAAAATGGTTCGACCTTGACATGGTCAAGTTTTCTGCTTTTCTTTCTGGTCTTTAGGTTCTTTGTTAGGAGATACATCTTATTTCTCTTCTTTAGCTGAGGTGCCATTTTTCGTCTCTTGTTTTGGTACTTGGCTGATCTGATCTGCATCGACGTGATGTTATTGTGTACCTTCTTAAGTGTCGCTACCCTTTCAATGGTTGACTGAGCTGTCAGGTGCTTTCTTTCTTGATCAAAGAGATTCGATTTCTTGCCAAAGTTGGCGAAGAAAGACGTTACCTTCGTGGTATCTGAAACCTTCGCGTTCAGGGCTAGCTGTGCCATAGATAGAAATGATATTCAGTTGTTCTGAATATTGTTGACGTAGTGCCTCAGATATTGCTCAAGGCTTTGGTTTGTTCGCTCTGTCTGATCATTCGTGACTGGGTGGTAGGCAGTTGACATGCGAAGCCTCGTATCTAACATTGATATAAGCGTTTTTCAATAGTTAGACGTGAAGAGCTTGTCTCTGTCACTGATTAGTCCTTTGGGTATACCGTGATATCGTATGAGTCGGTCCAGCACAATGTATCTCAGTTGTTCTGCTGTGAATTTCTCTTTGCATGCGATGATATGTGAGTACTTGGTGAGTTTGTCAACCATCATTAGTATTGAGTCATATCTGTCTCCAGTTGCCGGGTCCGTCGACTTGGGCAACTTGGTAATAAAGTTCATCGTAACTTCATCCCATGGCGATTTAGATAATTCCTGGTATTGGATTTCGCCATACTGCGCATGTGTACCATGTTTGTTCTGCTGACAGCTAAGACATCGTCTAACATATGTCTCGACAGCTTGCCTCATGTTGGGAAACTGACAATGCTGGCGCAAAAGCTGAAGTGTTTTGGTCACCTCTAAGTGTCTTTGCAGTGATTCGTCATGATGCTCTTTTATACATTCGTCGATTTTGTTGATTAATATTTGAAGTTTCTTCTTCTTGATTGGGAACTTCTCTGACTTGTCTCTCAGAATTCGTAAGATTGCGTTTAGCTCATGTTTATTGGCCGATAGTGATTCGTCGTTGTTGACCTTGAGTATACTATGATTGAACGATTCCTTCGTTTTCATATGATCGCTTCGCCTGCTGAGTGCGTCTGCTCTGCCATTTTCTTTCCCTGGGGTATACAGTATCTTGAATTTGTATTGTCCTAACTTCTCAGATCATCGCACTTGTCTTCTGTTGAGCTCTTTTGTCGTGGTGAAGTGTAATAAGTTCTTATGATCTGTTAGAATCGTGAGCCCTGATGCTCCCTCTGTATATATTCTTCATGCTTCAAGGGCTGCTATTATCGCAAGTAGTTTCTTGTCATGAATGTCGTAGTTTTGTTTCGCTAACGAGAGTTTCCTGAAGTAGTATGCCACTAAATGCCACATGCCTTCATATAACTGACTGAAGCATGCACCGATGGCTAGATCTGATGCGTCTGTTTTCATTCGTTCTGATTTCTTGAGATCGAACATCTTGAGTACTGGTTCCTTCAAGCACTCTTTCTTCAACCTCTGAAATGCTGCTTCTTCGTTTGATTCCCATTTTCAAGATATGTCTTTCCTTGTTAGATTTGTTAGTGATATCGATTTCTCTAAGAAGTTCTTGATGAACTTTCTATTGTATTGAACAAATTCTATAAAGGCCTAAATGTTCTTGACATCGATCGGTGTTAATCATTCTTTGACTGCCTTGATTTTCTTTGGGTTCATTCGAATTCCATGTCGTTCTACAACGAATCTTAGAAAGTCAACTTCCTCTCGATGAAATTCGCATTTCTCTGATTTGAGGCGTAGGTTTCTCCTGTTCAAACATTTCAATATTTGGGAAACATGCTGCACATGTTTCTTCAGCGTGGTTGAGTATATCATGATGTCGTCCAGGTATGCTATGACAAATATGTCCAAATATTGTCGTAGCGCATCGTTGATCATTTCCTGACATGTTGCCGGAGCGTTGATGAGCCCAAACGGCATTACCATGTATTCGTAAAGTTCATACCGTGTACGAAAAGTCGTCTTTCACTCCTCTTTTGCCTTCATTCTAATCTGGTTATACGCTCCTCGTAAGTTCAGTTTAATGAAGTACTTGACTCCGAATAGTTGATCCTAAAGCTCGCTAATATTTGATAGTGAATATCGATTCTTGATCGTTATGTCGTTCAGCTTTCGATAATCGACACATAAGCGAAGTTCTTCGTCCTTCTTGAATGTAAAGAGAATCGAGTATTCTGCTCGTGATTGAGATTTTTTAATAAATTCTTTCTTTTCATTTTCTGCCAGGTATTTGCGAAGTATTGTCAATTCTTTCTTCGATAGAGCGTAAATAGATTCAAACGTGGATTCCTTGCCTGATTCAAGTTTGATTTCGTGGTCCCACGATTGATGTTTAGGTAGGACCTTTGCCGTTTTCTCTTCCTGGAACAGGTGCTCTCATCTGTTATATATTCGTGGTATGTGTTTCAGCGATTCCCTCGCTTTATCAGATATTCCAAGGTTCTTAGAAGGTTCGCAGATTTCTTCATGTGCTCTGACGTTTTGGCTCAGCTGACCTTTGCTAGTGCCTGTCGAGTCGGACTCAATATGTTGATCGTTCTTTTTCAAAAATGCAAGTTCGCATCTTGCGATCGAGTTTCGACTCTGTCTCTCATCTACTATTGAACGCTGTCAATGCGTAGATTGAATGTGAATTGCGTGATCACATTGCTCAAATTTAAGTACTCGTGTATTTCAGTCGACTTCTGAATTGTGCTGCTTCAATCAAGGCATTTTCAAAACGATATCATGAGTGGCCATTCCCACTATATCAAAGGTTAGCTCCTCATGGTGTTGCTGAATAGCTATCGGTAGTGGCTTTGTCTCTCTATCCACTCTTTCATTCCCATCGGGTAACGGGTTTCCATCTACAATCACTAGATTGTAGGCGTCAGGCTTCTTTTGAGTAGGATAATCTTTCTTCTCAACAAGAGCTCTGACCATAAAATTACCTGTTGCATCAGAATCGACCATTGCGATGAATTAACGACCATTGACCTTGACTGATGTGGTAAAACATCGTGCGTGTGCTGTTAAGTTTAGTTGCTGCTGTTGGGCTAACATATTGCACTCCTCTGGTATGCCCTTTATTAAGAGGTTTTGACTTTTTCCTGTTCTGATGCTGCGACTTCTGCTTCAAGCGTCTGCCTGCGCTAAGCTTTCTTTTGTTGCTAGATTGCTAATTTTGACTTTCTAGGAAACCAGTTGGCTTCTTCTTTTTCTTCTAGATGAGTTTAGCATGAGTCGTTATAGCAAGCTGTCCAACTAAGAGTTTCGTGTTTCTTTGCTTGCTCTATCTTCTGTCGAGATAGACTAACACTGCTTAGTTGTTGCTCAATTTTATCGGGTATGTTCTTTTCTGTACTAGCATCGCTTCCTAGCGTTTCCTCGCATTTATTCACGATTTGGTTGATTTGCCTTTTCTTCGATGAGCTATCTAAAGCGTCGAGTCGTTCCGTGATTTCTTCTAGCATTTCCTGAAAGTCTTCCCATTTATACTCAACGTCGAAGTCTGTAATTGGGCTGTGCGAGTATGACGTTCTCGGATGTTTGTTTTGCCATGATCTTCTAATAACGTTGTTGACTTTCTGCGTAGATGCGAGTGCCTTGTCTGATAATGTTTCATCTAGGACTTTCTTCAACTGATCTGGGTTTTCTATCAGACAGTAGTCGTCGTTCGATCCAGTCTCGGGGGTGTTCGCCTCTGTGTCGATTTGCTCCCTGATGTCGTCCTAGCTATTAAGTATCTCTCTTAACATAGCATTGATCTATCGTGGAATCACCAAGTTCTTTGAACGACAATCTCTTGCGAAGTGGCTCGGTTTGCCACATGAATAGCACGTTTTTGACTTGTTGCCTTGCTTTCCTCTAGAGTTCTTCTCTTTACAATATTGGGTCGAATCCAGTTCCATTGATGCAGGCCCCCAGTAGTCTGGGTTGCTGTACTTCTGTTTGCTGAAACGAAATTGATCTTGTTAATATTCGATCGCTGGTTCGAAGGAGGTTCCTGCTCTTTCTCTAAGTTGATCGTATCTTTTTTTCATAGCTCTCTCATACAGCTTGTCGTCGAGATCGATGGCTATCATGATGAGGTCGAACATATCGCTGATGCTTCTGCCATCGCGCATAAGTTCGTCTTTTAGATTGTCCTTGAGACCTCGTCGAAACATTGTCATGAGTGCGACATCGTTTCACTTGGTGAGGTTGACATATTTCTGGAACCTGGCTGCGTAGTCTGCTGCAGAGATTCGTTGAGTTAGATGCTGAATCACTCTTTTCGCGATTTGTTTCTCGTTGGATGTTTCGAAGATTCTTCGAAGCTCTCTCTTGAAGTTATCGAAGTTCGTGAACATAGCACTGGGGTTTTCGTCATGATTCTTCAGATATTTGCGTAGCGTTGGCTTGAGTCAATGCTGAGCTCTCCCTCTAAGGAATGTTGATGCGAAAATCGTTTTCTTGTTCGCTGGAACAGGATAGAAGGTGAAGTAGATGTCCATCTGCATAAGTCAGTCCTTCAGGCCGGTACGATCTCCATGGTAGATGTCAGGCTTGTTGACCCTGATCTTATCGTCTTCATCGATAGAAGGTCGGCGTGATGCTGTAAAGCTACTGCTCGAGATAGGGGCGCGTTGACCTGATACAGACATCCTTTCGAATGTTCAAAGTGTTACGCTGCTATCTGGCGATCCAGAATATTAGAGAGGGTTGTGCTTTGGAGAGGTCTGTAGGCGTCTTCAGGCAATGCAAGCAATTACTTGATAACAAGGGATTGCAGCTTAGTAGTCGTAACAATAAGTCAAGACTTAAGATGAATTGAACACGATTCATAAGGGAGTCGTGTTCGGAGATCTATATACTAAATGAGATTCCTCCTTGCTCGCTCTGCTCGCTGTCGAGCATGTCGAGCTCGCTCGCTAGCGCGTCGAGCACTGCTCGCCCTGCTCGCTGTCGAGCATGTCGAGCTCGCTCGCTAGCGCGTCGAGCACTGCTCGCCCTGCTCGCTGTCGAGCATGTCGAGCTCGCCCGCTAGCGTGTCGAGCACTGCTCGCCCTGCTCGCTGTCGAGCATGTCGAGTTCGCTCGCTAGCGTGTCGAGCACTGCTCGCCTGTCAAGTCGTCGAGCATGCAGGTGGCCGTGCTCCGTGCTACATATTTCCCCGTAGGATATATACCGGCTGTAACGAGCTAGGGTCGTAACACCAATGCCAAGAACTTAAGCTAACTTCGTCGCGTTAGCATTCGCTTATCTTATCTTATCTTATCTTATCTTATCTTATCTATGCGCTAGCCCAATCGGGTTAGCGCGTCACGTGACGTCACGTGATTGGCTAGGTAGGATTAAACACTCGACGCGCATTCTTCGCTCGCCCCATCCTGTTGGGCTAGGAAATTTGCCTGACCCCAAGATCAAGGTTGGGCGAGTCAACCCGATCGGGTTGAAACCCGACCCGACGATCACACTAGATATAAATAACAATATTAATTTCAACTTTTATATTTAAAATATTGTTAATTAATATTGTGCTTTTAATACTTTTAGTGCTTTTTTATTATTAAAAATCTCTACTTCTTTTGTCTCTTATAAGCCAAAAAAAGATTAACAATTAAATTAAAAACCTAAATCGTAACTAGATTTACGAAGTATAATATCAAAACTATATAATATTTCTAAAATAAAATTAGAAAGAAATTCGAGACAATAATAAATAATAAATATATTAATATTAATAGACAAATAAAGTATTTAATAAGTAAAAGAAAAGCAAGTATTAGAATTTTACACAAATCTATATAAGACAACAATTAAATTTAAGTTATTAATAAATAAATATCTATATTTGCAATATATTAAAAGACAAAAAACTAAAAGAGCTCTTTGCAAAAGAAAAAAAATAAAAGAGAATACAATTATATAAAATACAAAAAGAGAAAGAACAAACTTAGTTAACAACTAAAGAATAAATCGAATTATAAAGTCTTTATTTTTATTTTTTGTTGTTATCTTTATGTTACGAGTCGCGTGCTAATAGATACTATTCGTCGCGCATTACTCTTCACAAGGTAATTAGAAAGAGAAGATCTATTAATAGAATCAAGATAATCAAGATAACTTGACGCTTAAATACCTTAAATTTAGAATTAAGATAATTAAGAAAATTAAAAGAACAAGAATCTTTTTTGAATTATCGATTAAATATTATTAGAAAGAATCTCGTTCTAATTAGAGATACAATAACTTAGACTATTGTGAATTTGCATCTATAAAATTGAATTTTATCTAACAACGTAAAGAGAAAAACATTAAAGAAAAGTAAAATAACAAATCTTAAAAAACGTGCTATTTATGTGACAAATCGAGTCACTTCGCAAGAGATTATTAATTACGAAACTTAATAAATCGTCAATAAATTAATGTTGTATTAAAAGAGATATTTAATAGTTAAAACAACATTAGAGAGCAAGTTAACACAAAGACGAACACTTTCAAAACTAAATCGAACGATAATTATTATTTAATAAAGAATTTAAATCAATTATAGAAAGTTCTAGATAAAATATTATTAAACAAGGCACTCGCATTTACGCAAGAAGTTAATTAAGCACTTTAGAAAACTATTAAATCTTATAGTTTAATTATTGACTCAAATAAGAAGTATAACTAAAAGAACTTTCACAAATGCATAGAAAATATTACGAATTATTTTGAAACTTTAGTTAACTTATTAAAGATCGTAAACAAATGCGAGAAAAAACTAGAAAACAATGTTATTATAAAAAAGAACATACTTGACGTTAGTATAAACCAATTGAATTTTATAGCATATATAGATCTTAGTTGAACAATTTATTACGACAACTTATGCTAAACTTATCTAGAAAAAAAGAACGAAGATAATTAATTTTTTAAAAAATTAAAGTTAGCAATTTAACAACAAAAGAAAATTTAACGTAAATCAACGTTTAAGACAAAAGTCGCAACACAAAAACAAAGAAAAGTTCGATTTTTTTAATAAAGAGCATATTAGAGAAATGCAATATGTTAGCTTAACAATAATAACTAAACTTAATAACGCACGTATAATGTTTTATTACATTAATTAAAATTAACGATCGTTAATTCACAACAATGATTAATTTTAATGCAATAAATAATTTTATAACTAGAGCTCTTGTAAAGAGAAAAGAATATTTTATTTAAAAGAAGTCTAATGCTTACAATCTAATAATTGTAGATAAAAATTTATTATTCGCAAGAGATAAAAGAGTAAACAAAGAAACGAAATTACTATTAATAGCTATTTAAAAGCATCACGAGAAACTAATTTTTAATATAGTAAAAATAATTATTCATAATATTATTTTAGAAATGTCTTAATTAAAGTAGCACAATCTAGAAGTTAACTAAAATATATAAGTATTTAAATTCGCACAATGTGATTACGCAATTCACATTTAATCTACGCATCAATAGCGTTCAATAATAAATAAAAGATTAAGTCGAAATTTAATCGTAAATAGCGAGTTTATATTTTCGCAAAAAAACGATTTAATAAAGTTTAACTCGACAAGCATTAACAAAGATTAGCTAAATCATAAGATCAAAATAAGTGAAAAAAACTACGAATCTTCTAAGAATTCTAAACTATCTAGTATAGCAAGAAAATCGCTAAAGTATGTATCACAAATATACAACAATTAAAAGCATCTATTTAAAAAAAAAACGATTAAGATTTTATCTAAACATTAATCGTAAAATTACGAGATTAAACTTGAATTAAACAAATAACTTACGTTTGAACTTATATATGCTTTATTCAAAAAAAAGTTAAAAACACTTCGCAAATATCTAGCAAAAAACGAAAAAAAAAAATTTATAAAAAAATTTCAATTACAAGCAAGATACTTAATTCTTTTTGTATTTAAAAAGAACGAAATTCTTCGTCTATGTGTCGATTATTGAAAGCTAAACAATATTACGATAAAAAATTGATATTTATTATTTAACATTAACGAACTTCAAGATTAATTGTTCGAAGTAAAGTACTTTATTAAATTGAACTTACAAAGAGCGTACAATTAAATTAGAATAAAGATAGAGAAAAAGTAAAAAATAACTTTTTGTACGCGATATAAATTATACGAATATACGATAATGTTATTTGAACTTATAAACGTCTCGACAACGTATTAAGAAATAATTAATAATATATTACGACAATATTTGAATCAATTTGTTATAACATACTTGAAAGACATTATAATTTACTCAAATATCTTGAAGAAATATGTGAATTATATTTTCAAAGTATTAAAATATTTAAATAAAAAAAATTTATATTTTAAACTAAAGAAATGAGAGTTTCATTAAAAGAAAATTAATTTTTTTGAATTTGTCGTTAAACGACATAAAATACGCATGAATCTTAAAAAACTACAAGCAAATAAAGAATAAAAATCATCTAGTAACGTTAAAAAAGTTTAATTCTTTTTAGATTTTATAAACTACAATAAGAAGTTTATTAAAAACTACTTCGTTAATGCAATATTATTAACGAATTTTACGAAAAAGACCACGTCGTAAATATAAAAATTAATAGAAGAGAAATTATTTTAAAACCTTAAATTAAAATGCTTAAAAAAATCAATATTAAAAATGTACAGTTTACGATTGTTAAATAAAATTAAAATTAACGCATTAGATTTAATTATTAATGTATGCTTCAATTAAAAACATAAAAACATATAACATTTAATAACATATCTATTAAGAAAACTTTTGTTAATCGAACAAAATTACAATATTTACAATAAAAAGCTACTCGCTATTGTAGCATTTCTAAAATCATAAAAAATATACATCGAAGAATCGTTAAAATTAACAATTCTTACAAATTATAGAAATCTTTTGCACTTCATTATTATTAAATAGCTTAACAAAAAACATATGCGATAATTAAAACAACTTAAACAATATAAGTTCAAAATATAATATATATTAAACAAAGATAATAGTAAAGCAAACGCACTTAACAAAAGAAACAATTATATATAAACGAAGAAATTGTTTAATTATAACACATTTAAGATTAATAAAAGCAAATCATTATTAGCAAACAAGTACAAGCTAAATACTATTCTACAAATACTCAAAAATAATAAGAAAAAATTTTCAATAAAGAAAGAAAAACTTCAAATATTAATTGACAAAATCGACGAATGTATAAAGAAGCATTATAATAAATCATTGCAAAAGCATTCGAAAATAATTAGAATTCTTTAACTTTTACGCTAGCATTGTTAGTTTTTTTAAATAAGACAAGTTGTTAAGATATACATTAAACAATGTCTTAATTATTAACAAAACAAACATAATACGCATGCGAACTATAACGAAATTTAATATTAGAAATTATCTAAATTGTTATAAAATAAAGTCACAATAAACTTTATTATTAAGTTGCTTAAATTAACGAATTTAGTAATTAAAGACAAATATAATTCGATACTAATAATAATTAATAAACTTATTAAGTACTTATAAATTATCGCATGCAAAGAGAAATTTATAGCAAAACAACTAAAATACATTGTATTAAATCGACTTATACAATATTACAATATATGTAAAGAATTAACTAGTAATAAAGACAAGCTCTTTATGTCTAACTATTAAAAGACGCTTCTATCAATGTTAAGAACAAGACTTAGAATGTTCATTATCTATTACTTAATTACGAATAATTAAATAGAACGAACAAATTAAAGTCTAAAGCAATATCTAAGATACTACGTCAACAATATTTACAATAATTGAATATTACTTTTATCTATAACTTAATTAACACTAAATGCAAAAATTTCGAATATCATTAAAATAACTTCATTCTTCGTTAATTATAATAAAAAATCTAATCTCTTCGAAGAGAAACGAAAGCATCTATTAGCTTAATTAATCATCGCAAAAATAAAAACACTAAAGAAGATACACAACAACATCTTAAAAATGCAAAAAAAGTTAATTAACTATTAAAACGAAAAACGAAAAACAACATCTTAACTAAAGAAGAAAAATAAAATATATTTTTTTACAAAAAATCTTAAGACAAGAAAATTAAACAAAAAATTAAATTATATCAAAGTCGAATTGTTTTTCGTTAAAAAAACAAAAAGATCAATCAATTATAAACTTGATTTATTCAAAAACGTCAAAGTATTTCTAATATTTTATATTTTATTGTTGAAATTAACGAATTTAATTACGTTTTTACAAAAAACATTTTATTTTCATTTACAAAAAAAAACAATATAAAATTGAAGAAATTTTACAACAAGAAAGTCAAAAATATCTTGTTAAATAAAAAGAATATTTTATCTTCAAAAACATATAGAAGTCGCTCAAAAATTTAAAGAAATGCTCTAACAAATTGCGACAATTTCGTTAACAACAAAATTACTTATAAGAGTTAACAAAGCATTAAAAGACAAAAGAGCGAACAATGAAAAATCGATAATAATATCGAATAGAATTTTAAACGTCTTTTTAATATATTTGATTTCTCTCTTGTCTTTCTTAATCTTTAGAATATTTTTCGACTTCGCATTATTTATATTTTTTAAACAACAAAATTAATGTTTTTTTATTTCGTTTTTCGCGCAATTCTTAGGCGCAATTTCGTTATTTCATCATTTAACTTTTTAGCTTTTTGAATAATTTTATTTATTCTCTAATAATTAGAAGTTAAATCACAATTTTAATTCTTTCGATAACATTTCTTACACTTAAGATATTCTTTATTCATTCAACAAAGTACGTTAAGTAAAACGCAAACTCAACAAAGACGCATTAAGAAGAGAACGTATTTATAGCGACAATTAGCAACGAAATTGCGACGTTGTTTAGTAATTAGTTTGATTAACATAATAAAAAAGAATAATAATTTCGAAACAAAAATTCTTGAAGAGAAAAGATAGTGTTACGAGTCGCGTGCTAATAGATACTATTTGTCGCACACTACTCTTCACAAGATAATTAAAAAAAAAAATCTATTAACAAAATCAAAATAATTAAGATAACTTGACGCTTAAACATCTTAAATCTAAAATTAAAATAATTAAGAAAATCAAAATTTTAAATATTTTAAACATCTTGAATCTTAAATAATGAAAAGATATATAGTTTTCGAACGCGACTCTTTTATAAATCGTGTTTAATTTATTTTAAGTTTCGACTTATTGTTACGACTATTAAGTTGCAAAATTCTTGTTATTAAGTAATTGCTTGCATTATCTAAAGACGTTTACAAATTTCTTCAATAGCATAACTTTTACTAATATTCCTTACGAAAGTACTAGCGTAACACTTTGTTAGCAATAAAAAAAGTTTTAAAAATTAAAACAATTTCGAAAATAATAGCTCTAGTATATTCTTTAACGCAAAGAAGAATATAAGAGAATTAAAACTTATAATAGAAACAAGTTCTCTATCTAATAACAATATAATAATAATAGAAGATTTAGATTACAAAAAAGATATAAATAATAATTAATATATAAAAGTATAAATTTTATTTAAAAATAACAACAATTATTTATTTATATTTTCTAAATTTTTATTATTTAAATTTATATTACTAGAGTTTATAAAATATTAAAGAAACAAAATTGCAAAATAATTTCGAGATAATATTTTTGTTTTAAAAAGATTTAAACAAATATATATTACTATAATAAACAACAAAGATTTAGATATTTTGCAAAATATATTTAAAAAATATTTAACAAAATATATTGCAAAAGTCTCGAAACTTAAATATTATTTTAAGAAATTATTATATAAATATTATAAAAAATATATTTATTTTTAATAAATTAATTTATTTAAAGATTTAATTAAATTTAGCAAAAATATAAAGCAATTAAAATAATTATATAAAAGTAATAAAAAAAAATTTGTAACAGATAATATAAAAAAGAAAAAATCTACAATAAATAATATAAATAATAAGAAAGTCAAAATAAATAATATAAGTAATAAGAAAATTGTAACAAATAACAAGAGAAAATAATAATAATAATAAATATTTTAAATTTAAGAGAGTAAATTGTAATATTAAATATAAAAAGAAAATATTTTTGCAAAAATATCTATAATTTAGAAGAAGAATTATTATTATTGTATTTTTTTTTTAAAATTTTGTAAACTTTATTTAAAAAAAAATAACAAAATATTTAATTATTAAATTTTTATATATAATATTATTTCTTTTAAAAGTATTAAATATATATTAAAAAAATATAATACACAAGTTGCAATACAAATAAATATAAATTACACTTATTTTGTTAATAATTTAAAATTTTATTTTTAAATAAAGAAAATAATAATTTAATATTTAATTGCATTTGCGTTAATAATATCTCTAAAAAATTCTTAAAATAAATAAACAAAATTTAAATCAAAAAATACTTATATTAATAATACTATTTACAAACATAAATTTTTATTAAATTAATAAAAAAATTCTAATTATTAAAAATATATAGATAATTATATTATTGCAACAATTTAATACAATAATAATAAGAAATAATAAAAAAAAAATTGTTTTCGAAAATTTAATTTAATTTTTTCTTCTATATTTTAACAATTAAATAATAACAATAAGATTTAATACAACAAGTATTAAAAGTTAATACTAGAAAACTTTATTAAAGCTAGATATATATGTAAATACAAAAGAGAAAATTTAGTACTCTTATAATATAAAGCTTTCGAAGTTGCTAAAAATCTTATTAACTTGCAAATATTTTAAAAGACTAAAAAATTATATTGCAAAACAAAATTCTATTTATTTATTTTATAAATATATATAGTAATTAGTTAAAAGGATTATTGCTAAATAAAAAATTTTAATTAATTATAATTAAACTTTTATTTATATCTTAAAAATATTAAATATTTACAAAGTTTAAATTAAATTAAAGAAGTTTTTAACAATAATACAAGTTTCAAATATTTACTTATTAAAAAAAATCTATTTTTTATTTATATAATTTAAATAGAGAGATATAATATATAATTAATAAATCTAGATTTTATTATTGTACAATTAAAGTTTTCTTCAATTTTCAAAAAAAGTTTTTAATTAATTTTACAATCTAAATTTCTATAATATTGTAATATTGTTTATCTTGTCTTTACAAAAATTGTAAATAAATTTTATTAAATTGTTTAAATAAATAATAATTAGTTAAATTATTTCGTATAATTTCTTGTAATTAAAGTAATAGAATTTTTGTCTTATATTTGATTTACAAAACTTCTAGAAAATTTTATTAATAAATTCTTATATATGCTTTTATCTTTAATCTTTTCTACTTTTTTTATTGCTTTAATATATTTTTTGATACATATATAAATAAGTATTAAATATTATCGAAATATATTATTGTATTAAATTTCGAAATATCTAAGAAAATTGTCAAAAATATAAAAGAAATAAAAGAAGAAACAATTAAATTGTTTTATTAATTTAAATAATTAATAAAAATAAAATAATTTGTATAGAAGATAATAAAGAACAAGTTCGAAAAATATTTTAATACAATTGCTTTATTCGATAATATTAATAAAAAAATAATTAACAAGTAATTAAATTTTCTTCTTATTAAATTGTATTATACAACAAAGATATTTAGGAAAAATTTAATTTAAATTTAATTTAAATCTTTTATACTTTATTAATTTAATATATAAATGTCGAGAATTATTAATAAGATATTAGTTTAAAATAACAACAATAACAAGAGCAAAAACAATAAATATATATATATCTTAATTATTGTCGATCAATTAAGTTAATTAAATTAATTAAGACATACTAAATAGAGTAAAAAAAATTAAGAATATATATTATTAATAAGAGAAAACAAAAATCGATTAAATACGATGATTATTAGATTGCGATTTATATTACTCGATTTAGTATAACGCAAACGAGCTAGCAATTCTAGATCTTACTAGCTCTCGCAAATCAATTGAATAATTGTATTGAATAAAGTTGCGCAATCTATCTATTATTGTTTCAAAGTTTGTAACAGTAATTCAATTGATGGATTGCCTCTTTGGGCAAGTCGTATTCTTGCTTTTCAACTACAACCTAATTTGATAATTCGTCAATTGTATTATTGTTACAATTGGAGCTGCGCAACCTCCCTAGTGACCGGTGCCCAAGTGGGTGCCATAGGCGACGCCATCGCCGAGTATGCTGCCGCCGCAGGAAAATCAGTCAAACGAGACCAAGTCGGCAGCGACGATGCACCCGGCTCAAACCCTTATCATGATGCTTATCAGCGTTATCGGCAAGAGGCTGACCGCAATGTCTCCAAAAATTCAACTACGGCAGCGGCCTCTGACCATCAGCCTAAACTACCGGCAGATGCTGAATTAGAGGCAATGGGAGCGCTTCTTCAAGCGCCGTCTCCAACATTCGACGTTCATGTGGGTGGGTGATATCATCGGGGCCATGAGCGCCGGCAAGTCTCTCGACGAAATCCACCAGGCTTTCCACTCCAAAGATGGCAAGCCCGTCTATCTGACTGATGACGAAATCGACAGCGCCATTGGTGGCTACTATATGGATGCTAGCTCTGACATTGGCGCACAGTGGGTATAATCGAAACCAGACCGCCGCGGTACTGACGAAAATATTGAGGAAGGGAAACGATACACTGAGATTTAATAGTCCTCAATACAATGGCCTGTTTTCGAATACTTTCATCGGATGGGCGATCCGCTGGCTAATGATATCGCTAATTGATGTACAAGGCGTTACGCTGGGATGAGGATATGGGCAATGGTCATGCTCTCATACACATAGGCGTTATAGAGGCTACCAGAAAATTCTTGAGTCTTCCTGAACGTTCTGATTGAATGTAGTCTACTACGCACCTCCCTCTTAACAATTGAGGTCAACCTGTCTTCTAGCGACCCAACAAGAAGGAAAAGGTACAACAGGGACCACTACCATCTACAACCCGGAGTCATATATCGCTGCCCTTGTAAACACCAATACAACTGTTCATCTAAGGGTCACGTACCTTACAGCTTCCATCCCTCAACCGGAGATTCTAGATCCACGGTTATGATACTAACACCTCGACATCGTTACTAAAGTCCCCTACAAAAGCCCCTCTGAGGAAATCCTTACACACTCTGACAACATTCCTCCCAGTCGATCTCCTCCTATCTCGATTCGACCTACCAATCTTTATCAGCCCTAAATCGCCCAATCCCCCGTTGCCCTGGCCCCCCGAACCCTCCCATCGATCCAAGATGGCTCTCTACTCCTCCTTCCATTTCCCCCTTCTTTTCTTTCGCTTCTTTGATTTCTCGTCTTTGATTTCTTTTCTTCCACTATTTCTCTTTTACTTCTGTTTTTCATCTACCTCTAATTCCCTCCTTCCATCTCTCTTTCGTCCATTCCTCTTCAGCTTTCATTCTTCTCCACCTTCCACCCCCATCTCTTTCTTCCACCCCCATTGTCCCAGTCCCTACTCCTTCCTTTCCCCTCCTTCTTCATCCCCCTCTACACCCCACACATCCGTCCCCCAGCCCAAACGCCATGCACAACCCAAACCAACAACCAGCCTTCCCAATCCCTGCCCCTAGCCATTGTCTCTAGCCTGATAAGGCGTCGATCGACATCGGCCTGGAATAACGCACTTACCACTGAATTGATGAATATTCCGCCTGTCCTCACATGAAGTCGTCGGGAGCCTTAATACATTAGTTTGGATTGCTTCCGTAGGGGTCTAGTTTATGACATGGGCGCTTGGGGGAGTCCCGGAGCTTGGGGAGGGGCTTTGAGTGTGTGGACTGGTGATGGAGGATGGGTGGAAGAACAGGGGCTAATGCTTCTTTAGGAAGGTTGGGTCCTATCTTGCTGTATAGCTCGTCATAATGATGACCATTCATCGCTATTGAAAAGCAGAGAACGAAGTAATAGATATACGATTCGACGCAGGCATTCGCCAGTCAGCATATGACTGATTTAGGAGGCCTGAAATTCTATTGTCTGAGCTTGCTGTTGGTGCCAGAACTAGCTTTTCATCAAGTCTCAACGCACAGGATCTACAGTCTACACCGTCATGACGTAGATTCATCAGCGGTTTTCTTGCTATCATGATCGGCAGAGTAATCACAAAAGAAACGTCGAAAAATATTCAGTCGGAGAGTGGCTGAACAGTGCTAGGTGGTGGGTGTCATGGTGTGCACTGAGACAGATGGGCAGGTGTAGGTGAATCAAGAAAAGGCAAGAGGGGTTGTTCAGCCAGACGTGGAAGAGGAGGGCACTGGGATTACTGGAAGAGACACTACGGAGCGCATCACAGAAGCCTGGGCCGCTTTAACGGATAGATGTCTCGAAGCCGCCAGGATCTCAATAGGTGGATATACCTTGTGCTGGAACAAGTAATGCTAAGCAGAAGATGAGGAGAAAGAAAAGTAACTTGACCAAAGGGCATTGTGGGCGCCTAAGATTGAGCTACGATTGGCTCAGGAGCATTAGGCCCGAATCAGGGGGCGGCGTGGGACTCGCTCAGCCTCCGAAATCCTGAAGTGACAAGGTTGTCCGAAACACACGGAGGCGGAAGGCCGCGTGTACATTTCGAAAGCTAGCACATATCGAGTACAGGAGCCAAGGTTACAGCAAGGATGACATATTTGCCAGACGAGGACTCATGTTAGATTCGTATCGCTCTGTGAGGGCTCGAGTACTCTATGATCATTACTCAGATGATTGAGATCCTGAGTAGCCTCCAATATCTGACCGGCCAACACTGAGTGCATGACAATGTTTTTCCAGTCTGTACTCCTACTGGCTATCTCTTCCACAGCCTTGCAAGGCGCTGCCGCACAGCGATGGGAACCGTGGCCGACTTGCTGGGGTTGCGTGTCTAGATCGAACATACTGTCTCCAGCCATTGGTATCGATTTAGAGCCCTCATACCTGTATGTATAATAAGGCAAAGGTGGATATCTGTCCATCTCGCTGACGAGCATAGAACGGCTGCCATACGATTCCACAACGGCTCTGTGAATCGCTTGGTAAAGATCGACGGTTCAGTTCAATATAAAGACCTGATGAGAAGGTTGGTTGCCGGACGTACGGAGAGCTCAAGGTATAGACGCTTCATCCCGGTCCGTATGCGGTGCATTTGGACGGTTGAGCTGACCTGTCATGGAGTAGTCGAACTGCGGAGCAGGTACCTCCAGGCGAGCAGTATCCGCTTCTGAGTCTGACTGGACACGATCCCGCGGCAGACGTGCATGTTGTGGCATCGCAACTAATTGCTCTCAAAGCAGCCATAGCGCCCTTGCTCGAGCACCCCCTGACGGCTGCCCTCGCTGCATATCCCACCTTCCCCGACGATCAATTGAACCTTGTTCCTGACGCCATGCGCCATGCCGGTATCGAGCCTCTGGATAGAAGCCGCGTTGCGCCCATAGGAGCAGCGGCAGCAGCTACCGGCCTGGGCCTCTGCGCTCACTACACAGAGCCTGATTTCTGCGAGTTCGAAGAAACGCAGATGAACACGACGCGTGTCCTGGGAATCGAATACACTCCTACGGCTTTGGCTGTGATGTATTCGTCTTTTCAAGCATCCCGTAAGGGCTACGATTGGAGAACGGACCGAACTTGGGATTTGGGTTCTGACGCTATCCCGAACGATGGCGATGACGCGATTGAGGAGTACTGCAAGCGGGTCAGGGTCGAGCTCCAGGACATGATTCGTGCTTTGAAAGGACGAAGCCGTGTTACGCACGTTGTGCTCATGGGTGATTCCGTCCTTGATGAAAGATTTTTACAGATCATGCAAGATGCGTTGCATAATGTGCTCGACCCGAACGTTATGCTACGAATCTCGTCGGATTTATCGTCTAAATTGAAGAAGACTTCGGTGACCCTATATTCGCAGTGGCGATAGGTACCGCAGAATTTGTCAAGAGGGGCATGGAAAGCCCAAGTGGATGTGTAGAGTCTCAGATCTGTAAGTGGTGGCGGAGGCAGATCGGTTAGAGTAGTAAGGAGCGACAATGTGGCGAATTTGATACCAGACGACGCCCACGCCAGATGAACGACGACATGAAAACTGTATACTGAGATCGTACAGCGCTTCGAATATGTTGCAGAGAGTATGGCGGTATCAACGACAGATTTGTTGGTCGCCAGACGTCAGGCCCACCTTTCGGATTCCGTTCTGCCATATCGGCGAGCTTCGACTTTTGACTTTCCGGGACTGAAGATTGACTGCTGCTAAAGAGTCTTAAGTGACGGCGCCTGTAGAATACCCTACGACAACAATGATGAATGTGGTTTGTGCAGTCGAATCAAGAGACAGGGTTATCTCATGTGCTCTTAGATGGATACCCCTGGGATCGGGATCAGTATAATAGTGTCAAAGATACTGTGCTTCATTGAACTCGCGGTTAACACTGCACTCCACGCCGTACATTGAAAAATCAATACAATTGCCAGCACCTGTTGAATGGTACGACACTGCCACGGACGGTTCTATTGTTTCACCACTGCCGTAACGTAATGGGAAGCAGAGTAATACTAGTCCTGCTTATTGGGCAATGTCCCAATGGAATGACCTACCCACAAGTGTAGAATAGCATCATGGCTCCTTAAATTCATCGGATTCTACTTTGCGTAGATCTTTCAGTCTCAATTTCCTGTCCTTCCACTTCCAATACCCGAAGGTGGCCGCGGTCAATGGAATGGCAAAGGCAAAGAAAAGCCAGAGCTGGGATGAAGCCACTGTCAACTGACCCACCGAATCCCTTGCAAAGAATTGCATTCCGAACAGAGTCTAGAAGAGTCAGACTCCGCGCATCAATAGGGAGGTTGCGCAGCCTCAATTGAATCAGTAATACAATTGGTTTTGCGGGGGCTAGTGAGGCCTAGGACCGTTAGCCGGATAGCGCTATACTCAATCAAATAATATTCTTCGCAATCTAATAATTATCGCATTTGATCGATTTTTCTCTTCTCTTATTATAATATTAATTATATTTATCTTATGATATCTCAATTGACTTAATTGATCGACGACAATTAAAACATATTCACGACTATCGTTCTTGTTGTTGTTATTGTTATTATCTTGAGTTAATATCTTGTTAACAATTCTTAATATCTATATATTAAAGCAATAAAGTACAAAGCGTTCGAATTCGATTTAAATTAGATTTTTTTTAAGTAACTTCGTCGTATAATGCAATTTATCAAGAAGAAAATTCGATTACTTGTTAATTTCTTCGCAATTAATATTATTAAGTAAAGCAATTGTGCGAAACTGTTCTTCGAACTTGTTCTTTATCTTCTTCTATACAAATTACTCTATTCTTATTAATTGTTTAAATTGACAAAACAGTTTGATTGTCTTTTCTTCTATCTTCTTAACAATCTGTTACAACAATATTCTACAATAGTATTTAACGCTTATTTATATACGTCTTAAAAGATACGTCAAAGCAATAAAAAGAGTAGAAAAGATTAGAAATAAAAGTACTATATAGAAGTTTATTAATAAAATCTTTTAGAAATTTTGCAAATCAAATATAAAACAAAAATTCTATTACTCTAACTATAAAAAAGTACACGAAATAATATAATTAGTTATTACTTGTTTAAACAATTTAATAGAATTAATTTACAATTTTTGCAAAAACAAAATAAACAATATTATAATATTGCAAAAGTCGAAGTTGCAAAATCGATTAAAAAATCTACTTAAAAATCGAAGAAAACTTTAATTGTATAACAACAAAATTTATATTTATTAATTATATATTATATTTTTCTATTTAAATTATATAAACAAAAGATAGATATATTGTTGTTAAAAACTTCTTTAATTTAATTTAGAGTTTGTAAATATTTAATACTTTTAAGATGCAAATAAAAATAAATTTACAATTTATCGAAAATCTTTATTTAGCGACAATTTTTCTAACTAATTGCTATATATATTTATAAGATAATTAGATAAAATCTTGCTTTGCAATGCAATCTTTTAATCTTTCGAAATATTTACAAATTAATAAGATCTTTAGCAATTTCGAAAGCTCTATATTATAAGAATACTAGATTTTTTTCTTTATATTTATATATATATTTAGCTTCGATTAAGTGTTTTAATGCTAATCTCTATTGCTTGTTGCTTTAAATCTTGCTATTATTATTTAAATATTAAAATAGAAAGAAGAATTTCTAATTAAACTTTTAAAGATAATTTTTGTTCTCTCTTTTTTCTTTCGTTTATTTCTTATTATTATTATATGTAATAGTATAGCGTTATCGACGCGCTAGCGTCTTAGAATATAGTATAGCACGTAATCTTGACTAACTATAGAAGTTTCGAATTGCACAACTTTTCTTTCTAATTAGAAAGCAAAAAACAGACTCGCTCGTTATAACAAGTATTAGATAGAAAGAAAATTTATCTCCTGTGGTTCTTTAACGATTAGTCTTACTACTATTTATTTTATATAGTTGAAACATAGTAATAAAAGTCTATTATATCTTACGTCTTTTATATCTTAGTGCGTCGACAAGTAGTAAACGTATTCGCATCTTACAATTTTAATTGTTTTATTTTTCGAAGAAAAAGACTCGAAACGTAATAGCATTATATCGAATTAAAACAACTTAAATTATAATAATTATTCGATAATCAAATTAGAGTTTGAGAGATTTATTTTTTCTCGAGACAACAATTGTTTACAAAATGTCGATAAAAGTAATTGTTATTAATATAATATCGACAAAGATAATAGTTTAGATATAATTAGAATTTCGACTTTATATTAGTAGATTAAAATGTTAATAACAAAGATTCGAGACTTGCGAAACGCTTAGCAAACTCAAATTATAATAATTAAAAAAACAAATTTTCAAGCTTCTTAAATTGCTATTGTATTGTTGTCGATTATATTTAAGTTTTTGAAGTTTAAAAAGCTAAAATTATACAAGAGTTTAAATATAAGTAAATATATTATTTAATTTTGCGAAATTGACATTAATATAATACGATCTTTAAGGTATTTTATTACGAATAAATACAAAATTCTCTATTGTATATTATTCTTAAAAAATATTATTGTTATGCAATAATATTTAAGAACAAGCAATAACGCTAAGTTGAAGAACAAGATCTTTAAAGAATTTAGAAAATTTCTATTAAATTTAATAATTAATTCTACTAATTATTATCTTTTCGTCTATAAAAGATAAGAGAACGTTAGACAAAAATTAGATTAAAAGATAATTGTCTTTAAGAAATATTTAAATAAGTTAGAGACTTATTTATTGTTGCTCTTAGAGAAGTATAGAATTTATATATTTCTAATTAAGCTTAAATCGAATTTGAAAGTAAAGATTTTAGATATCGATAATATATTAAATATTCGCAATAAGCTTCTAACTATAATTATTATGTAAAAACAAATACTAAATTGCACTTGCAAAACAAATTTAAGCAATTTCGACAATTAGCAAGTTACAAAAGATTTTAATATTTTCTTAAATAAATTTTATTAGAATTGTCGCTTAGACAAGATCGATAAGCCTATTAGAAACAAGAAATATTATATCTTTAAAGATTTGTCGATATTGCGCAAACGAGTTTACGAAATTAATAATACGAACTATTTAAGTTATGTCAAATGCTTTAAATATTATAAAAAGAAATATTACAAAACAAAGTATTTTAATAAATATAAATAAAACAAATTTATTGTTATTGTTGTTATTACAATTAATGCAAAAAAAGATTAAGCTTTGTCAATATCTTGTAAGCAAAGCAAAAAAGATAAATAAAAACAATAGATTCGATCTTAGTAAAAGATTGAACTCGATTTTTTCATAACAAATATTAAGTTATAAATTTAGCTAATTCGAAAGCTAAGTTAAATCTTATTAATTATATTTATATAATACAACAGAAATTGCAATTTACACTTGCTATCTTATTAATATCGAATTTTCTTAATAATAATAATTGCTATTACTACAATATCTATAAGTTAATTTACTATTTAATTGACTTGTAAAATTAACATCAAGAATACACTATCTTATTCTACATAATTAAATATATAGATTCTAATCTTATATTAGATATGTTAATGCTAGTCAAGCAAAATATATTGATTAATTTGAAGATAGAAAGCTAACAATTCAAGATCGCAAATAATAGATTAAAGATAATTAATCTTAAGCAGTTTGTCTTAAATCTTGTTAAGCATAGCATAGTTTATATTATTGTTTGCGTTAACGTTACAAAGACATTAAATAAAAATTAACAAAATCTAAGATTTGTAAGAAGTTAAGAGATCTAAAAGATGTCTATAATAATAAATTAATCGAAATTCTATTAGAATTAAGAAGAGAAAATTATGTTATTAAGTTTTAGAACAACAAAGAGTTATTGTTTATATTTCTTTATAATCTTTTATAGAACAAACTAACAATACTTCGACAATATCTCGATAATATGTTAGTTAAAAACTAAATTAAGCATTTAGTTTTGTCTACAAACGTTTCTATTCTATTTGTATTAAAATCGAACAATAGATTACATCTATGCGTCGATTATAAAAATCTAAATACAATTATTATTAAGAATTTTTATTTATTGTTTCTAATTACAAAAACGCTAGATTGTTTATACAAAGTAAAGCGCTTTATTGTCTTAAATCTAAAGAATATCTATTATTGCATTCGCATAAAACGCAATAATAAGTAGAAAACAATATTTTGCATGCATTACGAGCATTTCGAGTATCAAGTTATATTATTTGAATTAGCAAACGTATTTGCAACTTTTCAAATTTATATTAATAAAATATTGCGAGAACTAATTAATGTAACTTGCGTAATCTATATAAATAATATACTAGTATATAGCAATAATTCGACAAAGCACTAATATTATATTAGATAAATATTAGAATATCTTTGCGAATATTTGCTATACATTAATCTAAAAAAGTGTAAGTTTAATATTATAAAAATTAAATTTCTAAACTTTATTGTGTTCTTAAAAGATATATAGATAGATTCGAAAAAATTAAAAAAATTAAAAAATAATTTAAATCAAAAATTTATCAAGAACATAAAATATTTTTAAGTTTCGTAAATTTTTATAGACGCTTTATATATTGTTATTCGAAAAAAGTTGTCTATTTTACTAATCTATTAAAAGAAAGTAAGAATAACAAGAAATTTAATTTTTTTGTTTAATCGAATAAAGTAGAGTAGATGTTTTGTTAACTTTGCGATATTTTTATATCGACTTTATTACTTTGTTACTACAATTCGAACAAGAAGATTAAAGTAAAGATTGACGCGTTTAACTTTGCAATTGCGAGCATTTTAAGTTAACAAAACAACAACAAAAATTAACGCTCGATAACGTTCTAATTGCGAAAAATAATTTCGACAAAACAAAATTATAAAACGTATAATTAGAAATTGCTAATTATTGTTATTGCTTTTAAGCAATAGAGATACTATTTAAAAAATAGTGTTTATCTTATTGAGATATAATTAGATTACAAGAATCTTAGAAGATTTATAAATTAAAAAAAGTTAGACTTAAGATAAGCTTGCTAAGCGTTTAAGTTAATTGTCTATAATTTTAAAATCTTTTATTGCTCGAATAAGAAAAATTTGACAAATAGACTGTTAAGATGTCTTGATTATAAAAAGATTTCGTTGTTAAATACAAGATTACTATCGATATTATGGAACAAATTAATGTTATTATTTAGCAAAAATTCGCTAATGCAAAGCAAACAAGAGATATTAGTTAATTTGACTCTTGTATCTCAAAATAAGTTAGCGTTGTTGTTTAATAGAAAGTTGCTAATGCAAAGCAAGTAAAAGATATTAAAGAATTTGATTTTCGTATCACAATTAGCAAAAATATTTACTAATAACGCGAAGATTTTGCGATTATAAAATAGAAAGAAAGTTTTTAATAAACTAGTATCTCTATTTTAACTAACTAATGTACAAATTGTTATTTCAAGAAAAATAATTAGAAATATGTTAAAGAAATTGTATAAAAAATCTTAAAAATTAATAAGATTCTTAATTAAGAATCTTTAGATTAAAGAGACTTAAATCGAGAAGATTTGTATTGAGATCAAAAAGTTTTTTTGTTATTAACAAAAGATATAAACTTTAGATTAAAAGAATTTTGTTAAATATAATAAATTGTTTTATATTTTAAAAAATATAGTTGTTAGAAAGAAGTTAATTCGCAAGAATTATAACAACTCTTTAACAAAGCACTTTAAAATCGAGAAAACTTTAAATTTACTTTAGAGAAAGTATTTCTAACTTGTTTGCGCAAAGCAAATAAAAACGTATGTTAGAATATATAATATTTGTCAATATATTAAAGTTTTTTGTTATAAGTTGTATAATAAGCTTCGATTCTTATCTATTATAAACTTTATAACAAACTTGTTGTCGAACAAACGTTATAAAGTTGTGTATAACTCAATCTTTATAATAGTCGATTACTATATAAAAATAATCAAATATATATTTGTAATTATCAAAATTAATATTGCAAAGTTAGCAAAAATATTTTTTGATAAAATTGTCTTACGTTTTGAAATGTTAATTAATATAATAAGCAACAAAAGATTTGTCTTTATTAGTGTCTTCTAATTTGCTATATATTTTTATGCACAAATTAGAAGACAGTTAAGTATTGTTTTTTATTCTTAGATAGATAACTTAATCGAACAACAAAATTAAACTTTTAAATACTATTTTCGCACTTACGCTAATTCGAAATAGACAAGACAAATTAATCTATTGTTAATAGAAAAATTTGCTTATAACAATAATTATTATACCTTAGTCGAAATTTTGTTGTTCTATCTAATATATAATTATTATTCGAAAATTTACTATAAAGTTAAAAACAACTTTATCGAAGAAAAGATATTATTAATACAAAAACGCATAAAATAGCTTTATAATTTAAGAGAAGTTCTAGCGAAACATCTTGAAAATATTGTTGCGCAATAAACAAAGTACTACAATAAAAGATATAGATTAAAGAGCTTTGTTATAAAAGATATAATTATGTTCTTAATTAGAAATCTAAAGTAGAAAAGATTTAGCAAGAAGATATTGTACAAATATGTCGAATTGTTTAGAATTAAAAATAAAATTAAAACGCAAATTTATTGTTTTATCTTATTAAATATCTATCGAATTTATAATATTTTTTATATCTTACTTCTAAAGTTATATTTGTATTGCGTCGACGATAAGTAGACAAAACAAATATTGCAAGCTTCGAAACTTATTAATAACGAAGTTAAATAAGAGATTGATTTTTTTTTAAATAGAATTAAGTTAAAGAGATAAATATAATATAAAGTTAAATAGATAAATTGAGACAAAAAGTATAATTAATAACTAAGAAAAAAGTCTCTTAATAAGATTGATAAGTTACAAAAGAAGTTTAAGAAACAAACGCGCAACAAGCAAAGATGCAAAAATTAGCGCAATACGTATTGCGATAACAACAACTATATTAATAATAATTTGCTCGATAAAATATTGCGCAATTATTGTTGTATTGTTGTTGTATTTAATTAGATTTACAATAAAAGACTTCTTTATTTTGTTATACAAGATATTAGAAATAATAAAGTTGTTTCTCTTAATATAGATGCTTAAAATATAATTTTAAACTTTGTGCATTATACTTTATTAATATTAAACAAAGAAAATTTATATACAAAAGTAAAACGCATTTGCTTGATTCTCTTTTAGTTAACAATATATTGCAACAACTTAACAAGTTCTTAATAATTTGTTAAATTTGTCTTAGACAATTATAAATTTGTTAAACTTTGTAGAATTATTTGTAAATAAGTCTTCGAAGTTGCTCGAAACACTCGCGTTTTCTTAAGAAAATTAGATTGCAAAAAAATTACTTTGCTTAATCTTTATTATCTTTATTGCAAATTCGATTTTGCTACTTATATATATCTTTGTATTCTTTATCTTCTATAAACGTGTAAGTAAGCAAAGTATAAGCAAAAATAAAAGAAAAGTTTATTATATTATTATTTGACAATCTTGTTAACAACTTAGAGTCGCGAAGAGACTTAATTGCAAAATTGTAAAACTTTGCAAAAAGATTTTTCGAATTTGTTTAATTTAGATCGACAACAAATTTAAAAATAATTTGTTTTAACTTTGTTTTCTTTGTCTTTATTAACAACTTGTTTTTATCTTTGTTTTCAATTTTTTTTGAATTCTAAATATATGTTAGTGCATTGTACGATATATTGAAATAGATAAAGAAAAATGTATCGAAGAGTAAACGAAAATACTTATAGTTAATATATACTCTAAAAGAAGATCGATTAATTGCTTTATTTTAATAATAATATTATTTTAATTTCTTTTTGTTTTTTCGAGTTTTTGCTTAAGCTTAATTCAACGTTTTAGAGCGCGAGTTAAATTACGCTCAAGTTGATAAATAAAAAATTGCGCTCAATTTGTTGTCGATAGAATAAATTCTTTATTGCGTTGATAGTTTTTTATATTAAGAATAATACTTTTTTGCACGCGTTTTATCGATCTAAAAATTGTGTTTTCGACTTCGAGCATTTTATAATACTTGTCGACAAGAACTTTTATTTAATTTCGAAAGTATTTAACAAACTAATAAATATTAGTAGCTATTATATTGTAAGCGCAAACAAAATATATTGCAATATAATAATTTAATTTACAATAAAGAATTTTGCAATAAGTGCAAATACTCTTTTTTTTGCAAACGTATATACGTTTGCTTAGGCAAGTTATATATAAGAAATTATTACAAACTATAATATGTCAATACTCGTAAACAATAAAATAACAAAATTACTTATTCTTTTAATCTCTTGACTTCTTAAAAGATAAAAATAAAGATATATTGATTTAATATTTGCATTATATATATAAGTCTTACGTATTATTGTTTTTGCGACAATTTATTTATAACAAGAAAACAATTGCAATTAAGAAGAATATAAAATGAAAGAAAGAAAAGAAAAGAGAAACAACAATATTTATATTTATAGTTTATCTAACGTTTGCGCAATGCTAACTTTACTTTAAATTTTTTTAGAATTCTAACAATAACAACAGTAAAACAATAATTTATTATAGATTATTATTGTTGTTATTATGTTGTTTTACAAATTGTGTTAAACTAAAGTATAGACTAATTTCTATTAGACAAAAAACTCTTTTTCTCTTAATTTTTAAAAAGATTTAAGAAGATTTTTAACAAGCTCTTGTAACGCTAATGCTTAACAAGCGTCTTTGTCTTGTGTAAGATTAATATAGCTTCTTATATTACTAAGAATTAATACTCTAAGAGAAAAAATAACTATAATGTTATAGCGTTATCGACGCGCTAGCGTCTTGAAATATAATAGAGCACGTAATTTCGACTAACTATAAAAGTCTTAAATTGTACAATTCTTTTTTCTAATTAGAAAGCGAAGAGTAGACTCGCACATTATAACAAGTATTAGATAGAAAGAAAGTTTATTTCTCGTTGTTCTTTAACAATTAGTCTTACTATTATTTATCTTATATAGTTGAGACATAGTAATAAAAGTTCATTATATCTTACGTCTTTTATATCTTAGTGCGTCGACAAGTAGCAAACGCATTCGTATCTTATATTTTATCAAATCTTTGCAATTGTATATTTATATATATATCTTTAACAATTAAAAAGCTCTTGTTAAGTTGTTAGTTCGACAAAATATTATAATTGTAAATAGTATTGTTAATATAAATAATTCGATCTAAATTTTATATATTTGTCTTGAGAATTTTTTAGAGATATTATTAGCGCAAATACAATTAAATATTATTTTATTATTTTGTTTATTTAGAAAACAAATTTTAAGACATTAATAAAATAGATACAATTTATATTTATTTATATTGCAACTTATGTATTATATTTCTTTATTAAATATTTAAGATTTCCGAAAGAGATAATATTGTATACAAAAGTCTAATAATTAAATATTTTGTTGTTGCTTTTCTTTCTAAATAAGATTTGTCAAAATTCGAAGAAGAAATTTCGATAATAGTGTTTTCTTCTCAAATATTTAGATATTTTTCGCAAAAATGTCTTCTTTTTGTATCTAATGCGTCTTCGCATTACTTGCTATTGTTCTCTCTCTATTACTTTTATTTGTTTTCTTTCTACTACTTCTATTTGTCTTCTTTGATCATTCATAATACTTGCGTTTGTTAATCGAAAAATAGTTAATTATTGTTTGTTGCATTTAGTAATTCAATTTGTTGTCTTAATCTATTAGATAATCTATATCTTTTACGTAGTAATATAGATCTTTAAAGATATACTTAAAGTAAAAGCGCATTCTATTTTTGTAATACTTTTAAAAAAAGATCTAAAAATAAGTCTTTAATTTTAACTTTTTTGTCTAATATAATTTCTTTATTTCGATAAAATTCTTTTAAAGCATATTGTCTATTTTCTCTAGCAAAAATTGTTGTCTCAATATATCTTTTATCGATTGCGTTTGTTCTTTAAAGTACTTGCTCAATATTTGTTATAAAATATCTAAATCGAAATTGTCTATTACGCTTACACGTGTTTGTTTAGATTTCTTCGAAATCTTTTTACTTTTTGCAAACTTTGTAGAAAAATACTCTTTCGAAATTGCTTTGCAATCTTGCTTCTTTCAAGTTTAATAAATTCTAACAATATAGATCTATTTGAAGTCAATTTAGAAGATAGAATAAATAAAAAATTGTTGTTGTCTTCTAAAGCAAAAACTCTAATTGCATAATACTAATTATTATTATTTGTATCTTCTATTATTATTGCATTATTATTAGAAGAAGAACTTGTTTTTATTATTAGATTTGCAATAATTTTTAATTTCTTTGTATTTTTCTCTATATTAAAGAGTATATTATTTAAGTTATTATCTTCAAAATTGTTTTAATTCTTAAAGCTATTATTATTACTAATAGAGAAAACAACAAAGAAAAAGAAGAAAAAGAGTTTGTAATTCGATTTATTCTTTAATTGTTAACTAAGATAATCTCTTCTCTTTTTGTGCTTTGTATTTGTCTCTAGCTTTTTCTTTTATAAAGAGCTCTTCTTATGTTTGCTCTTCTAATATGTCTAAACAATTAATATTTATTTATTAATACTCTAAGTATAACTGTTGTCTCGAGTCGTATATTCTAATTTATATAAAGCTTTAATATCGACTTTTCTCTTAATTATTAAGTTATTTATATGTCGATTAATTTCAAGATATTTGCAATCTATTGTTGTCTCGAACTTGTCTCTAATTTTGCTTCAAAATTGTTGCATAAGCTCGATATTGTACTTCGAGAATCTAGCTATAAAAATATTAACTAATATAATATCTTCTTTCTTTGTTAATTGTCTATTATAAATTATCTTTTAATCTAATTAACAATCTTTTGTTCGATTAATCTTCTAAAAAGCAAAGAGTATTGTCGAAGAATCTTCTTTAGAACATTCGCGTTTCGGAAGATAGATCGAGCTTAATAAGTTAAGATTCTCTTAAAATCTTGCAAATCTTACAAATCTAACTATTCTATATACTTAAATTAGTATTGTCGAGATAAAATCTTCTCGAAAAGCTTGTTTTGTTTTCTTTATATTTGACAAAGTTGCAAAATCTTAATTAAGTTAAACTATATTTTAATATATAAAGTTTTAATATTTGCAATATATATAAACGTTTGTAGTTGCTTGTTAGTTATATAATTGCGTCAAACTATTACGTTTTTTGCTTTAAGTATTAGATTTTGTCGATTCGAACAAACTTTACTTTTGAAACAAATCTAATAGATCAAGAGAATGTATACGCATTTTACGTAGATAGATTATAATTGTTATATAGAACTTATAGAATAGACGCATTTACAAGCGCAATATTAAGAAATATCAAGATTGTCTCTCGCAAAGCTTGACTTAAATCTCTAGATTCTTATTGGCAATTTGGGATAATTCCCTAGAAGCTCTATTAGCGACTCGAGGCTCCTAAAATTGTTGTGTCAATGTCTTAGTTCTAGAACTACATTAGTAGATTCAATTGATCTCGAATCAATAGAATCAAAATTTGAAAGATAGATTAAGACACACACTACTTGTGCAATGCCAAGAGCACTACTCGCACGTCGCCAAGACTCGCGAACGCACGTGCAATTAATTACGCGCAATTAATTGCGCAATTGTAGGAGATGCTTCTGCTTGCACATTACTCTCGCGTAGAAATTTTACGAATTGTTCGATTCTACTATACAAATTACTATAATATAGGCGAGTAACAAGCGAAGATCTAATTGAAGTGCTACGAAAGTTCGTGCGCATCTCGAACATCAAAATTATACTTTTTGTTAAGTTTTTTTGATCCCTTAAATGCAAGCTTCTTGTCGCTCTTCGAGCATTCTTAAGATTGATCTCGAGTTATTCGAATCATCTTAACATCTTGAAATTGGAAGATCGATTTCTCGAATTGTCGATGCTCGCAAATAATGCAAGATTTATTAGTGTAAGATTTTGAACAAACGTGTAACAAGACGTTGTTACATTAACGCACTAAAGACAAGATTATATTGTATATAGAATTGCAATTTAGAGAGACATTAATTTGTAAGAATTTTGAGAGAAAATTCTTAGAGAGAAAACTTTGCACAATGTTAAGTCATTATTACAATAACTTACTACTAATAACGTGTTTGTTAATTATTAAGAATTAATATTACAATTGTCTTCTTTTTTTAAATTTTAATTCTTAGAATTAATGTGTTATAATAACGTTTTGCTTATGCAATTACGTCGATCTCTTATCGAGTTTTCTTCAAAATTTTCTAAGATTTAATTAGATAATAAATAGTATTTTATATCATTATATGCGACGCATTTTCTAATTTATATATTCTCTTGTTAGAATTTCGAGACGTCTATAAAAGAGATTTTTTAATCTCTTTCTTTATCTTTCTTAAATATTCGAAAAAAAATTAAAAAGCAACAATAACTTTTCTTGTATATTATTGCGAGATTTTATACTATTTGTTACAAGTATTTTATTGTGTGTTAACTTTAGATTAATAAATAAAGAGATTTTTTGTTTTCTTGTTTTTAAAGTGCAAATACATTTTTAATTGCTATATTGTTGCGTTGTTATTGCAATAACTATTTGACAATAATATATTGCAATTTATTTAAATTTTATAAATTCTAAATTTAGTTTAACTTATTATTTGAGTAAATTATTTCGATTTTCTTTGTTTAATTTAATCGAGTTAACGCAATTAATTCGCAAATAATATTCATTAACAACATTATTATAATTTTTTTTTATATAATTTTTCGATTTATAGTTAATAGATAAATGCGACGTTCTCTAAGTTGTTCTAATGTTAACAACAATACTACGCACAAATCTCGCATTTAGTATAAGTTTTTTTTAATTATTCTAATGTATCGCAATCTTTTTTCGATAAAGATAATTATAAATCTTTACTAATTTCTTGTTATTATAGTAGCAAATCAATTATCTAAGCAATGCTTTAACAAGATCTTGCTATAAGTAAAAATTAATAAAAATAGTAATATTAATCGAAATATATTTTTTTTTTTTTGCGCGCAAGCGCAATGTTTTTTTTTCTTGTTTCTATTATTTGTAATATCTTGTTCGCATCGACAAAAATATTAATTATTAAATATATTTCTAACTTTTGTTTGCTTTGCAATCTAATAATATGCAATATATTAAGCGAAAGAATATTCGCTATAAATATTGCGCTTTAAAGTGCAAGATTGTAAGTGTTATAAATTGCTATAGCGCATAAGATCTACTCGACACTCCTACCTAATTAGATCTAGCGTCGACATTAGAATCGTCGTGTTAATTGATTTGCTCATATATTTGTCTCCAACAACTAGATAGATAGATAGAAAATTACTTTATTTATTATATTATGCATTTAATCTAGTAATTCCTAACAATAAGTTGTCTACATACTCTTATATTTAATTTGACTTATTAGTGTGTTCTTATTGTTACTCGATATATTAAGCAAGTTAATATTTTGCTAAAGTTTAGTATACATGTTTTTGATAAAAACAATATTAAAGTTGATTAGATTGCGTTTGCTTTGCAAGTACGACGCTATCTTACTATTATATATATATAATAGCGAAAAAACAAATTGATTTTGCGTTGAATTTACAAGAATCTTCTAATTAACATTAATATTAAGCTAAATTATTTATATAATATTTAGTAGAAAATATTCGACGTAATATGTTATAGAGCAAATCTTAATACTCTTTCTTTAAAGAAGTTAAACAAAAATAATAAATTTGTATTTAACAATATTGTTGCAAATAACAAATTTGAAAATTTGAAAATTCTATATAATTCGATAATTTTGTTAAGAACAATATTATTTATCTTGTTTCTATTAATTAAATTTCTTTAAAAAAGAGCAACATAAATATCTAGACAAGATTTCTTTTGTATATTATAGTTGTCTCGACAACTTATATATTTAATTCGAATATATCAAATTACTTGTTATTAAATAAAAATAATTAAAACAAGCAACTTTCTTGTTCGATAATATAAAAGTTAACAATTAAAAGATCGAATCTTATTTATAATCTCTTGCAAATATTATATTTTTGCGATTTTTGCGTAGAATTTATACTCGTAAGATTGTTGTTTAAGATATACTTTTATTATATTTAAAGCAATAAAATTAATTGCGTTTTAGAAGATTGCGTTTCTTATTTTTGTTATTAACAATTTACTTTTGCAACATTTGTATATTATCGAAGATAATTAAATAACAACAATTGAAGAATTAATTAAAGAAGATATATATAATTAATTGTAAATAAAATATTAAATCTTATATTAAATAAAGCGCATGCAAAAACTTTTTATTAACAAAGATTTGTTACGAGTCGCATACTAATAGATATTATTCGTTGTGCATTGCTCTTTACAAGATAATTAGAAAGAAAAGATCTATTAACAAAATTAAGATAATTAAGATAACTTGTTGTTTAAACATCTTAAATTTAAAATTAAAAAAATTAAAAAAATTAAGATTTTAAACATCTTAAACATCTTAAACTTCAAATAATAAAAAAATATATAGCTTTCGAACGCGACTTTCTTATAAATCGTATTTAATTTATCTTAAGTTTTAACTTATTGTTACAACTACTAAGTTGCAAAATCCTTGTTATTAAATAATTGCTTCCATTGCCTAAAGACGTCTACAGATCTCTTTAATAGCATAATTTTTACTAATATTTTTTACGAAAGTACTAGCGTAACACTTTAAACACTCTAAGAATATCTATATTAGATCAACGCGTCTCTATTTCGAACATTAGCTTAACATCATTACGTCGACTCTCTATTAATAAAGACGACAAAATAAGAACTAACAAGCTTAATATCTATTATAAAAATCGAATCGATCTAAAGAATTAACTTATGCAAGTAAATATTTATTTCATTTTTTATCTTGTTTTAACGAACAAAAAAACAATTTTCGCATTTACATTTCTTAAAGAAAAAGTTTAGCATTAATTTAAATTAAATTTACGCAAGTATCTAAAAAATTATGACGAAAATTCTTGTACAATGTTCACGAATTTCGACAATTTTAAAAGAGAGCTTCGAAGAATCTTTGAAACATTTAACGAAAAACAAATTGTAAAAAAAGTAATTTAGCATTTAATTTAACGAATTTTTGCAACAAACTACGCAACAAGATTTTAAAAATATGTTAATTTTATTAAATGAAACGATGTCGCATTTATAACAATGTTTCGACGAAATTTTAAGAACAATCTTAAGAACGAAATTATGTGTTATGACAAATTTATTAACGACATGTTTAATTTCATCGAAGTAGCTATTAATTTCGACGACAAACTATATGAAAGAGCTATAAAAAAACGATACAATCAATTTCACGAAAAAATAAAAATCTTCTTTGAATTAACGATTAAATATTATTAAGAAGAATTTCGTTCTAATTAGAGATATAGTAATTTAAACTATCGTAAACTTGCATCTATAAAATTGAATTTTATCTAACAACGTAAAGAGAATTTTTTTAAAGAAAAGCAAGATAATAAATCTTAAAAAACGTGTTATTTATGTGACAAATTAAGTTACTTCGCAAGAGATTGTCGATCATAAAACTTAATAAATCGTCGACAAATCAATGTTATGTTAAGAGAAATACTTGATAGCTAGAACAACATTAGAAAGTAAGTCGCCACAAAGACAAACACTCTCGAAATTAAATCGAACGATAATTATTATTTGATAAAGAATCTAGATTAGTTATAGAAAGTTTTAAATAAAACATTATTAGACAAGACATTCGCATTTACGCAAAAAGTTAATTAAACACTTTAGAAAACTATTAAATCTTATAGCTTAATTATTGACTTAAACAAGAAATATAGCTAAAAGAATTTTTACAAATGCATAGAAAACATTACAAATTATTTCGAAACTTTAGTTAATTTATCAAAGATCGTAAACGAATGCGAGAAAAAGCTAGAAAATAATGTTACTACAAAAAAGAATATATTCGACATTATTATAAAACAATTGAATTTTACAACATATATAAATCTTAATTAGATAACTTGTTACAACAACTTATGCTAAATTTACTTAAAAGAAAAGAACGAAATTAGTTAATTTTTTAAGAAATCAAAGTTAGCAATCTAGCAACAAAAAAAAGCTTAGCGTAAGCAAACGTTTAAGACAAAAGTCGCAACATAGAAGCAAAGAAAAGTTCAAATTCTTTAATAAAGAGCATATTAAAGAAATGCAATATGTTAGCTTAATAGCAACAACTAAACTTAACAACGTACGTACAATATTTTATCACATTAATTAAGATTAATAATTATTAATTCACAACAATGATTAATTTTAATGCGACAAATAATTTTATAATTAAAGCTTTTATAGAGAGAGAAGAATATTTTATTTAGAAGAAGTCTAACGCTTACAATCTAGTAATTGTAAATAGAAATTTGTTACTCGCAAAAAATAAAAAAGTAAACAAAGAAACGAAACTATTATTAATAACTATTTAACAATATTACGAGAAACTAATCTTTAATATAGTAAAAATAGTTACTCATAATATTATTCTAGAAATGCCTTAATTAAAGTAGCACAATCTAAAAGTTAACTAGAATACACAAGTACTTAGATTTGCGCAATGTGATTACGCAATTGACATTTAATCTACGCATTAATAGCGTTTAATAATAGATAAAAGATTAAATTAAAATTCGATCGCAAGCAGCGAATTTGCATTTTCGCAAAAAAACGATTTAATGAAGTTTGACTTAACAAACATCGACAAAGATTAATTAAATTATAAAATCAAAATAAATGAAAAAAATTACGAATTTTTTAAGAACTCTAAACTATTTAATATAGTAAAAAAATTGCTAAAGTAAGTATTACAAATATACAACAATTAAAAGCATCTATTTTAGAAAGAAAAAACAACTAAGATTTTATCTAAACATTAATTGTAAAATACGAGATTAAACTTGAATTAAACAAGCAACTCACATTTAAATTTATATATGCTTTATTCGAAAAAAAGTTAAAAACACTTCGCAAATATTTAACAAAAAACGAAAAAAAAAAATTTATAAAAAAATCCTAATTATAGACAAAATACTTAATTCTCTTTGTATTTAAAAAGAACGAAATTCTTCGTTTATGTGTTAATTATTAAAAGTTAAACAATATTACAATAAAAAATCAATATTTATTATTTAACATTAGCGAGCTTTAAAATCAATTGTTTGAAGCAAAATATTTTATCAAATTAAATTTACGAAAAGCGTATAATTAAATTAAAATAAAGACAAGAGAAAAATAAAAAACAATTTTTTGTACGCAATATAAATTATACGAATACACGATAATGTTATTCGAGTTTACGAACGTTTCGATTAGTGTGATCGTTAGGTCGAGTTTCAACCCAATCGGGTTAACTCGCCCAATCCTAACCCTAGGGTCAGGCAAATTTCCTAGCTTAACAAGGTGGGACGAACGAAGAATGCGCGCCAAGTGTTTAACTTAATCTATTCGATCACGTGACGTTACGTGACGCGCTAATCATATGTGATTAGCGTGAACCATGCACTAGCCTAATCGGGCTAGCTTGAATCCTGCGCTAGCTTAATTGGGTTAGCGCATAGATAAGATAAGATAAGATAAGATAAGATAAGCGAATGCTAACGCGACGAAGTTAGCTTAAGTTCTTGGCATTGACCCAACGAAACCCGACCCTAGGGTCGAGTTCGCGCCTTAACCCTGGCCCAACCCTACGAGGCCCAAGAGGGTGGGTCGAGTTGAGAAAAAAGTGTTCGACCCGACCCAACGATCACACTAGTTTCGATAACGTATTAAAAAATAATTAATAATGTATTACGACAATATTTGAATCAATTTGTTATAGCATACTTGAACGACATCATAATTTACTTAAATATTTTGAAAAAACATGTGAATTATATTTTCAAAATATTAAAATGTTTAAATAAGAGAAATCTATATTTTAAATTAAAGAAATGCGAGTTTCATTAAAAGAAAATTAATTTTTTTGAATTTGTCGTTAAACGACATAAAGTACGCATGAATCTCGAAAAACTACAAGCAATTAAAAAATAAAAATTATTTATTAACGTTAAGAAAATTTAATTTTTTCTAGATTTCATAAACTACAACAAGAAGTTCATCAAAAATTACTTCGTTAATGCAATATTATTAACAAATCTTACAAAAAAGAAGACGTCGTAAATATAAAAATTAATAAAAGAGAAATCATTTCAAAATCTTAAACTAAAATGTTTAAAAAAATTAATATTAAAGATGTACAATTTACGATTGTTAAACAAGATTAAAATTAACGCATTAAATCTAGTTATTTTTTCCATGCTTTAATTAAAAGCATAAAAACATATAACATCTAATAACATATTTTTTAAAAAAACTTTTGTTATTCGAACAAAATTATGATATTTACGATAAAAAGTTATTTGCTATTGTAGCATTTCTAGAATTATAAAGAGTATATATCGAAGAATTGTTAAAACTAACAATTTTTACAAATTATAAAAATCTTTTGCACTTCACTATTATTAAATAACTTAATAAAAGATAAATGCGATAATTAAAACAACTTGAACAATATAAGTTTAAAATACAATATACATTAAATAAAGATAATAATAGAGCAAACGCATTTAGTAGAAAAAGTAATTATATAAAAACGAAAAAATCGTTGAATTATAGCATACTTAAGAATAATAAAAACGAATTATTATTAACAAACAAATACGAGCTAAATACTACTCTACGAATACTTAAAGATAATAAGAAAAAAATTCTAATAAAGAAAGAAAAACTTTAGATATTAATCGACAAAATTAACAAATATATAAAGAAGCATCATAATGAATCATTGCAAAGACACTTAAGAATAATTAAAATTCTTCAATTTTTACGTTAACATTATTAGTTTTTTTAAATAAGACAAGTTGTTAAAACATACATTAAACGATATCTTAGTTATTAGTAAAACAAATATAATACGTATACGAGTTATAACGAAATTTTAATATTAGAAATTATCTAAATTGTTATAAAATAAATTTACGATAAACTTCATTATTAAGTTGCTTAAATTGACGAATTTAATAATTGAAAACAAATATAGTTCGATACTAGTAATAATTAATAAATTTATTAAGTACTTATATATTATCGCATGCAAAAAGAAATTTATAGCAAAACAACTAGAATACATTGTATTAAATCGACTTATATAATATTACAATATACTCAAAGAATTAATTAGTAATAAAGACAAGCTCTTTACGTTTAACTATTAAAAGACGCTTCTATTAATGTTAGAAACGAGACTTAAAATGTTCATTATCTATTATTTAATTACGAATAATTAAATAGAGCGAACAAATTAAAGTCTAAAGCAATATCTAAGATACTACGTTAACAGTACTTACAATAATTGAATATCACTTTTATTTATAATTTAATTAACACTAAATGCAAAAATTTCGAATATTATTAAAATAACTTTATTCTTCGTCAACTATAATAGAAAACTCAATCTCTTTAAAGAAGAGCGAAAACATCTATTAGCTTAATTAGTTATCGCGAGAATAAAAACCCTAAAGAAGATACACAACAACATCTTAAAAATACAAAAAGAATTAATTAATTATTAAAACGAAAAACGAAAAACGACATCTTAACTAAGGAGGAAAATAAAATATATTTTTTTACAAAAAATCTTAAAATAAGAAAGTTAAACAAGAAATTAAATTATATCAAAGTCGAATTGTTTCTCGTTAAGAAGACAAAGAAATTAATTAATTATAAACTTGACTTATCTAAGAACGTCAAAGTATTTCTAGTATTTTATATCTTATTGTTGAAACTAGCGAATTCAATTACGTTTTTACAAAACACATTTTATTTTCACTTACAAAAAGAAGAACAATATAAAATTGAAAAAATTCTACAATAGAAAGGTCAAAAATATCTTGTTAAGTAAAAAGAATATTTTATCTTCGAAAACACATAAAAGTCGCTCAAAAATTTAAAGAAGTGTTCTAACAAGTTGCGACGATTTTGTTAACGACAAAATTACTTATAAGAGTTAACAAAGCATTAAAAGACAAAAGAGCGAACAATAAAAAATTAATATTAGTATCGAATAGAGTTTCGAACGTCTCTTTAATACATTTGATTTCTTTTTCGCTCTTCTTAATCTCTAAAATATTCTTCGACTTCGCATCATTTATATTTTTTAAACGACAAAGTTAATGTTTTTTTTATTTCGTCTTTCGCGCAATTCTTAGGCGCAATTTCGTTATTTTATCATTTAGCTTTTTAGCTTTTTAAATAATTTTATTCATTTTTTAATAATTAAAAGCCAAATCATATTTTTAATTCTTTCGATAACACTTCTTACACTTAAAATATTCTTTATTTACTTAATAGAATACGTTAAATGAAACGCAAACTTGACAAAGACGCATTAAGAAAAGAGCGTGCTTATAGCGACAATTAGCAACGAAATTGCGACGTTGTTTAGTAATTAACTTGATTAACATAATAAAAAAGAATAAATAATTTCAAGACGAAAACTCTTGAAAAGAAAAGATAGTGTTACGAGTCGCATGCTAATAGATACTATTCGTCGCGCATTGTTCTTCATAAAGTAATTAGAAAGAGAAGATTTGTTAACAAAATTAAAATAATTAAGATAACTTGACGCTTAAACATCTTAAATTCAAGATTAAGATAATTAAAAAGATTAAGATCATAAACATCTTAAACATCTTAAATTTCAAATGATAAAAAAATATATAGCTTTCGAACGCGACTCTCTTATAAATCGTGTTTAATTTATCTTAAGTTTCGACTTGTTGTTACGACTACTAAGTTGCAAAATCCTTGTTATTAAATAATTGCTTCCATTGCCTAAAGACGTCTACAAATCTCTTCAATAATATAACTTTCACTAATATCTTTTACGAAAGTACTAGCGTAACAAGATTAAATAACAAAAGCAATTAGATTTAAATATACTTTATATTGCATTTCTATAACTCTTAATATTTAATTAATTTATTAGGAGAATTATAATATTACTTATACGTATTATTTGTATTATTGTTGTGTCTTAAGTATATATAATAGTATTAAATCTTACTTTTTATTATTAAAATTTCTCTTGCAAATATAAAGTTTTAATTTTCTTATCTTTGCAATTAATTTTTCGAAAGACTCATGTATATTGTATTTCTTAAGTTTTTGTTTTGCATTTATAAGATAGTTTCTTAATATTTAATTATCTTTATATAAGAAAAATTCTTTTTATTAAATAAAATATTATAAATTGTTATATTTTAAGTTATAATTAAGAATATCTTTTACTTCTTATTTTTTATTCTTGTCAATTAATATTATATTCTTCGAAACAACAATATTTGAGTTACAATAATATAATTTTAATAATAATATATATAAGACAAAATAAATACATTATTTAACAAAAAAATGTAAACAATATATTTGTGCATCAATTATATTCTTAATTTCGAACAATTTTGTAAACTTGTAAAATAGCTTCTTTTTTAAACAAGCATCTAAAAGATTTCTAATAAAGAGTATAATTTTGTTATTAACTTAATATTTTTTTAAAGTAATCTTTTTATTGTAATCTTAAGTTTACGTTTGTTGCGCAATTTGTAAACAACTTATTAATCGATTGCATTTATTTTATAGAAACTAAATTTACTTTTAAGCGATAAAAATGTCTAAACAATTTTAGTTATCTTAAATGAATCGAAAATTTGCAACAAATTTATATATTAACTTAAAAAATAATATTTTAAGTAACGCATGCGATGCACTATTGTAAGTATATTAAGTTAAAGTTAGCAACAAATCTTAATTGTCTTGTTTATAATTGCAATAACAATACAAATAATATTTTAATATTTAATTTTATCTTTCGATTTGCTTATTAGTTTAAGAATAAAAAGCAATACTTAGCTTTTGTTTAATATATATACGATAATATATCGCAAATTAGTAATTACTAATAAAAAGCAAATTATAATCGAAAACAATTTTATAAATTTCGAAATAAATAAGCAATATCTTTTCGAACAAAATATTAATTAGATCTTTTGTCAATTATATAAATTTAACAAGAATATATAGAAACATTTTGAAGTACTAATCGATTACTATTAGAATTGCGTTAAACATATTATTTTTGCAATAACTAGCAAGCAACTTTGCTATAAAATTTATCGAAATTTCGATTTATAATTGAACAAAAGTAAAGAGCGACGTCAATTCTTTGTAAAAGCGATAATGCAAAGTCTTATTTTGTTAACAAACATTGTAGTCTTTAATATATATATTAATATTCGCGATTATCTTTAATTAGTAAAATTTTTTGCTTATAAGAGTATATATCTTTTTGATTTTAAAGTATTTTATTAGAGCGTTATTACAATGCAAACGTAATAGCTTGTTTTTTAATAATATCTTGTCGAAAATTAAAACAATATAAAAAAAGAATATTATTTTTTTGTAAATTAATTAATCTTTTTTTGCGCAAACTTAATTTAAGATTTGCGAAATTAATTGCTTTTTAATTTTAAATACTATAGAATTTTTCTCTTGCAATTTTTCTATTTTAAATAACAAAAAAGATAAAAAAGTTTTTAACTTTTTTTTTGCTATATGCGATGCAAGCGTTGTTGCGACACAATTGTTAAGTTATTACGTTTTAAATTATATTTGCAACTTCTTTCTCTTTAAATTTATTAATTGTATTTTCTTTATTTAAAGTATTTTTATTGAGAAGTTTAATATCGAATTTTTTTTCGATTTTCGATACTTGAGTTTCGAATTTATTCTTATTGCGTAATATTAGTGTCTAACAAATATTTTTTGTAAATATTGATATTATTTTAATAGCAACAATAATAATGTTCTTCAACTTATTTTGAAGCGTAAGTAAATAAATTTTATTATTTAATTTGCTCTTGTAATTGAGATGTTAAGAGAATTTATTAGCTAAGTTTTTTTTTATGCAATATTTGATCTCGAAGTTGTATTTTGTTAGCAAAAGTACTTATTTAAATTAACAACAATTTAGCGTTGTGTTTGTCTTCAAATTTTGTCTTGTATTGCGTATCAAATTAATTATTTTGTCGAACAATTGCTTATAAAGATTAAGACAAATTAATATTGTAGTTTTATATACAAACATGTAACAAGACGTTATTATATTAATATACTAAAGATAAAACTACGTTATATATAGAATTGCAATTTAGAAAGATATTAATTTGTAAAAATATTGAAAGAAAATTCTTAGAAAGAAAACTTTACACAATGTCAAGTTATTACTACGATAACTTAATACTAATAATATGTTTGTTAGTTATTGAAGACTAACATTACAATTAGCTCTAATCTTAATCTTGCACAAAGCTTAGATATTAGTAATAGAAAATTGCGACTTTTGTTATAGCAAATTCTAAATATATCTAGAATTAAAGTTAGAATTTATTAAATGCAAATAAAGTTGCAAAAACAATTAAGACAAAAACAAATATTTGTTGTCTATTAATTAATAATATATTGAAATCGAAATCGATATTATTCTTTGTATTTGTCTTTTTCTTTTTTAAATTATATATATTATTAATTTGTTGCACATTATCGCTTTGTTTTTTTCTCTTCGTAGACAATTGCTAAAAAGATTGCAAATTAAATATCGAGATCTTCTTTTATTTACGAGATAATCGTTATATATTCTCTAATTGCTACAAGAATTGCAAAGATAAATGTAATTGCTATAATGCTTGTTGCTACGAATAAGTTCGAGAATTTGTATCGAGAATATGCAATTAATTGCTAGATATATCGCGAGACATTAAAAGAACGACGACGAAAAGATACAATTAAGCTATAAAATCTACGTCTAGACAAACAATTGATACAATTAAATTAAGAGGTAATGCAATTGTATTATTGTTACAAAAATTGAATCAATAATTCAATTGCATTGTCAAGTCGTCAGATCTGCTTATCTCTTTAGGACGGCGCTAATCCGACCGGGCAATGTTCAATTGAACCAACTGATTCAATTGAGACCGCGCAACCTCCCTAATGTCTCACTGGGGATGGGAGCTTACAGCGATGAAGTTGACAGGGAGGTAAACCAAGGTCACGACGGTGATAACACGAATTGTGGCCGAATCTTTTACTGCGGCATCGTTCAGTGCGAGTGTGTTTTCACTGACATGTTGAGCTGTCTGCTGATGCTTGAGGTTTAGTGTGTCTGCGAGCAATTGCGCTGTACCCCGAATCTTGTCAAGAAGATATATTGCGTTGCTGTTGTAAGCTGCAACCATAGTGGCGTAGTTTTGCAAAAGCTCTCGAATATCGTTATGAGTTTCACCTAAAGTGCTGCCATCGGTTTGAAGGGCATCATTAAATGCTTCGAGTATCTGGATACTATGGGCCAACGACTGGAATATAGCTGGTAAGAGCAGAACACGGCCCTCAATACGCCTCAGGCCTGAAAGTGTGGAGTGACTAACTTGCAGCTCTTCGTTGATGACAGCACTAATGACAATTCTTGACTAGGGGAAGAGTAAGATCAAGGCGGGAGGAAGAAGGCCATTGTAGGAGTTCGGAACCTACCATTCGCAATTCCTCTTCTTCATAGAAAGCTAAATATGAACGCCAATTAATGACAAACGTGGAAAGCACGACAAGACCAACAAGTGGTGGTTGGCTGTGTAGAGGCGAGCAACATTCATGGGCGTTGAGTAATGACTCTATCGTCCGCAGCGTTGCTGTGTCGTGGATTGAGAAGGATCCAGAGTGCTGATTTGGTTCTGGGGCTAAAGCTTTGATATACACCGGTCTGACGTATTGACCAGGGATCTGCCCCATCAGTTCGCCCATTGCTCTCTGGATACCTCAGAACGAAAGCCATCTCTGCCTTCTCTTAGCGCATGCCCATTGATTCTGTGGGTTATTGTTATAGCACCTTTCGATTCTGTGGTAAATCTTCTCCAAGACGTGCCGCCGAAGACCTGCTCTACATTAGAAGTCTTGTCTTGGAAACAGCGTACGACATTCAGAAATTCTGGCATAATGTTATGAGTATCAGTGATGGTACGGAGCATTGACTGGCAGATATCGAGACTAGCCCAAGAGTTCTTCTGAGAGATCGATCTGAGATATTCGTTATTTGATCAGATCAGAGACTTTGAATGGGAGTGCAATCACATGAATCTTGTTCTGGAATCCATCGGTGCTTCCCTGAGATATTCCTTCAACTGCTTAGCATTTTCGAACGTCAGTTGATGCATTTTGGCTTTGCCATTGACATCTGCTACCACATCGATACAATCTGGAGCATGTGTCCGGCTGCCAGAATTGAAAACTTTCAAGGAAGCCAGCTGTGCCCACGCATTGTCTGAATTGCTGATAAGTGAGTAATTGCAATACACTAAACTCCGGCGACAATTAGGATAGTCGTTCATCTCTTCCTGCGGATAAATACTGTTGTATATCCTATGGTGGCTACTTTGGGAAAAAATATCTGACGTTCAGGCATAACTTCATGGATAGGCTACAAGGTGAGCAGGCATGAGAGGCTGCACAGCCTCGATGCAGTGTGCCCCGCAATTCTAGAATTGATAAGCGCGAGGCGCAGATGACCACTTCCTCGCATGGCTGCATACAAAAACCCTCGCGTTGTGACAGCCCCCCTACGTATCCTTTTTGAGGCGTCTGAGAAGCGATTAGACTGAAAAGAAGTCGACAAATCCCAGAATCAGCTCTCACTCTTTTTCAGACTAGAACGATCTTTAGCCAGCGACTCCTGATCGTTCTCTAGATGAACCTACCGCAGTCAAGTGGCGAGGTGTAGCGAAGGTGAACACATCGTTTGTCATCTACTAGGTTATCGATCGAAAAACGAAAACAACATGGATCGCCGCTGGAGCTTACCTTGATCTCGAACTCCGATGGAATGCTATTTGGGAATATGCTTCGTAGCTTTGCCGTCAACTTTGGGGCACTAGTATATCGAACCTCGACTTCGTTCATGACTTTTGAGGGCATGGCTACGAGTCTTCTAGAAACCTTGTGGATTGCAGGTCAGATTGCGACGATGGATGTGTTTACTGTGTCTGTGCGGGGCTGACTTGGTTTAAAGTACAGAAGAGTGGCAACGAGGCTGTGGCCGCGCATGTGTGTCTTATCAAGTGGTTTGCGAATGCGTTGGCATATTTTTTCGCACACGTTCGTGACAGTTTTTCGATGGAAATAACTTACGGAAGTACGTTATGCACTCAAATCGATCTAGGTATTTCTAAAATCCACGCATGCATAGAAGACTTAAATTATTACGAAGTAGAGATTTACAAAAGATACAATTTAAAGTTCTAGAGCCCTGCATACGATGACCAATACCTTGCTTAAGATCAAAATCGAAAATTTTCGAAAAATCGAAAATCAAAAATCGAACATTGAAATTTAAAAATTTACATTAAATATTGCGACAATCAATATAATTGTATTACAAACATCTAAGAAGCTGTAAAACAATACTAATCTTGCGAATATTATTAAATGTCGTTAAGCTATCTAATTACTTTGATACTCTTTGTACTATTGTTTGTTATTGTATTAATTTATATTGTTTGCATCGAATTATTTACTATTTGTTAAAGTATTTTTAGCAAGTTCTTTGTAATATCTTGTTATAAACTTGTGCATTTTGTAGATTTTCTTATATAGATTAGTATTATTCCTTTTTTTATTATTTTTATACTTATTAGTTTCGAATTGCTTCTTTTGTTTTTACAAACAATATTTATTTTCTTAAATATTATTGTACAATATTAATATAAAAGTACAATAAAGAAGCGATAATATATATTATTAAATATAGTCGAATCTTTGTTATTGTTATAAGTCGCGTGCTAATAAGTACTATTTGTTGCGCATTGCTCTTTACAAGACAATTAGAAAGAGAAGTTCTATCGACAGAATTAAGATAATTAAGATAACTTGACTCTTAAATATCTTGAATTCAAAATTAAGATAATTAAGATAATTAAGATTTTGAACATTTTAAACATCTTAAATCTTAAATAATAAAAAGATATATAGCTTTTAAACACGACTTTCTTATAGATTGTGTTTAACTTATCTTAAGTCTTTACTTATTGTTATTTTAATTTATTAAATTATTTGTAAAGATTTATTAAATATAAGACTATTTATAGTTGTAACTCTTGTTATCAAGTAATTGCTTATATTGTCTAAAGACGTCTATAAATCTTTTCGATAATATAATTTTCTCTAATACTTTTTACAAAAGTATTGACGTCATACTTTGAATATTCTAAGAATGTCTATATTAGATTAACGCACTTTTATTTCGAGCATTAGCTTAACAATATTACGTCGATCAATATTTAATAAAGACAACAAAATAAGAATTAACAAATTTAATATTTATTATAAAGATTGTATTAATTTAAAGAACTAGCTTATGCAAATAAATATTTATTTTATCTTTTATCTTGTTTTAGCAAGTTGAAACCAATTTTTGCATTAAGATTTTTTAGAGAAAGAGTTTAACATTAATTTAAGTCAAATTTACGCAAATATCTAAAAAATTATAACGAAAATTCTTGTACAATATTTATAAACTTCAACAACTTTAAGAGAGAACTTCGAAGAATCTTTAAAACATTTAACAAGAAACAAATTGCAAAAAGAATAATTTAGTACTTAATTTAACAAATTTTTGCAATAAATTATATAATAAGATTTCAAAAGTATATTAATTTTATTAAATAAAATAATATTGTACTTATAATAATATTTCGATAAGATTTTAAGAACAATTTTAAGAATAAAATTATGCGTAATAGCAAATCTATTAATAATATATTCGATTTTATTAAAGTAATTATCGATTTTGACGACAAACTATATAAGAGAGTTATAAAAAAACAATACAATCAATCTTATAAAAAAGCGAGAATCTTTTTTAAATTGACAATCGAATATTAGTAAAAAAAATCTCGTTTTAATTAGAAGTACAATAATTTAAACTATCGTAAATCTATATTTATAAAATTAAATTTTATTTAATAACGCAAAGAAAAGAATTTTAAAGAAAAGCAAAATAACGAATTTTAGAAGAAGTGCTATTTATATAACAAATTAAGTTACTTCGCAAGAGATTGTTAATTACAAAACTTAATAGATTATCGACAAGTTAATATTATATTAAGAGAGATATTTAATAGTTAGAACGACATTAAAAAGCAAATTAACATAGAGACGAACATTCTTAAGATTAAATCGAACAACAATTATTATTTAATAAAGAATCTAAATTAGTTATAGAAAGTTCTAAATAAAATATTATTAGACAAAACACTCGCGTTTACGCAAATAATCAATTAAGTATTTTAGAAAATTATTAAATTTTATAGTTTAATTATCGACTTAAATAAAAAGTATAATTGAAAGAACTTTTACAAATATATAAAAGATATTATAAATTATCTCGAGACTTTAATTAATTTATCGAAGATTATAAACAAATACAAGAAGAAGCTAAAAAACAATACTACTATAAAAAATAATATACTTGACATTATCATGGAACAATTGAATCTTATAATATATGCAAGTCTTAGTTAAACAATTTGTTACAACAACTTATATTAAATTTATCTAAAAAAAAAAAAGTTACTTAATTTTCTAGAAAGTTAAAGTTAATAATCTAGCAACAAAAGAAAGCTTAGCGCAAATAGATGTTTGAAGTAGAAGTTATAACACAAGAGTAAGAAAAAGTTCAAATTTCTTAATAAAGAATATATTAGAGAAATGCAATATATTAGCTTAACAATAACAACTAAATTTAATAACGCACGCATAATATTTTATTATATTAATTAAAATTAACGATTGTTAACTTATAGCAATAATTAATTTTAATACAATAGATAGTTTTATAATTAGAACTCTTGTAAAGAGAGAAAAATATTTTACTTAAATAAAGTTTAACGTTTACAATCTAGTAATTGTAAATAAAAATTTATTACTAGCAAGAAATAGAAGAGTAAATAAAGAAATAGAATTACTATTAATAGTTATTTAGCATTGTTATAAGAAATTAATCTTTAATATAGTAGAAATAATTATTTATAATATTGTTTTAGAAATATCTTAATCAAAACAACACAATCTAGAAGTTAACTAAAATATATAAGTATTTAAATTCGCGCAATATAATTACGCAATTTATATTCAATTTACGTATTAATAACGTTCGATAATAGATAAAAAATTAAATTAAAACTCGATCGCAAGTAACAAGTTTATATTTTTGCAAAAAAACAATCTAATAAAGTTTAACTTAATAAATATCGACAAAAATTAATTAAATTACAAAGTTAAAATAAATAAAGAAAATTGCAAATCTTTTAAGAGTTTTAAACTATTTAATATAGTAAAAGAATTGCTAAAGCACATATTGCAAATATATAACAATTAAGAGTAATTATTCTTGAAAAAGAAAACAATTAAGATTTTATTTAAATATTAATTGTAAGATTACAAGATTAAATTTAAGTTAAATAAGCAATTTACGTTTAAACTTATATATACTTTATTCGAAAAGAAGCTAAAAATACTTCGCAAATATTTAACAAAAAACAAAAAAAAGTTTATAGAAAAATTTCAATTATAAATAAAATACTTGATTCTTTTTATATTTAAGAAGAACAAAACTTTTTATCTATATATTAATTATCGAAAGTTAAACAATATTACAATAAAAAACTAATATTTATTATTTAATATTAGTAAGCTTTAAAATTAATTGTTCGAAGTAAAGTATTTTACTAGATTAAATTTACAAGAAACTCTAAATTTGTTGTTGAATAATATAGAGTACGCATATATTTCGAAAAGCTACGAACAATTAAAAAATAAAAATTATTTATTAACGTTAAGAAAGTTTAATTCTTCTTAAATTTTATAAATTATAATAAGAAATTTATCAAAAATTACTTTGTTAATACAATATTATTAACAAATCTTATAAAGAAGAAGACGTTATAAGTATAAGAATTAATAAAAGAGAAATTATTATAAAATTTTAAATTAAAATATTTAAAGAAATTAATATTAGAAATATACAATTTACAATTATTAAACAAAATTAAAATTAATGTATTAAATCTAGTTATCAATATATACTTTAATTAAGAGCATAAAAATATATAATATTTAATAACATATCTTTTTAAAAAACTTTTATTAGTTAAACAAAATTATAATATTAATAACAAGAAACTACTTGCTATTGTAATCTTTTTAAAATTATAAAAAGTATATATTAAAAAATTGTTAAAACTTATAATTCTTATAAATTACAAAAATCTTTTATACTTTATTATTATTGAACAACTTAATAAAAGATAAATACATTAGAATAACTCGAACAATACAAGTTTAAAATACAATATATATTAGATATAGATAATAATAAAGTAGACGCACTTAATAAAAGAAATAATTATATAGAAACAAAAGAATTGTTTAATTATAATATACTTAAGATTAACAAGAACAAATTATTATTAGCAAAAAAATACGAGTTAAATACTATTTTACAAATATTTAAAGATAATAAGAAAGAATTTCTAATAAAAAAAGAAAAATTTTAAATATTTATTAACAAAATCGACAAATATATAAAGAAATATTATGATAAATTATTGCACAAATATTTAAAAGTAATTAAAATTCTATATATTTTATATTAGTATTGTTAGTTTCTCTAAATAAAACAAGTTGTCAAAATATATATTAAACAATATTTTAATTATTAATAGAACAAATATAATATATATGCGAGCTATAACGAAATTCAATATTAGAAATTACTTAAATTATTATAAGATAAAGTTATAATAAACTTTATTATTAAGTTGTTTAAATTAACGAATTTAGCAATTAAAGATAAATATAATTTGATACTAGCGTAATCGACAAGTTGAATCTTAATTCGAACGAGTTAACTCGCTCAATTTTAATCCTAGAATCGAGCAAAAGTTCTAGCTTAATCGAGTGAATCGAGCGCATAGAACACGTCGAACGCTTAATTCAATTCGTTCAATTACGTAATGTTACGTAACGCGCTTATTATATACAACTAGCGTAAATTTTGCACTAGTTTAATCGAATTAGCGCATAAATAAGATAAGATAAGATAAGCAAATGCTAACGCAACGAAGTTAGCTTAAATTCTTGACATTTTTTTTTTTAATTTATACTTGATTTAATATTTCTAAGAGTTTATGCGAGTTCTATATGTGTTGTGCGATCAAATTTTCAAATTCAAGTTACGTTACTTCAATACTTTATGTTACTATTATAACATTTATAATACAAAGAAATTCTTTATAAGAATTGTAAAGATCGTGTTGATTTATAATTTATAAGAGAAAACTTCGTATATTGTTTAACAATTCTAAATTCTTAAACTTATGCACATTAAGAACGAGAGTTTCAAGAATTTATATATAAGTCTTCTTTGTAAATTGTAATTATGTAAAGATCGTTTCTTAATGCGTAGTACTTATATTTGTGTTTATATAATTTTAATATTCAAACTTAATGTTAACTCTTTTTTGTATATTTATATATGCAACGCTTTTAGTTCGAGACGTAGCGAAGACGTTGCTTTCGACAAAGTTAAATGTTTTTATTATCGTCTATTAAAGTGAACGAAATTTCTTATTGTTTAATTTCGAATGCGCAATTAAATGTGTACATAGTTAAAATAGAAAACAATTACAATTAATTAAAATACGTAATCTCAACGCAATCAATTTATATACAACAAAAACTTTCGATTCTTTGTCTATATAATGTATGCGTGTATAACTTTTTTCTAGCTTTTCTAATTTTATACGCACAATGCTTCGAGACTTTCTTGCGATATTTTAAAATACGTTTTTCGTAATTGTAATGTAACAATTATTGTAATAACAATCGACAAGTACAAGAAATAAATAATTATAATTATAAATAATCTTTCGTACTCTCGATTACACGTATTTTATTATACGCGAGAGATTCGAGATAATAGTAATAATAATAATTAATGTTGTTATTGTTTTCGCAATTTAATTAATCGATTTGTCGTAACGATTGTATTAAACGCTTGCGAATGTCTTGTTTATCAATGCTAAAACCATTTAACTTTGTCGAATATCGCAATAATAATAGGTTCGTAGTTAGCATCACGTATAGATAGTTCTCTCGCTAATTAAATTCTTGACATTGACTTAACAAAATTCGATTCTAAAGTCGAGTTCGCGTCTTAACTCTAATTTAATTCTACGAGATTCAAGAGAATAAATTAGATTAAGAAAAAAGTGTTTGATTTAATTCAACAATTACATTATTCAATACTAGTAATAGTTGACAAACTTATTAAATATTTATATATTATTGTATGCAAATAAAAGTTTATAGAAGAACAACTAAGATATATTGTATTAAATCGACTTATATAATATTATAATATATTTAAAGAACTAATTAGTAATAGAGACAAGCTTTTTATATCTAACTATTAAAAGATATTTTTATCGATATTAGAAACAAGACTTAGAATGTTTATTTTCTATTATTTAGTTACAAATAATTAGATACAGCAAACAAATTAAAGTCTAAAGCAATATTTAAGATATTACGTTAACAATACTTATAGCAATTAAGTATTACTTCTATTTATCATTTAACTAGTATTAAATGCAAAGATTTCGAATATTACTAAGATAATTTTATTCTTTGTCGACTATAACAAAGAATTTAATGTCTTCGAAAAAGAGCAAAAACATCTATTAACTTAATTAACTATCGAAAGAATAGCAATACTAAAAAAGATATACGACAACATCTTAAAGATACAAGAAAAATTAATTAAGTATTAAAACAAAAAACGAAAAACAACATCTTAATTAAAGAAAAAAAATAGAATATATCTTTTTATAAAAAAATTTAAGACAAGAAAGCTAAACAAGAAATTAAATTATATTAAATTAAATTGTTTCTTATTAAGAAGACAAAGAAATTAATTAATTACAAACTCGACTTATTCAAGAATGTTAAAGTATTTTTAGTATTTTATATCTTATTGTTAAAATTAACAAATTTAATTACATTTTTACAAAATATATTTTATTTTTATTTACAAGAAGAGAAACAATATAAAATTAAGAAAATTCTATAATAAGAAAATCAAAAATATTTTATTAAGTAAAAAGAATATTTTATATTCGAAAATATATAAAAGTTATTCAAGAATTTAAAGAAGTGCTTTAACAAGTTGCGACAATTTTGTTAGCGACAAAATTACTTATAAAAGTTGACAAAATATTGAAGAACAAAAAAGTAAACAATAAAGAATTAATAACAGTATCGAACAAAACTTCGAACGTCTCTTTAATATATTTGACTTCTCTTTTGTTTTTTCTAATCTTTAAAATATTTTTCGACTTCACATTATTTATATCTTTTAAACAGCAAAGTTGATATTTTTTTTGTTTTGTCTTTTGTGCAATTCTCAAACACAACTTTGTTATTTCATTATTTAGCTTTTTAATTTTCTAAATAACTTTATCTATTCTTTGATAATTAAAAGTCAAATTACATTTTTAATTCTTTCAATACTACTTCTTATACTTGAGATATTTTTTTATTTATTTAATAAGATACGTTAAATAAAACGCAAACTCAACAAAGACGCATTAAGAAAAGGACGTATTTATAGCGAAAATTAGCAACGAAATTGCGATATCGTTTAGTAATTAACTTAATTAATGTAATAACAAAGAATAAATAATTTCGAAACAAAATTCTTAAAGAGAGAAAATAGTGCTACGAGTTGCGTGCTAATAAATATTATTTGTCGCGCATTGCTTTTTACAAGATAATTAAAAAAAAAGATCTATTAATAGAATCAAAATAATTAAGATAATTTGACTCTTCAATATTTTAAATTTAGAATTAAAATAATTAAGATAATCAAGATTTTGAATATCTTAAACATCTTGAATTTTAAATAATAAAAAGATATATAGTTTTCGAACGCAACTCTTTTATAAATTTTGTTTAACTTATCTTAAGTCTTTATTTATTGTTACTCTAATTTATTAAACTATTTATAAAGATTTATTAAATATAAGATTGTCTATAGTTGCAACTCTTGTTATCAAGTAATTGCTTATATTGTCTAAAGACGTCTACAAATCTCTTCGATATTATAACTTTCTCTAATATTTCTTACGAAAGTATTAGCGTAACAATTATCTCTATTTTTATAAACTTTTATGTTAAGTATTTAGCTTAATGCTTGTTATACTTTGCACAGAATTAATATTAATTATTATTATAATATATAAAATAATACTTACTTGAAGTAAACTTGTATTTAAAGATTTTATTCTTATAATTCTTATAGTCTTTGCTCGAATAAATAGCGTCGAATTAAATTTATAAAACAACAAACTTGTTTATAACTTTACAATTTTAATTTTGTACAAATTAGTTAAACTCAATATAATAATAATATATTATAAAAAAATTCTAATTATAAGCTTAAGTTTTACTAGAAGTTTTAAGCAAATATTGTCGAATTTAGATTCGATTAAAATCGTACTATTTTTGATTAATCTTTTACAAATTTGCTCAAATTCTAAATCGAAATCGATCGAGTTACTCGAATAATTATTTCGCAACTCGATTTTAAAATTTTTTATAATTTGATATCAAACTTTACAAAGTCTATAAAGTTATTAATCGATATTCTTAATATACAATAAAGAGTTGTAAAAAAATTGTAGAAAACTTTTTATTATTATATATAATATAATTAATTGCAAGCTATTAATATATAGATTAATATATAGAAATTGTTAACAAATACACAAAGACTTGCTCTAAATAATATATATTTATAAATTTATAAAAAAGAATACAAAAATATTTAGATAATAAAATAAGTTTAAGACATCTTTTGTAAGTATATTGTATTACTAAATACTAATAGATATATATTAATTATATAAGTTTATATTAATTAATATATAAAAGTACTTAAGATTACTAAAGAACAAGTTACAAAAATTGTTTATTATAAAGAGTATAAAACAATACAACTATCAATATAAATAAATATAAATATAAGAATTTATAACAAGATTTGCATACAATTGAACAAACAATTTGTATAAAGTACAAATAATATCTATATAATATTTGTATAAAATAAAATAGCTTATCTAGCGCAAATAATTAATAGAAAGAGTCTTTAACAACAAATTAAACTTATAAATTAAAATTTAAAAGTTTTTAGATTATTAATATTATAGCGTTTGAACAAATTTATTATCTATAAAGCTAATAAATTTATATAGATTTGTATTAGTTTATACGAAGTTTTTATACAAATTTATATATTAGAATAAAACTAAAGTAATAAGACTTGTCTATCTTGCTAATCTAACACAAATAAAGACAATTTCTAATATACTTTAAAGTTTGAATTTAAGTAATAATATAATAATATATACTAATAATTAAGTAGATATTAATAATCTTTTAATAAATCTTTTTTTTTAAATATTATTATTATTACTATAATAGAGAAATTACAATATCTTATTATATTTATATTTATATTAACAATTTTACTATATATATAAGCAATCTTATATATAAAGTTTTTTATATATATATATTTCTAAAATATCAATAATATAATATATAATTTGAAAAAAAATTTGAAAAAAAATTATATAAATCTTATTTAATATTTTACTTATATATTATTTCTTTGAACTATGTATAATTAAATTAATATTAAATTTTTGTAGTATTATAACT